>Ga0265338_10000534_pt1 | contig 66636 bp, 93 predicted proteins | sample 42126metaG_FD_193579 | JGI IMG/M metagenome (GOLD analysis project Ga0265338, IMG submission 193579) | Rhizosphere microbial communities from Carex aquatilis grown in University of Washington, Seatle, WA, United States - 4-21-26 metaG | ecosystem: Host-associated > Plants > Roots > Rhizosphere...
GGTACCACGTATGAGGAGAAATCAGCCGATGAAACGATTCCTGCTGATGGCAGTACTTCTGGTGTTCGCCGGCTTCGGTCGTGGCGCGCTTGCACAGAACTACGGCGCCGAGATCTACGCGGCCGGCGCCTGGGGCCCGGCGCCGTCGACCTCGACCTCAAACCCGCTCTCCTCGGTTCAGCCGATTCACCTCTACTGCTATTCCTCAGCCGTCTCGGCCTGGGTGCCGGCAGACTCGAGCTGCTTCGGTGGCGGAGGCGGTTCAGGCACCGTCAACGCAGGAACGATCGGCCAGCCCGCCTACTACGCAGCCAGTGGAACGGCGGTGAGCGGGGCGCCAAATTGGCTTTACGACGTCTACGGGAATTTAACATCCACGCAATCGATCACAGCGAATTCTGTTTCATCGCCCACGATTGCTCCTCTTGCTTATCGAGCCTTCGGGGATTCGATCACGACCTGCGCAACGGGGGTGACGATTGGGAGCAACTGCTATGTGATGCACTGGGCGTATGACCTCGGAACTCTTGTTTCAGGCTCTTATGCGGCGACGAATCGATCTGTTTCCGGGGATCAGTCCGGGGATGTGGTGTGGAGGATTCAGAGCGCCGACAACCCAGCGGTGTCTGGAACTCCCACGCTCTACTCTCTGCTGATCGGCACCAATGACGCCAATGTAAATGGAATCGGGCCAGGAACGTGGGAGGCCAATTACGAGCTCTTCCATCAAGCGGCTATCGCGTGGTTCGCGCTGCCGACAAAGACGGCCGGATCGACCGCGGCGACGACCGGAACCTGCGCAAACGACACCACCTTTGGAGCGGTTACGGGAGAGCAATGTACCGCGAACGCTTCGACGCTCACATTCTCGTCGTTCACGGCAACGACTGGTCCGGTCTACATCTTCTATCGTGTGATCTCAACGGATGCGGGAACGTGGACCTATGCCATCGACGGCGGCACGCCGGTTTCAGTCAACACCGCTCCTCCGATCAACTTCACGACCGGGAACGGTCACACATCCTCGATGGGCGTGATTCGCGTAAGCGGAGTCGCGGCGGGATCGCACAGCATCGTCTTCACCCAGACGCACTCTGGAACGATGTCCATCCTGGCTCTGGCAGCCATTCCCACACTGAATTACACCGCGCTACCCATCGTCGTCGTCGGTGATGTTCCAAACCAGCTGGACGGGAATCTTCTGAGCACGACACAAGCCTATTCCGCTGATGCCGACGCGGATATTCGCCTCCTGGCTGGAGACGGACTGCATGTCGCTCTGGCTCCGGTTAATGCAGGGCTGCAGGCTACGACCGCAGCGGCCGATATGTTCAACACGCTCCACCCGAACGATGTGGGGCATCTTGAACTCTACCGGGCATTCCGCGCGGCAGTAAAAGAGACCGCAGCGTATACGCCGCCGCTCTTCTACAACCCTGCCAGCAATGGAGTTCTGAGCGTAAACATTCAAACCGTGACCTTCGGAGGAACGAACAACGCTCCTGCCATCAATTACACGTTTAACGTCGGAAATTCGGCAGGCAGCGGAGGGGGCGGGGGAGCCCTTAATATCTTCGGCGGATCAGGCTCGAATGAAGTTCTTGGCTTTTACTACAACGGAACCCAGACATGGAACTGGGGCATGTATAACGGTGGCCTGTCTACCGGCAACGCCTTGCTGCTTCGTGATGCCGTGGGTGGGAAAACGATCATCAGTTTCCCCAACAATACTCTGCCGGCGACCTCGCTCACAGGGGACGCGAATGGGCTGAACTTCGGCGGGATCCATGGTGTGGTGACGATCTATAGCGCCGCGGGCACAGCACTTCCCACCTGCAACGCAGCCGCCAAGGGCAAAGATGGTGTGGTGAGCGATGCGACGTCGCCCACCTACCTCGGCACGTACACAAGCGGAGGCGCCACGATCGCGCCGGTCTTCTGTAACGGAACCAACTGGGTCACGCACTAACTGGATCACTTTCCCCTGCTTCGCCCTATTTTTGAAACGTTCAAGAGGAGCAGATGGAAGAGACGGAGCTGAAGAGTGCAGTCAGGAAGATTTACACCGACATGTACACCGGGGATGGAAAGGCCAACCCGCCGGTGACGGTGCGATTGTCTGACCTTGAAAAAGGCCAATCAAGCACGGAGGAGCGCGTGGACAAAATCGAATCGAAGATCGACAAGGGCTTCTGGATCGTTCTCGGGTCGCTGGCGACCGCGTTGCTGCAGCTTGCGATCCTCGCCTTCAAACACAGCTAAACCGCGCTAGCGGAAAAACGGAGAAAGCCCTATGAACATTCTCGTCAACGTAGCAGCCAACCTGTTGCAGCGTGCCTTCGGATCAAAGCCAAACACGCTGCTCACCGTCACCGGCCTGGTCGGAGCAGCTGCAGCCGGGGTCGGCGCTTTTCCGCCCGCGGCGCTCCCGGCCAAGTATCAGCCCTGGCTGATCGGGATCGGCGGCTTCCTCGGGGCTCTGGCCGGCGTGCTCGGCCATGGCCAGAACGCGGCTCTGCCTCCATCGGTCACCAAGTAAATGCTCGATCTGCCCGACCCACTCTCAGACCTGCTCGGTGTGTTCTTCAAGCGCGCTCTCGACTCGAAGATCGCAAAGCGCGCCGAGCTGGTGCTTGAGATGGGAATTGCTTCAACAATCGCGGGGCTCGGTGCCACGGGCGCGTCTCTCGTGGCGAACATGCCTGTCCCCTGGTCGATCGGCGCCGGCATGGTCGCGTCCGCGATTGCGCTGCTTGCCACGTTCCAGGCTTCACCGAACTCGAAGGGTCTGGTGATCTCGCTGCAGGACGAGGTCCCGGACAAGAAACTCGACTCCAACATCACCACGATTGAGAGGAAATAACGCCATGCGTAAAATCGCAGTCTTCGCCCTTGCCGTCGCTCTGGTCGCTCTGCCTGCCGTCGTCGTCGCGCAGACCGCCACGCCGCCACCTTCGACTTCGAACGGCTTCTCCGGGGCTTCTGAAGCTGTCGCGCTTCACTACGCCGGCGAGTGGAGCCCGGCCACCGACGTGACGCAGAGCTTCGATTTTCTCGATTTCGGGAAGACCAAGACCAATCACATCTACCTCGAGGGTCATGAGCTGATCGCGCCCACACCCGGGTTCAACATCTACGCCGGCGGCCTCAAGTTCGAGCCCGACCTCTCGAGCCTGTTCAAGAAGACCAACGTCCAGGCGGGCAGCTTCTCGGCGTTCTTCAATGGGTCGGCCGGCAACGGCGTGCCTTCAGCGGGCGGCTCGCATATCTCGTTTCTGCTGGGCGGCGGAGTGAAGTACAACGTCACCTCGAACCTGAGCTGGCAGTCGCTCCAGGCGCAATACGGCCGCTTCGGGTCGAATCAGTTTGTGGTGATCTCGACCGGGTTGTCGTTCATTTTCGCCGGTAAGTAAACCACGGCAAATATGACGGGCTGTCATAGCGGCCCTCGTCGACCTTGTGTGCGTTGGGGAAGCGTGCACAAGCCGGCAGCCGGGCCCGCGGACTCTACCGACCTCCAGAGGGTGGGCCTGGGCTGCCACAAAGGGAAAGCATGACCATTCAAGATCAGGTTTTCATGGCGATCGCGGCATGGAAAGAGAACCGCGGCGGCCTCACGCCGGGCATGAAGAGCGTGATCAACGTGATCGTGAACCGGTCAACCCGGGACAAGGTGACGCCTTACACCGAAGCCACGCGCCGCCTGCAGTTCTCGTCGGTGACGGCCCCCGGCGACCCGGAGCTGGTCATCTGGGCGCTTGACCAGGACCCGCAGTGGCTGAACGCGCTCTTTATGGCCCAGCAGGCCGCGGGCGGAATTCTTGAGGACATCACCAACGGGTCGGTTGATTACTACGCACCAAAAGCCCTCACCGCAGACCGCATCGACCCCGTGCCCTACACCCTGCCCGATGGGACATCGGTGCCGTTCCCCAAGGGCTGGAATCGCACGAAGCTGGTCTTTGAAGTTGAAATCGCCGGCCAACTCTTCTTCCGGGAGAACTGACCAATGGCAGGAGCGAAAGAACACTGGATGGCCGATGCCTTCAAGAAGGCCCACAAGGGGCGGCTCCATCGTGCGCTCGGGGTCGACGAGTCGAAGACCATCCCGGAAGACAAGATGCGCGCGGCGCTTCACGGTCACAAGGGCCTCGCGGTCCAGCGGATGGCCCAGGCCGCGCATAACGCCAACAAGTAACCAGCCCCCAGATTGGAGAACCACCATGCATGAGGTCTATACCGCAGTGAAGGGCGAGCTCGTCTCGGCCCAGCTGCCGCTCTATACGGGCGAGCGCCAGGTGCGCGCGGCCCTGATCGTCTCGGTTGGTCTCGGCCCCGTGGCCGGACAAACCCGGCTCGCCCTTGCCGGCGGCGCCCACGTCGACGTTTCGAAGAACTGGGTCCAGGCGAACCCGCCCGCGGTCGGCGCCTACTACGTGCAGGATCCTCTCGCGCAAAGCCCGGAAGTCGTGGCCGCCGATACCTTCGAGGCTGCATTCGCGCTCGAAACTGGCGGAACGTTCACGGCCGGAGCGGCAGAGAATGCAGAGAATTCGGGAGCAGGCGAGCAGGCTGGGACCGGCCACATCGTCGACGACTTCGCGAAGCTCGACGAGCACCCGGGTTTCATCGAGTGGTTCAAGGAGCTCGCGAACGCCGAGCTGCTCGGCACGAAGCTTGCGAATCTCTTCCACCGCAACGTCTACGGCGAGGATGCCCCGACGGGAGGTCAGGCCCAGACCGTAACCGCCGCGGTGCCGGTGTCGCAGTACGAAGCCCAGATCGATCAGCTCACCCGCGAGCGCGATGGTGCAAGGGCGCGCATCACCGATCTCGAAGCGCAGTTGGCGGCAACGGCCAAGCCGGAAGTTATTCAGCCGAGCGCTGCCGATCTCGACAAGGTTGCTGAAGAACAGAAGGCTGCGAGCGATACGGCGGGCGGGGGCACCAGTGTCGAGACGGAACAAGCGCAACACGAGTAACGGCGGCGCCCGGCTGCGGATCGTCTCCGCGGCCGAGCTGATGCTGATCCGCGAGCAGCTTGAGCAGGTGTCGCGCCCCGGCACGGACCCGCTCAAGCAGGCTGCGGTCCTTACGTGGGCGATGCAGTACCAGGGCGCCTACTTCCATACCCGCGGCGGCGGACTGCGCCGCGTGTTTCCAAAGGCCACCGAAATCGTGCTCTTTCAGGGCGTGCCCACGAGCGCGAGCGGCAAGGCTTTGCTTTCCGAGTTCAGAAGCAAGGGAGAAGAAGATGCCACAGGTCAACCCCAAGCGGACGCGCTACGCGATTAACGGCTCAGGCGGTGCGGCGGTTGTCATCCGCCTGACCGTGTGGGCCAAGTATGTTTCGATCGACGAGGACACGACCGCGAACGCCGGCATCGCGCAAGGCCTGCAGGGTTACGCGCTCTCGCCCTTCGCGCAGTCGACCAACATCCTCGACCACGCCGAAGCCTTGCCGAGCGGTGTCTCGCACTACGACTTCGGCGACCAGTTCCATATGCAGTCGGACACCACGACGCCGCTTGGCAATCCAGGCTCAGCCGGCAACGTCGACGTGCCCGGCGGCCGGGCCACGCTCGGCACGCCTCTGGTTTCGCTTCAGTCGGCGTCCGTAACCGCAACCGCGGTCTTTGTGACGGAGTACGCCTAATGTTCGGCCTCGTAAAACGCGCGCGATTGCTCGATGCCGAAAGGCGCGTAGTCGATATCCGCCTGGTCGCCCTCAGGGCCGAGCGCGCGGGCGAAGAGCTGATGCGCGAGCTTGAAATCGAGAAGAAGCTGCGCGCCTCGGCAGAGGCCGAGCGCGACCGGCTGCAACTGATTCTGACCGCCCATCCGATCGAGCCTGCGGAACTGGCGCCCGCGAAGGCGCCCGAGCCCGAGCCGGCTGAACCTATCCGCGTGCTGACCGGTCTTGAAGTCGTCGCACGCGCAACGCTGCACCGCAACGCTCACCACAAGGGTTAACCGACACCTATGCGCGCAGCTACCCCCATCTCGGCCTTCATGGCGCCCGGCCAGGCAATGGCCAACCCCGGTCCTCAGAACCCGCAGGAGGCGACGCGCGTGAAGCGCCCGTCGAGCCCCGGCCAGCCGATCGACTACTTCTCGACCTTCGGCGTCACGGACGAAGACAAGAACAAGCTGGTCTCGATCATTGCCGACCTGCGCTCGAACTGGATGCAGGACCGCATGGAGCGCATCCGCGTCTGGATGCTCAACGTGATGTTTGAGAAGGGCATTCAGTGGGTCGGCTGGGATCAGACCGCCAACTGCTGGTTCGACGCGCTTTCCGAGATGCGCAATAACGGCCTGGTCGAAGACGGCGAGTCGGTTGAGCTTGAGCGGTGGATGAACAACGTCACCCTGATGTTCAAGCAGATCTTCGTCGGCAACCTGACCCGCGCGCTGCCACATTCCGTCGTCCGCCCGCAGGATGCCGAAAAGCCCGACGATACGCAGACTGCCAAGGCTTCCCAAGACCTGATTCAGATCCTCGACCGCAAGAACCATGTGCGGAAGATGATTCGCACCATCTACGAGTACCTCTACACGTTCGGCTGCTACTTCCGCTACACCCGGCCCGTGCTCGATGGCGTCGAGAACGGCTACGACGAAGAGGCCATCTTCGACGACCTGGAGATCCAGATGCCGGCGCGGATGAAGTGCATGCAGTGCGGCCTGGAGACCGCCGCCGACAAGCTGCCCAACGACCAGGCGATGCCGTCATGCCCCGGCTGCCAGACGCCCATGGGCCCCGAGAGCTACTACGCGGCCGGCGAAGGCAACCGGATGAGCCTGCAGCAGACTGGGGTGACCCGGATCCCGCGCGCCTCGGTCAAGCAGACCATCCACTCGCCGCTTGAGATCGACGTCGATCCCAATGTCAAGGAATGGTGGATGTCTGAGGTTCTCTCGTTTGACCGCGAGATCGGCTTCGGCGAATCGCTCAAGCTCTTCCCTGCCTTCCGCGATCAGATCAAGCCCGGCGCCTCGGTTGGAACTACGCCCAACGCCGACTGGGAAAAGCTGATGCGCGTCCAGTTGAAGTCGGTCACCTCGGGCTATGCTTCCGACCTCGGTTTGTCCCGGCCGACCTACTCCGAGAACTGGGTAAACCCGACCGCCTTCTGGCAAAACGCAGATGCCGAATTTGCAGGCCGCATGGAGCAGATGTTCCCCGAAGGCGTCAAGGTCTCCTTCGTCGGCTCGACGGTCGTCGATATCCGCCCCGCATGCATGCGCCGCGAGTGGTCGAGCTGCCGGCTCTACGAGGCCTACGGTCCTTACTGCCCGTCGATTGCTGAAAGAGTCGTTCCCTTCAATCAGCGGTTCAACGCGACCATGCAGATGCTCGACGACTGGATGCAGCGCAGCTCGACGGGCCTGAACGTCGTCGCCGCCGAGCGCATCGACAAGCAGAAACTCGACAAGCGTCCCCTGATTCCCGGCCACGTCTTCGAGATCCCGATGCGCATTGGCGGCGAGCGCGTGCCGATGTCGGAAGTCTTCGCGCACTTCGACCTGCCCATGAACGAGGCGGCCTGGAACTACCCGCAGATGCTTTTGACCTTCTGTCAGCTGATTGCAGGCTTGCCGCCGCAGACCGCCGGAGTGGGAACCATGCCCGGCGTCGACACAGCCACCGGCCAGCAGCAGATGCTCGGCCAGGCGACCGAAGCGCTCCAGCCCTACTGGGAGAACGTCAAGGACGAGTGCGCGCAGGCAGCCTGGAACGCGATTATCTGCGCCAAGCGCCTGATGGAAGTGGGCGCCATGCAGAAGCTCCACCAGTCGGAAGAAGCCAAGGGCGCGGGCTGGCGCAACAAGACCGTCACCTCGAACCAGATGCAGGGCGAGATCGAAGTGTTCTCCGATCAAGACCAGGGCCTGCCCGTGTCGCCCGACGAGTTGCGGAAGACCTTCACCATGATGTTCAAGGAGCTCTCGAGTAACAACCCCGCCGCCCAGGAGTGGTTCAAGGTGCCGGCCAACCAGGACATGGTGCTTTCGACCATGATCCCCGGATCGGTCTCGCCCGTCGCCGCGCAGATCACCAAGACCCAGATGGATATTCAGATTCTGGTGTCGAAGCCCGCGCAGACCATCCTCGACCAGAATGGCAAGCCGGTGTCGAAGCTCCCGATCGAGCCGGACAAGAACGTCGAAGACTTCCCGACCGCGAAGGAATGTCTGCGCATGTACATGCTCGAAGAGTGCGACCTCCGGTTCTCGGACCCCGAGGCCTGGGACCGGCTCAATCAGTACGCCGACATGCTCGAGGATCTCGACTCGCAGATTGCTGCCGAGCGCGCGGAGCGGCAGATGAAAGTCAACCAGGCCGGCCAGCCGCCGGCGCCGCCTGCTGATCCCGGCCAGCAGGCCATCTTGCAGGAAGTCCAGTCGCTCGGCACGCAAATGCTTGCTCGGCTCGGCCAGCTCGCGATGCTCCCGCCGCTGCCCAAAGGCACGAGCGTAGCCGCGCAGGTCTCAGCCGCAAACGACGTCGCCAAAACCGCCACCGATATCGCCAAGATGGCAGCGGCCGGCAAAAAGTAGTTACCACCCGTAACGCAAAAGGAGAGTAGCGCCCCATGTTTCTCGACCTCGTAACGCCCCTCGCCGCCGCCGGAACAATGCCCGGTGGCGGAGCCCCGCCTGCAGCTCCCGCGGCCCCGGCCGCACCCGCAGCGCCTGCCCCTCCCCCAGCGCCAGCTCCGCCTGCACCGGCACCTCCCGCGCCATCTCCGGCGCCTGAAGCGCCCGCTGCACCCGCGGCTCCCGAAGCCCCGGCCGCTCCCCAAGGGCCGCCCAAGAACACCGATTTCCCGCAGACTGAAGAGGGCATCGAGCAGTTCATCGAAGCCAGCGAGAAGTGGAAGCAGGAGCACCCGGACGAGGCCGACAAGGCCGCCGAAGAGCAGCGCGCTGCGGACGCTGCCCGCCAGCCCGGTGCGCAACCGCCCGAGGAAGCACCGAAACCGCCTGAGGCGCCGAAGCCTCCGGAAGGCGCTCAACCGCCGGCAGCAGAGCAGGCAACGCCGAAGGCTCTCGATGAGCTGTTTAATTCAAAGCCCGCCCTCAAGGCAGCGTTCGATGCCGACCCCGAAGCCAAAGCCGTCCTGATGGAAACCGCGCGCGCCGCCGAAGCCGCGCGGCCCATTCTCGATTTGGTCCCGACCGTCGAAGAGGCGCGCTATGCGGTTGAAGGCGCCGGATGGTTGCTCAATGTCGAGCACGGCTTCGCCATGGCCGCCGAGAATCCGGAAGCGGGCGAGCGGGCCTTTAACCAGCTCATCGATCGCTTCAAGTTGCGCGACGACAAGGGCCAGCCCGTCATGCAGGATGGCCAGCCGGTCATGGCCGAGAGCTTCGACTTTCTGACCCAGCGGCTGACCACGGGCGCGATCGCCGGCCAGGTCGGCGAGACCAAGAAGCAGTTGAACGCCCTGAACGAGAAGCTCAAGGGCGTTTACCCGTCTGAGGCTGCGAAGGAAGCCGATCGCGCCGCCGCGGTCGATCTCGACTATCGCATCAAGGCCTTCGAGTATGTCGCCGAAATGCTCAAACAAGAAGACCAGCTGCCCGAGCTGCCGGCCCTTCCCGAGGACGCAACCCAGGCCCAGCGCGAGTTTCAGGCGCGGCTTGAAAAGGAACGGAAGGAACTCGGCGACACGCGCACCCAAGGGAAGAAGGCCGAGAGGATCCAGGCGCGGCAGCGGCTCGAAAACGAAGTCAACGGAGCCTTTGGTCAGGGCGTGGGCGACTACGTCGAAAACGAGATCAAGAGCCGGCGCGAGCGGGGCGAAGCGATTCCCGACTTCGTGCTCGAGCGCAAGTGGGTCAATCCTGCGACCAACCAGGAGACCAGCTATCCGGACTTCGCGGTCCGGATCATGAACCGGTTCACGGCCAAGATCAACGCGATTCCGACGGTCGCAAAAAAGCTGCGCGACCTCGAAATGCAGGGCGCCCCAGCCAAGCAAGCCAGGCTCGATTACTTTGCCGAGCTCAGGACGAAGTATCTGCCTTCGATCGTGAACGGGGAGTTCGACGAGATTTACCGGGGCATCAAGCAGATGTCCTCGCAGAGCCGGGAACGCCAGCAGGAGGTAGCCAAAGTCGCGCGCGTTGAGCCATCGACCGGCGGCACCTCGGCTCCAGCGGCCGGCGCAGCACTTTCGGGGGAGGCTCTCGAAGCCAAGGCTTTAGAGAATCTCCAGACTAACCCCGAGTTTCAAACCGCCGGGCGGGTCGACCGCATGGAAATGCTCATGGTGGAAAAGGAGCGTCTCCGCGGCGGAGGCAAGTAGCTAGGTAGGGAATAGCCGGCGTGGCCCTCCATGGGCCCCGCCGCGACGTGAAGTAGCGCCCAAGGGCTGCCGGCAGGACTCGCGAGGCCGGCGGAGAAACCAACCATGGCACCTCCCAACAATTCAACCGCGCAGGCTCAGATCGCCCTGATGATCCAGGTCATCGACGAGAACATCGAGACCGCGCAAAACCTCGACCAGGGCATCGACCGCCGCTTCCAGATGGCGACCGCCCGCGACATGGGCAAGGAGAAGTACCGTCACCCCATCGAATTCGACGTAGGTGGCCAGTTCGCCTTCTACGATCCGGACGGCGGCCCCTACATCCAGGGCAACGGCCCGGGTTACAACCAGTTCATCGTCGTGCCTGTAGCCGGCATCATGGGCGTCGCGAAGACCGAACTCCTGTCGCGCATTGAAGGCGCCGGCACGGATCGGCTCCTGATTGCGAAGCCCATCGCGCGCATGCTCGCGAAGATGAAGGACAAGTTTGCGCATACCAGGAACGCGCTCGCCCAGGGATACAACCAGGGCCTGCTCGGGACGGTCGACGCAAGCTACGCCGGCGGCACCGTGGTGCAGATGTCGAACGTGCCTTATGGCAATCGCCTGCTCGACATCAATAACCAGTACCAGATCACCGACGCGAACTTCAACGTGCTCGGCGTGGTCACGATCCTCCAGAAGTCGCTCTCGACCGGCGGCGGCGTCGATACGATCACCATCGACCAGCTTCCGATCGGCGGCATCGCCGCAGGCTACCAGTTCATCCCCATGAACGCGGCCTCCGGTGCTCCGCTCGGGCCTCAGGGTCTTCAGTACCTGATCTCGAACTCGCAGAACGGTGACAACTGCGGCATCGCGCGCACCATCCCCTACGTCCAGGCCCCGAGCGTCAACGCGAGCTCGACCCTGAACCTCGGCATCATCACCGTCATGAACCAGCGGCAGAATCAGGCCCTCGGTTCCGACCAGGACGATCAGAAGCGCTTCTACTACACGCACTACGTGCAGCAGGCGACCGCTGATCTTCTGGGCTTCGCGAAGGTGATGCTGGTGTCGGACAACGGCAAGCAGAACCGGTTCGATATCGCGCCGGCGAAGAATCTGCCCTGGATGATCGGCAACCAGGAAGTGCTCACCGACTCGATGGCCGGTGTCGACAAGCTCTACGACATCGCGCAGGGCCAGCTGAGGAAGGTGCGCTACCCCGGTTCGCAGAAGATGATCCCCGGCATCCTCGAGGGCATCTGGTGGCCGCGGTATCAGGGCGGCCAGGCGACGTCCGAGTCCGACGCTCTGTTCCAGGATGCGTACAACTTCTACACCAAACTCCCCTGGGCGCACGTGTATGCCTACAACATCTACGTGAACCCCGTCATGGCGGCCGGCGTCTAAAAACGCCCCGCTTGAATCTGCCGCCCGGGTCATTTCTGACCCGGGCGTACTTTTGTTCCCCGGTAACGACCCAAGAAACAAATTGGGAGGAGAGAAAGCCCCATGAAGCGATTTGCCATTCTGTTGATCTGTTCCCTGATCGTCGGCGTCGGCTGCCATGCGCAGGTACCCCCGGCGACGAGCCACGTTGTTGATCTCGTCTGGACGGCGCCGACCGCGAACTCGACCTGGACCGGCTGCACGACCTCGGCGCCCTGTACCTATGCCATCTATCGCGCACCCACTTCGGCGGGATCCTGTCCCGCTTCGACCAACTCTGGCTATGTCGAGGTGACAAACCCCGGCTCGCGCCCGAGTGGCACGACCTTCGTCGACACGACTGCCGGCGGCTTGACGGTCTGCTATATCGCCGAGACGGTGCAAGGCTCGTCGAATAGCGGCCCATCGAATACAACCGCCGCGATCACCGTGCCCGGAACTCCGACTGCCCCGGCGCTCGGCAATCCCACGGCCGCCGCGAACCAGGGACTTCCGCTGCCGATGGTCAGGCCGTTGCCTGAGGTCGCAAGCGCGAGCGCACCTGCCGAGATTCATCTGACGGCACGGGTTGTCGGCCGGTAATGTACGGGGACGACGCTGATCTGAAAACCCCGTGGCTGATCCGGACGATGCTGCGCGACTATGGCGGCGTGACTCCGACCGGTCTGCCCATGTGGCGGCTGGTCAGAGCCGGAGACTGCACGATTCTCTGCCAGGGCGTCATGCATCACTGGCCGAGAAAGGGAAGAGCCTCGCGGCCGGACCGGATCACTGCCGGCCGCATGCTCCAACCGCGGTATCGCGACATCCCCAAGGACAGCTGGATCCTGCAGAAATGGTTTCCGCCCAAGCTCTGGGGGTCCGCAATCCAGTGGAAAGAGCAGCGCGGCGAGGATATCGACACGCGCCTGTTCATCCAGGAGTTTCCAGAAAACGGCGACTACTTCATGCTCGCCGGCCCCTGGGCGACGATCGACGAGGCCGGGGACCTGAGGCACGCCATTCATCTCTATCTCACGCGCGAGATGAAGAAGCCCCGCGACGCCGAGCAGTACATCAGGCTCCTGATGAGCGAGGAACACGCGCGGCGGGAGAAGGACCTCGAGTCGCTCGCCCGCGAGATCGACCGGGCCGAAACGCAGATGCAGTTGACGCTCAAGACTGTTGGAAAAGACGCGCAGATGGTGCGCGACCGTATCGCCGCCGAGGCCGGCATTGAAGGCCACCTGGGCGCCAGTGAAGCCTGGGGCTAAAACTAGCCCCTAACTATAGCCGAGGAGAACCGCCGCAATGCCCGAAGTTCAGATCAGTGCCGAACAATCAGCGCCCGCAATGCCCACCCGCGACGACGTCGCGCGCAGCTGGGGAGAGGTATCCTCAGGCCGGTCCCCGGGCCGCTCCGCCAAGAAACGCCAGCAGCAGGTGCAGAACCTGGTCCGCCGCATGCAGGCCGAGACACGCAAGGAGTCCGACGGGAAGATCATCGGGCCGCTCCGGCCCTGCACGGTCGTCAACTTCAACCCCGTCGAGCTCGTCGTCGAGGGCCAGCTCCGCATCACCGTGCCGAAGCCCGGCACGACCTCGCACCATCAGATCAAAATGCCCTACCGCGGGCGCATGGTGCAGGGGCACTACTGCTATATCGCGAGCCCCATGGTCGGCGAGCGCAAGTCGGACAAGGAGCCAATCTACTACACGGTCGTGACCGGCCACGAAGTCGATTCCGTTCTACCGATCGACGTGCCCACGGTCAACGCCCGCGTCTTCTCGCCGCACTCGATTGCCTGCGAGCTCTGGAGCCAGTACAACTCGCCGACCTTCAAGCTGATGGGCGGCATCCTGATGTTCGATCAGGGCCCGCATGTGCTCGCGGCGCAAAACCTCGCCAAAACCGGCGATCGCATCTTCGTGCCCGAGCGGCTGCAGATGGAGGACGAAGGCCTCTACACCTATCAGCTGCGCGAGACGCTGCTCGACGACGAGCTCGACAGGATTTTTGATACCCAGCGCCAGTACTGCGACGTGGTGATTCAGCAGGCGCACACCCTCTGGGCCGAGCAGGATGTGGCCTCGCGCAAGATGGTCACCGACACCCACCGCGAGTGGGCGCGCTGGGCAAAAGCGATGGGCTATCTGGAGCAGCTGCCCGAGTGGGTGAACGCGAAGCTGATCTTGGGCGACTCGATTGCCGAACTCCGCGTTTGCCGCTATTGCGGCACCCAGCAGAGCTCGGCCATCGTGTTCTTCTGCCCCAAGTGCAACGCGCCCTATGACCCCTACAAAGCCTTCATGGCGGGCCTTCACGTGCCGCAGGGGTTCCTTGAAACGCTCGAGGGCGAGGAGCTCGAAGCCGTGCTGCGCACCATGCAGGAACGCAAATCCCGCTTCGCGACGCTCGGACCGCAAGAGCCGCCTACACCGCCCGCAGCAATGGCGCCGGCTATCGGCACGGAGCCAAAGCCGAAAACTGAAGCCCAGATCAAGCGGGAACAGGCCAAGGCCGCCAAGAATCAGCAGAGCGAAAAGCCCGCTGAGGGAGAAACGAAGTAACCCATGCGAACCGTTGCGGACGCGATCGGCTACATCCAGGCTCTGCTCGGAGACCCCAGGGGGACATGGGTCAAGCGCAACTACGTGTTGCCCCTGATGAATGTCTCCTGCGGGGATATCCTGCTCAACCTCAAAAACGGGTCGAGCATGAATCTGGCCGCGGTCGTTCCGATCCTCGGCGTCAAGGCCGGCACCTCGAGCCTTTACCCGTGGCAGGGCGCAACGCTTGCCGCGGGCGCCGATCCGAACAAAGCCAACCCCGTACCCGTGCTCGCCGGACTCACCGACCCCTTACAGGTGTATGTGAAGCCGGCCGGCTCGGGCGCGGAAAACTACGCGCGAATCCCCCAGCGCTCAACCTTGCCGCACATCAACCCCAACCTGAACACGACGAATGCTTTTAGTTCTTCGATGTGCTGGGCCTGGATCGGCAATCAGCTGGTCGTGACGCCGACCAACATCGATCTCGACATCGAAGTCACCGGCCGATTCTCCGCGGCGCCTTTGATCCGGGATGACCAGTTCATCCCCGGCGGCGAGGACCTCTGGATTCCGCTGGTCTTCGACACCGCATCGATTGTCGGCGTCGAGCGCTCGAATCCGCAGGTCCTCGAAGGCTACGCAACGCGCTCTCTGCGCTCGCAGGACAACCTGCTGGCCGACATCATCCGCCAGGGCCAGGGCGCCCCGGCACGTTTTCAAAAAGCTTCCCGCGACAGCGGGAACGGCTACATCGCCTGGTTCTGGGGGCTGTAACCGAATTCACTCCCAAGGAGAAAAGCAAAATGGCACTCTCAGCACAAGTGGTCGGAGTGAGTCCGGCCTCGAATCCCGACTCGGTCGATTTCTTTGTCGCGTTCTCGGGCAACTACGGCGTCAATGGCACAGGCGACGTCCTGAACCTCGCGCCCTACGATGCAGTCAACAATCCCACCGGCGCGAAGAACCCCCAAAACATCGCTCTGCCTGAGATGCCGGTCTTGCTCGAGCAGGCGCCCGCCGTGCTTTCTGAAGACATCGGCGGCTACTACGTCAATCCGCATCCACTGCTGCCCGGCGCGGCTTCTGAAGGCGTGGCCAGCGGCCTGAACTTGAAGACGGGTCTCTTCCTGCGCCAGTACGCGCCAGGCGGTGGCGAGCTGGCAACCAACGCTGCGTATAACGGCGCGGTGACTGCAGCCGGGGCCGGCGTGATCGTCCGGATGGTCCTGCCCAAGGATCAGTAGAATGCCGGCGGCTTACCTGCGCGCTCCCGGGTACAACGGGGGCGCGCGGCCCATCTGCCGCAAAGCCGGATACGAATCGCGACGGCTGGCCCAGCGAGCGTTGAAGTCGCTGAATCTGCCGGGCATGGGCGGTCTGCGTATCTACAAATGCCCCATCTGCGTCGAGACGTGGCACCACGGCCACCCTCCACGGACACGCCAGGAAAGAAATCGATAGATGCAATGGTTCGGCAAGCCGGTCAACTTCAACCGATTCCTCGGGCAAGTTGATCAAGATGACCCAACGAATACGCCCATCGGCCTCGCAGCTCTCTGCGAGAACACCGACTTCACGCGCGATTCGCCCGGAATCACCTCGGCCAATACGCGCGCCGGCGTGAACCTCGCCATGCAACTGGTCGGCCTCGATGGCCAGGCCGCCAAGGACCCGGCGACCGGCGGCATCTTCTTTCAGTACGAGCCCGAGCTTCCAACCGACGCAGCTCTGTTTCCTCCGGCCGGCTACTTCTCGATGCCCATTCTGTTCGAAGGTGGAGGGTGCCTGCAGCGCGAGAATCCGGTCGGTACCGGACGCTGCCAGAGGCTTCCCGCGAGCGCTCTCTTCACTCCGCCTGCCGGCGCGCACATGCTCGGCTGCTCGGCCGGGAACAAAGCCTTCGCGGCCTTCTCCGATTTGAAGACCCCTCTTTCGGGTGGCGCTTCGATCGACCCCAAAGCCATCCTGACGAAGGCAGCCAATGCCGTCTCCCCGCTCGGCATGAAGCCCTTCGGCTGGCTATGGCAGCCGAACACGCCCGTGCTTGAGGGCGAGGTCTGCTGCCCGCCCACACCCTCGACCGGCAACGGCCACACCTACGTGGCCCAGAACGCGGGAACGACAGCAGGAGCCGTAGGAGCGTCGTATTTTCCCCTGGGCGAAGGTGCAACGTTTGTAGACAACGGCATCACGTGGAAAGAGCAGACGATGGTGCTCGCAAACCGTCTGCCCGCACCTGCTGCACCCGTCCTGACGCGCGAGGCTGGCCTTGGCACCTTTGCGGCCGGGCTCGATGTCTATGTCGTCCTGACCCTCGTGAATCCGCAAGGCGAGACCGAAGCCAGCCTCGTGGCCATCCTTTCAAACACCGCGCTCAATGACGCGGTCCAGGTCGCGATTCCCGCGCTTGCCGCGATGGCCGGATGGATCCAGACGCTTGGGCCCCAGTACGTGCCCGAGGGCGCGAATGTCTACGTGGCCACGGTTGCCCATGGCGCTTCGGCCCCACCGCTCTCGGCGTACTTGAAATACGGCTCGATGGCCGCACTTGGGTCGAATGTCCTGGTCACGACCGCAGGAACCGGCGCGGCGCCGCCCACGGGCTCGACGGCGCGCGTGGTGCCCGGGCAGCTTCCCACTCCGACCGACACCCCCGAGATTCAGCGCGTGCCCGCAGGCGGGACTTTCCCGGCCGGCCGCGACGTCTACTTCCGCCAGACGTATAACAATGCAACGGGAGAGACCAAACCCAGCCCGGCTTCAGTGATCGTGAACACCGTGCTCAACGATGCGGTGCAGGCGACGATCTCTGTCCCGGAAGACGATCAGGGTGTCGCCCTTTACGCGATCGGCTCGGTTGGGTTGTATGAGGCCGATGTTCCGACCGGCACGCCGGCGCCGCCTCCGGAGGCCTTCAGCCTGGTGGGCTACTATCAGGCCGGTGCGACACCGACTGTCACCGACTCAGCTTCAGGCGCCAATCCCCCGACCTCGAACACCACGGGCCCGGGCGGGAACATCGAGCGCGATACCCCGACCGGAGGGCCGAACGGGACCCAAGGGTACCGCTACGCGAGTCTTCTCTTTGTCAACCAGAACGAAACCTTCTCCGGGTTCACGATCGCAAGCTGCGTACCCTACATCGTCGACGAGGACGGCTGGGAGCTCGCCGTCTTTAACATCGCAACCGGTCCCGGCAATGTGGTCGCGCGTTGCGTGATCTTCACCGGAGCGGATTCATCCCAGGACGGCCCCTACGACTGGATTGGCACCCTCAACCTGATCCTGCCGAGCGCCAACGTGGTCTATCCCGCGTCGACCCCGTCGGACGGCGTCGACCAGTCGGCAACCTGCATCTTCGACAACGTCACGACCCAGGCCATCTTCAACTTCACCGACACGTTTCTTGAGAACGAAAACAACGCCGACGACCGCACCGATATCCTGCCGCCCTTCCAGGCCTGCCGGATTGACTATCTCAAGACCGTGAACTCGCTTGCTTACTCCGGAGTACTCGGCTCAACCGGCGGCGGACTGATCTCGATTCCCGGCGACTACGAGAGCGTTTACGCGGACCTCGGGACAATTCCGTTCCCGGCCGACGGCAAGAAGTGCTTTGGGTTCTCGGACGCCTATAAGAGCGTGATCTTCGCTTTGCGCGAGGACGGCGGCTACGCGATTCAGCCGAACTCGGGCGCCGCGGGCGGATGGACCCCGGTGCAGCGCTGGTCTGAAGTCGGTCCCTGCGGCTTTCGGGCCTGGGCGGCGATCGGCAAATTCATCTTCTTCGTGCATCGGTCAGGAGCTTACAAATACGACGAGAGCGACCCGGACATGATGTCGAAGGAGGTCCCGCGGCGCTGGGAAACGATCAACTGGGACGCGGCCGAGCAGATTGCGGTCACGATCGACGAGGACACGCACACGGTCCGGATCCACGCGCCCACGTACGATTCGAAGGTCAACAGCGAAGAATTCGTGCTGAGCTACCTCGAGGGCTGGCAGAACCCGACGCACTTTTCGACCTACTCGGGCAAGGAAATCTCGATGGACGCGGCCAGGCGCTGGAGCTTCAATAACGTCGCCGCCAACTTCTCGATGCGCATGGACCGCCAGCTGCCTCCGGGCCCGGCGTTCTTGAATGGCCCGAACTGGGAGACTCTCTCGGGCGCCTCGGCCTACCGGAACTCGCAGTTGCTGTTCTTCTCTTCGGCCCCCGACGGCACGGTGCACGCGCGGACTCCGGGGGTCTATTCAGACAACGGCCGCGGCATTCCCTGGAAGTGGGAGTCGGTGTGCGCGGGCCTGATGCAGGCCGTGACCAAGCCCGAGGGGATCAATCTCAACGTATCGGGCGAAGGCCGCATCTACGCGAGCGTCATCGCGGCGCGCGTCCAGGATGACGACGACAAGGCCGGCGACTCCGATACCGAGGACTTCATTCTCCCGCTGGGCCTGGGCTACTTCGATCTCGTCACCTCACAGCGCAAGGGCATCACGCTCAAGTGCGAACCCGCGATCAACGAGTTCTGGCGCGTGCACTTTGACAACGGCGCCGAGCCCGGAGCCAATGCTTCCCTGAAGCAGATGACCTTCTATCTGATTCCGTTCACCGCCGGAAGGGACTCAAGCTAAATGGGAAACCTTGTCGGTACGAATCGATTTCAGGTGCTGGTCGAGTCCGTGTGTCGCTCGCTCGACCAGGGCAAGATGCCGCAGACCGAGGATTTTCGTCAACTGATGACGCAGATCCAGACCAACGTCGAGGCTGCATTGCCCGGCGGAAACTGGGTCGTGCCCGGCGGCACGAAGGCCACCGGCGCCAATTACCCGGCCGGCGTGGGCTTCGCGGTCACCGGCGCAAACGGCGCCTTCACATTGCAGGCAACGCCACCGACGACCCTCCAGGGCAAAACCGTCTGGTACGAGTTCAGCTATTGCGCGCTGCGCAGCTTCACCCAGTCGGTGACGACGCTGCCCTGGACCACCACGCCGAAGATGGTCGAGAACCTGCCCAATCAAAGCCTCTTCTGGCGCATGCGCGTTTCCTTCGATCAGACCAACTGGTCCCCGTATCAGCTGGCCAGCTCAAGCGCCATCACCTCGGGGCTGGTCTCGAGCTCGGCGACGTCCGACGCCGGCGCCTTCAATCAGACCAACTATGGCGTGGTGACCTCGGTCGCGGTCGGCTCGACGGCAGAGGTGCAGATTCAGGGCGCGAACGGGCCTTACACCTCGATGGTGGCGCAGAAGGGCCCCACCCAGTCTTCGCTTCCCGGGGCGACCATTGTGGGGGTTACGCCCGGCTCCGATCAGTTTGTCGGCTTCAACGGTTCGAAATACATCCTCAGGAGCACGCTCGCCGACCTGCTCTCTGACGATGCGGTGACGCCGATCGGCAAGGTCAGCGTGGTCGGAACCGGCGCACCGACCCTGCCGACGATTGTTCCCATCATCTCGGGCGGCCACATCATCGGCTACAACGTCACCTTCGGCGGCAATGGAGCGAGCGCGCCCTATAACTTGACCATCACCGACGGGCCCGGCTCGGGCGCGACCACCGGGCAGCAGACGATTGTTGCCGGCGTGCTGATTGCGGTCGCCCCTGGAAACCCGGGAGACAGCTACGACGGGTCGACGGTTGTCACGCCCAGCGGCGGAATCTTTCCCGGCGTTGAGGGCGGGGGCACCGCGATCGGCGGCAACGGGGGGAGGCTGACAGCCGTATGAAGTGGCTCAGGCAGCTTTTTTGTAAACACAGCTTTCAGTTCGACCGGAACCTCTACGGCGACCAGATCCAGTACGCGGGCGGCGCGCGCTCCGTCTGGGTCTGCACCAAATGTGACAAGGTCGAATTTCGCTCGGAACTCCACTTCGAGGGATTCGTATGATCTCGCCCGGCCCGTGTCACTTCAGCTCGTCCTGCTGGCCGTTCACCTGTTCGGAGTACCTCGAGGAAAAGCCCGCGGACTCTCTGATGATGGTGGTCCAGCAGTACCCGATCTTCGAGCACCCGCGCAAGCAGTTGTGCGAAACCTGCGGCAAAAAATTCCTATTCTCCGAGGAGCAACAAGGGCAGTGAATACCAATCTCTACATCGTTACCGCCATCTTCAATCCATTCAATTTCCGCTCCCGGTACCGGCTCTATGAGGCTTTCAAAAAGCACATGGCCGACTCGGGAGTTGTGCTGTTTACGGTCGAAGCCGCCTTTGGCGATGCGCCCTTCCGCGTCACCGAGGCCGGCAATCCCTTCAACCTGCAACTGCGCACCAATCAGATCCTCTGGCACAAGGAGCGGCTGATCAATCTCGCGATTCCGCGTCTTCTGCATGAGGTTCCCGACGCGCGCTTTCTCGGCTGGTACGACGCCGACATCACCTTCGCGCATCCCGAGTGGGCTGATCTCGTGCGTCACAAGCTGAGTCACCTTTTGGTCATTCAGCCGTTTGCGACCGCCGTCAACCTGAACTCGGCCGACGACTACATGTGGCACTGCCCGTCGTCGATGCGCTCTTTCATCGAAGGCCGCGGCTACCATCAGGAGCCGCCCCTGCCGGTGAGCTACACCTACAAGGGCCATCCGGGTCTCGCGTGGAACATTACCCGCGAGGCCTGGGAGAAGCTCGGCGGACTCTACGACCGCTGTGTCGCGGGCTCGGCCGACACCGTCATGTCGAACGCCTTCAAGGGTGACTTCACCGTGTACCTGCCTGGGTCGCCCTCTGAATCGATGAAGAATTCGATGCGCGGCTGGCAGGAAAAATGCGAGCGCCACGTGCGCGGAGCGATCGGGTTCGTCCCGGGCTGCGTACTGCACCACTGGCACGGGGCAAGCGAACAGCGCGGCTACGAGAAGCGCTGGGACATTCTCTCGTTTCACAAGTTCGATCCCCTGGTCGACCTGCGCACCGAGCCGAACGGCATGCTGCGCTGGGCCGGCACGAAGCCTCGGCTCGAAGATGACATCCGCCTTTCGCTCAGCGCGCGCAATGAGGATCAGGTGTGATCGAGGCGGTGCGCGGTCTGCTTGAGTCGCTCAAGCTGTTCCTGCTGTTGATGGCGGGCGCGTTTTTGCTGCTGGGCGGCCTGGGGATTGTCATGCTTTCGGCGTGGCTCGAGCTGAGGAAATGGAAGAGGAGCGGGAATGGCGTGGGAAATCGAAAGTGAGCATCTGGATCTGGCGGAGATGGAGCACGTGACGGTCTTCGTCGAGCGCAACGTGACGACCCGCTCGGGCGAGCCGCAGCGGCATTTGCTGCAGATACGCCTCGGAGACCATCTCGATTTGACCGAGAAGGGCGAGATCGTCGACGCCGATGGAAAACCGTATGACCACCGGGCCAAGCAGCAGGAAGTCCTCGCCGAGCTTACGCGCCGGCACAAGAACGCGCGCCAGTTTGCGCAGCGGCACAACGTACGCATTCTGAAAGGGCGCGAGAAGTGATTCTTTCTGAAGCAAACCAGGCCGCGATGCAGATGGTGCGACCGGCCGATGTGCCGGAGATTTGGGAGCTCGCGCGCCAGCAGAACGAGGCGGACGGGACCGACATTCTGGTGCCGCGCATCTTTGGCGACGACGGGCAGCAGTTGAAATCGATTCCGCTCGCGCTCAAGCAGGTCGCGCGAGGCCGGATCGTGCAGGCACACATTTTTGAGTGCCAGCCGGAGCTGATCACGGTCGGCATCAGCGCCCGCGGCACGGCGCTCTCGATGCGCCAGCTGCCGGCGGCGATGTGGTTTTTAGAGCAGATGGGATACCAGGGGTTTCACGCTCTGGCGCCGGTCGCGCGACTGGCCGCCTGGGAGCGGACCCTGGGGAAGCGCCTGAACCTGGTGCGCGATGATGCGCGGGTCGCCCACTACTACAGAGACTTTGCGAGGCTCAGATGAGCGATCCTATCTCGATGTCGCTTCAAAGCCCATGGCTTGATTTCGACACCCGCAAATCGCATCCACTTCTCATATTTGCGTTGCCCGCGAACCTCGGGGTTCGTTGCTCGATAGAGCCATTCGCCGATGGTAACGGCGTCGATGTGCGAGTAGTCGAGAGTGAAGATAGGCCGGCAGTTGGATGCTCTCTCGCGGCCTGCGAAAACAGCAGGCCCTTTCTCGCACCGACAAATGATGCGACGAGCCACCGGGCATTGGGCAAAAATCGCGCGTTCAAGAGCTTCGACAAACTCTCCGGCGATCGAGCTGAACATGAACTTCATCAGATGCGTCTGTCGGCCCCCGCACTGATACCAGCCCCCATCGCTATCGAGCAACCCGCGGACGAAGTGCCTAACCAGGGTCGCGTCGAGATCTGGCCACTTCAGTTGCGGCCCCTTGTTTTCATCCAACCCGAACTCGGAGCGGAGCAACTGGTTGAAACTCTTGCTGCAAACGACGAGCCTCTTGCACCCTTCAGCCTGATAAATCCGAGATCGCCCACCGATGATCTTTTGCGCTTTGAGAAGAATGTCTTCGTCGTGGTTGTCTCTTGTGATGGAGCAGACGCTGCCCCTCGCATCGATACTGCCATCGGCGAAGAGAAGACCCAGCACCCACGCTCGCTCGGCGTTAAGCTTTCCCCACGCCGTGTGGTTTCGCCGCGCGTCGACCGCCGCTGCTTCTTTCCAGTTGCGCAGAATCCCGGCCTTGAGAGCCTGGTACCGAGCCGCGCTCTGACTGCAGCCGACCGTAACGCTGATTGTTCTAACCCCCATGCCACCGCGATAGAGATCGAGGATTGTCTGCCTCGTGTTCTGAGAAAGCAACATAGCCATGACCAAAAGTGTACGTCACTTTAGGTCATAGAAAAGAGGTGTGTTATTACAAAATCTCAAAGCGCGCAAACGTTCAATACGGCATCGGGGCAGCAAGCGACCACGTCGGGTAATGCCCAGTCGAGCTACGCCGCCGCGCAAGGCGACATCGGCGACTATAAAACCGCTCTCTCGAAATATGCCGCAGAGAACCCCTACGTTCAAGGTGGGCAATATCAGACTGCGGCTAATCAGCAGCTCGCCGACACGGCCGCTGGTGGCGCTCAGCAAGCCCAGCAGGCGATTACCGGCTCGATGGTCAGGAGCGGGCTGAATCCGACCGCGGCCGTTGCTGCCGGCGAACAGGTGGCAGAAAAGAACGCCCAGACACAAATGGACTCCGAGGCTAAAGCCAATCAGTCGCGGCTGCAGGGTCTGGCCGGCTACCAGGGCAACGTGCTCGACGCGAGCGCCAAGCCCGAGCAGATGGAGCAGGGCCTCACCCAGACAGAGATGGGCGGCGCCGATAGCGCATTGGGGACCGAGAACCAGGCGGCACAGACTCCAAGCTTCTGGCAGGAGCTCGGCCAGGGCGCGATCAGCGGTGCAGGACAATTTGCCGCCAATAAGTGGTGCCCGGCTGAAGGGTCGCTCTACTTACTAGCAGACGGCCGCGAAACCCCGGTCGAACACCTCAAGGTCGGCGATGAGTTGATGGGAATTGACGGCGACGCTCAGAAGATCGAGTCCATCGAATCAGCACTTGCTCGGATCCTCCTAGTGCGTTCCGATCAGGGGCACAAACTCCGCAATTCTTGGACACATGCGTATGCCCTGCCGGGCGGGGGCTTCACCGTTGCAGCGCGCTCGATGGGCAAAAAGCTCGTTGCCGACCGCGGTCCGGCTCGCGTGATCAGCGTCCAAGATGGCGGCGTAGCCCGTGTCTTCAATGTGATCACCGGTGGGTCGCACACGTACCGGGCCGATGGAGTCTGGGCCCTAGGCGTTGGCGAAGCTGAGCGCTACGTGAGTATGGATGAATGGCAGCGAATCGGTGATCAGCTCATGCAGGAGGTGGTCTAATGGCCGGCGACTGGAATACACTTGGGGATCCTTCACAGTTTCAGGGCCTTCCTTTTCCGGCCTCACCGATCACCGCCTCGGGCGAGGACCCCGATGAGGTGCGCGAACGGCTTGCCGCCCAGGCGCAGATGGGCAACGGCCATGCGGGGAGCGTCGTGCCCGGAACCCCGACCGCCACGCCTGTACAGCAGGTACAGCCGAAGCTGCCAAACGTCGAGTCCCCGGGCTTCAATGCCGATACGGCACGCCAGTCGATGACCGGCCAGCTCGCCTCGGGCCGCGACCTGACCCGAACCGCCGACCAGATGCAGCCCGACCCTCAAATTGCCGAACTCGAGCAGAAGAAGATGCAGGACGAGGCCGCGACGCCAAACGCGGCAAACTACAAGCCCGGCTTCGGCACGCGCCTGCTCCGTGGTTTGAAGGGCGCCGGTCTCGGACTCGCCGAAGGCGGCATCTTCGGGATGGGTGTGGGCGCGATCGACCCGGGCCTGGTTCGCGGTGGAACTTCGTACGGCGACCCGACGGACGCTTACGATGCGGCGCTCAACAAGAACAAGCAGCTGGTCGCCCAGGACACCGAATCCCTCTCGAATGCCCAGGCCAACTTCAAGCAGGCGCAGGAGCTGAGAGAAAAGCAGCTCGGCGGCTACAAGGACTCTGGCGAAGCCTTCAGGGGCGCCGGCACGACGGCGACCACTCAGGAGGAAAATGAGACCAAAGGGGCCCAGCTTCCGATCGACCAGGAGAAAGCCGACACGGAGCGAGACAAGGCAAACAATGTTCCTGAGCCGAAAACGTACGAGGAGATGGTGCTGCGCGCCCAGACCGAGAAGGATCCACAAAAGCGCGCGCAATATTGGAAAGCTGCAACCGACATTCAGAAGGCTGAGGTGCGCAGATTCCAGGCCGGTGCTAACGCCAACGGTCCCGTCGACATCGGAAATACGAAGCTCAGTGGCGATGCGTACCTGCAAACTTTGCCGGCCGGCATGGGCCCAACCATCAAGGCGATCGCCGAGGGTCGCATGGCGCCCCCTTCGCCGGGCAACCGCAGCAAGCAGGCGCAGGCGCTGCTGAACGCATTGAACATCTATGCCCCCGGCTACGATGCCACGAAATATCCGACCTACGCTGCTACGCGGAAGGAGTTCACAGAAGGCAAAATCGGGCAGTCGATCAACTCCTTCAACACGTCCCTGAATCACCTCGATCGGCTCGAACAGAACATCCCGGATAACGGATACTTCGAAACTCTCAATGCACTTCGTAACGCAGCCAGCCCCTCGGGATCGGAGCGGTCACAGAAGCTTGCGGCCTTCGACGCGGACGCCACTGCGGTCGCCAATGAGGTAAGCAAAGCCTACAAGGGCGGTGTGATCAGCGAGGGCGAATACAACCACATGAACAGCCTGCTCAGCCGAAGCGCTGCGCCCGCGAAGATGAAGGCCAACATCGCGGAATTCCGCGAACTGCTACAGGGAAAACTCGAGAATTTCCAGAAGCAGTGGGAATCTGGCATGCCTCCCGGCGCTGTCAGCCCGCTTCAGACGATCCAGGGCTCGGTAACGGGAACCGGGGGGGGCGGCGGCGGATCGAGCAGTGGGGCTGGTGACGACTGGTTTAAGCAGCATCCGGAGGCCAACTAGATGGCTGGTCCAGCCAACGGCGTACCGATTCTAGCCCCTGATGGGAAGGTCTATATGGTGCCTCCCGAACAGGTTGCCGAGGCCCACCTGCACGGCGGAAAGACGGCGCTGCGCATCGCCGCACCCGGCGGAAGCCAGCACTGGGTCCCCGTCGATCAAGCCGAGGAGGCGCTGTCGCACGGAGGCACGGTTGTGCGACAGGATGGGCGGCCCTACGCCCCCGGACAGGCCCCGGTGATCGTCGGCCGCAATAGCGCAGGGCAGCCGATGTGGGGCAATGCTCCGGACGCAAAGAAAGAGGGTTTTCTTGGTTCGGTGGGCAGCGCCCTAGAGGGAGCTGTAAAGGGCGTCGCAGGGATGCTCGATCCTCGGTCGAGCGAAGACGAAAAGCGACGCGGGTTAACGAGCCCTTATGATGCAGCGCTCGCGCCGATCGAGCGCCTGGTCACGCCGCAGGTGGCTGAAGGTGAACGGGCCGTGCAGGAGGGCCGTGCTGGCCACATCCCCGAGGCTATAGGTCACGGGCTCGCGGCGATCACGCCGATGGTCGGACCGTGGGCAGCTTCGACCGGAGAGAAAGTAGGGACGCAGGTAGGCGAAGGAGATCTGGCCGGCGCCGCCGGCACGCTGGCCGGAAACGCAGTGGTGGCTGCCGCCCCTGAGGTCCTGCCAAGGGCCGCACGGGCTGGAATTGAGACTACTCGCGGACGCCTGCAGGAGATCATCAATCCCCGCAAAACACTCGATACCCCGGTTGCACCCGGCGATCTCACCCCAAAAGAAAGGTGGGAAGCCGCCAACCGAATGGGTGTGAATCTGGATCGTGCCCAGGCAACCAACGCTCCCGTGCCGAAGATGGCGAAACGGATCACTGAGCAAAGCCTGCTGGGTAACCGCGCATTCGAGGCAAACAACGCTGCCAACGTGGAAGCTCTGCACGCGCATGCTGCCAATGTGCTCGACGACGCTGCGCCGCATATGACGAGAGAGGACTTCGGAAATCACGCCAAAGCTAAGCTCACTGCGCACCGAGCCAAGTTAGCCGACGAGCCAGGGCAGCGGGCGCAGGCGGATGCCTTGCTTAACAGCGCCGACCCTCGCTCTATGAGCAGGGAAGAATTCGGCAATGCGGCGAGTGAGGCACTCGAAAATCACCGCCTGGCCACCGACGATAAGATCAACGGCCTTTATCACGACCTGGACGGGCGCCTCGGCGATCTCCACCCCGATATGAAGGGTGTCAAAGAGAAGGCGGGGGCCATCTACAGCCAGAACAAGCGGTTCTATGAGAATCACCCTGATCTGTTGAAAGGCGCGGACGCGCGCGCATGGGCGATCATCAAAGACTTTGCGGGCATCGACGACAAAGCCCCTCGCGGTTCCAGCTCGGCCGCAACGAAGGCACCGGTCGATACATGGGCCGACCTCCAGAGGGCGCGTAGTCATCTGCTCGACTTGACGCGCGGCCCAGATTTTCTGGGTGAGTTGTCGACGGGATGGATCAAGCAGATGACGGGCGCTATCGACGACGCCATGACCTCCGCCGAGAAGACGCCGGGGCTCAAAGCGAAAGATGTGCAGCAGTTCCGTCAGGCTAATTCTCTCTACAAGGGGTTGAAAGAAACTTATGACAACCCGCAAAGCCCGTTCTATTGGGCTTCGCGCCAAGAGGGTTTGAAGGTTGCCGACCGGCTGAACAGTCTCGGTCCGGAGGACGCGCGTAAGTTTCGCGAGGTCATGAATCAGGGAGATAGGCCGGATCTGGTTGGTCAGCAGCAGCGGCAGTTTATGCAACGGCTGCTCGATCCGGCGGGCAACGGAGCGGCCGATCTCGCCGGTCTCAAGGCCCGCTGGACGAAGCTGCCGAAGGAGCAGACAGAGAGCCTGCTTGAGCCTGCGCACATGAAGGGGCTCAATGATCTGGCGGAAAAGTCGGCGACCGAAACGCCCTACGATGCTGCTGGTTCGCGATTGGCCCAGGTGATCAATGCGCCGGATGGGACAGCCGCAAGTCGTGCGATGTTTACCGACAGTGGTGCTTTGCGCTTAACACCGGAAGAAGTCCGGCAGATGGAACAGGCCGACCCCACACTCCTGCCGCAACTCAGGCGCCAAGCTATGCATCGCCTGTTCGATCCCTCGGATAACGGCGCTACGGATCTCCGCAACTTCAGCGCCCGCTGGAATCGCGCCCAGAAAGAGCCGCTCGCTGGAGTGCTGACCCCTGATCAGATGCAGGACCTTGACGATATGTCTAGCGTCGCGAGGACCGTAAACCTGCCCGCTAATCCGAGTGGTACCGCTGTAGTCTTACAGCCGGCTGAAGAGGGCGGCCGGCTGGTCCGCTCAGCAGTAGGGGCGTTGCCAGAGATGCTCGGCGCAGGCGCGGGTGCCGTTGCGGGTGGACCGATCGGTGCGGGGGTAGGCGCCGCTGCGGGTGCAGCTGCAGACACGGTTGGGAGGGGTGTTTTGGCCCGTCGATTGGTGAATCCGGAAGCGACTGCGGCCGCCATGGAACATACACTACCGGTCCCACTCGCCGCGGCTGTAAAGAAGGCTGCCGGTGATGTTGATCTCGGCCGCGGAACCGCAGTGGCCAGCGGCGCGGAAGCCGGCAATCCCGATTCTGCTGAGCAACGATGGAAAGAGGTGAATGCCGGGCGGCCGCCTCAGCCTTCGCCCTCCGCGACGCCGGGCACTGTGCAGCCTGCGTTGCAGCTGAACCCTGCCGCTGGCGCGGCGGTGCCCGCCTCAGCCCCGAAACCCGCGCTCAAGGCGCCGGTTCCGCCGGCCATGAAGGATGCGGCTCGACTTTCAGTCGCGAACGATCAAATCAGTGACGCGCTCGCGAACCCGCCGGCCCCGCCACAGCCTCCGGCACCCGATGGAGCCACGCACGAGGTTGTTGATGCTGATGGAAAGACGGTTCTCGGTCACATGGTGGACGGAGCTTATGTTCCGCTAACACAATGAAAGTATTGCCCTTAGTTAAGCGACATCAGGGTATCAATCAAACGGCTCACATCTTTGTAGTCACGATTCGATGTTGAGCAAAATGAGCAGTCCGCGGTCGCTTCAATTGGCCCGGAAGTGCTTTGTCTCAGATATTGTGTGTTTGCTAGCAGGTTCCTTGTTTCTCCATTAAAAAGCATTCGGAGAACTGTTTCTGCACCATTGGAATAGTTCGTTGTAACCGTGATCTCAACGTAACAAATATCGGAGTCGTCACTGTGGTTCGCCGTAGCTATCTTTACATTGGGGGTGAGCAGCTCTTTCCTCGTGATGTCATCCACGTAGCTATCAGTCAGAGCTCTCTCAAGAGATGAACAGCTTGGCGCATTTTGCCGGTTGGCTTTTTTCGACGTATCCAAGTCTAGGGAGGACCCTACAAGCTCATAGGAAGACTTGCGACCTCCGCGCGTTACTTGGTATTTCTTTCCATCGAAATACAAAGATACCTGCTCGCCAGGAACGGCTTTTTTCATCACATCGTTTCCGCTTGGCCTTAGGACGTAAACGTACTTTCCAGCCTCCACTGTGTACTGCCGTGTCTCGATATCACTGCAACTACTGCTTACAGAGGAGACCTGAGAAGGCGGTTTTGAAGTATCCCAAGAGGGTGCATACGAAGGTGTCGCGGAACAAGCTGAGGCGTCGGAAACAGTTCGAAAACTTACCAACCGGCCCTTCTGCAAGTCTGTAGGTTGAGCTACCGCAGCAAGTCCGCAAATGAACAAAAAACACGTTGTAATGCGAGATTCAATCATCATGAGCGAATGCCCTTTTCTGAGGCAGTCAGTCTAGCACCGGAAACCAAGCAGAATGTCTACAACTTCCGTGTCACCGAGTTCGAAAGTACCCTTGCGGCCACCCGCTGGTGCCCTACTCCGGCCGCTCTCCCCGGCGGGCGGCCTGCCGCCGGGCGCATTGTTGCGGCCACTCGCTGGGCGCATAAGTCATAGATATGACGAGGTGTCAGACGGCGAAAAAGCCAACGTAGTTCCACGTGGAACAGAAAGACAGCGTGCCGAGGAGTTTCCGCCTATCGGTGAAACCGAAGCCGAGACCGGACGGCCCGTATTGCAGCAGTCTCCCCGGCCCGAGGTGAACCAGGCCGCGGCGACTGCCGAGCACCCGGCAATTCTCAAAAAACTCCGGGATCTCGTGTCCCCCATCCGGGGCGCGGTCTTGGCCGGCAACCGGGACGAGAAAGATGAAGACCGCCTCGAAGAGAAGATGGCCGCCGAAGACCAATCGCCGCGCACGGTGCGCGACTATTCGGGCTTCCGCATCGCTGTTGACTCGCCAGCCGCCCACGACGCTGTGGCTGATCGACTCCGGCAGCGCTTTGAGGTGCCGAACGAGCAGGATGAGTTTGAGACCGGCGACCCAGAAACCGGCTTCCACGGGCACACGCTCCAGGTGCGCGAACCCGGATCGCCGGTCTCGCACGAGGTGCAGGTGCTGCCGCGCGAAGTGGCCGAAGCGGCCGACGATCGCCATGCGCTTTATGAGAAGGCGCGCGAGGGAGACGCAGACGCCGCTGCCCAGTTGAAGCAGGCCAACGAAGCCGACTGGCAGAAGTTTCAAGCGCGCAACGCGCAGAACCCGGAAGGAGGCGCCAATGACCGACTAACCCAGACCGAGCAACCAACCAAAAAGGCAGCCGAGGGGGCCGAGCCGAAGTTCAAGTTCGGCTCCACTCAGGCCAGCATTCCCGAGGACTCGGACGCCGCCGCAGCGCTCAAAACCGCGCGCGAGAAGATTGCGCCCGAGGACCGTGCCGGCGATGTGAATGACGCCAAGGGCGGCCTGGTCGAAGATCCCCACGTCACGGTGCGCTACGGGATCAAGGGCGACGATGTTGAGGGGATCAAGAAGTTCCTCGAGTCGCAAGCTCCTTTCGAGGCGACGCTGGGCAAGACCGACAAGTTCCCGGCGAGCGAGCACTCCGACGGTGCCGCGCCCATCATTGCGCCGATCGATGCGCCCGAGATGCACCGCATCCAGGCGGAACTCGAGCAGCATGGCGAATTCGCGCCGTCGAGTTTCCCGGAATATAAACCCCACGCCACCCTCGGCTATGTGAAGCCTGAGGCCGCCGAGAAGTACGTCGGCATGGGCGATACCGAAGGCAAGAAGTTCACTGTCAACTCGATCGCCATCTCCGATCGCAATGGCAACCTGACGGAGGTCCCGCTCAAAAGCAAAAAGTCTGAAGGAAACTCTCAAGAATCTGATAGAACCTCTCAAACACGGAAAGCCCCGGTCCCACCGGACCGCAGGCCGAAGCCTGAGAAATGGAGCAAAGGCGACTGGTTCCTGGTCCGAGAGCAGGCCCGCGGCAACTATCGCGCGGGTGAAGTCACCTATTTTAACGAAGGTGTCAATGGAGCCAAGCCTGGTGGACGGTCCCGCGTCGGCGAGACGAAGCTCGATGAGATCCCGCGCGGGGCGCTCCGCATCCTTGGCGCGGACAGAAAAATCAACCCCGTGACCGATCTGCCCGCGGAGGACGCCATCATCGAGCGGACCGGGAAGAAGCTGCCCGAACTCACTGCGCAACTGATCGAGAAGAATACAGAAGACGGCGTGACCACGCTCGCGACCGATGCAGCCAAGGGGATGTTCCCGGAATTCAAAGCTGATCCAGTGAAGAATGACCGGCTCGTCTGCGCTTCTGCCAAGGCGGTGCGTGATGCGGCTCTCGAGACGGTACTGGCCGCGCCCGTTGACCCGAAGCGGTCCGAGGTGCTCATTGGCACGGCATCGCCGGGCTCGGGAAAGACGGCCGGTCTGGTGGGCAGCGGAAACCTGCCGGGAGTAGGCATCAAAATCGAGGCTATCGCCGATGACTACAACGAATTCTCTAAGCTGATCCAGGACATCGTTGCTTCTGGCCGTAAGCCCGTGGTGCAGTGGGTTTACGTTGACGACCCCGCCAAGACGGTCCGCCGCATGTTCCTCCGGGCGGCTGGTCACGAGGGGAGGCCGGGCATCGGGCGGACGGTGCAGCTGAAGTACATGGCCGACGCCTATACTGCTATCCCCAGCGTTCTCGAACAGATTCGAGAGCACTTCGGGAGCAAGGTTAAGATACTGGCCGTCGACAACTCGGGGCCTGCGGGTACTGCTAAGGTTACTTCAGATATCAACCCGATGCTTGCCGCCCTCCGCCAAAAGTCCTATAATCAAGTGTTCGAGGAGATGACCAATGAAACCCGCAAGCTCCAGTCTGAAGGGCACTTCGACAGCGACCGCGGAAAGGCCATCCTTGAAGCCGCCCAGACCAGTGACCCGCCCACAAGCGACGAAGCCCAAGGAGGATCCGCTGGTCGCGGAGCTTCAGGCGGGGTGGGATCGGGCCGCGGAAAAAATGAAGGACCCGAATTGGCAGGTTCCGTACTAAACAGAATTCCTACAAACGACAGCGCACGGCAAACGGCCGCTCCCAGGAGCGGCCGTTCTGTTGCGTTGGAAAATTTCAAGGAAGCGGCCCGGCGAAAGGGAGTGCGCTAGCGCCGCGCCTCTGGGCTTGCGCGCGGCGGCGTCATCGGTGAGTAGAGCGCCTTGAAGGCTGCGATGCTGGCTGCGCGAAGGGCTGTGGTGCGCTGGAAGTGGACGCCCTGGAGCCTTTCCCCCTGCTTGCCGGTACAGGGACGGCCGACGCCGGCGCGGCAGAAGGGGCAGGCGATCTGATAGTTGCGACGGGGTCTCATAGGGCTAGGCGGCCCGGCGGGCCTTCATAAACCAGACGGGAGCCTCGTCCTCAAGGAAATTCCTAACAGCGCGCCGAACCCACGTTTTTGGTGGCCAGCCCGTTTCGGCGGCGAGATCGGCGATGCGAAGGCGCTGGCTCCGGGTCAGGATGGCCAGTTCGATGTCGCCAAACGCGGGCATCGGTTTGAGGCTGTTGGTGAAGTTGTAGATTGCGGCGGCGACTTTGAGAGCGGCCCTGCGGTCACGAGCGGCCTTGTTGTTGCGGCGGTTGGATTTGCGGGTGGTACGCTTAACTGTAGCCATTTGGTTGCCCCTCCTAACAGGGCGGCTTCTTGGTTAGGGTTCCGTTCGGTGTTCAAGCACCGGGCGGAGCCCGTTTGAGTTTCAGGAGCGTTTGCGGTAGTTCTGCTCCTTGTAGGCCTTGACGAAATCGGCTTCTTCCTGGGACCACAGCCGATGGCTGATCCCGCTGATTTTCAAGTTGTTCTCAGGCTCCGGAATCTCCTTGGCGTAAAGCCAGCGGAGCAAGGTCGATTTATTTACCCCGGCAGCCTCTGCAACTTGAGATGTGGAGTAAATCTTCATAAACATGACTGTAGGCGTTAACAATGTATTTGTCAAGGTAATTATTGATTTTTGTTAATTTCTTCCGTGTAACTTAAGTTGCATCACATTGCACCAGGTTTCACCATGTTGGTTGCACCGTGTTGCAGCATGTAACGCCCCGTGACGGGAGGACCGCGGCGCCGTGGCCCAGAAATGAGGATCAGTCAGACGGCCGCCTCCATCAGGGGTACCTTTCCGGGGAGGCGCCCAGCTTTGCAACGTTGACAGCGGGCCGCCCTTTACGGGTTGCTGTGCGTAGCCGGGTCCCTTGCTGCGTGAGTGGGGCGGACTCTACCATTCCCAGACTATTCTTGAGCCGCGAGACCGTCTGACCAAACCTGCAACTTAAGTTACACCATGTTTCACAGTGTTGAACCGCGTAACGCGAGATTCGCCCGAGGTGCCCCGTAATGCCCCCCAGGAAAGATGTGCCGCTCACCGTGCACGAGCAGCGCTTTGTCATTCACTACATTCGCGAAGGAGCCGCTCCCGAAGTCGCCTATATCGCCGAGCGCAAGGCGCGCTTGAAGAAGGGCGAGGGCGAGAAGATGCTCCGCCGGCGTCACGTGCAGGAAGAGATCCACCGCCGGAAGATTCTGGTCGAGTACGAGGAAAACCGCCTCATCGCGAAAGACAACGTCGCGACCGTCCAGCGCGACGACGAGCGCGACCTGGTGACGCTCCATAAGATCGAGTCGGCCCTCGACAAGGTCATCGCGCTCGACGCCGAAAAGCACGGGACAACGGTCCTGAAGGCGATCGAGCTGGGGTTGATCTACACCGGATCGATTCGCGACGGCAACAAGGTCAAGCTCTCGACCATCGACCCGCTCGGCACGGACAAAAACACGAAGCCCGACGACGGGGAGATGAAGCCGCGCGAGGACGGGTTCTATACCTCGATCTTCGCCAACATGAAGGCCGATGGCGCGGCGGCGCCGCCCGCCGAGCCGGTTGAGCCGGCCGAGCTGATGCCGGCCGAAGACCCGAAGCCCCTGCCGACGGTCCCCGTGGTCGCGGCCACGCCCCCGAAGCCCGCGCCCAAACCTGCTGCTAAGAAAGAAATCAAGCCGCCTCAGATCGAAATCACGTAGTCTTTGTACCATCTGTACCCCGAGGGAAGAACCCATGTTGAAGGTACTGAATCTGCGCAATGTGCCCGAAGAACTGATGCGCGAACTGAAGGCTGCGGCGGCTCTGGCTGATGAGCCGTTTCACCCGTTTTGTGTTGCCCTGATCAAAGCTGGCCTGCTGCACTGGCGCGTCTCCCAGCCAGGCTATCCGTTTATCCCGCTCGAAGACCACGTGGCGCCGACCTATGGCGGCATCCAGAGAACCGCAGCGCCTGAATCCCCCGCATCGCCCACCCCTGAACCGCCTCAAGAAATCGAAATCACCTAACGCATGTCCACGAAATCCGCAGTGACCGCGGCGGTCCTCTCCGCAGCGCTCACCGGCTGGCTCGCCGACGCGGCCCTGAAGGCCCACGTCGACTGGGGCGCCGAGTTTGCGCGCATGCGCGAGCTCGCTCCGCTGCCCTTCCCGCAGCTGCAGCCGCCTCCCTTCGATCTCCATCCCCCTGGTTGGGAGCCGATCTGGTGGCCGATCAATTCGGCCCAGCAGATGGCCATCAACTGCCGCGCCGAGCTGCTGCTCTTTGGCGGCCAGTCGGGCGGCGGCAAGACGTCGTTCCTCGCGGCCGATGCCATGCAGGAGTACAAGAATCCCTACCTGCGCTCCCTGATTCTCCGCACCACCAAGACAGAGATGGGCGAAATCTCGGATCAGATGCGGAAGATGTACGAGCCGCTCGGCGCCAAGTGGAAGCGGCCCAACAAGTTTGAAGACTACGCCTGGGTGTTCCCGAACGGCGGGTCAATCACCCCGGGCTACATCCGCAACGAGAAGGATCTCAACCGCTACCAGGGCAACCCGAAGTCGCACGTGGGTCTGGACGAGAGCGGCCAGCATCCGGAGAAGCTCATTCGCCGGCTGCTCGGCTGGCTCGCGGCACCCAGGCGCTCGGGCCTCTTTGTGCGCGCGCGCTTCGGATCGAACCCCGGCGGCCCCGGCCACGGCTGGCAGTCCTCGGTGTTCCTCCGAGGACGCTGCCCGGTGCACTACCCGGCCGATCATGCGGATCTGAGCCCGAGCGAGACCAGCGCCTTCCCGGGGCGGGTCTACAAGGGCGCCCGCTGGCCGTCTGACGGCTCGCCGGTCTACAAGACCACCGCCTTCATTCCGGCCCGCCTGATCGACAACCCGCTCTATGACCGGGTGAAGCTTGAGTCCCTGCTCACCCAGACCGCAGATATCCGGGAACAGTTGCTTTGGGGCTGCTGGTGCAACGCCGAAGGCCTCTACTTCCCCTTCCTCCGCCCCGAGTATCAGGTGCCGTTCCAGACCATCGACCGCCAGTGGTGGTGGGGGCACTTCATCTCGATCGATTACGGCTACGGCAACTCGGCCGCGGCAGCCGGCCTCTACGCGATCGCGCCCTCGGGCGTCGTCTACAAGGTCGGGGAGCGCATCGAGAAGAAGATGCAGTCCAAAGAGTTCGCGCGGCGTCTCGTGAAAGATGGGTTCCCGGAAACGCATAACCCGCGGCAGGGCCCCATGCAGGCCTGGACCCGGAAGCTGCGGCCCCGGGATCCGGAAGGGCCGCGCATCCTCTGGGCCATGTTCGACCCGGCCAACGATCAGCACACCGGCACCGGCAAATCGAACTATGAGCAGATGGGCGAAGTCTTTCACGAGGCCGGGATTCCGACGATGCTCGGCGCGCACGACCCGATGGGCAACGCCCAGAACCTTTACTCCGGCCTGGTCAACCGCGAGCTCGTGACGACGACCGCCTGCCCGTACACCTACAACACGCTGATTTCGCGCGTGGTCGACGATCGCAAGGCCGTGAAGAAGGAGAAGGGCAACCCCCAGGACGATTGCTATGACGAGACATCGTATGCCTGGAACACGTACAAGCAGGAGAGCGTGAAGCCGGAGCTGGTGAGCCTGGAACAGGAGATCGACCAGATGCGCAAGGATGGGGTCGACGAGACCTCGATCGCGCGCTACAGCTGGCGCCGGCAGCAGGAAATCCGCGCCGCTGCGCAGCAGGCCGAACGGGGAATCGCGCTCACCGGGAAACGCATCGGCCGGCGGATCACCCGGCGTTAGGTCAGTTCTTCGAGATGTTGGGAGAGGGGCCAGCGTGGGTCGCGCGACGCATACGCCGGATGGTCCACATAGGCGGACTCGATCAGGGCTTCGATGTCCTTCTGGGGAGCCAGGGAGTCGAGCTCGTCCTTCGAGACGGCGCCGCGCCAGCCTTCGACCTGAATGGGATATTGGGGATTCCGCATGGTCGCTCCTACCGGTACGGCTGTACCGGATTCCATAAAGCGTATCATGATTTTCACAAAAATCAATGTAAGTATATTTACGAGGGCCGGTCATGACCCGGCCCCCTGTTCAAGAAGCTTCTCTTCCGGTTCGGATATTCCTCCTTTTTCTAGGATTTAGCTGCAAAACTACGCTTGTACCTCGCGCAGCGCTTCCTCGCGCGCCTGGTTCAATTCCTGCATGGCGGCCTCGCTTCCGCCCCTGTCCGGATGGCATTCTTTAGCCCGATCTCGATAACACTCTTCGATCAGAACGCGGGATGGGACGGGACGGCTCACACCCAGCACTATTCTCCAGGGTCGATGCGAGCCCGACGGCAACGCCGCGAAGCCGCGGAAGCTGCGCTCCTGCACCTGGGCGCCGCCGTGGCGCTCGATGGCGCGCAGGGCCTCGACGGCCGCCGCCACCGCACAGAGGTTATCGGCGACGGTCCGGTAGATGTCGATCGCCATGCACTGCATGGGCGCCTCCTGGCTTTTGCGCCAGTAGACGGCGACGCCATGGTCCCGCGGCTCCGTCTGGTCGCTCCTGGGCAGCCCGTCGAGCCGGGTGGGGATATTGGTTGAAATCAGCACGTCGTCGCGCTTGACGCCCATCAGGGCGAGCTCAGAGAGGATCCGGTTGATCCCGTCGATCACGCTGACCCGCTTGCCGTAGCTTTTGAACTGGGCGCTCTTCATGCTGCCGTCGTCGCGCGTCCGCTTCCAGCCGTCCGGCCAGCAGAGCGGATATTGCGAGAGTTTGTATTTGCGGTCCTCGTCCATCAGATTCTCCCTTTCAGAAAGCTACGGCTGTACACCTTGGAACAGAGGGCCTGGGTTCAGGCAGTGCGGCGAGAACCAGACCCTTTCCTTCTTTGCGTTTGCCCGTCCCCTGGTCTGGCCAGATTGGTTTCCATATCCGCCGTTGGCCTTCCAGGCGACACATTCCCAACTGGCCGGCATCTCGTGCTCACCGTCGTAGCCGCAGAGCGCAATCCGCAACTCAGGGTTCTCTCCATTCTCGATGGCCCATATCCTCACGTCGTGGGCCACGTCGAAGCTTTCCTCGTTATAGACCGTTCCCCGATCGGCGGCGTAGGGCGGGTCGAGAAACACGGCGGTCGTTCCAATCGCAGTAGTCGGCGACGGTCCGAGGATCCGCTTCCAGTCGCCACAGCAGACCCGGACTCGCCGCATGCGCTCAGCCAAAACGTTCATATAGGCCTCGAGGTCGCTTGCGTATTGGGCGAAGACGCCGCGCCCGGAAGCACCGCTGTCACCGCTGATATCCGGCAATTGCCCCCCCCCCCGACTCTGGCTTGCATGTCCGCTGCGGCTACGCCAAGGCCTCCTCGTTTAATCTGCGGTCGCTTCATAGGCAGTTTTTGCAGGCTCTCGCGGTGGACACCGCGAGAGCCACCCCTCCCCACTGCGGGCAGCTTCCGGTGGACTCCGTTCGAATTGAGGTTGGGCCTGGTCTTCCATAGCGTGCCGTTTATGGGAAGGTGTCTACTCACATCCGCGCGGTGCACTCCGCGCGGATGGCGTTCACAGGCATGCCGGCCGCGCCACTCGGGCCGGGTGCACCATCCTGAGCCAATCCATTGTGAGATGCCCCAGACCCACCAGCCCGCGATCTTCGCGTCGTAGTAATCAGGATCAGACTTCATCCGCTCCTGGAACGCGGCCTGATTCACGAGCCACAGATGACGAGCATGAAGATCCGCCTCGTTGACGGGCCAGTCGGCGTACTTCGTCACTTCGGCCGGCGCGGCCTGGAGTGCCCGCCAAAAGTTCGCGAGATAGCAATCCTTGTCGTTCACAGTCTCATTCACTGGGTCATGAGGCCGCGCGAGTAAGACCGCGCCGGACCCGAAGAAGGGTTCCACGTAGTTGACCACGTCCCCGAAGCGCGGCCAGACGAAATCGGCAACTCGAGATTTTCCGCCGAACCAGGGGAACGGCGCCTTGAGCGTATTCAAAGATGCACCTCGCGGCCCCGGTCGTCACATCCTCTGGCAACGAAGTCGTCGAGCTTGTCACCCTTGTGCTGGCGGTGCCACTCGACGCGCGCGCGTACTGTGCGCAGCGGTTCAGACTTGGCGCCGCATTCGCACACGGCCGGCCTCGGCACATAGCGACCGTGCGGGCCGCCAATCCGACCATGGGCAAGCGCGTGCCCGGCAACCTTGGCCTTGTACGGGTCACCCATGGGCGACCCCCGGAAATTCGCGCACGCGCAGCTCATGCGGCCACTCGTGCCAGTCGCCGCCCTTCTTGTCGCGCTTCCGATGGCGCTCCCCATCCTGGATGATATGCGCGCCCAGCTGCTTCACGAAGCAGGCTACGCCGGCATCGCGGCATTGCTCGACAAGGCTCGCCGCCCACTCCGTCCGAAAGGGTCGCGACCCGGGGCCGCTCTCACCGCCTACGATGACCCAGTCGAGCTTCCGCCAGTCGCCATTGTCGGAGTAGCCCCGCAGAGCATTGATGTAGAGCGGCGCAGTCCCCGCGACTGCGTAATAGCCTTCGCGAGACGGGTTGAGGACGTGGCTCAAAACGATCTCATCGAGCAGGGGCTCGGCTGAGATGAACCGCACGGCCGCCGGCGTTTCCAGCAGAAGCGGAATGCGCTCATCAGCATACTTCTGGTTCTCGACGCTCACCCCCAGCCAGACGTTCGGCAGGGGCAGGCCGGGCCACTCGGCGACCGGCTCCCCGGTCAGAGCCAGATGCCGTTTGCCGATGTGCTGGCCGATGAAGGCGCCGCGCACGTCGAGGTGAGCGTACTTGAGGAAATAGTCGAGCATGCGCTCGGGCCGCTTGGTGAGGATCTGGAACGTGTGCTGCGGGCAGGCCGCCATGACCGCGAAAATCTCGTCAATCCACTCTTCGGCCACGTTCTCGTGAAACAGGTCGGACATCGAATTGACGAAGACGCGGCGCGGCGCCCGCCAGTGGAGCGGATCCTCAAGGTGATTGGTTGCGAAATCAACTTTGCCCGTCCATGCCGGATGCCCGTTGGCGATGTGCACGAGGCCTTCGTAAGCTCCCAGCGGGCCGCTCTGCCGGATGGCTTGGCGTTCGGCATAGCAGTTCATGCACCCCGGCGAAACCCGCGAACAGCCGCGCACCGGATTCCAGGTTTCGTCCGTCCATTCGATATTCGTGCTCATGAGTGACCTCTCCTCTACGCCGGCGCAAGCACCATCGGTGCGACGGTCTTCTTCGGGCCGCGCTTGCGGGCGGCCATGGTCTTGATGCGGTCGAGCAGCTCGGCGCGACTGATCGCAGCCCCGACCGCCGCATCGGCGCCTGAGCCGTAGAACTGAGCCCAAGGGCCTTCGGTGACGACGACCAGGGGAACGTGCGGCAGAACTGCTTTGATGGCCGCGCACCAGGCCGGATCCGGGGGATCGTAGACGAGGACCAGGTCAACCGTCGCGAGGCTCTTTTCCGGTCCGCCCGGTGCGGCGGCGTCGAAGACGGCGTAGGCGTGGGTCAAAAGCACGAAGCGCGTCACCTCGCGGCGCTCCTCATTGGGGTCGATCAGGACTATCACTTTCTTCGGTCGCATGGGTCTCCTGTTGTGGGGATTCGTCGAGCGTCGATTGCTTGGGCTGGGCCGCGCGAATCAGCACGCGGATGGTGGGGTTCTGGCAGTCGTCGTGCAGGATGTAGCAGCCTTCGACGTGCCACTTGTCTTTCTGGCCAATGGGCCGCCGGCACGCGAAGCAGATGCGCTTCTGCGCGCCAAACGGCCGATGGCAGGTGGGGCAGGTGTTCACTTGGCCGCGAGTTCCTTCTCGGCGGCATTCGACTTGTCCGCCTCGGTTTCGAGGGTTCTGATCCGTTCGGCCACACCTTCCGCATGGCGAGCCGTGAGGGTGTCGGTACCGTAGGGCCTCAGAACCAACTTGTTCGGGCTGATGTCGACGACGGTGAAGTGCGTGTCCTTGATGGTCACTTTTTCACCGATGGCGAAGACCTTCCAGCCTTTTCCGAAGGCCTCTTTGACCGCGTCGTCGGTGTCCAACTGTTCAAAGCGATGTGTGTCTGGATTCATGCCCACTTGACCTTCTAATCTGCGACCACTCCGTCGCCGGTTATAGGACGAGCTCCTCTTCCCGTTCACGGGTTTTGAGCAGGAGCACCTGGGCGGCGGCAATGGTCGGCTGCGGCCCCAGGGATTCGAGGAACTCATCCTCGTCGATCAGGGAATGACCAAGCGCCTTGGCGCGCCCGTAGAAGCGCAGGATCTCCGGCTCTTTGGCGTAGTCGATGTGCCAGCGGCGATCGACCCGGCCGGGCCGGACAAGAGCGATGTCGAGGTTCTGCGGGTAGTTGGTGGTCATGATGAGCAGACGCCCCTCAGAGGCCACGATCCCGTCGATCTGATTGAGCAGGTCACCCGGGGTCAGCCGGTCGCTTGCCGTGGGCGCCGGGGCTTGCACCTTGGCCTGCTGCTCTGATCCCGGCACCGTCCCCGCCGCATTGGCGCCCTCCGGCTGATTCATGCGCGCCACGGCGGCGGAGATACAGTCGATGTCCTCAATCAGCACGATCGAGCCAGGCCGGACTGAGTCGAGCAGGTTGGCCAGGTCTTCGCGCGAGCGGATGGCGGCGAGCGAAAGATAGTAGAGAGGCAGGCCGAGCTCGGTCGCGAGCACATGGACGAGCGTCGTCTTGCCCGTTCCCGGCGGCCCGTAGAACAGATACCCGCGGCGCCACGGAATGCCGAGCTCCTCGAACATGCGCTGGTTTTGAAGGAACTGGCGAGCGTCGTCGGCAATCTCTTCGAAGGTGCCGTGGGGCAGATAGATGGTGTCCGCGGTGCGCCGGCCGAGGGGCTTTGAATTCCAGTAGCTGTAGCGGTGGTAGTAGTACTGCTGAATCGTCGGGTGCGAGGCCTCCCACGCCCGGCGCGCCTCTTCAAGGACCTCGAGCAGTAGGCTCCGGTCGCGGGTTCCCCAGATGGTCAGCTCGACGTGCCGGCGCGGTCCGAACAGGGAGCTGCGGTTTGAGTCCGGTGCCTGCGCTTCGTTCTTCTCGCCGCTGTCGAAGGCGAGGAAGTAGCGCTTCCAGAGGAAGGGATAGAAGCCATAGGCGGGCACGAGCTCATAGTCGCTCGTGGGGTACGCGGGGTCACACGGCCCGTCCAGGTTCGAGTGCTGCGTTTGTTTCCTGCGCAGTTGCAGGAGGGCAATGCGCCGTGCGGCGAGTTTGAGTTCGACCCAGTGCGAGAGCCAGAGAAACGCTTCGGCGTGGTCGGTCTCTTCGATCCGGACCGAGACGCGGACGCGCTGCGTAATCTGGCCGACGGTGTGACCATAGAGCCACGTCCAGAAGTTGCGGACCCAGCCGAGGGCAGCTCCGCCGATGACCAGAAGCCATACGGGGAACTGCCCCAAGCCCGGATTGGTGAGTGATGGAAGCAACGCGGTTCCTCAGGCGAGAATCTGCCAGCCCTCGAGCTGACCAGCCAGATAAGACTTGATGGCCTGCATGTTTTCGCCCTGCCACTTGGTGCCGTCGACCGCATAGAGCGCGATCGCCGGGGTCTGGTCCTGTGTCTGGCGAAGCCGGATCAGGAACTCCCGCTCGACCGGTGCGGCTTCGTCGAACGTGGTCCGGGGGAGCAGCTTCACCCGGGGCTTCAGGTTGTGCTCGAGCGTCTTCACTTCGCCGGCCTTGATTTTTACCACCTGGTTGATCCCGTCGTCGGCCATGTTCACCTCCGAGCCGGCGGTGAGATTCGAGGCGAGCTTCAAGAGGTAGGCGCCGTCCGGGTCGTTGATGTGAAACGCGACCTGGAAGGCGATGATGAACTTCTGGGGATCGGTGTAGAACTGATCGAAAAGGAAAGCGTTGATCGGTTGATACTTCGCGACCAGCAGGGTGTCGCGTTTGCCGAAGTCGTCGCACATCGCGCTTTTGACGGCCACGGTGAGGTAGTCCTCGATGTGGATGATCTTGCCTTCGGTTTCGCCGAGCACGCCGCCCTTGATGGCGTCGATGAAGCCGGTGAGGGTCGAGACTTCGAGCTTCGCCGGCCGGAAGGGCTCAATCACGGCGCCGATCTTGCGGCCGTGTTCGGTGATGTCGATCTTGTGCTGGTAAGTCTTGTCGTTGGGGTAGGAGACACCTTCGATCAGTGGCTTGTCGACGGTGCGCAGGGTGAGATTCTGAACTTCCTGAAGAGCTTCTGCGATCATGGTGGGTCTCTCTCTTTCGGGTTGAAGTCGAGGTTGCGCCTATCCCTAGGCGTTCTCGCCGGCTTTGAAGTCGAGCAGGTTGTCGGCCTGTTTCGGAGCTTCAAAGAGCACATCCTGACGCGGATCCTGATCGAATGCGAGCACGTGGTTATCGGTGTCCTTGCCGAGGAACACCTTGGACGCATGATCGTTGGCGCCAGCCAGAGTGGTTTTAGCCGAGGTCGTCACGTGGATGGTCCGCCGGTCCCCCTCTGGTTTGAACTTGAACGTGATGGTGATGGCCCGGCCCGATTCGGCCGGCGTGTCGGTATCGGCGATGTTCTGAACCACCTGGTTGAGGCACTTCTCGAACAGCTCAAGCGCGGCACCGCGCGCGATCGAGCCAAGGTTAAGCGGGATCAGTTCCGGTCTGGGCATGCTCGGGGTTCTCCGTCAGGGGTTGGGGCGGCCCGAAGGTCCGCAGTTGTTCGCCAATCTGGGCGATGTTCGGTGGAGCTTCGAGGATGCGATTCAGCCGCGCCTGCATGATGCTGGCGAGGATATTGGCCCGCAACTGGGGCTCAATCTCGGTGATGATGGCCAGGGCAAGCTCGTCGGCGTCGGCCTGGTGAAGCAGGTGGTCGATGCCGTCAAGGGTGATGGTGTTCTCAAAGCCGAATTCCTGCGGCGCGTCCTCCGCGGGCTCGCGCTCCTTCCGCTTCGTGCGGTCGTACACGCCCCTCGGCATCTAACGCAGCCCCGCATAGACGACCAGCGCCCAGAGGCCGACCAGCAGGGCGGCGAGAACGGTGCAGTAGAGCCTCTCCCCGACCTTGCGCCACACGGGCACGAGGCGGTCGTGCTCGGACTGGTTGAACCGGGCGAGCATGGTGTCTTCGGGTCTGTGGAATCGGATTCTCACCCTTTGCCTCCCTTCGACTGGCTGTCGATCCACTGGTCGATCAGCGACTTCTTGAAGCGCCATCGATTGCCTAACTTGAAGCCGGGAAGCCTGCCTTCCGCGGCGTATTTATAGAGCGTGTCCGGCGAGATACCGAGATACTTCGCGCATTGATCGATGTTCATGATCTCGGCGTGTTCCGCCACTACGACGCTCTTTCCTGCTCAGCTTCCGGTTCGGCTTCGTTCTGGTTGCGCGGGAGGATATCGACCGCCCGCATGTTGGTGCCTTTAGACCGGGGCGGCGCCGGCGTGAACTCGAGCAGCGACCCCTCAAACCAGTGCTCGGCCGGGACGGCAAACTTCGAAACGTAGTACTGCGGCGTGTTCGGCCCGGTCGAGAGAAACGCAAAGCCCTTGCCCGCATTGTGGAACTCGATGATCCGGCCGACCAGCCGGCCGCGCAGATAACCGCGAGAATTGCTACTAGCCACGGGGACCTCCCGGAAGTTGCGGCAACTGGATGATGGGCGCGCCCTTGTTGGCGGCCGGGTCGAAGTAGACCAGGCAGGAGCTCGTGAGCATGAGCGCGGCGATCGAGGCTGCCTTCTCAAGAGCCACGCGCACCACCTTGGCAGGGTCGACGATGCCGGCCTTGACGAGGTCCTCGAATTCGCCGGTTGCAGCGTTGAAGCCGAAGGGCGCAAGCCCCTGCCGTGTTCCCCCGGATGCGATCCAAAGATCGTTGATCTCAGCCGCGACCTGGTCCGGATCCTCGCCGGCGTTCGCGGCAATCAGGCGGAGCGGCGCGCGCATAGCCTCGGCGAGGATGCGGGCTCCGCGGGCGACTTCGGGGAACATCTCGGCCGCGGTCGATTCAAGCTGCCGCGCCAGAATGTAGAGGCACAGGCCCCCACCCGGAACGATGCCCTCGGCGACCGCGCACCGGACTGCGAGAACAGCATCCTCGGCGGCATCGCGCAGGGCCTTCGCTTCCGATTCCGTCTGGGCGCCAACCTTGAGGACCGCCACCTGGCCGGCGAGCCGCGCCGCCCGCTCGAGCATGTGCTCCCGGGTCATCGGGTCGGGATGCTCCTTCGACTGCTCGCGCAGGCCCTCGGCGAAGCGCTTGACGAGCTCCGGGTCATGCCGGTCGCCGGTGCAGCCCTCGAGGATGGTGCGGCGGTTCGAGATGACGACGCGCTTGGCGCTGCCAAGATTTTCGTTGGTCCAGGCGCCGCGCTTGTCGACGACCCAGCGGGAGAGTGTGTCGCCGCCGTCGAGCTTGAGCACGCGGCCCCCGGTGGCCATGGCCAGATCCTCAAGGACCCCGCGCTTCAGGTCCCCGTAGCCCGGCGCGCGCACGATGCAGATTTGAAGATGCCTCTGCGCATGGTTGACCAGGAAGGACTGCGCGGCGTCGGAGCCGGCGAGAACGTCGTCGGCGACAATCAGCAGAGGCCTCGGGGTGCGCTCACGCTTGCTGCCCTCGAAGTTCAGGCCCGCGCAGTAGGTGAGCAGCGGCCCCGGATCGTGCAGCGTCGGGTTCTGCGCGACGCCTTGCGAGAGCTGCCGCTCGGTGATCAGGATGTAGGGATTCTCAAGCACAGCGAGACCGTGTTCGCGGTCGGTGATGAACTCGGGAAAGAGGAACCCGGAATCCATCTGGAACCCCTCGCGGATCTCAACCGACATTTCGGGCTTGCTCGCGTCGTCGATCGTGAACAGGCCATCCCGGCCGACCTTCTTGATGGCTTCGAGGATGAGTTGGCCAAAGGCCTGGTTCCCGTTGGTGGCGATGGTCGCGACCTGGGCAATCTGCTCGTCGGTCGGCTCCTGCGCCATGTGCCGGATGCCCACGGCGACCAGCTGCACGGCAGCCTGGATAGCGCGCTGAAGCTGCACGGCACCGTCGCCCGCCTTGACGCGCTCTAAACCAGCCTTCAGGATGGCGTGCGAGAGGACCGTGGCTGTAGTCGTGCCGTCGCCGGCTTCTTCGACCGTCGCCCGGGCCACGGCCTGGATCATCTTCACGGCGGAATTCAACACCGGGTCGGTGAGCTGGATGTTGCGCGCCACGGTGACGCCGTCCTTGGTGACCTGGGGAACGTCGCCGGCGCGATCGATGATGACGTTGCAGCCGCGCGGCCCGAGGGTTGACCCGACGGCGAGCGCGATCTGTTCGACGCCCTCGAGCATCTGCTCGTGCAGGTTCTGCTCCTCGCGAAAGTTCGAAGCGTAAAGAAGTGCCTTACTCATGGGGTGTGATTCGTCCTTCGTCGGTGGGGCAGTCAGTGCCCTGGTGTGCAACGCCGCAGCAGCAAACCTTAGGAGCATCTGCGGGGCCGTAGTTGATGTGGACCTCATCTTGGCGGACGATGAGATAGGCGCCTGGAGGGAAGCCGCGCGGGTCGATGATCTCCTTGCCGGCGTAGGACGGGAAGCTGATCAGGTCGCCGACCGAAACTTCGGGCGGGACGCGCACCCCGAACTCGGTCATCCGGCCGGGGCCCGCCATGCGCACGATGCCCTCGGTCGGCCGCTCGGCCTGCGAGCCGGGCCGGGCCATGCCGCGGACCATGTCGTCGACTTCAAGAGGCTCGACGAGGAGCCGGTCGGTGATGGCGGCGGGAAATGTTTTCGGCGCGCGTTGGAGACCGTCAAAGACTACGTCCGACAACTTTGCACTGTTTGCTGGCGGAAGGTCTTCAGAGTGCTTGTCCATGGGGTAGGGCATGGCTACTTTTTGGCCTCCGGCGCCGGCTTCTTCTCCGCCGGTTTGGCGACGGGTACGGCGACCAGGCCGCCCGCCTGCGGGTTCCAGACGTAGCCGGGATGCTCGCGCTCGATCTGCTGGACGATCATGCCGTACTGCTGCTGGAGTTCCTGCCTGCGCTGGGGCAGGCTCAGCTCTTCCTGCTGAAGCAGCGCCATGCGGAGCTGGATGTTCTCAAGCTTCGTACGCTCGAGCTCGGTAGGCTCGGCCGGGGCTGCGGGGGTGGCGGCGGCGGGAGGCGGTGTTGGGGGCTTCAGGGCCGGGGTCGGCTTCTGGCCGTGAGCGAGACTCAAAAAGCAGAGGGCGAGGCCCATGAAAAGCAAAAACAAGCGTGAACGCACTAGCGGATCTCCTGTTCGATGAAGTCGATGCAGCTGCAGATGGGCATGTTGCAGTGGCGGGTATGGCAGACGGTGGTGCGGGTGCGCTGGTCGGCCGGCCACATGTCTTCCTTGTGGTAGCCGTGCGGGACGTTGCCCTTGCAATGATCGGAAGGCGGATGGTCGCAGCGCCGGCAGGGCTGATCGGGGGAGGACTTCGATTGCGTGTGGACAAGCTCGGGCGAGCAGGTAGCCATCAGAACACCTCTATCCTGCGGTCGAGCTCGTGAGGCGCCCAGGCAGGAGCAATCAGAAAAATGACAACGGGGAAAGTCAAACGGAGATTAAGAGACCGCGGGAAATATGTCAAGGTGTCATAGCTGTTGAAAACGTGATGACCCGCGTTTCGCCCAATGCTGACAGGGCGAGTTCGTATTTAAGTTTTTGCGCGGCGACCCAACCGAGTCCCTGGAGCAGGACCGCACGATCGAGCCGGCGTTGATCGAGGTTGTCCGAGATGTCGGCGATTTTAACGAGCTTGGCGCGGGGGCGCCGCTCGATGCGCCCGAGGTACTCCGCGTAGGTTTCCTCACCTTTGCGGTGGGTGAGCGCATCGAGATCGGCGATGAACTCGGCATCGGCGTTGAATTCCATAGCCACGTCTGCAAGGGTCGCCGAGGTGTCTTCGACCACGTCGTGTAGGATCCCGAGGATCGCGGCGTCAACGTCTGGAAGCAGCCGCATGCCGACGCGCAAGGGATGCCAGAGGTACGGCTCGCCGCCGCGGTCGACCTGGCCGGCGTGGTTCACCGCGGCGTAGGCGATCGCCGCTTGCAGGGCCTTTTGCTGGATGCGCATCAGGTTGCGCGCGCTTTCAGAATTGCTGAGTGTTCCCATTTAGTTAGACCTCCTCGATTCGAATCTTGTGAAACCAGAGCATCAGCTTCTTTTTGACCTTGTACACGTCGGTCCTCATGCCCTTGGCGTCCTCGACGTGCAGGACCCCGCGTTCGTCGTTGTAGACGAAGTCTGCCCGGTAAGAACAAGCTCGTTCGAGGAGCTTGACCTTGATCATCCCTTCGGCGGGTGGCGCGTATTGACCCTCCCAGGCTGGTGCGTATTGTGCGGGGATCAGCTCGTAGTCGACCTGTTCGCGAAGATTAGAGATCAGCCCGGCGGCCTGGAGCGTCTGGAGGTACTGTGCTCGGCGTGTTTCTTTGTTCGAGGCGCGGCCGGTGCCCTTCTGGTTCGAGAACTTGTTCGGAGCGCAGGCCCGGCAGCGGGGATGCTTCTTCTTGAGTTGGCCCTTCGAGAACTGTGTCGCGGCGTCGAGCGAGTCGGCGCAGACCGAGCAGATCACCTTGAACCCCTCAGGCAGCGGTGGTGCCTTCGGTCGGAGTGGCTGAGCGACAACAGGCGCCACCGTGATCGGCGCCGCGAGCGCAGGACCGCAGTTCATCGTGCAGTAGCCGTCAACGCAGTCACCGCAAGGCTGGCTGCGCTTGCCGAAAAGCATCAACGCTGGCTCCGGTCGATGTGCAGGCAGATCAGGCAGAACACCGCGATCCCGCCGCTCTTGATCGACGCAAAGGTTGCGCCGTGTGCGAATTCGATGGCCATCAGCACGAGCAGCACGAGAGCGAGGATAAAGAACGCGCTACGCCACAAAAAGCTAAAGAGCACCATAGAGTTTTTGCCTCCGTTTCTTCCAACTTCGTAATTCAAACCACGCGCGCAACCGTTCGAGCAGAGTGACCGGGCGGCGCCACCAGACCCAGGTGTAGCCGCCGCATTCCGGACAGCAGTGCCCCTGAACCCAGATCCGAATCTCGCCCGGCTGGATGACGCGCCCGCAGGTGCAGATGCGCACCAGGCGATGCGTGCCGGCGGGGAGCGGCTTCGGGTCTGGTCTCATGCCGGCTCCAACTTCGCGATGGTGTAGCCCTGGGCGCGCGCGCCGTGACCACCGCCGCGCACGACTTTCACAAGCTCGCCAGCCGGTCCGAGCGCCTTGCGCAGGTGGTGCATGACCACGGGCAGCATGTTCGACTTAGGCATCTCGTCCGGCCGCCAGAGGCTGCTCGAAAGCGCCTCGGGGGTAAGGACCTCGCCCTGGTGAAGCATCAGCTGCTCGAGCAGGGTGAAGGCCGTGGGCGTGAGCGCGACCGGCTCGTCAAAGCTCCACACTTCCCGGGTGATGCGGTTGAGGACGATCGTCTCGCCGTGGGCCTTGAGCGTCAGTCCCTGGATGAACCGATCCTGCGTCTCAGACAGCGCTTGCCACTTGTCAAGCTCTTGGGCGAGAGCGCGGTTCTCACGCACGAGGGCTGCGTAGCTCTTCTTTTTTGCTTTGGTCACTGGCTTACCTCGACGAGGGCGCGCATCTCTGCTGCGTCTTCCCGGCTGATGTGTTCTTTCGGCCCTCGCACGGCGAGCGCGGCAGGTAGAGTGAGCATGAACATGCTGTTGCCGCCCCACAGAGGCCCGGTGCGCTCGACCGCATCGCCCTGGGCAACCATCGCCTTCCACTCCGCGTAGTCGTCGCAACCCGGGCCGGTACAGAAGCGGTTGCGATAAGAGGTATTCCGTTTGTTTGGAAAGCCGAGAGCGTGGCGCGCCAACATGATCTGCTTTTCTGTCATCACAGTATTAATCTAGATCAATTATTACGAGGAAGCAATAACGAATTATCGATTATGACACCCTGTCATATTCCGAGGTAACTGAGGGCGGCGGTGAGAGAGGTAAGAATGTATGTATATAAATACCCGTAGTAGTCGTTCTCCGTGGAAAAGCAGGAAATCTTGGCCGTTTTGGTGGCCAGGCATAAGATATCGCGCGACTTAGATGCCGGAAAAGATGTCCACATTCGAGGGCAGCGGAAAGTGGGAAACCCGGAACTCTGTGGAAAGTCGCCTGAATTACAGCCGCGATTTCCATCGTTTTTGACCGGTGTGGATAAAGCCATGTGGAAAAGGGCGGTTTATGTGGAGAACGCTCGGAAGGCTTTTCAAATCAGTCTCTACTTCTGAGCGGATTTGCACATTTAGTCCCAGTAGGGTTCAGCCGCCTTGGTCGGCGTTTTGCCCTGGGCGCGCTCGAGATACTCGCGGTAATGGGCGGTCGAGGCGGCGATTGAGATCCCGTCCGAGGTGAAGCAGCGGGGATTGAGTCCGAATGCGGCGTGGAGCTCGCGCGCCGCGGCCGTGCGCTTCTCCGGGGTGAGCAGCTTCTCGACTGAAGGCAGGAGAGCGATGTGGATCCAGCCCCAGGCGGTGCCCCGGCCGCCGGTGACCGAGTAACGGAAGCCCCGCTCGGCGAGCGCTCGCTTGATGCGGCCGATCACGACGTTCCGGTCCCACTCGTCAGCCTTGCGTGCGGCCCGGCACTTCTCGCGGAAGGCGCGCTCGGAGCGCAGCCCATCGAGCCAGCGGCGCATCACGGTTTCGATCTCCGACTGGGTGGTCTTGACGACGTGCACGTCGGGCCTGGTCTTGCGCCCGCGGTAGCCGATCGCGGCCGGCTGCCCCTTGTGGGTGTAGAGGTAGATGGTGCCGAGCCGGTCCTTGTCCATGATGACGACGGCGCCTGCGGGGCGGTAGCGGGGTCGGGGTTTCTTCATCGGTCTGCCTTTCTGCGCAGCGAGGAGATCAGGAGCGCCACGGCGAGGAAGCCAAAAAACCCGGTGGGGAATAGGATCGCGGTCATCGGGGACTCCCGTCTGCCTTGGCGATCGCCGCACGAGCTCTTTCGAAGGCTGTATCCATCGCACCTTCGGGGTCGTCGGCTCTGTAGTTGTTGGGATCATCGGCGTCTAAGTGTCCTTTGATGACGAGCAGAGCCTCGTACATCTCGGTTGCCGCCCTGATCAGTTGGCGATTTGCTTCGGCCTTATCGGGATAGTCCCCGAAGTACATGGTCCCTTCGAGGGTAGCCTCGAGCACTGTGTAGTCGCCCTCGGCGTAGAGACGATTGTTGTCCGACTCCCAAGTCCACGGTCCAAGGGTGAAGTTAGCCAATGGCGACCTCCTTCGCGTTGCGGGCGCGGACCTGAGCGCGCCAGTTAGCGCACCACTCGCCCTCAGGCTGGGGGACGTGGTCGAGCCACTCGACCGGGCAGCCGTAGTAGTGTGGCCCTACGCACTCTTCCATCTCTTTGTGGTACTTCCCGTCCCAGATCATCACGCCGATGAAGCGTTCTTTGGCGGCGCCGGTCGAGGTACGCACCTCATAGAGGAACCAATCCTCATTGCCGCTGCGGTGGGTCTTGATGGCGACCACCGTGAAACCGTTGACCGTCTCCCAGCGGCTCTGCCGGGCGACTACCCGTTCCCGGTTCCCGTCTCCACTTGTCCAGCCCATTCGAGTCTCCTTTCTCGTTTAGAGGTGTGTGTAAAGCCCGTCGTGTGGCTCATCTGTTGACCCGCATGCGTTCAGTTTCGATCCATAGTTCTGTGCAGGTCGCCTCAAACCAAGTGATCGTGCCATCGGTGGCGTTCGTAGCGCTACGTTCTTTTTGCTCACGATAATCGGCGTCATCGAAGTAGCGAATTACCTGTTTGGCAAGCTCATAGATGCGCTCTTGCTGCTTATTTTGGAAGGTCATCTGTGCTTCTCTTTCTGTGCCGCTGCCATGCGGCTCCCTTAGAACTCTTTAATGTAGTGTAATTATTGACAAAAAGCAATAACATATTCTAGAAATATGACACGTCGTCATATTCCCGAAGTAACGAAACACATGGAGAGGTTCTCGAAATGGCTGAAGGGCCGAGAGATGTGGAGGGGCGTGCTCGAGCCGCTATCCTTCTTGGGCGGAGGACGGCATTGGCGCGGCGCAGGTATCAGGCGGGGCAGCTGATCAAGGACGGCGATCGGTGGGTGGGCCGGTGGCGCGAGGACGTGCGCATGCCCGACGACACGGTCAAGCGCCTGCGCCGCTGGAAGGTGCTGGCCGCGGTTGAGACGACCACCAAACGCATGGCCCAGCGGCTGCTCGACGAGCACCTGCGCGCCATCAATCGCGAGGACTACCGGCCGGAGTGGGTTGGCCTGTTCTCGGTTTTCGCCGATCGCTGGGAGAAGACGGTCGCCGTCCAGCATAAGCCCAGCTCGCTCGCGAGCGAGAAGAGCGTCCTGAAAGTTCATCTCATCCCGGCCTGGGGCGACCGCCGGCTGCGCGAGATCACGACCGAGGAGCTGCAGGCATGGGTCGCGGCCGAGACGGGGCGCCTGGCGCCGAAGACCATTCGCAATGTGATGAAGACACTGAGTTCGATGTGGGCGACAGCCAAGGCCTGGAAGTACGTTGATCACGATCCGCTCGAGGGGCTGGTGCTGCCGCCGATCGTCAAGGGGCACGTCTACTACTTCACCGTCGACGAGGCCCGGCAGATCATCGAGCGCGCGCCGGCGAAGTGGCGGCTCTTCTTCCGGATCCTCGCTGAGACCGGCATGCGCCCGGGCGAGCTCGCCGGCTTGACGCGCGCCAACTGCGGCCTGCGCTCGATCGCCGTTACTCAGTCCGTGTGGGCGCGCAAGGTGCAGACCCCGAAGTCGAAGGCCGCGAGCCGCAAGTTCGCCATCAGCGAAGAGCTGGGCGAAGCGATTCAGACCTTCATCGCGCTCTCAAGCCCGAACGCCTACGACCTGGTGTTCGTCACCGACACGTGGAGGGTCCAGGCAAACGCCGCAGGGAAGAAGATGCGGCTCAACCAGCACGCGGGAGGCAAGCCCCTGTCGATGGATACGTTCCGCCAGCGTGTGCTCGACCCGATCCTCGACGAGCTCGGGATCCGGGCGAAGGTGAAGGCGCTCGGGCTGCGCTGCGGAAACTACGCCTTCCGCCACTTGAACGCGACCCAGATGGACCAGTGGGGAACGCCGCTCAAGACCCGGCAGAAGCGGCTCGGCCATTCCGATCCGTCGGTCACGCTCGAGCACTACACCGAGGCGCTCGACGCGGCCGACCTCGAGGTGGCTGACCGTTTTGGGGAATTGCTCAAACCCGGCCCAGGGGTGACTGTACAGTAGGAGGATCGTGTGATGGTTCGGAATCGTGCTGCTGCTGTGGCTCTAAACTTGCTGCTTCTGATGGTTTTCTCAGGGTCCGTCTATGCGTCAAAGCCCGACGCCAACTGGCAGACGGCGAAGCTTATCTCGTTCAATCAGCAGGACGTGACCGAGTCCGGCACGGCCCAGACAACGGGTACCCTGAACAGCGACGGCAGCTATTCGGCGCATACGGTCGCCCAGGACCGGGACTACGTCGATTGCACCGTGGTGATCGACGACGGGAAGATGCTCTATTACGGCCAGGAGACGCTCCGGTTCGCCTGGTCGCACACGCCCCAGTTCACCGAAAATGAGACGGTGAAGTACACGCTCAAGGGCGATCACCTCACCGTGATCGACGATGTGGGCAAGGAGATCAAGCTGAAGCTGGTCAAGCGCCGCATCAAAGAATGAGGGTTTTGGACGGACATTGGACGGAAAATGACATTTTAAATTATGTAAGTTATTGATTTTATGGTTGCGGGGGCTGGATTTGAACCAGCGACCTTTGGGTTATGAGCCCAACGCAATCCTAAGCTAACCATTTTGTTTTCAGATGTCAATTACAATTGACACACCACCATAAAGGGTTAAGTTTGGACGGCAGTTGGACAGAGCGAAGTCTAAACGGCTGAGTCGGTTCAAAATGCCACGGCACCTTTCTTCGGAACGCACTCCCGCCCATTCTGGACGGGAAGTTGGACGTGAAAGTTTAGCTGTCTTTTCCCTTCCCCGGCTCGTTGCGCGGGCGGCCCAGTTTGGGCATGAACCCGTCAGGAATAGGGGTCCTCTCGGCGCTCACGGTGCCGGAGATGGCGCGCAGCTGCATGACGTAGCCCACGCCCTTCTTGAGCCAGGCGCGCTGGTCGGCCGAGGAGTCGAGCTTCGCTTCGCGCAGGAGGCGCCTGGTGGTGATGACGAAGACCCGGAGGGCGTCATCGTTGTCGAGTTGGAGCGATACCCGTTTGCGGCGCTTCGATCGCCGGCTGCGCAGCTCCTCAGAGACCTTGTTGCGCCACGGGTCGAGGACCTTCTTGTCGGCCGACTTCGGCGCCGGCAGGGCTTTGAGGACCGGCACGAGCTCCTTCGGCTGGAGCGTGTTGTTCACGCCGGCGAGGCCTTCCTGGGCGAGGTAGAGGATGGCGGGCTCGGACGCCATGCCCCTGAGCTCTTTGTAGGAAGCGAGCCACCGGTAGGCTGTCCGTTCGCTTGACCCGAAGCAGGTCCGGACCCAGTTGGTGAAGGTCATGGACTTGCCTTCGAGAAATGCCTGGATCTGGGCCAGCTCGGCGCAGCAGAGAATGGCCTTCAACCCACTTTCCCGGTAGTTGTTCAGGGCATTCGACGTGTGCTCCTGAAGCCACTCCCGGTCGTTTGCGGCGAGCGCGACCCACCCCGGTGTATGGGGGAGCTGCTCGACGAAGATTTCAATTTCCTTGCCTGTTGCCATGGTGCTCCTTCGAAAGTTGTAATCCCAGAGGTGCTTACTATGATCTAACATAGTTTTCCACAAAAATCCCACAAATCCGCGGTTTTGGAGAATTGACACAGGATCGTGTTGATTAGTAAATTATGTGGTATTTTGTAAATAACTCGGAGGGTATTAACCGTGACCGAACGTCGAGTAAACGTAGGGATCCGCGAGTCGTACCACAAGCAGTTATTGGAGTTGGGGGAGGTCACGGGTCACAAGGTGACGGCCCTGGTCGACCGCGCCGTCAAGAACATGCTCGAAACGGAGGCCCCGGTGTGGCGCCGGGCCGCCAAGGAACTTGAGAAGAAACGCCGCAGCTAGGCTTCCCCGCCCCGCTCTCACATTCAAACTTCCCCTACTCCAGGCCTCGGAGTTTCCCCGATACGGCCAGCCGAGAGCAGAACCCTGCCTAAGCCCCAAGCCATCTGACACCTTGTCATATTTCAGCAGTAGATGTTCGCGATGTGTTCGGCGAGCGCCGGCGGGATCGCGGCGCGCAGGTCCTTCTGTTTCGAGCCGTATGACTCTTTCTTTCGGAACCGCTCCGGCTGGAAGGGCGGCATAAGGATGGGGACCGCGTCACCCCAGAGATAGAACGGTCCGAAGTGCCAGCGGGCGGGTCCATGCCACTTCTGGGCGCTCTGGATATTCTCTAGCAGAAGAGGCGCTCCCGCCTCTTCTGCTAGACGCTCGCATTGATGCCAGAGTTCGAGGTTTGGTTCGGGCGGGTTCTTTGCGCGCGTCCACGGCATTGTGAACCGCGCGTATTCGTCGCATGGCGGAGATGCCAGCACGATGCGCGTGCGTCCTCGGAACTGCCGTCCGTCGACCTGACAGATGTCCTCGAGCCGATGGTCGACGCCGGCCGGTACTCGCGCATGCCGATAGAGGTCGAAGCCCACAACCCGGTACCCGCGTTCGAGCCAGGGAAGTGACCAGCTGCACGTTCCGCAGCAGAGATCGAGGACGGTATCGGCGCTCATGAACCAAAATCATAACTCAATTATTTTCAATACGCGGGAATTTTCCATACCTAGACACACCCGGTTATTGACACGGCGTGTTATATTTCCATTTGAATTTTCCCCGAAACAAATTGGTGTACACGGAGGGAATGCCGATGACGACCACGGAAGCCGCCAGCCGCGCCATGGCCGAGGCGGTTCAAATCTGCCGCAGGGAAGGCCTTTCGTTCGATGACACGGTTGATCTCGCGCGCCACCACGGCATCGAGCTCGCCCTGCGCCAGAATCGCGAGAACCAGTGCAAGGCCGCAGCCGAGCTGCACATGCACAGGAACACGCTCGGCCGGCTGATGCAGCAGCTGGGCGTGCCCAAGCACACGATGAGCAGGGGCCGCACGCGGAAACAAGCCGCGGCCGAGAAGCTCCAGTCAATTGACCAGTATCTGCACGGGCCGCAGAAGCAGGCGCAAGGATGAAGATCAAGCGTTGGGTTGATATCGATGCGCGCATTGGCGACGGGCGCACCGTCCGCCTGCAAGAAGAGATCGAGTTCGAAATCTCGGGCGCAGAGGCGATGATGAGCGTTTTTGCCGATAGCGAAGGGCGGGAGGTGACCGAGCGGAATCTCAAGGCTCTGCTGAACAACTTCGCAGCGTTCATCAAAAACGTCCCCGACGCTGAAATCGCAAGGCTCTCGCCTGAGCTCCGGCTGATGGTCGTTGGTTTCCTCGAGGGAAGTGCGAAGAGGTTCCAGCCTTGAAGCTGACCCGCAATCCCTGGGCGATCGCAGCCATTCTTTGGTGCCTGATTGGTATTGGGCTTTCCGCCTATGCGTTTTGGAGTGGGTGGGCGCATCTATGAAGCTGACCGAGAGCCGCGTCGCGAGCCTGCGCGCCAAGCGCAAGCGCTTTGCCGTCTCTGCCGGCGGAGGCCTCCAGTTGGTTGTGATGCCGAGCGGGCGGAAGTCCTGGATCTTCCGGTACCGGCTGGCCCGGCAGAACCGGAGCATCAAGCTCGGCACCTGGCCGGCGATGAAACTCGCAAAAGCTCGCGCCCTCGCGGCGACGGCAAAGGCTGAAGCCGAGGTCGGGATCGTCCCCTCGTTCAATGGCCTGCATCACATCCCCGTCACGGTGAAGGCCTTCGGCGAGCGCTGGCTCAAGGACGTCGTCGACAAGGTACGCAAGAACCCGCGGCCCGTCGAGCGGCAGCTTGAGCGCGCGGTCTATCCCGCCTTCGGCCGCTGGCCCATTCGTCGCGTGGGCGTCGAGCATGTGCGGAACCTGATCTTCGCGCTGCGCGATCGCGGGCTGCCCGAAGCCGCGGCTTCGCTTCGCCACACGCTGAAGCGGCTGTTTGATTACGCTGTGGCCTGCGAGGCGACCGAGGGCAACCCGGTGCGCGCGATTCCGCTCAAGTTTGTGACCGTGCACCGGGCGCGCAACCGGGCGCTGTCGGAGCGCGAGCTGAAGCAGTTTCTGCATCGGTTGCGCGATCCGAAGCTGAAGCACCTGGGCTGGGCTCTTGATCTGATGCTCCTGACGCTCTGCCGCAAGAGCGAGCTGCGGCTCGCGCGCTGGGAGCACATCGACTTCGACAAGCACATCTGGGAGATCCCGGCCGAGAACTCGAAGACCGGCGTGCCGCACATCGTTTACCTGAGCCACCAGGCCGAGGTCCTCTTCCGGTGTCTCAAAGGCGCCGCCGGTCGCGCCGAGTACGTGCTGCCGAAGCGCGATGCGATCAAGGTGCCGATCGACGCAGCCACGCTCAACAAGGCTGTAACTCGGGTGAAGTGGGGCATCCCGCACTGGGTACCCCATGACCTGCGGAGGACCGCGTCGACGCTCTTGAATGAGCAGGGCTACAACCGCGACGTGATCGAGAAGGCTTTGAACCACGGCATGGCTGGCGTGCGGGGAACCTACAACCGTGCCGAGTATCGCGAGGAGCGCACGCGCATGCTCGAGGCGTGGGCCGATTACCTGGAGGGACTGAAAGATGCGTGAACCGACAAGCGAGGCGATTCTGCAGTCTATTCCATGGCGATGCTTTCATTGCGACTTCATCACCATGGACCGAGAGGCCGCAGCGGCCCATTTTGGAGATCGCGATGACGCCGAGGAATTCAAGCCGGTCTGTAAGTGGTGGGCTCGCATGGATGATCACGAGCGGTTGGAAACGTTGCAGGACACTCTTCGAGAGCTGAACAAAGGCGCCGAGGAGAACATGCGATTGCTCACTCGGATTGAAGGGTTGGAGCATCAGGTTCATTCGCAGCAGAGTGCGGTACAGGGCTATAAGCCGTTTCGCGAGTGCCGCTCCATTTACGACGTGTTCTGTCTCTACGACAGCATGGAAGGGCGGGCCCTGGCTGCTGAAGAAAGGCTCGCCGAGAGAGAGGACCGCACCAATGTGGGCACTTAGTCTCTGGGAACCGCATGCGACGGCGATCGCCGCGGGGATCAAGAAATACGAGACGCGCGGCTGGAGCCTTGAAGCGCAGTACATCGGCGTGCCGATTGCGATTCACGGCTCGAAGAAGGAGTTCCGCGAGCGCGACGTGGGCTTCGAGTACTTCAAGGAAGCGCGCGAGCGGCTGCGCGCGGCGGGCGTGCCCTTGAGCCGGCTGAGTTATGGCCGCGTGGTCTGCATCGTGACGTTCACGGCGAGCCTGCGCACGCACACCGTTCGGCAGGTAGAGAGGGATTTGTTCTGGGGCGACTTCCGCGATGTGGGCGACGACGGCCGGCAACGGTTCGCCTTCAAGATCGACGACGTGCGCAACATCCCGTTTGAGCAGCGCCCGGCGATTGTCGGCCGGCAGAAGTTTTTTCAGGTGCCCAACGAGATTGGGCTGTGGGGGTAGGGATGGAACACGCAAAGGATTTTCCGGACAACCTTCTTCACATTCGTGCTCGCATCGAACAGGCGATGGGCACAGCCTGGATGGAAAGTCGAAGGATACTGACCACGGCCGCACTGTTCGATCAGTTCATTGAGGCTCCGAGGACGCGCGGCGGGCGGTGCTGGAATCTGGAGCTGCCAGCGCCCTCAACGAAGAAGTACTGGCTGAACTACTCGGACCTGATTGCGGCCTTTGCCGCGGGCCTCCTGCGTTCGCATCGCTGGCGCCGCGGCGTGCGGCTATGCCCGTACTACGAAGAGCGCGTGAACTTGTTCGCCCAAGAGGTCATGGCGATATGGCCGCCGGCAATCAGTGCTGAAGTATCGCTGATCGAGGTCGAACTCGGCCACTTTAACGAATTCGTGGAACACTTCTTGAAGACCCGCTGCCCCGACTGGGGATACGTGACAGGGCCGAACTTCGATCTCGACGGGACGAGGTTGGACGTCCTTCAGGAGCTGCGGCGCAACATCGAGCAATTCGAGGGAAAACCATGCCCATGACACACACGCACACTTACGTGACGTTGGAAATCAGCGAAGCCGCTTACGAAGAGATTCGCGCGAAGTTGTTCGCGGCCGAATCGGATATAGGCTTTCTATCGCGAACTCGCAGAGGTGACAAAGGAACGGGGCCGATTGACATGAGCGGCATCGCGGTGATTCCTGCCGGGCCTCCACCGCCGACGAATGGGCCGGGGCCTGCAGAGCCGCCGAGACCTCCGCGTGATCGAGGGGTGCGCTGATGGCAAGACACGAAGTACAGTGGGTGAAGATCGGCGACAAGGAAATTCCGGCCTACAAGGTCATTTGCCTGGAGTGCAACAAGCTGCAACTGGCGACCGATTTCCGGACCGATGTGATGCCCTGGATTGCGACCTGCCCGCTGGGTCACGTGTTTGAAGTCGATCCGCGCGAGGATGCCTGATGGCCGAGATCATCAAAACGTGGCCGAGCGTGGTCTCGGCGAAGACCACGGCGCAGATCTTCTCGCCGACCGCGCCGCCCTTCTCGCGCTACTACTTTTCGCTCGGGCGCGGCAAGCCGAAGCAGCCGATCGCGTGGATGTGGTTTACCTACGGCGGCCGGATCCTCGGGCGCATGGAGATCGAAGAGGTTGTTTGTAACGATGGCACGCTTCCGAAGCTCAGCCGGCTCGATGGCGGCGAAAGCGGGTGGCAGATTACGAAAGACGCATGGGTCGCCATCTGCGCGCCCCCTTGCCTGCGCATCAAGGAGCGTGTGTTTCATGAGAGTTTTCGCGGCTGGCGCTACTTCGATTTTGTTGCGTACTGCCAGAATCCGGCGTCGCGGCACAGGCTGTAAGTAGCGCTTCGAAGGGGTTTTGGTGAATAACCCGGTGTTTGATCAAGAGGGCCTCGACCAGATGAATCACACCCGGAAAGAACAGCGACTGCACGCTATGAAGTTAGCGCGAATTCAGGTTTTATGCTTGAGCGGGATTTGTACCCTTTGTACACAGGAAAATCACAGGGCGGGAAAAGGTTACTTGACTTTCGAATGACGTCGAAGTATTCGTATAGCGGGGGAAACCTGTGGGGGGAAGGGGGCTTTGAGTTCAAGCCTCTCTTCGAAGTAAGTCTGTTTTCCTTCTTTGATCCCAGGCTGGCCCGGCCAGCAACCCCGTTCTGCTGCCGTTTGCGCCCAGTGCGCGTGTACCGTTCGACAAGTTGGGGTAGCGCAGAAGCGGGGAACCAGGCCGAGGCGTGCCGGGTTCCAGTCGCGCCAGGGGTCGGCCAAAGTGGACCCTCAAAACGCCAATCGGAAGCCGTAGGCATCTCTTGAGCCAGGTGAAGAAGCAGAAGCCGCGGGTATGTGTGCTGGTCAAGCGCCAGGAGTATGAGCCGGTGCTTCCGGGCCGCGAGTGTGCGAGCCGCATGCACGGTCACATGACCTACGAGAAGGCCGACGAGCTGGTCGACCAGGGGTTAGCCGAATGGATCAAGATCGAAAAGATTTCGCGCTCGGGCAAGGTGACGCAGGCGCAGGTAAACGGGATTCGGCTGATTCCGCGGCGGAACTGGCGGGCGAAAGCCTCCCGGTACGCTGGCCGAAGTGTGAAGGTGATGCAGCTGGTGCATTGAGGGTGCGGGTCAGGGTGTTTGTGCAGATGCCGAGCGACCGCGGCCCCTGGATGACGCGCAGCAAAGGGCCGGTGTTTACGACGTCGTGGAGGGCACGCAAACTGTGACGATGTACGGCATCCGCGCACCGAAGTTCTTCAATACCCGCAAGGGCCGGAATGCGGATGTGATCGTGCGAGGCCGCGGCGTCGTTGGGATGAAGCTTTTGCCGGGGACGGGCAATATGGCCGATAGCCTGGTGTCGTGGAAGTGCCGGCAGCAGAAGCACGGGGAATGCACGAAGCTGGGATGCCCTTGCCTATGCGGCCATCCGGAGAAGCAATGATCCAGATCGACAGCGCGAAAGTGAAGGGCGAGCCGGGTACCGGCTATGAGGCCTCGGACGGCAAGGGCCCATTCGCGTGTTCTAACTGCAACTACTTCCGTCCCGGCGACCAGATAGTGTACACAGGGCCCGGCGGTCAGGATCCGCAGACGCCGAACATGGCCGAGAAGGGCATGGGCAGTTGCGGCCAGCAGACCATGGTGCAGGTATCGAAGCAGCCGAAGACGCCCGATGGCCGGGTCGAAGTCGATCCCGAGGGCTGCTGCGAATACGTCGAGCGCAAGGGCTCGGCCAAGAAGGACGCATTCAAGGCCGCGACCGATGCGCGGCAGAATTCAAAGGCGCCGTTCAATGGCGGAAGCAGCGCACCCGCCCCGGGGGCCGGCTCTGGTGGCTCTGCTCCCGGATCGTTCTGACCTGGGATCGTTTCTGAAGAGGTGACTATGGTCTTTGTCTACCTTTACCTGATTGCGGCGCTTGCGACGTTTGCCTGCTACGCACTTCCGCCCACCAAGTACGCGCAGTCGGTGCAGAAGAAGATGTTTCACGTCTTCGCAGGGCGCCTCGTGTGGATGTGGTTTCTGATTGTGTTTTGCTCGATGCTCTGGCCGGTCGTGGTGTACTTCATCCTGTTCGATCCGGCAATCGGGCTCGAGAGTTACGAATAAGTTTGCGGTCAGATGGTGGCCAGACGGCAAGGCTCACGGCGACTAGGATCGCCGCAGTCCCTGGGACACTGACCGCAATTCGATCTACATACAACCCACAATGACGCAGTGAAGCCGGCGGTCGCGAAACGATTTCCGGCGAGGCATGAGAAGGGCAGCCCTGACCGGCTGCCCTTAGCCTTTGAAGCGAAACAATATGACGAGCCGCCTCGAGCTCTACCACCATCCGCAAGCCGACGTGTACGAGTGCCTGGGATGCGGGCAGTATCTCGAGACCCCGCGCTGGGCGGTTTTAAAGAACGGCCAGCCGGCGGTAGTGATCAAGAACAACCAGGAGAATCGCCTGGTGTGGCTTGAGCTGATGGAGATGGACCACGCCGCCTGTGGTCTGTTCAAGGATGCGCGTATGGCGGAGGAAGCGCGGCGTTTCCGGACGCCTAGGGTTCATCGTGGGAGCCATCGCTACCCGGCGCCGGCGGCGTCTTGAGCATAAGGAAGAGCTGAGAAACCGCGGCATTCAGCCGGCTCGGATTCACCGCGTCATGGGCGTGCGCATCACGGCGATTCTGATGCCGGACTGGGCGCGGGCTCGAAGCATCGAGGGGCTGAGCGTTTCCGATTCCTTCGGCTGGTTCCGTCCGAGTGACGCGCGGTTTCTGATGCGCCTCGACCGGGAAGCCGGCGGGGAACCGCGAAGCGCCGAAGCCGAGTACCGGCGTTGCGAAGTATGTGGCCGGCCTCTGATCGGCGAGGCGGCCAGGATGCGCAGAGAGTTAGACGAGTCGTGCCGTACGGGCCGCCAGTTGCCGTGCGGCCAGGAATGCCTGGACGCAGCGCGAGACGGACGCTGGAGGGCCCCAGATGCCCAACGTCGAAGAGGGCGAACCGGCATTTAAGCCGGGCGACCTGGTCGAGCATCGCACCGGGTTCTTTGAAGGCAAGGGAGAGGTTTTGAAGAACGTGCATACACGGCATGGATGGTTTACGCAGGTGATTCACCGGGGAGCGGGCGGCGAGATGCTGATTACGCCGTGCACGCCCTCGAACCTCAAGAAGGAGCCTCGATGCTGAAGCGTTTACTGCTCGCGGCTCTATGCCTCATTCCGTTCCACGCCCTCGCTCAGTACACGGCGCCCTATGTGGGGCTGACCGGGACGCTCTCTTCCTCGAACGGCATGCCCGCCTCGGGCTACATCCTCACGCTGGTCCCCTCGCAGCCGATGTACGTGGGCGGGACTTCGATCGTGGTCTCGAATGCCAATTGCGGCACGGACTCAAACGGCGCGATTGTGGGCACACCGAACCCGGTCGGCCCCGCAGTGCTCGCGGCGAACCCGGGAACCGGCACGCTGCCGCCCGCGAACTACTACGTCGTCATCACCTGGTACGACTCTTACAGCCATCAGACGCTGGCCTCTCCTGAACGCATGGTCCAGTTGACCTTGGCCGGCAACATCGCGGTATCGCCACCGGTCGCAGGCGCACCGCTGTCAGCCACGGGCATGAACGTTTATATCGGCACGAGCTCCGGCGCCGAGACCTATCAGGGGCACACCACGAACCCCGCTTCGACCTACACGCAATCGATTCCGCTGGTCGCAGGCGCGGCGTTGCCGACGTTTAATAACACCGTCTGCATCACGGTCGCCAACGATGCCGCGTGGCCGATCGGCGGCTATCAGCTGAACTTCACGACGCAGGCCGGCAATAACGTGCCCGGCTACCCGCAGCAGGTCCAGTTCATCGGGCCGGGATCCGCCTTCAATCTCTCGAATGGCCTTCCGCTCTGGAACGGCCGCGTGACCTTCCCGGTCCCGATCGTCACCCTGCCTTACAATCACAACGCGCAATCGATCTCAGGACCCCTGTCCTTTGTCGGGTACAACATCTACTCGATTGGTCATGTGGGCGTCGGCACTGCGTTGCCCGCCTGGGGCGTCGATGTTGAAGGCACGGGCGCTGCAGCGGCGATCAACGCGAATCAAGGGTATCTGGTCAACGGCAACGGTGGCACGGTGAATCAGGGCCTCTGCTCGGACGGGACCTATTTTGACCAGGCCTGCACGTTCGTTACGACCCTGCCGACGCTTTACTACCAGACGGTGCTCGACGGGCCGCACGGAACCGATGCACTTGCGCAGACCAGTTATCTGGCCGCGGGCGCGGGCACGGGTCTCGACGCGACCAATCAGGCCGCGGGCGGCGGCGGCATCGTTGCGCGTACGCAGCTGAGCGTGCACACGCCGGCCTCGATCGGGACCTATCCGAACGTGGTGATGTCGGCGGGCTCAGAGACCTTGAACCGCTTCGCCTGCTGGGCCGGGCCCGGAGCGATCGTCGATTCGACAGCGCCTTGCGCAAGTTCAGGCGTCAACCAGTGGGTGACGTTCACCTCCTGCGTGCCGCCGACCGATGGCGACAACCAGGTCTGCCAGGGTGGCCCGATAAGCTGGCCGGTGGCTTTTGCCGATTCGAGTTATCACCTCGACTCCTGCATGGTTGACGACTCGAGCACTTCCTCTGCTTCTCCGCCGCCGACTGCATTTGTGCAGACCCATGGGCAGAGCGCATCCGGTTTCAGTTACTCGCTGACCGCGGTCAAGGGATCTTCGGGGCCTTACCCCTATTCCTGGCCGGTCACCTGTCACGCATTTCACCCTTAGAAGTTTCCGAGCGCCCGCGACCCCTACCCGCGGCGATGCGCGCCCGTTTCGCCCCATCCCGCCTGAGCCGGTGCTCGAGCGGCCGACAAACTTTCTAGCCGGCACGACTTCAGTTGTGCCATGAGGAGAAATCGCAATGCGAAAGGCTCTTGCCCTTCTTGCGCTCCTGTTCGCGTCCGTCGCACCTCCGCTCGCAGTCGCCCAGGGCGCTCTGCCTCCGACCAGCGTGACGGCCGAACAGTTCAATCAGTGGAGTTTCCAATCGCAGGCGGCGAATTCCTACATCTTCGCCGGCACCAATTGCCAGGCATATCCCCAGGTCAACGGGCTTCTGCCTTCCTTCTTCGTGTTCGGCCCGACGGCGAACCCCTATCCGGTGTTCATCCGCGACGCCAACCCCTCGAACTCCGAGATCGTGACGCCGTCCGCGACTTCAAACGTCGCCGGCGCCTGCGGCTTCTCGGCTTCGCCCGCGAACCAGCACATCAGCTTTACGGTGAGCTCGGGCACGGCAGGGCTCCAGGAAGCGGTCGGCACGCTCGGGTCAACAGCGACTCCGGCAGTTCCCTGGTCGGTGATTCTCGATCGCACGTTCTATCAGCTCGTGGGCGGCCTGCCTTCGGGCTCGGTGCCGTCGATCATCGACAAGCTGAAAGGCTCGGTCAATGTCCAGCTTGTGGACGTGACGACCGCGCCTTACTCCTACTACGTCTATAACGGCACCAAGTACGTGCCGCGCGGCGGAGCTACCACTCCACCGACCTTGGCCGTCACAGGCGCCGGCGCCGGCACCGGACCGGCCTCGACCTCGATCACCGGATCCTCGATTGCGGGGACTGTAGCCTTCACCACAGGCACCACCCCGACAGCTTCGGCCGCGGTCTTCACCATGACCTATCCGACTGTCGCCAATGGCGGCCCGAGCTACGCGATCGCCTGCACCTTTACTTCGATTGGCGCGAATGCGTACACCACGGGCACGTCGGCGACCACCGGTACTCCTGAGGTTGTCACGTTCACCGCGAGCGCGACGGCGCTGACCGCGTCGACGGCGTACGTCTTCAACTACCACTGCAATTAAGCGACTTGTTGCACTGGCCTCCCCCTGCCGGCAACCCCGGCAGGGACTTTTTTTCAAGGAAATCAAGCTTTGATGCGTAAGATCCTGCTCCTGTTTGCGCTCCTTTGGTCGCTCTGGCCCTCGCTCGGTCACGCGCAAGTGATCGGTGTGCAGCCGACGCCCATCGGGCTCTACGGGTGGAATTCGAATTCGAACTCCTTCGTCCAGACGCCGAACACCTACGCGCTGTTTCCGGCGCAATCGACGCCGCAGCCGTTTGCCTTCTATGGCTGGAACTCGACGCTCCACCAGTGGGTTCCCTGCGACACGGTGACGGTCTCCTGCCCCATCAACGGTGTGGGCTTGAATGTTTCTTTCAGCGCGATCACGAGCGGGCAGAACAACCAGGCCGTGATGACGGTCGGCCCGGGCGCTTCGCTTGGCTATGTGACGGGCGGCTCGATCAATGCTTCAGCGATTGCGGGCTGCCAGATAAGCGGGACGCCGGTCGCGGGCAACATCCTGGTGGCGACCTCTCCGACCGCGTGCGGGTGGCAGACGCAACCCTGGAGCTGCCAGACGGGCACGGGCGACGGCGTGAGCGCCATCGCAGCCCAGACGTATCCGCAGTACTTCTGCCTGAACGATACGGGCAAGACGGTCACGATCACCTCGATCCGCTGCCTTACCGACAATAACGGGTCGAGTTCTCTGAGCGTCACCAATGGCGCCGGCACAAGCCTTTTGACCGGGCCGATCACCTGTTCGAACTCCTGGGCAGCGGGAACGCAGTCGGCGACGGTGACGCTTGCGGCCGGCGACTATGTAAAGTTCGCCTTTACATCCGACGGCGCCTCGCTTCAGTCGTCGTGGGAAGTGGGAGGGTGGCACCTGTGAAGACGCTCGCAGCCCTTCTCCTGCTTCTCGTGTTTCCGTCCTTCTCGGCCGCTCAGGTGATACTCGGCGCGCACCGGCAGTCGGTGTCCTGCGTGGCTCCGGCGATCACGACGCGCCTCGCGCCCTATAACCCGGCGAACACCTGCACCGGCGGGTGTACAAACGGGAACCCCATCGCCAATTTGGCTGACTTCGACGATGGGCGCTCGGCGCCGGACTCGCACGGGGCCGCTACCTATACGACCGGCGTCTTAAGCCAGCCGATCATGCGCTTCTCGAACACGGTCTCGGGATACGTGTATACGGTGACGCCCTTGGTCGGAACCTACTACGTCATCGCCAACACATCCTGCAGCTTTTGCACTTTGGGCGCCGGCAATAACGGCGATCAATCGCTGAATTGGCGCATCAATTCAGACACGATCCAGGTGAACTCGCAGGGGCAGGCTGTTCTGGTCACGACCTCGACCGGAGTCACGGGCGCGTGGCACCTGTTCATCCTCGAATACGATTCTTCGAACAACGTCACCGTCCGGATGTGCAACGGGGGATCCTGCTCGATCATCGGCAGCGGCAACGCAGGCTCGCATATCCCGGGAGCTGGCATGCTCTCGCTCGGCGCAATGGCGGGGCTTGATGCGTCGTTTCTGGGCGACATGGCCGAGTTTGGATACGACGTTTCGTCTTCCTATTCACCCACGGCGCTCGCCGCCTGGTCATGGTGCTGGTACCACGTATGAGGAGAAATCAGCCGATGAAACGATTCCTGCTGATGGCAGTACTTCTGGTGTTCGCCGGCTTCGGTCGTGGCGCGCTTGCACAGAACTACGGCGCCGAGATCTACGCGGCCGGC
>Ga0265338_10000535_pt1 | contig 66530 bp, 58 predicted proteins | sample 42126metaG_FD_193579 | JGI IMG/M metagenome (GOLD analysis project Ga0265338, IMG submission 193579) | Rhizosphere microbial communities from Carex aquatilis grown in University of Washington, Seatle, WA, United States - 4-21-26 metaG | ecosystem: Host-associated > Plants > Roots > Rhizosphere...
TGCATCCTTATCCATCAATAAAAGTTGATTATCAGAGTGGTGTTGGTGAGATTATGAAACTTTTATTGATGGATAAGGATGCAGAAGAGAAACTTGAGACAATTGAAAAAAAGATTACAATTTTGAGAAACAAAAAAAATAAAAAGGCAGTTGCCGATATTATTGGAGATGCCATGAAGGTAAAATTAAGTTACATGGAAGGTGATGAATTTGATTTGGGAAGACGAAATCTATTGAATTACGGGCATGAATTCGGACACGCATTGGAGCCTGCATCTTCGTATTATATTCCTCATGGGATAGCTATTATGATTGGGATTATTTTTGCCAATTATGTTTCTCAGCAAAGAGGACTTCTTTCCAAAGAACGCTATAAACAGATTAATGAGAAATTGCTTTTGCCCAATATCAACCATGCGGGATTGCGGTTTGAAAAGAAATTTTTTGATCCAAATCCTCTTTTGGAAAATATAAAGAAAGATAAAAAAAGAATTTCTGAAGGATTAGTACTTGTTTTACCCGAAAAAAATTTAGCGTTGATAAAAATTAACGATTTGACTGTTGACGAGCTACGTTCTGGTGTTATAGAATTGAGGAATCTTTTGCATATCTCATAATTATTTTATATGACAACACTTGAATTGAAAATGGTGAAACTTCTTAAAGAACTGCGAGACAAACATGGTGTTGTCGAAGTAAAAGCAGAATTTGAAGCAGAAGCATCAAGAATCCACGAAGTAATGCGCCTGAAAGATGTTGCTAATCAAGCAAATTTGGGTTTAGTACTCAAAATAGGTGGTGCTGAAGGGATTACTGACATGTTCGAAGCGCAGCATATAGGTACCACAGTTCTTATTGCCCCGATGGTTGAAAGCGCATATGCACTCCGTAAATATCTAGAATCCATTGAGAATCATTTTCCTAAAGAATTGACAGCGAGTATGCATTTTGGTGTCAATATTGAGACCAAACTTGCTTATAATAATTTCCCTGAAATGTTGAAGGAGAAAAAATTATCATATGTCGATACGATTACTGTTGGTCGCGTAGATTTGTCAGGATCTATGGGACTTGCACGTGATCAGATAAATTCTGATGAAATGTATGCTATTGTCGAAGATATCTTTACGCAAGCAAAAAAGAAAAAATACCGGACAACTATGGGTGGCGGCATAGGACCTGAGGCAGCACCTTTTATTAAAAAACTTGTTAAAAAGGGACTTATTGACCGGTTTGAAACCCGCAAGATTGTCTTTACGATTCCTAAAGGTATACAAAAAATTCATGATGCGATTGTCGCGGCAAATATGTTTGAACTGTTGTGGTTAGAGAACAAAAAGAATTATTATGAGAGAATCTTTCACGAAGATGATGATCGCATTAAAATGCTGCAGAAGAGAATTAAAGAATGATAACAAAAGCACCTTTACTCAGTCTTTCCCTCAATGTTTATAATGAAGAAGAAAACCTTGAACCTGTATATAAGGAAGTCAAAGAAATTCTGAAAAAGACAAAAATTCCTTATGAAATTATTTTTGTCGAAGGCGGATCTCATGATAACTCCTGGAAAATCCTTCAGAACCTTGCGAAGAAAGATAAAAACGTCCGAGTATTTCAAGCTGATTTTGGTCCTGGGCAGAAGATCAACGTCGGAATGAAGAAAGCAAAAGGTAAATATTTTGGTTATATGTGCTCGGACGGACAGGATAATCCCAAAATTTTGTCACAATGTATTAAATTACTAGAGGAAAATAAAGCAGATTTTGTCAAAGGAAGAAGAATCGAGAGAAAATTTTGGCAAAGAAGAGTTATGTCACGAGTATATAATAGGCTTGCAGATACTCTTTTCGGCCTCCATCTCAAAGATATCAATATGCATCCAAAAGTATTCAGAAGGGAACTCGTCAAAGGCATAAATTTGATATCTCCCGGGGAGAGTGTGGACTTAGAAATTATTCTTCGCGCACATAATAAAGGATACAAGATTATAGAATTGCCGGTAAAAGATAGAGTGAGGAGTGGTGGGAGATCGAGTGTGAATAGTAAAGTGGTATTTACGATGTTTCGCGACATTTTGTCTTATAAATGGGGTAAGAAAGCTAAATTATTGCATCCCACTCATTAAAAATCATATGTCTAAGAAAAAGGCATTGCTCCTATTACCCTTAACTTTTTTTCTCTTCATTGTGAGTTTGGTTTATGTAACAATAACCAACAACCCATTCAATAATACGCCATATTATAGAGATCAGAATAATTATTATAATGATTTGACAGTTATTATACAAAAAGATAGATTACCTACCTCAGATACTGACAGTATAAAAGAGTTGTTTGCAAAAAAGACAATTTTAGAGAACTTTACAGCACAATCAGACAATCTCGGCATTCTATTAATTCCGTTTAATACGCACAACAAAAGTGTTGATGATAAAATCGTGTTTCGTCTCAAAAACGCTGGAGCAAAGAAGTGGTTATATCAAGGTACATATGACACAAATCAAATACAAACAAATGTTCCCTTTCCCGTTGGTTTTCCTATTATCACTCACTCAATTAATAAGTCATATGCATTTGAGATTGAATCTTTACATGGCAGACCAGGCGAATCGATTGCTTTAAGCAAGACAGAACCGTATTTTTATACCAAGTATAAATTTTCAAAAGCGGAGTTAATAAAAAATCCAAAAATATTATTTCAGTTTATCTTTATCAAAACAATTACTCAGTTGCCATATTTAACAGTTAGTCAAATTACTCTTGTTATATGTATCTCTTTATTGCCATATATTTTATTTCATTTATTCATATTTTTTAAAAGGACTATATATCCAAAAATTTATTTTCAGGTAAAAAAATACCTTCTTATGACAAAAAAATGTTTAAAAGAGCCTCTATCGAGAGAAGATAAAATTAGATTATGCAGTCTCATAGTCGGAGTTGGTTTTTTTTGTTCTTTGTGCTTCCATTATTTACAAGGTGGTTTTTATCACCAGGGGTATCCTCAAAATACATTTCTTCCTAACTGGTTTTTTGGCGACTTCTTTGGTGCATATGATGAGTGGTCAAGATTGCATTTTAATGGTGTAGGGTATGGACTATCATATTTCCCCGGCACTTATCTAATTGTTAATTTGTTTACACTACTGCGTTCTCCCAATCTTGCTGTGTTTATAGAATTTACTATTTTTAGTCTTTTTTTATTCTGGTATGGGTATAAAAATATAAAAACTAAGAGCATCCTTGAGACTCTCCAAAATACTTTTATCATTTCATTTATGTCATATCCTGTTCTTTTTACTTTTCAGACAGGTAATCTGGAGATATTTACGTTTATCTGTGTTTGTTTATTTTTGAAATTTTACACCAAACATAAAATGACGGCTAATATTTTTTTGGCTTATGCAATCTCTATGAAAGTTTTCCCTGGAATTTTTCTGTTACTATTGCTCTTTGATAAACGATATAAAGATATTTTAATAGTATGTATTTGTACAGTAATCTTTACTATCTTGCCACTTTTGATTTTTGATGGGGGCTTTAACAAAGGAATATCTAGTTATCTTTCTCATCTAAGCAAGAGTCAGCAAATGTATTCTGATTTAATGATTATCAGCGGAGCTGGGACAAGCTATGGTAATAGCTTATTAAATGGAATAAGAGTTCTTTTCCCTACATTAATTACTTCTATGCAATCTATTATTTTGCCATATGAAATCTTTATAGGTATAATTTCTTTGAGTATAATCGGATATCTTAAATTTTTTGAAAAAGTTTTTTGGAGGAAAATTGCTGTTTTGGTAATGATGATGAATTTGTTTCCTTTTACTTCAACTGATTATAAATTGCTCTATATTTTTCTTCCGCTCTTTTATTTTATAAACTATTCAGAACACGATAAACTAGATATTGTTTTTCTCATACTATTATCATTATTATTAATTCCCAAAGATTATTTTTATCTTAACAATTATCCATTGTCTACATTTAATATCGTTGCGAATGCAGGCATTATGTTAATTATTCTCCTGATAATCCTTGTAACTCGATTTACTACAAGGACAGGGCGATTATCCTCGGTCACAGCGAAAAGAGAAAAGTAATATCTCATTTTTAAAATAAAGGCAGATTATGAATAGAATAAGAAATGGTAAAAAGAGTATTTCGATTGTTGTTCCTTGTTATAATGAAGAGGAAGTATTATCTGAGTTGATTAGTCGTTTAACAAAATCTGCATTATCATGGAATATGGACTGGAAAGTTATTTGTATTGACGATGGCTCCACTGATAATACTTGGGAAATCCTTATGAAACAAGTAAAAAAAGATCACCATTGGTCAGCAATTTCTTTATCCAGAAATTTCGGGCACCAAATAGCGATTTCTTGTGGTTTAGGTTATGCAAAAGGTAATGCTGTTATTATTATGGATGCTGATTTACAGGATCCTCCTGAAGAATTTTATCGATATATTAAAAAATGGAAACAAGGATATGACGTTGTATACGCAATAAGACAGAAGAGAAAAGAACATCTCGTCAAAAGACTGTCTTATTGGTTATTTTATAGAATTATTGCTCAGCTAGTGAATTTCGATTTACCACTTGATAGCGGAGATTTCTCATTAATGGATAAGCGAGTTGTTGAGGTTCTCAATAGAATGCCCGAACGGAACAGATTCGTCCGTGGTTTAAGAGCATGGTCAGGTTTCAAACAAATCGGTGTAGAATATGAACGAGATTCCCGATTCGCTGGCAAATCGAAATATACATTACCTAAAATGTTGAGACTTGCATTTGATGGTATTATATCCTTTTCGCCAATTCCGCTTACAATTGCTTCTTATTTAGGTATAATCATTTCTATCGTTGCATTTTTGGGCGCTTTATTTACTCTTATACAACATATTTTCACGAGATATTTCGTGGAAATAGGACTTGGTCAATTACCTGGATTTGCAACAACAGTCATTGCGATTTTATTTCTCGGCGGGATACAACTTACTTTTTTAGGAATAATTGGTAGTTATCTTAGCAGGATTTATGATGAAGTAAAGGGAAGACCGTTGTGGATTATTAAGGAAACAACAGGGATATAAAATAATTGTTGTCGAAAATGATTAACTGGATAAAAAAATATAAATTTTCTTTATTGTTACTTGTTTTATTAACAGGTATGTCGCTTATTTTATATAAGGACTATATTTTTGGCGGGAAATTATTTCTCTTTGAAGATTTCGGAAGCGACTCTGTCCGAATATCTCTTCCCACGTATATCTATTACTTTGACTGGTTCAGAAGTGGCATGCCTCTCTGGTCAGATAAAATGGGGATTGGCACGAGTATATTGTCCCATGGAGAAATTGTTTTTGATCCATTTACCTATATTCTGTATTTATTTGGCAGAAACTCCATTATCTACATGTTTGTTTATTTAGTAGTGGTAAAAATTATCCTTTCCGGCTTTTTTTTCTGGTTATTTATTGGTAAATATAGCAATTATAAGTTTTCTCCTTTCTCAAAAATTATCGGATCTCTGACGTATGCTTTTGGTGGTTATATGCTTGTCATGGGACAAAATTTTGTATTTGGGACTATTTATGTATATCTGCCATTGATATTATATGGATTTGAATTGTGGCTACAAGATAAGAAAAAATTACTCTTCATCTTTATTCTTTTTGCGACAGCATTATATTTTTATTATTTATTTTACATGACAGCATTTTTTGTCGGAGTATATGCAATCTTTAGGTATTTTTCTTTATATACTTATGAGAAAAAACATTTTTTTTCTTATCTTTTTTCAATAGCAGGATATGGATTACTGGCACTAGGGCTGAGCGCTTTTTATTGGCTTCCTGCAGCCATATTAACTTCCAGTAATCTAAGGGTGGCATCTGGTGCACCACCTATTGATAGCTTGTTTACCTTTGATCCAACTGTGATGTTAACCGTATTTGCTCGGCTTCTTGGTATTGATTCGTTAGGAAATGTCATGAATTATGCAGGATATAACACGGACTATTATGAGCTTCCTCTGTATTGTGGTGTCATAACAGCTCTTCTGATCCCTCAAGTGTTTTGTGAAGCTGATAAAAGAAAAAAAGCTGCCTATGGAATCTTGAGTATTCTTTTAGCAATGCTCTTATTCGTACCGTTTTTTTCTTATGTAATGAATGGCTTTAGTGCGATAACATATCGATGGGCTTACATACTCTCCTTTTCTTTTTCATTGTTTATAGCGACTGCAGTAAATATCGTATATGAAAAAAGGAAGATAAATTTTAAACTGCTTTTTATAACTGGTGGTTTTCTTTTTGCTGCTTCTCTACTGGCGATAAATCATCTTGATTTTACCTCAATAAAAGCTGATAACCTTTATATTCAACTTGAACTCTATAAGCATTATCCACTCGTACGAAAGCTTTTTCTTATTAATTTAAAGGTATTTATCAAGGATTATATTCTGATTATATTCTATATAGTTCTTACTTTTTTATTCTTTCGTACCCGATATAAAAAAGTCATAAAGGTTATAATTCTCATAGTAGTATGTAGTGAATTACTTTGGTTTCCTGCTCGTTCTATCAATGATAGATTAACTACAACCCCAGATCCAGTTAAAAATCATTTAGGCTATTTTGATAATACCAATAGCGCTGTTCGCTATCTAGACAATATTGATAACAGCTTTTATCGTGTTGATAAGTCTTATGATTCAGTTAAATCAGAATTCGGACGGATACCTTCTGATAATGAAGCAATGGTACAAGATTATCGAGGAATAAAAAGTTATAATTCAAACAATCAACCAAACTATATCCGCTTCCTCCAAAACGCAGGTGTTTTTGTAGTTGATCCAAAGCTCCAAATCCCAGCAGGTGTGAAACCCCAGGATATTATTGGTGCAGATCTTAACTTTATCAATGGAGTAGGAGATAGATATTTGCTTCAAAGTTTTTTGGGAGTTAAATATTATTTAACAAAATCAGATCAGCCAAAACTCAACTTACCTCAATATTATCATTATATAACAACAACTGATGGGATAAATATTTATAAGAACAGTAATTATTTGCCACTTGGGTTTACCTTCGATCAATATATAATCAATACTGATTTTCAAAAACTGGATAATCATGCAAAAGATCTTGCATTACTTTCTTTTGTTATCATTAACGAACAAGATTCATTTATTAAGAAAGGTAATCTTTCAGATTTAAAAAATAATGATTCCCAACAGGCAATTTCTAAATTGGTAAAAGAGAGACGAGCAAATAGCTATCAGATTACTTCTTATCAAGATGATGCCATTAAAGGGAAGATAACAACAAAACAGAAAAGTATTTTGGTATTTACCATTCCTTATGATAAAGGGTGGTCAGCTTCTGTTGATGGTCATAAGATACAAATTGAAAAAATTGATAATGGTCTTATTGGTATTCCGATTGATATTGGTGAGCATACTGTGGATTTAGATTATTTCCCCTCTGGCATGAAAACGGGGATCGTAATCAGTTGTATAACGCTAGTTCTCTTTATAGTTTTTGCATTCTATAATAAGTATATGCCAAAAAAATTATGGGAAAGATTGCAAAACTGATAAAACAGCACTTTTTGTCTGGGAGAGAACGTATTTTTTATACGTTTATGTCCTTTGGCATTTTTACCTTTTTCGTCAGTGGATTAATTTCTCGGGGTTATAGCTACTATAATCTTTTTCAAAGCAACAGGTCAGATTATTTTATGGATTTTTATAATCCACTCTCTGAACTTCTCAATGGTCCTTATGCCCATGGATCAATTTATCCTCCATTGCCAGCGCTCTTTTACAAAATACTGCTTCGGATGATTCCTTTCAATATTGCTTCCCATGGTGCTTTTGCAATCCGATCAAGCCAGGCGGGAGAAATGGTTTTCTTAATGTATGTGCTTTTGACGTTATTTGCTTTTTTTGTTTTGGTAACAGAGATAAAAAGGAATTCTAAGTTTGGGAAATATCTGTTGAGTTTTACCTTATTATTTTCCGGTCCATTTCTGTTTACCTTTGAACGTGGCAATATCATTTTTGTGGCATTGTTATTTTTAATGCTATTTGTATTTTTTAAAGACAGTAAGAAAACATTCATTAGAGAAGTTGCTCTTGTTAGTCTTGCAATTGCTGCAGCAATAAAGTTGTATCCAGTTATTTTTTTAGTACTTCTTTTTAAAGAAAAACGTTTTGCAGAATCAATACGTGTAATAATTTATGGGTTAATTCTTTTTTTCTTTCCATTTTTTCTAATGGGTGGATTAGGACAGCTCCCAATTTTATTGAAAAATATAACCACTACTTCAAACGAACAGCTTGCGTGGGGAGTTGGCTATTCAGTAAATATAGAGAGTATCGTACGGATAATTGGGGCTCTTGTCGGAAACTCTGGCGGGAATCCCATTTTTATCGGAAGAATTGTTTCATATATTGTATTACTTACTGGATTAATCGCTGCATACTTTATGAAGTCACAGTGGAAAGCGGTTGCCTTATTAACGCTTCTTATGATTTTAGTCCCGATAATAAGTTTTGAATATGCACTGATTTTTATGATTATTCCATTAATACTCTTTTTAGATAAAGGAACAAAACAGGAAAAATATGATTATTTATATCTTATTTGTTTTCTTCTCGTTTTTATTCCTTTCACATTCGGGAATGTAGATAGTATTAATTATAGTTTTGGAGCTTATGCCAGGCCACTAACGTACGGCGTATTACTCCAAAATATTTCTATGACTGTTATGACGATCTTACTTTTATTAAATATAAAAAGGAAGAATTAATATTATGCTAATTGAATTTTTCGTGATTTTTCTTTTATTGACTATAGCTGGTTTTCCTATAGTTACCGTATTACTTCCAATAACCAATTCGGTATTTAAGCTAAGTTCTAGTGCCTATTTCGCTTCTCTTCTTATTATTATCCCAACATCGGCCATGCTTCGGCTGGGATGGGATATTGATTACGGTATTATTCCTCTTATAGTTATGTCATTAATTGCCTGGATTTTTACTTACAAAAATATATCCAAATACTTTTTACATTCTAATAACAAAGTGAAACTAAAAACATGTATCGTTTTTGTTTACCTCTTATTGATTGGTAGTGCTGTCCTTTTCTATCCAAGTTCTCAAGGATCTTATGCTCTGTTTCATATGGGACCTGATTTTTATGGATATGGTATGTCAACATCTTATCTGCAAGAACATAATAATCTTGCACAATTACGGGAAGCTATCTCAAGTGTTGCGACCCATCCAAAAATGAGTACCTGGAATCTCGGAGATTTAAGAGAATCTGTTTCACTTGATTTCGTTATTAATTCAAATCGTTATGGACTTCAATCTCTGGCAGCGGTACTTGATAATATGCTTTTCCATGATAATTCAGCGGTAGAGCTCCTCTATCCTTTATTAATAGTTGCTATCATTGCAACCTTGGGAAGTTTATATCAGCTGCTTAAACAATACAAAGTAAAAACAGTTTATATACTCTGTGCATTGGCTCTTGTCTGTTTTAATACTACACAGTTGGTTGCTATTATTGAAGGACATCTGGGTTTAGTTTTCGCTCTTCCTGTCTCATTATTGCTTTGTATATCACTATCATCTTTGCTTATTGAGAAAAAAGACAAGAAAATTCCATGGACTACAATAATAACGCTAGTGATTTTATTAACGGGTGCACTTATTGTTTATCAAGAAATTATTGAATTGCTCTTCTTACTGTTATTTGCTTTATTCATTTTTTTCATAATAACCAAAGACAAAAAGAATGTTATTAATTTATTAGTAACTGGTGCTATCTTTATTGTTATTAATATCGACGTTTTAATAACATTTGCCTCGATAATTTATGCCAGGTTTCATCAAAATTTTGCCGGAGAATCGATAAATGTGGGATTTCTTGACTTCTTTAGTGCAGTTGGATTAAATCATCCTTATCAAATTGTTCCTCATACTATTATTCCATTTCCACAGGATGATTTTCTTGCCAACAGTACAGTCGTTATTTATCTAATTTTGTTTATTTCTACGTTACTTTACTACAAATCTCGGAGAATAACGAGTGAAGTAGCAATTACTATTTTTTCTGGGATATTTTTTCTTTCTATAGCGGCAGGGAGGTTTGTATTAAAAAATGATTTTATTGTTTGGAATTTAACGCTTTTTTTGTTTCCATTTATTGTTCTTTCCCTCGTCTTCTTCGGAATACAATGTAAATATTATGGTTTAATTTTTTTAAAAAAATTCTATCCTGAAATAACATGGAAACCTGTTCTCAATAAAGTATTTCTCATCGGAACAGTTATTATTACATTAATCATAGTTGTTAATTATGTCAATCTTTCAATATCCTATACAAAAAATAGTAATTTACTTTATGATAATGAATCACAAGCGTTTCAAAAAGGGACATATAGTGACAAAATATTGTTGACCATGTCTGAAAATCAGTTATATTATTTACCTGGATTTCATGGACATCTTTACTGGATTAATTCGGGATGGATGCCTATTTTTACAAACAATTTTCGTGAACAGAAAGTAACATTAGTAATATTTAGCCAGCTTGAAAGTGAGAGTTTCTTTGATAATGCGAAGAAATACTTTCATAAAAACCTCTTATATGCAAATGATAAAGTTATTGTTGCTCAACTAAGTACTCCAGCATCTCGTTTTTTTACAAGAGAGAATAATACCAATAGAGATTTCATGCAGAAATATTTAGACAACTTACGTGATAAAATTAACACACATAAATGATGAATAAACAAAAAAAGACTAATTCAAAAATATCTTTAATGAGAGAATTCCTTATTTATAAGTTGCAAAATCTCGATACTTATTTTTTATTGATTTCACTTGTAGTTATTTTTGTATATAACCTTACCTTCTACAACAAATTTTATCCTCTCACTGAGGGATGGTTTTCAACCTATGCATGGCTTATGAATCACGGTCAGTTCCCATACCGTGATTTTTATATGTTTTTAACTCCTCTTTATGTCGTTATTATGAGTATATTTACTGCGATATTTGGTTATAGCATTTTATACCTGCGAATATTTGGCATTATGATCATACTTTTGATGACATATTTCCTCTATAAAAATTTTCAAATTATTTTTGGTTCTGCGATTGCGTGTTTTGTGAGTGTAGTTGGCATCATTTATTACCAATCAAATAACGCACATATCACGTATGATTTTATCCAAATTATGACGTTATTTGGCTTGATTCAATCTTATTTTCTGTTGCGATATGTTTCTCATATTGATACTGATAAAAAATCTCAGATTAAGGACCTTTTCTGGGCGGGAGTTTTTGCGTGCCTTGCGTTTTTGACAAAACAGAGTAATGGAGCCATAATAACTGTTTTTTCTTTTATCGGATTATTTCTTCTTACTGTTCCTTATGAAAAAAGAAAAGTGGTGAAGCCTTTGGCAATATATATTTGCGGATTTCTAGTTCCTTTGCTTATAACTATTTTTTGGCTTGTGATTAATTCAGCTTTGCCACAGTTCGTTTCGCAGATTTTTACTGGTGCAGTTTCGAGTAAGGGGGGATTGGATCATATATTCTTTTCCTGGTTGAGCGGCGTCTTGACTGATAATTTTGTTGTTAGATCTGAAGAACTTCTGCAAATAGTTGTCGTTCTTGGATACTGGGTATATTTTTTTACAGACAAAAAGATAAGAGATGAGAAGATAAAAAACATTTTTTTCATTATTGCTTCTGTTGCTGTTTTTTTTGCAGTATTGTTACCATTCTTTATTAATAAAACAACTGTGCAACATTTTTCACTTTTCGGAGAGACAGGCATTAACAATATAATAGTCGCAGCAATAGCTATCCCAGTCCTTGCTATTATACTTTCTGCATTCCTTTTTATTACTAAAAAACCATTTGATAAAGGTATTTTTTTATTTTCCTTTATTTCTCTTGGTTTTATTTACGGAACAGGAGCCTCCGCCGGTATAACTGAAGTTGGCGCATTTACAGGTTTTTGTCTTTTTATTGCATTAATGCTTAAGTATCCATCGATACTTGGAATAGGGAAAATTTTTATCGTACTTTTTTGTCTCAGTTTTTGTCTTATGCTTATCGAATCTAAGTATGAACAGCCGTACTTCTGGTGGAATATGACAAGTCCTGATATTCGAACACAGTTATATACTACAAATAAAATTCCAGAGTTAAAAGGTATCTATACGTCAAAATATAATATTACTTTACTTGAAAAAGTTTCAGAGGCGATTAGTGAAGGCTCAAAACCGGGTGATAGTGTCGTCATTTTTCCCAATATTCCAATATTTTATCTTATTGCAGACAGAAGACCTCCTGGTAAAGCGCTTGTTTACTGGTTTGACTTCTTGCCTGATAATCTTGCAATAAAGGAAGCACAAGTTATCCGAAAAAATCCACCTAAAGTAATTGTATATCTTGATCTCGGTCCGGAGGTTTGGACAGCACATGAACAATTATTCCGCGGAGGTAAACCCAGTGGACAAAGACAAATAGATAAATCAATTAAATACGAGATTAGAGCACAGAAAATGCATGCGACACAAAAGTTTACCTTATCACAAGGCGTCACGCTTACTGTATGGGAAAAATAATAAAAAAACTTTTTAAGGATAAAGTATTGGGAGTAACTGTTTTAGTATTAGCAAATGTGATTTTTGCCACAATATGCTATTTTGCTTCTCAGACAGCAACTCAGCAAAATGTTATCAGAGAGGTATCAGGATTAACTTATAACAATACCACTGATGCACCAAAGGCGGTTTTACATAATGCTCCATATTTTTATCATACGTTTACATTACAATTTAGCGCAGATTTTTTCCCAAAGGATGATCAATATCCAAATATATTTCAAACAGGAGATGAACCAAAGACGTTACGTCTCGAACTGATCCACCCAAAAACGTTGCAGGTCGTTATCGGATATAAAGATGATCCGCTCCAAAAAGTATATCCCGTTTCTCAGAACATCAAAATGAACCAGTGGAATCATGTTACCTTGTCATATGATTCGCATCAGGAACTTGTGATAACACTCAATAATAAGAAAGTCCTCGCGCTGACCGATAATAAATTTGATCCTTCTCTTAACGATTTTGTTCTTGGCGCGGGATTTGATAAGCAAAGGACTTTTACTGGTATGATCAAAAATGCTCATTTTCATGTTGTCTTTAAAGAAGCAAATGGACTTTTTTATCTGCTTGGATCCTTGTGGCATTATTATTTTATTCCGATACTTTTCCAATTATTATTCGTAGGGTTTCTATTTTTGGAAAATAAAGAGTTACAAATAAAAGAGAAAGAATATCGTAGTACTTTCTTAACATTTTTATTGACCTTTGCAGTTATTGCCTTATGCGTACTACTTTCAGGTATGGTTGCATCTCCTTTGGTGGGATCAGCAAAATGGATACCTTATCTTTGTCTTATGATTCCGTCCTTTTTGTTTGGTTTACGCTTTATAAAACTTGAAAATTATAGTAATAAATATTCTTTCTTGATTGCTGGACTCATAGCTGCTGGCGTTGTTTTAGCAGTTATGATGACGTACGACCGTTTGGCATGGCTTGGGGTATCCGGCATACTTATCATTTTCTGTTTTCTTGCTAGTATCCCTTTATTAAAATACTTTTCTCTCTTGTCTGCAGGATTATTTGTTTTTCTTTTTAGTATCAATGCTGTTGTCTTTATAACAAATTATGGATCACAAAATTATCTATGGACGACTATAGTGACTGGTATAGTAATTTTTTCATCTCTCTTTTCATTGATTAAACAGCATCCTAGTCGTTTCTGGAATACGGTAAATAAGATCAGCCTTATCCTGCTTTTTATTGTTTCTGTTTTTCTCTCTCTTCGTTCTGATGCATTATTCTTAGGTTCATCAGAGTTTCATTGGGGATATTACACTGGGGTTATCCAAACTGTTCGAGATGGTGGCGAATTATTGTGGAGCGCTCCTTCACAATATGGTTTCTTAAATCTTTTGATCCCTTCTTGGCTTCCATGGACAGCAAGTAACTCGCTCTTTTTCTTTCAGGCATTCTTTTTTGTTATTACTACTGGAATTATTATTGGTATTCTCTATAAGAATTTTAAAAATAGTCAGGTGTTTATTTTTCTTGCATTGATTGCGCTTTCATTATTTTATTTTGCAGATCCAACACTTATTGGTCCAACCCTTTTTCCGTCTTCAAGTGTTTTACGATTTTTCTGGTGTTACTTTTTGCTTTTCGCAATTCTTTTGGAATACTTCAGAAACCGTCTTTTAACAAAGAATACTAAGTGGGTCATAACGCTTGGTTATGCTTTTGGTACTTTGTGGTCTGCAGAAAGTCTATTTTATTGCACGGCGATTTATGGGACATATTTAATTGCTTCAGTGATTGCATTCATTCATTCAAAAAACAAAACTTTCTTACCATTTTTATTTAAGAATCTTTGTGTAGTTCTTGTTTTTGAAGTACTCACATTTTTGCTTTATGTTTTAGTAACTCATCATTTGCCCGATATATCAATGTATTTTATGTATGCGTTTAGTTATGCAGGTGGTTATGGTGAAACACCAATTCCCCCGTGGGGTATTCACTGGGCAATTATTGCAACATTGGCAGGTATTGTTGTCGTGATAACTTCATTGTATCGATTGAAACGATACAACGAATGGATAGTGAGCGCTGTTTGTTTTATTACTTTATGGATAATATCAAGCTACTATACTGGTCGCGCAGTAACAAATAATGTTACCGCAATGCTTCCGATTATTTTCTTTATTTTTGTTGTTTTAATTTCAGTTTTGACAGATGCAAAGTTATTTATTTACAAGCTGTTACTCATAGCAATTTTCTTGCCGTGGATAACTGTTGGTATTATTGGAGGTATTGGTAATCCGCAGTTTATTACAACAGCACAGCATTTTAAATTTGCTGAAAATATTGATAGCAAGAGTTTCCAGCCGGATCACGATCTTGGGACAATTATTGCGTCTTTGAGAAAATATAAAAATGTTCGAATTGTTTATTATGGAGATCCCTACAACAATCCAGTAATTCCTGAAAAGGGAGGCTATAGTGACCTACTTACCGGGTTGCCAATTCCCATGACACTTCTTGAGACACCTATACCCGAACAAAAAAGAAATATTATTGTCCAGAGATTTCTTGATGCGGTTCATACTCCTGTTTATTTAATTCATAAGAAAAATGAGCCCCTTACCAAGTTTACAGATTGGGAAAGTTTTCTAGAAACAGATTATCGTATGAAAAAAATTCCTGTCAAAAGTAAAACATATGAGCTCTTTGTTATCAGTAAAAAAACATAAAAAGTTCTTTACTTTAACTTATTGACACTCATTGTTATGTTGTGTTACTGTAGAGAAATAATTTGACATCATATGCCGGTTTTTGATCAATACGCAGAAAATTATGATGAAGGTCATACAAAAGCTGTCGCAATGTCCGGGTTCACTCCGGATTATTTCCATGAATATAAATTAAAAGAAATGGTTGAGTATTTGAGGAAGGAAGGTCTCGCTGATAAAAAATTAAAACTTTTAGATTTTGGTTGTGGCATAGGAAGAAGCGTCAAGTATATAAAAAAATATTTGCCGAATATATCCATTTATGGAATTGATGTTTCGGAAGGTGAGATAAAAGTCGCCAAACGGATTAATAAAAATTTGAAGAATGTAAAATTTTCTGCTTTTGATGGAGTAAATATTCCTTTTAAAGAAACGTTTGATATCATTTTTATCGCAAATGTTTTTCATCATATAAAACGCACTAATCATAATAAAGTGATGAAAAATATCTCCAAAAAACTTGCAAAGAATGGACATCTTTTTATTTTTGAACTTAATCCGATTAATCCGTTGACAATGTGGGTCGCAATACGTAATGACTACAGGTTTGATAAAGACGCAAATTTGTTAAATCCCTACTATGCGAGAGATATTCTTGAAAAGGCAGGGTTCACCAAAAACAAAGTGCGGTTTACTATATTTATTCCAAGGTTTTTATCACCCCTTTTGCCGCTTGAGAGATATTTGTATGGACTACCCATCGGCGCGCACTATTATTATATTTCCAGGAAATGATTTTTTGCGGATGATATACTATACAGTATGGTGCGTAAATTTCTTCCCTTCGTATTACTGCTTCTTCTTGCTTTAGTCGTTTTCCATTCGTGGTTTGTTCCCGGTTTATTATCGACATTTGATTTTCCTTATTATTCGGCTCTTATGATGCATGATGCCCATGTAAGTTTATACGCATGGGACTGGCATGTGAATCTTGATGGATTTGCGCTTTTTTTTGCTCCTTATTCCTGGGTTTTTCCTTTTATTTTTATCCCACAAGTGATTTTGGGAAAGGATCTCGGAATCGATTGGTCATGGATTGTGAGAATTGTCTATCTTTATCCATATTTTATTCTCATGTTATTTGCCCCGATTTTTTTGATCAAGAATCTTTTTCCTAAGAATCGTTTTTATTTATTGGCAGTTCTTGTTTTCTCTTTCAATACCTATGCGTTACTTTTGGCAGGTGGTGAGGTGTTTCTCGCCCTCGCATATTCTCTTTCTCCAATTATTTTTATTTTATTTATTAAACAGAGCACGAAAAAAAGTTTGCAGACAGCTCTTCTTACGGGAGTTATTTTGTCTCTCCAGATTATGTTTGATCCGAGAATTGCATATGTGACAATGTTCGCTGTTGGTTTATATTATTTATTTGTTTTATGCAGGTTACTTTATAGAAGAAAGTTTAACACTACTTTGTATTTATTACTTTATTCTTTTATTATCCCAGGAATAGTAACTGTTTTTCTTCAAGCGTTTTGGATTCTCCCTTCATTTTTATATGGTAAAAATCCGGTTCAGACATTGGGATCTGCATATTCGGGAGTAGATGCAGTTACCTATTTTAGTTTTGCTAAGTTTGAAAATACGATTGCATTACTTCATCCAAACTGGTGGGAGAATATTTTTGGAAAAGTGTATTTCATGAGACCAGAATTTCTCATATTACCACTACTTGCATTTGCCAGTCTACTTTTTATTAATAAGTCGAAGGAAGAAAATCAGAATACAAAACAGATTTTATTTTTCACTTTTTTAGGTTTACTTGGTGCATTTTTGGCAAAAGGTTCGAATGATCCTTTTGGTGGCATCTATTTATGGTTGTTTGGACATATTCCGGGTTTTGAATTATTTCGGGACCCGACGAAATGGTATCTCCTTATCGCGTTGTCATATGCTGTGCTTATTCCGTTTACAGTAGAAAGAATTTATGAGTGCTTAAAAAAGCAGAAGAAATTTTCTATTCTCAGTTTTAATTTTCCAATCAATTTTCAAAATCCAACTTTTAATGCGCAAAATCTTTTTGTGTTCCTTGTTATCTGTTATTTGTTATTTCTCATCCGTCCTGCATTATTTGGACAATTAAATGGCATGTTTAGAATTACTTCAGAACCAAATGATTATATGCAATTGGAAACGTTTATTTCAGAACAACCAGCATATTTTAGAACCTTGTGGTATCCTTCCAAACAACGATTTAGTTATTATTCTGAAATACATCCTGAGATGTCTGCGCAGGCTTTGTTAAATATTTACAACGACAAGAAACTTTTTGCTGCGATTTCTGAGAAAAGTACTGAGAAACTTTTGCAAGAGGCTTCAGTAAAATATATTATTATCCCTGACGATTCCGAAAATGATATCTTTTTGACAAACTACAAGTATAATGAAAAGAAATATGAGTGGACTATTAACAAATTAGATTCGATTTCCTGGTTACAAAAGAAAGAAACACTTGGGAAGATCGTTATTTATGAAGTACCAAGTCCAAAAGATCATTTTTACCTCCAAGAAGCAAATGGTCATCTCACTTATAACTCTCTAAATCCAACGAAATATACTATTACTGTGCAAAATGTACAGAAAGGGGATCGTCTGATTTTTACTGAGCAGTATGATCCGCATTGGGAAATAGATATAAATAGCACAAAGATACCAAGCAACAAATTTAATGGAATCTTTAATAGTTTTATCTTGCCACAGAGTGGAAGTTATACGTTAACGGTTTACTATACACCCCAGGACTGGGTGGAGACGGGAGAATGGGTGAGTCTGGTATCATTTATTGTGGTGATAGGAAGTTTGATTGTGTCATCTCGACCGAAGCGTTAGCGAAGTGGAGAGATCTCATACCTCGCTTTGTGGTTTGAGATTCTTCGACTCTCCGGCTGCGCCGGATCGCTCAGAATGACAATTTTCTGAAATACAATGAAACCGCAAGATATACTATTTATACTATTACTTATTATTTTAATTGGTTTGCGCAAACCAAAAATTCTGGTACTGGCTGGACTTATTTGTTTAATTCTGTCAATGCCACTTTTTTCCTTCTGGGTTTTCTTTACGGCAGAACGATTAGTCATGTATGCAGCAGGATTTTTCCTTGTTTCATTAGTTCTATTTTGGTTTAGACTAAAAAAATGATACAATAGCCTCATTATGGTCAGTATTATTGTTCCGGCACGAGATGAAGAAGAGGGAATTCAGGCATTTTATGATGAAATGATGAAGTATCTTCCTGCTGCTGCAAAAGATTACGAAATCGTTTTTATTGATGATGGTTCTACAGACAACACATTAGCTATCCTGAAATCATTTATCCAGAAGAATAAACATATCCGTGTCTTTTCTTTCAAACGGAATCGCGGTAAATCTGATGCGCTTGCGTACGGGTTTGCCCATGCAAAGGGAAATATTATCATTACAATGGATGCTGATTTGCAGGATCAGCCATCACAAATCAAAAAGTTTCTTACCAAACACAAAGAAGGTGCAGATGTCGTCTGTGGATGGAGAAAAAACCGCCGCGATAAGCAGAATATGGTGTTTATTTCTCACTTTTTTAATTATCTTATTGGTGTGCTTTTTGGCTTGAAACTCCATGATATTGACTGCGGATTCAAACTTTTTACCAAAGATTCTGTACAGAATTTAAATATCTATGGAGGACTGTATCGATTTATTCCACTGCTTTTGTATCAGGAAGGATATGCTGTTGATGAAGTAGTGGTTGAACATGAAGCGAGGAATTTCGGAAAGTCAAAGTATGGTTTTTCAAAAGTATGGAAGAATCTGCCAGATCTTTTTACGATGATTTTTCTGGTGAAATATCGAAATCGACCTTTACATTTTTTTGGAAATCTTGGTTTGATTTTTATCATTATCGGGTTGGTAGTTCTTGGTGATTTATCCTATTTGCATTTTACAGGTCACTCGGTCTACCGAAGACCTGCGCTTATCTTAAGTATTTTTTGTATCATTGCCGGCATACAAATATTTTTTACCGGATTTCTCGCTGATCTCATGATTCATCTTTCTTACTCTGCCTCTTCCTCTGGTGATGCAAATAGTCCCAGCAATTTCCCCCTGAAATACTCAAGCGAAAAGTAGGTAAAGAGAAAAATTATTAAGCAATGAGGTCAAAATTTCCTTGTTCTCGTCTTGTAAAGAGGTCAATTGCTCTTGTAGTGCCAAAAACCTCTACTCCATCGCCTCTCGTAACAGATTCACGTGGTCTTCTATTTTGTTCTTCATAAAGAGTTCTCATTGAATTTCCCCACCAGGTGTTTTGAGGGAATTCTTTGTCGATGTCTGCTTGGGTGATGATTCCTGCATCTCTTTGTCGTTCCATTTCATCTATGAGCTTAAATGTTTGAGCTTCTGCATCATTCAGATATAATCTTCTCATGTACTGCTCCCATCGTTCTGGTTGCGTCATTCTTTCGTTAATATCTTCTGGCACGAGTTGTATTGCTTCCAAATATCTTTCTGGATCGATGTTTGCTGAAGTTGCTATATCAAGTCTTGCATTTGGTTCGTGCCATTTTCTTTGATCAGTAAATTCTGACGTTGCTTTTATCCTATCGATTTCTTCTTCGGTAAATTTACCTAATTTAATAGCAAGTTTCGTGCGGGCAAGCATATTTTCAGAGTTAGTAAGAAGTATATCGTAATCTTCAATCCTCAGTGCATCGAATAATTCTGCTTCTGTTCCACGAACCCATGTTTCAAGCCTATCGAGAAACTCTGCAGGTGCTCTTCCACCTCTTCTATGTCCTGCAAAACGGTCATCAAGAGAAACTGTCTCTTGAGAAATTCGTTGATCAAGATATTCTTGAAGTTTTTCTGTCCAGCTAGTTGTTTGTTCCAATCTTTCAGGATCACTTCCATGCACGGCACAGGTTTGAAGAAAAGCATCTGGGAAATCTCTCCTTTGTAATACTTCCATACCAATTTCCTTATCAGTTTTATGTATTTTTGAAGAGTCTGTCATAGCGTATGGATGCCTCGACGCTTCATTTTTTGGTCTTGCTCCAATATGAGAAACGGTTACCTTATCCATAACGAGTTGTTCATCAAATTCATGACTATTTAGATGTAACAACCGTCCTAAAGTCAGGGCAACTCCGGCTACTTTTATTGTATGATTAAATAGTCCTGACCATTCTCTATTTTCCCATGGGTCGGTGAGTCCCATCATTGAGGAGTCTCCGTCAGCAGCTAGTCTGACCGTTTCTCGATAATAAGGGGCAACTGGAACAACATCTACGGTTCTTGTGTCTCCTCGTAGTGCATCAAGTACCTTAGCGCGCGGACCAAAAACTGCTCTTTCTGGTGCAGTTGGAGATTGTTTAAGTTTTTCTGCCATATGAGAATTATAGGATGCTTGTGGATAAAAAGCAAATTTATATTGCCCCTGTGTTACAATTAGTTTATATGCCAGAGAATCATTTTGATCCGAAGAAGATTGGCTTTGCTGTGATTACTTCTTATCCGAAATGGTATCGTGGAAAGCTTCAAAGTATCAAACATACGGATAAAGTCCGAGGAGATCTTGCTCTGGAATTCGCTCAAAAAGCAACCCAACTGGGGTATCAGCTTGTTATAGCAGATAAAGGAAGCACGAAGACATTTCTTAAAGAACTGCTTGCTAATTCAGAGGTCCATCTTATCAGACGAAAAGCAAGTGGGAGCGGCAAAGGGAAAAGATTAGCAATTGACGCCGTAAGGAAAATTCCTGGAGTTGGAGTAATTGTTCTTGTTGAAGCAGAAAAACTTTCCTTTCTTATAGACTGTTTAGAGACAGCAGTTTCTCCGATTCTTCAGGGAAAAGCTGATATTGTGATTCCTGCACGGGAAGATAGTTTATTTAAAGCAACGTATCCTCGGTATATGTATGAATCAGAAATAGAAGGAAATAGCATCTATAACGAAGCGCTTCGTACTAATACTATTTTGACGAAAGAAATGCCTGATTATGACTGGTTTTTCGGACCGCGGGTTTTGCGGAATGATGAAAAGATCGTATCGCTTTTTAAAAGAGTTTATATCTTTAAAGGAATATCATTGCTGGAGAAATTATATACCCCGGATAGTTACTCTAATATACAAGAGTTTCCTGTTATTAACGCTGTGAAGAAGAAGTTTCGGGTCATAAGTGTTGAAGTTCCTTTTAAATATCCGAGTATCCAAAAGGAAAATGAAGAAATAGGGGCAAGAGAAGTTTTTGTTCAAAAAAGAAAATTGCAACGAGTGAGCCTGCTTATTGATCTTATGCATTTTCTCCGTTTCTTAGATAAGAAAAAGGGAAGCGATATGCGGATTAATAAATAACATGAAAATAGGAATTGATATCTCACAGCTTGCATATGAACGGACAGGTGTTGCGAATTATCTTCGTAATCTCGTTGAGCATCTTATTGAAAATGATAAAGAGAATGAATATATTTTATTTTTCTCATCGTTACGAAAAAAAATTGATAACTCTTTTGTTACTAAGCTAAAAAGTTCACGGGTTAGTTTCAAATACGCTAAATTTCCACCGACCGCTTTGGATATACTTTGGAACAAACTCCATGTGATGCCAATTGAAAGTTTGATTGGTAATGTAGATATATTTATTACTTCGGATTGGACAGAGCCGCCGACAAAAAGAGCAAAAAAACTGACAATATTGTATGATTTAATTGTCTATAAATATCCGCAGGAAACAGCGGAGAAGATTGTTGCAACACAAAAACGGAAATTGGCATGGGTAAAGAAAGAATCAGCTATGATTTTGTGCATTTCAGAAGCAACCAAAAAGGATGCGAAGGAAATTTTGGGAATTGAAGACTCTCGGTTAGCGGTAGTTTATCCGGGCATATAAATTATGATAATCGGTATTGATGGCAATGAAGCCAATGTAACAAAACGAGTAGGAATTAGTGAAGTTGCATTTCAATTGCTTCATCAATTTGCGTCTTTTGAATTCGTTAAGAAAAAGGGAATACAGTTTGTGGTTTATTTAAAAGATAAACCTCTTGAGGGCATGCCGAAAGAAAGTGATAATTTGCATTATCGTATTTTGAAACCGGGAAAACTGTGGACGCAATGGCGTCTGCCGCTTGATTTATTTCTTCATCATCCTCGACCTGATGTCTTTTTTAGTGTAACGCATTATGCGCCGCGTCTTTCTCCTGTGCCGACGGTTGTCTCGGTTATGGATGTTGCGTATATCAAGTTTCCAGAACTTTTTAATCAATCGGATTTATATCAACTGCGTAACTGGACTGCATATTCTGTCAAAAATGCCAAAAAAGTATTGACTATCAGCGACTCAAGTAGAGATGATATAATAAAAGCATATAAAGTACGTAATGAGAACGTCATTACAATCTATCCGGGGATCAAGAATCTCACTACCCTTGAGCCTCATGTTTTCGGTATGAATCAGTTGAAATCAAAATACCACATATCTGATCAGTTCATCCTTTTTGTTGGAACCTTGCAACCGAGAAAGAATATTGTGCGGCTGATTGAAGCGTTTTCTAAATTAGGGAACAGGGAGCAGGGAACAGGGAATAGTAATTTGAATTTGGTTATTATTGGTCGGCGAGGATGGCAGTATGAAGAGATTTTGGCAGCGCCTAAGAAATTTGGCGTTGAAGATACGGTTAAATTTTTGGAAAATGTGCCGGATGAGGATTTGGAAGTTTTTTACCAACATGCGATTTGTTATGTTTTACCAAGTCTTTATGAAGGATTTGGTTTGCCGGTGGTTGAGGCAATGCAGCGGGGCTGTCCGGTGATAACAAGTAATGTCTCAAGTCTTCCTGAAGCAGGAGGCGATGCGGCTTTGTATGTTGATCCTGAAAACGTAGATGATATTGCGGACAAGATTCAAAAAGTCGTTTCAGATAAAAAATTGCGTGAGGAACTTATCGAAAAAGGAAAAAAGCAGGTGACGAAATTCAGCTGGGAAAAGGCGGCAAAGGAGACACTTGACGTCTTGCAACAAGTTGCAAAAAAGTAGAGTTTGTTAGATATATCTATGACGAATAAAATTTTTAATAGAATAAGAACTGTTCTTTTGGAATTTGTAGTTGGTTTTTTGCACCTCATCGGTTATTTCCCGTCGCATTATGTCAGGAGGTTTTTTTATCGACTTGCAGGCATGAAAATCGGTGCGGGATCAACTTTGCATACAAGAGCAAAATTTTATAAACCAAGTAATATTGTTATTGGAAAAGATACGATTATAGGTGAAGGTGTTGTGTTGGATGGAAGAGCATCTTTAAAAATCGGTGATCATGTAGATTTTGCAACAGAAGTGATGGTCTATAACGCGCAGCATGATGCGGAAAGTCCCACATTTGCCGCCGTTACTGCGCCGGTGACAATTGAAGATTATGTCTTTGTCGGTCCTCGGGCAATCATTCTTCCAGGAGTGACAATTGGTAAAGGAGCAGTTGTTGCGGCAGGAGCAGTTGTTACTAAAGATGTTCCAGCTTTTGCTATGGTTGGCGGAGTTCCTGCACATATTATCGGTGAGCGGCATAACAAAGATCTGCATTATCGATTGGGAAGAGCTGCGTGGTTCAGGTAATTAAGGGACTAGGTTATAGGGAATAGGGACTAGATTTACTGTTGTTGTTTTATCCAAAAATTGATTATACTTTAGTATTATAGAATGAAAAAAATTTTTGCGTTTATTGATGAACATATCTTGCAGTGGAGTATTATTTTTGCTCTTCTTTTTATTCCTCTATATCCAAAGGTTCCCAGTATCGGTATCTCACATGTGTGGGTCTATATTCGTCTTGAGGATTTTCTTATTTTGTTGGTAACAGTCATCTGGTTTATTCAGTTGGTAAGGAAGAAGGTTTCTCTACCTAGACCCGAAGGCTATGCTTTGGCAGCATATTGGATTATTGGATTAATAACTCTTGTTTATTGTCTTCTTTTTCTTGCTTCGCATTTGGCAAATTTTTTTCCGCAAATTGCTGCTCTTGAATATCTTCGCCGCATTGAATATATGATTTTATTCTTTGCTGCTTATTCATCAGTGAAGAAACAGAAAGATATTGTTATTTACATAACTACCCTTGGGATTACACTTGCATTGATAACCTTGTATGGCTTTGGACAGAAATTTTACGAAAACCTGTGGACGCTTTTCCCAACGTTCTTTCAGCAGAACCAATTCTGCTTCCCAGCTTTTCTGACAGGCAATGAGGAATTTGCCAAAGGGACTCCGCTTTGCCTCAATGAGCTTTCAAGAATTGCCTCAACTTTTGGGGGAAATTATGATTTATCTTCCTATCTTGTTATGGTCATCCCGATTTTCATTGCATTGTTTATTTTTATGAAAAAGCGCATTATACGAGTATTATTGTTTATTCTTGTTGTTTTTGCTTTGGAACTTCTTAATTTTACTTCTTCGCGGACAGCATTTCTTGCATATCTTATTGGGATTATCAGTATGCTTATTATCTGGAAAAAGAAGTTATGGATTATTCCCGTCCTTTTTGTCAGTGTTGGTGTATTATTTTTATTTAGCACGACGACATTACAACGCTTTGCGAGCACAATTCAACAAGTTCAAATTGTACAAGTACAATCAGGTTCATCTCAGGAAGACCAGAAAATACAGGAGATTATTAAAAAATCGCAACAAAATGAAGCAAATACTCAACCACAAGCTCCTCCTCCTGGGACTGTGACAGTGGAAACTGGAGCAGGAAATTCCTTTTCTGAAGCAAGTGGTAGCAGTCAAGTGATAACTAATGCTGAGTTAGAGTCGCTCAAACAACAAAATGTTGATATTTCTTCGGTCTCAGGGTCATTTCTTTTAAAAAAGGCGTACGCGCTTGATGTTTCTTTGACGACTCGATTTCAGGCTGAATGGCCGCGCGACTGGTTTGCTTTTCTCGGAAGCCCAATTTTCGGGACAGGCTACTCTTCTTTGACCCTCGCATCTGATAACGATTATCTGCGTGCGCTAGGTGAGACAGGCCTTGCCGGTGCACTGTCATTCTTTGGTATTTTTCTTATTTTTGGCATCTTTATGAAGAAGACTGTCGGATCGGTAAAAGATCCTGTGACAAAAGCATTTCTGTTTGGATTGATTGGAGGAGCAATTGGACTTTTGGTAAATGCAATTTTGATTGATGTGTTTGAATCATCAAAAGTTGCCGAGACTTTCTGGATACTTGCAGGTATTGCTATAGGTAGTGCGAAGTTGTATCACAAAGAACAGATTTCTTATAAAAGGGAATTAATCACATTTTTCACATCCCCTGTTATGATTAGTATTTATCTATTCCTTTTTGTTATTGCGGTATTTATTGGATCAATCAGTAATTTTTTCGTCGCTGATGATTTTACCTGGTTGCATTGGGCGGCAATATCTACACCGTCAGATCTTCTGAAAAACTTCGTCCAATCGCAGGATTTCTTTTATAGACCGTTGGACAAAGTCATTGTGTATTTCTTATATTCTCTTTTTTCATTCCAGCCTGAAGGGTTTCATTTATTTATTCTCTTGGTGCATTTTGTTACGGCAGTTGGTGTTTATTTCTTGGCACAAAAGCTCTCGCGTAGTAAATTGGTCGGGGCATTAACAGCAGTGCTATTTGTTTTGCATCCAGCGCATACTGAAAATATCTACTGGTTCTCAACAATTTCAGTTGATTTGGGAGCAATGTTTATTATTTACATGATGCTTGCCTTTATGGAGTTCCGCGAAAAGAAACAGGTGATTTGGTATATCATAGCAATCATCCTTGCTGCTCTTTCTTATGTCACCTATGAAATTTCCGTTATTATACCTTTTGTCCTTCTGGTTATGGATGGTATTCTTCTGAAGACAAAATGGAACAGAAAAATTGTTTGGTCATACGTGCCATTTATTATTTTGTTTATTTTATACTTTGTGATGCGTTTTATCTCGCATTCTTTTTCAGGAGGAGGAGATTACAGTTATCATCTCGCACGCATTCTTCCCAATACTGTTGGTAATTTTTTTGGCTATACCGGTATATTGTTAGGTGGATTGTCATTTTTGACATTTTATAATTTCCTGCGCGGCGGACTTCGTACAGAGTGGATTTATTTTACGATTGTCGCATTATTAATTATTGTATACTTTGTTTGGATGGGTGTTGCTTATAAAAAGAAAATAAAGGAACTGTTACAAAAGAAAGAAGCGCGCGTTATTTGGTTTGGTATTGTTTTTGCATTTATTGCGCTTTTGCCGTTTCTCCCACTTGGTAATATTGCACCACGATATCTCTATCTGGCATCGTTTGGATATTTATTGTCATTGACTTACGCACTGCGATTGTTTTTTGCTTACTGGGTAAAGAAATCTCACTATGCTTCTTGGCTGCTTATAGTCGCAACTGTAGTTCTTGCTATTGGATATTTTGCTGGCGATCTCCAGCAGCAAAAAGTTTGGGGACAATCCGGAACTATTACCAAAAATACCCTTGTTTATTTCAGGCAAAATTATGCTTCATTCTCTTCAGAAACGGATCTCTATTTTGTGAATACGCCTGTTACACATCAGGGTACGTGGGTATTTCCTGTCGGGCTTGCTGATGGATTATGGTTTATTTATCGGGAGAATACGCCTCAGGTTCATGAATCTGGTAGTATGCAGGAAGCAGTAACTTCATTTGCCGGGAAGAAGGATACCTATATTTTTGAATTTGATGGAAAGGGGAATGTCAAAGAAGTGAAAGGAACTCTTTAATGAGAAAATTTTTTCAGAAAAATTATCTTGCGATCTTAATTGTTCTTCTCATTTGTGGTTTTCTCGTCCGCCTTTATCGCATCGATAATCCTATTGCAGATTGGCAGAGCTGGCGGCAGGCGGATACCGGAGCTGTGACGCGGAATTTTGTTGAGCATGGACTGGATTTACTTCATCCTCGGATAAACAATATTTCCAATGTGCAGTCAGGACTTGATAACCCGCAGGGATATTTTTTTGCCGAGTTTCCTATATATAATGCTACCTCAGCTAGTTTATATCTTTTATTCCACGGACTGACACTGATAGAGTGGGAGAGAATTGTCACAATACTGGCGTCAGTTTTTGCCGGATTGTTTCTGTATCTTATTGTAGAAAGGCATAGTAACAAAACACTCGGATTGCTTGCTGCTTTTTTCTATCTTTTTATTCCTTATGATATTTATTACGGGCGTGTCATTCTTCCTGATACATCGATGGTTATGGCAAGTCTGGGAGGAATTTATTTTTTTGATCGATATCTCGGCGTCATTGCGAGGAATCCGGCTTCGCCGGAGACGAAGCAATCTCATAAAAAGGGGATTGCCGCGTATCCTTCGGGCACTCTCAATGACGGAAAGTATTATTTCTACATTTTGGCAATTTTATTTACAGCTCTTGCGTTTCTTCTCAAGCCATATGCATTATTTTTCGTATTGCCGATGGTTGTTCTTTCATATAATAAATGGAAATGGAAATTTTTTCTCCAATGGCAACTATGGCTTTTTATGATTCTTTCAGTTATTCCGTTGGTTCTATGGCGCGTTTGGATGCTTCAATATCCGGAAGGGATTCCTGCTAATGCATGGCTTTTTAACAGCAATCACATTCGATTCCGTCCGGCATTCTTCCGATGGATTCTCTATGAACGAGTTACAAAACTGATGAGCGGTTATCTTGGAGTTGTGATTCTTCTTTTTGGTGTTTACAAATTCCGTCGGCAAAAAGATTGGTTACTCTTTACCTCATTTCTCGTAAGCAGTATTATTTATGTTTGCACAATTGCAACGGGGAACGTCCAACATGATTATTATCAGATTTTGATTATGCCGAGTCTTGCGATTTTTTTCGCAATCGGTGCTTTTTATCTCCACCAATGGACAATCAAGAAGTTTCCTGCTGGTATTATTATATTAACGATTTGTGTGATTAGTCTTTTCTATTTTGGTTGGCAGCAAGTGCAGCCATATTTCGACATTGATAACCCATCGATCATTGCGGCAGGGGAGGCAGTGCAGAAATTGACACCTAAGAATGCTTTAATAATTGCGAATTATGAAGGAGACAGCGCTTTTCTTTATCAGACAGACAGGCAGGGATGGGCGAGTTATGAACATGACCTCCCAACGCTTCATAAAATGGGAGCACAGTATCTTGTCCTAGCCAATCCAACGCCGCAAGATATGCAATTTGCAAAACAATATAAGGTAATCGCGCATACAAATCAATTTGTTATTTTTGATTTGAGTAAAAAATAAAAGGATGCGGGTCCTGTCTCGACTTTCCTTCCTACCATGCTCGTTCTAGTGAAGAGGATTTAGAAATGGATTAAATCAAGGTGCTTCAACGAACTGCGCGTGGCAGGGAACCTTCCAGTCGAGCCACCCGTATAGTTATAATTATGAAAATTTTAATGATTTCTTCGTATCTTCCCTACCCTCTTTTTTCCGGCGGGCAGGTGAGACTCTATAATCTTATTAAGGAGCTTTCAAATAAGCACGAAATAACACTTATCTGTGAGAAAAGAACTCATCAAACGGAATCTGATATTGCTGAAGTTAAAAAAATTTGTCATGAAGTTATTACTGTTGCAAGAAAGCCACAATGGAGCATTGCCAATATTATGAAATCCGGAACTTCAAAACATTCTTTTCTCGTCACAGGACATACTCATGATGAGTTCAAACAAAAAATTCAGGCAGTGCTTGCTAAGACAAAGTTTGATTTGATTCATGTGGAGACCTATTACGTGATGCAGAATTTACCTCCAACTGATATACCGGTTGTATTGGTAGAACATAACATTGAATATCAAGTTTACGAAAAGTTTATGCAGCGGGCACCAGTTTTCTTAAAACCTCTTTTGAAAATTGACATTGCAAAAATAAAGAATGAAGAAGAAACATTTTGGAAACAGGCAAAGGCTCTCGTTGCTGTTTCTCGGGAAGATCAAGGAGTGATGAAAAAAGCAGGCTGTGATTCATCTCTTGTCTCAAATGGCGTGAATACGGATCAGTTTATATTTAAAAATTATGAAGAGCGTAAAAATGGACAGGATAAAAAGATTTTATTTCTCGGAGATTTCAAGTGGATTCAGAATCTGGATGCGGTGATGTTTATTATTAAAGAAATATGGCCATTGATAAGGGTGAAGGGTGAAGAGGAAAGCGTTAAGGGTAATGTAAGATTATGGATTGTTGGCAGAAAAATTCCGGAGTCGATTAGGAATTTGACGAATGATCCTGCTGTAGTTTTTGATGAAGGAAGTTCTGCTCGATCTACACCTGAGCTTTTTCAAGAAGCTGATCTTCTTCTTGCGCCGATTCGAATCGGCGGCGGGACGAGTTATAAAATTCTTGAGTCCATGTCCAGCGGCACACCAGTCGTAACAATGCAAATGAGCGCCGACGCCTTGTCGGCAAAAGACGGACATGATCTTCTGGTGGGACAAAATGCTGCATTATTGGCAGAAAAATGTGCATTGCTGCTTCATGATGGAAGTATGTATAAGCAGGTTGCAAAAAATGGTCGTGAGCTGGTTGAAAAGAATTATACATGGAAGGAAATCGGGAAGAAGTTGGAGGAAGTGTATAAGCAGGCTGTGCTATACTAGGTTCATGAGAATCGGTATCGATGCGCGGCTATGGAATGAGACAGGAGTCGGACGATATATCCGAAACTTAGTTGAAAACCTTTTGGAAATAGATTCAAAAAATGAGTATGTTTTGTTTGTGGATTCAAAGAGTGTACGAGAACTCAAAACTCAAAACTCAAAATTCAAAAATACACCTCAAAATTTAAAAGTTATAGAAACAGATATTAAGTGGCATACGCTTGAAGAGCAGTTGCAATTCCCCAGTATTTTGGAAAAAGAAAATCTTGATCTTATGCATTTTCCATATTTTTCCGTTCCGATTTTTTACAAAAGACCATTTGTCATCACCATTCATGATCTGATCATTGATCATTATCCGACAGGCAAAGCGTCCACTCTCCCCTCAGCTGTTTATTATTTCAAATTGTTGAGTTATAAATTTATTATCAAACAAGCAGCATTGAGAGCACAGAAGGTTATTGCTGTTTCTCAAGCAACCAAAGATGAGATTGTGCAGCATTTAGGAGTTTCTGACGACAAAATCATTGTGACATATGAGGGAGTGGAAACGTCACAGCGAAGCAATCCCAAAAAAGAGATTGCCACAGTCATTTCATGGCTTCGCAATGACAAGTATTTCCTCTATGTTGGTAATGCCTATCCACATAAGAACCTTGAAAGACTGGTGGAGGCATTCGGATTGAATGCTCAAGAATTCCCCGACGTGAAACTTGTTCTTGTCGGAAAACAAGATTATTTTTATCAAAAATTACAAGAAAAAGTTACTAATCTGCATAGTGAAAAACAGATTATTTTTGCAGGATTTGTTCCTGAAGATATATTACAGGAATTTTACAAACATGCACTAGCAACGATTCTTCCATCGCTTATGGAAGGGTTTGGATTGACAGGGCTTGAAGCAATGAAGAATGATTGTCTTGTTTTGGCATCAGATATTCCATCATTAAAAGAGATTTATCAGGATGCGGCAATTTACTTTGATCCGTTTGCCGTTGAGTCTATCCATGCTACAATACGGAAAGTTTTGAAGGATAAACAGTCATTTGCGGAAGAAATTAAGAAAGGGGAGAAACGTGTGGCGGAATTTTCCTGGCGAAAAATGGCTGAACAAACCGTAAAACTTTATGAAAGTAGTACTTCGAAAAGCTCAATATAAACTGCCTCATGACGAAAGTTTTCTATGAAAGTTGCACTTGTCTATGACCGTATCAATAAATGGGGAGGCGCAGAGCGTGTCCTTCTTGCCCTTCATAAAATTTTCCCTCAAGCGCCTGTCTTTACTTCAGTTTATGCTCCACAAAAAGCTTCCTGGGCGAAGGATTTCGAGGTAAAATCATCTTTCTTACAACGGTTTCCTCATGTCGTTGCAAACCATGAGTTATATCCTTTCTTGATGCCTGTTGCGTTTGAACGGTTTTCTTTTGCGGATTATGATCTGGTTATCTCGTTGACAAGTGAGGCAGCAAAAGGCGTTATTACCTCTCCAAAAACAAGACACATCAGTTATATTTTGACTCCAACACGATATCTTTGGAGTGGCTATGATGAGTATTTTAAGAATCCTGTTCTGAGAACAGCGGCGACTCCAGCTATTTCCTATTTACGTAAATGGGACAAAGTTGCCTCCCATCGTCCAGACAAACTTGTTGCTATCTCGAAAGAAGTTCAGAAAAGAATTACAAAATATTACGGGAGAGATTCTGTGGTGATTTATCCGTCAGTGGAGTTTCAGGGAATAGGGAATAGGGAGCAGGGAATAGGGAAAAAAGGAAGGTATTTTTTAATCGTTTCCCGTCTCTCGAAGTTTACAAAGTACAAGCGGATTGATTTGGCGATTCAGGCTTGTAATGAACTCAAATTGCCTTTGAAAATTATTGGTGAAGGGAGCTGGAAGATGGAGCTTGAACAAATGGCAGGACCGACAATTGAATTTTTGGGAAAGGTTGATGATAAGAAATTGGCTACGTATTATCAAAACTGCCGCGCACTCATCTTCCCAGCTGTTGAAGATTTTGGATTGACTGTCGTTGAAGCGCAAGCTTTTGGCAAGCCAGTTATTGCTTTGCGAGCAGGCGGTGCAATGGAAACAGTGATGGAAGGCAAGACTGGTTTGTTTTTTGATGAGCAGACAAAAGAGTCGTTGATTGCAGCATTGCGATTATTTGATGGCATGCAATTTGATCCGAAAGAAAGTAGAAAGAACGCAAGCAGGTTTACTCAACAGAATTTTAAGCGCGCATTTTTACAACTTGTACATCAGCTGTTTTGATATTATAATGGAGAATGTTATATGAAAATTGTATTATTTGCAGGCGGTGTTGGTAGTAGACTCTGGCCACTTTCCCGTAAAAATGCCCCAAAACAATTTGGTAAGATCATAGCAGATCGCTCGATGCTGCAAATAGCAGTTCATAAATTATTTCCTGACTTCAATTGGGAAGATATTTTTATCTCAACCGGCAGACAATATTCTTCACTTATTCATGAACAATTGCCACAACTTTCTGAAGGGAATATTATTGTTGAGCCTGAGATGCGGGATGTGGGACCTGCTGTTGGTTTGGTTGTCGCACAAATGGCAAAGTTACATCCTGATGAACCACTTGTTCTTTTGTGGGGAAGTGATCATCTTGTGAAAAAAGAGGTTCTTTTCCGAAAGATGCTTAAGACAGCTGAGAGTCTTGTCCTTGAGAATCCTAATCAAATTGTCTTCATTGGTCAGAAACCGCGCTTTGCAAATCAGAACCTGGGCTATATTGAATTTGGAGACAAATTACAAACAATTGATGAGCTTCCCATTCATGAATTTACTGGTTTTGAATACCGGCCATCTCTTACCAAAGCAAAAGAATGGTTAACTGATGGTAAGCATGCGTGGAATTTGGGATATTTCGTGACTACACCTCGTTTCCTTTGGAAACTTTTTGAAGAATTTTCTCCTGAGTTGTATGAGAAGTTGAAGAAAATTCAAGATGCATACGGAACGGAAGATTACGAGAAAGTACTGAATGAAGTTTATCCGACCCTGGAGAAGATTTCTTTTGACAATGCGATTCTTGAGAAAATGGATCCGAAAATGGGACGTGTTATCTCTGCTGACATTGGATGGAGCGATATCGGCGCTTGGGAAGCACTTAAAGAAGCACTCAGTGATAAGGTTGAGGCAAATGTGACAAAAGGAAAAATTCTTCTTGAAGATTGTCGAGACTCGATCTTGCATAATGAGACAAAACAACTTATCGTTGGCATTGACCTTGATGGACTTGTTGTCGTGAGTATGGATGATGTTATTTTGATCTGTCCAAAAGATTCTGTGCCCAAAATCAAAAAATTCGTACAAAATCTTGACGGTACAGATTATGAGCACTTGGCGTAAACATGCCTTACAGACGTAAAAGCAAAGAAACATTTTATACGATAACCAAACGACTTATTGATATTTTTTCTTCCGTCGTCCTCTTAGTTATTTTTTCACCGTTTATGCTTATTGTGGCAATAGCAATTAAGCTTGATTCTTCCGGACCAGTTCTTGCAGATACACCCAGACGTGTCGGGAGAAATGATCGCTATTTTTATCCATACAAATTCCGCTCAATGATTGTAAATGCATATTATCTTTTGAAGACAGATCCAAAATTTAAAGAGGCATATGACGAACAGCAGCACGGTGGCAATTATAAAATCAAAAATGATCCCCGTATTACCAGAGTAGGCAAAATAATCCGTAAATTTTCCATTGATGAGGTTCCTCAACTTATCAATGTTTTGCGTGGTGAGATGAGTCTGGTCGGACCACGACCTTACTATCCGGAGGAACTCGAAAAACAGCAGAAAATTTATCCTCAGACACGCGAACTCGTGAAAGAAGTGCTTTCTGTTAAACCTGGTATTACCGGCTATTGGCAGGTAACCGGAAGAAGTGAAGTGAAATTTGATAAGCGGATTCAGATGGATGCGGATTATGCGAGGAGGCAATCAATTTTTTTGGATCTCTGGATTATCTTCAAAACTCCTTGGGCGATGATCTCAGGAAAAGGAGCTCTCTAAGTTTTTATACTCTTGATTATTTGACAAAAGGCCGGTAACTTGGCTATTATATAGATAATGTCCGGATTCGATAAAATTGAATTTAAAGATAACGCGAAGCCTCCAGTCAATACGAAGGCGGAAGTAAAAACCAGAATAAAGAGCACACCGGACTTTGCAAAGAGTCAGAGTGCACCAACACCTATGCCAAAACGAAAACAAAAATCTGATTTCAAATTTAAATTCCATAAGAAATTAACCATTGCAGCAGGAATTGTCGTGCTGCTTCTTGTGCTTCTTTGCATTCCAGCGTATGCAACATATAAATCAGGACTTGCGACGTATCGGGAAGCAAAACTTTTGGAAGCTGCTGCAAAAGAGCAAAATGTTGCATTGGCATCTGATGAGATTACAAAGACCCAAGCGCTTCTGCAGAAAACACAGTCAAATTTTCATTGGCTTCTTCCATTAAAATTAATTCCCGTTGTTAACTGGTATTACAATGATGCTGATCATTTGATGAGTGCTGCATCAGATGGATTGGATAGCGCTCAGACAATTGCTACGTCGCTTGAACCTTATGCTGATATTTTGGGACTAAAGGGAACCTCAAATCCGGCAGGAGTAGCAACATCTGATAGAATCAAAACAGTTGTTTTGAGTCTTGGGAAGATTACTCCACAGATTGATAAGATCGAATTATCTCTTAATGCAATGCAGAAAGAAGTCGATCAAGTCGATCCAAACCATTATCCGACATTCATTTTTGGAAGCAAAATCAAGACAGATCTTACAGCTCTGAAGACTTTCACTGATGACAGTGCTGAGGGAGTCACTAATGCTAAACCGTTGATCAAAAATCTGCCGAACTTGCTCGGTGCCAATACACCTGCACAATATCTGGTTATCTTCCAGAATGACAAAGAACTTCGCCCCACAGGTGGATTTATCACCGCGTACGCAGTTGTTGATATAGATCAGGGAACAATTACTTTGGCAAAAACTGACGATATTTATAATTTAGATGATTCAATCCCGGATAAACCCCCGGCACCTGAACCTATTCTCAAATATTTCTCTGGCGTCTATGTATATAATCTGCGTGATAGTAATATCTCGCCTGACTATATGGTGTCCATGAAGACCTTCAATTCAATGTATCAGAAGGCAGCACTCAAGACGGAACCTATTGATGGCATCATTGCAATTGATACCAATGTGCTTGTTTCAACAATTAAAATTCTTGATAATAACGTCGAGGCAGACGGAGAGACCTTCACGACAAATACTGATCCGCACTGTGCTTGCCCACAAGTTATTTACCAATTGGAAAATAGTATTTCCCGTCCGGTTGGTTATGTCAAAACAGCACGGAAGAGCTTGATTGGAGATTTGTTGTCTGCAATCATGGTAAAAGCATTGCAATCATCGCCTAAAAAGTATTGGGGGCCACTTTTCCAGGCAATGATTACCAGTACGCAACAGAAAGATATTTTATTTGATCTCTTTGATGGACCGTCGCAGCAGGGAATGGAGGCATTGAACGCAGCAGGGCAGATATTACCGTTTAATGGAGATTATCTCCATATTAATGACACCAATTTTTCAGGAGCGAAGGTCAATATCTTCTTGCAAGAAGCAGTAGCCAATGACTATAGTGTTGCCAACGATGGCACGATTACCAAAAAAGTTACTATCACCTACAAAAATCCATTCCCGGCATCTGATTGTAGTTTGAAAGATGGAGGTTTGTGTCTTAATGCCGAATATCGAGACTGGTTGAGAGTGTATGTGCCGAAGGGAAGTCAGCTTGTCTCAGATTCTGGTTCACAGACAAAACTCGTCACGTATGATGACCTCGGAAAGACTGTATTTGAAGGGTTTGTTACCGTTCAAACGAATGGTGGACTCAGTACATTTACCGTTACGTATACATTACCGTTTAAAGCACCATCAAATAATCAGTTGCCATTGATGATCCAGAAACAGCCCGGAGCGACAAGCAATCCGTATACTGTTACAGTAAGCGGCAATACAGTAGATCAATTCACCCTCAGTACAGATAAGACGACAAAAGTTCAATTATAGAGGCTGCCTATGCGAAGTTTTCGGACGGAAGGTATCATTATAAAACGCCGCAATTTCGGAGAAGCGGATCGAATCCTCACCGTCATGACTCGGGATTATGGTAAGGTGCAGATAAAAGCCGCAGGAGTGCGTAAAATCACCAGCCGCCGCTCTGCTCATATTGAACTCTTAAATCATACAATACTGCATCTTTATAAAGGACACACTTTTTCAATTTTGACGGAAGCAAAAGTTGTTGATGATTTTGCACAGGTTAAAGAACATTTTGACAAGGTAGGTTTTGCCTATCATTTGTGTGAATTGGTTGACGGGCTGTGTCCTGAGAATCAAGAGAACCGCAACGTATTTTTTCTTTTGCAAAAAACACTCCGAAATCTTTCTCAACAAAATGACATTTCATTACCACAATATGCATATGCCACAGCAGAAATTGATGACTATACACTCGGGACGTTTGGCATTGAGGTAAGTGACGCACCGCAAATTTTACAGCAACAAGATGGTGGACTTCTTGAACAGTTTGAAATTTCATTGCTTTCAGAACTTGGTTATTGGAACAAACATGATGCTTTGACAAAGCGTTTTGATACCCATGATATGATCGAGCAAATTCTGGAACGCAAACTCAAAAGCCGCTCCATCTTCGCAAAATTGCAATAAGAAATTGAGGTATTTAGCGCATTATTCTAAGAGGAATAATTTTTTTCACCGATAAAACTATGGAATCCGGAGAGCCATTATCATATCCGCGCGTTCTAGTTACAGGATTTACTTCACGTCTAACGATTTTTGTATTGAGTACAAGACCTAAATTTGTTACTGAACGATAATTTTCAATGTGTGGACGATCGGCACTTGGACCGTCTATAGTTACATTATTCAGTATACCCAGCATTGCTTTAATGTCATTAATTTTTCGTTTTATAACAGGATACTCCGGTGAGTAATCTGCCCATGAAGGTCTACGTTCCCGAGGAGGTTTAGATTGAAAGTCGAAATTGGTGATATCGATTTCTTTATCTCCTTCCCGAGCCAATGCCTTAGCGATAGCTGTGGCAGCATAAACGATATGTCGATCTTCGACTGGTATTTCTCTTCGAAGATCAATAGTACTGCCAAAGTCGCCTTTCTCCCCAGGGATGATAAGTGGACTTCCGGGTTTTATCAATGCATCAATATTCCCTCCCGCATCAAAGATGGTTCCAGCTTCTTTTTCTGCATAACCAGCTATTATTGAAAGAACATCGGCGACATGACCACGTCCGGCGGCTCTTGCATTGTCTGCCATGGTGAGATATGGGTTCATAGCGTAAGCTATTTCTTCAGTCCGGTCAATTTCTATTTGCGGTGTTACATGTGGTCTCTCTGCCATAACGAGAGCATTATATCTTATCCTATAGGAATGTCAAGTTTGCATTAGTCCTTATCTCTTTTTTTTCTGTTATAATACTCTCATGTCAGATAATGTAATGGAAAAGATTGTTGCGCTTGCAAAAAGGCGTGGATTTATTTACCCCGGATCTGAGATCTATGGCGGGCTTGCAAACACATATGATTACGGCCCTGTCGGCGTTGAATTACTCCGTAATATCAAGAACCTCTGGTGGAAATATTTTGTCCAAACCCGTCCTGACATGGTCGGGATTGATGGCAGTATTATTTCACATCACAAAATCTGGGAAGCATCCGGTCATGTGGCAAGCTTTGCCGATGCGATGGTGGACTGCAAAAACTGCAAATCGAGATTTAGAGCTGATCATATAATCGAGGATTATATTGCTGAATCGATTCGTGTAAGAGAAAAAGATTATGGATCTCGTGAAAACGCATTAAAGAAAATTGACGAAGATTTAGAAAAGAAAAGATTTCTCCATTTAAGTACTGATGAAGTAAAGGATGCATTTAAAACGGAAAAAGTTGAAGGGTGGAATAATGAAAAAATGGATGAGTTTATTGATATATTTCAAATACATTGTTTAAACTGTAAACATGTTGAATGGACGAAAGTTCGTAAATTTAATCAACTTTTCCCTGTACAGCTTGGGCTTATTGAAGGTGAAGCCGGAAGCGGATATCTTCGTGGCGAGACTGCACAGCTCATATTTACCAATTTCCGCAATGTGGTAGATTCAAATAGAGTCCGGTTGCCTTTTGGTATTGCACAACTCGGTAAAAGTTTCCGTAATGAGATAACACCAGGCAATTCTGTTTTCCGGACGATTGAGTTTGAACAAGGAGAGATTGAGTATTTCTTCGATCCTGAGGAGACAGCATGGGAACCGCTTTTTGAGGAATGGAAAAAGAAAATGAATGACTTTGTGACTAAAGAGTTGGGAATCGAGAAAGACCATCTCCGTTGGAGAAGTCATACTGATGAAGAACGATCGTTTTACAGTAAAAGAACGGAAGATTTGGAATATCAATTTCCTTTTGGTTTTAAGGAACTTTGGGGACTTGCCTATCGGACAGATTATGATTTGACGCAGCATAAGGAAGCTTCAAAAAAGGATTTGACGATTACTGATCCAAAGTCCGGCAAGAAAATATTGCCGCATGTGATTGAGCCGGCTGTAGGGATTAACAGGCTTTTACTGATGGTATTAGCTGATGCTTATGTTGAAGAAGAAAAACGGACAGTTTTGAAGATTGCTCCAAAACTTGCACCGTATAAAGTGGCTGTATTTCCTCTTCTTGCCAATAAGCCTGATCTGGTAACAAAAGCACAAGAAGTTTTTAGTCTTTTGAGTCCTGAATTTATGGCGGCTTTTGATGACAGGGGAAATATTGGGAAAAGATATCTGTCACAAGACGAGATCGGGACGCCGTGGTGTGTGACAATTGATTTTGAGACATTGGAGAATGACACGGTGACTATTCGCGATCGTGACACAACCACACAGGAGCGCGTTTCCATTAAGGATCTCATTTCTCATTTTACCAAGAAGTTGGAATCTTGACAGGCGATGTTTTGTTGAGATATGCTTAAGTTATGAAAGGTTTAAAGAAACACAGCACTGCGATTATTGGTTGTATTGTCGTTATTATCGTTATCGTCATAGGGGCGTTTATTCTTATTTCTCATAATTCTCAAAAAGCAGCGCAGGAGGGGACCGTTATTGATAATAGTGTCCAGACATTATCTCCAAGCGCAATTGGGCTCAAATTGGAAGCTTCATCTGATAAGAAGGAAATACGGTTTACCATCTCAAACGCATCAGATATTAAAGATATCGAATATGAACTTACCTATGTTGCAAATTCTACTGCGGAAGAGAGAAGTGAAGGAAGCGATGCCCGTGTACAGCGAGGCATTACCGGTGATGAAACGATTCATTCTGGTTCTTCTACTTATCAATCAAGTTGGCTTATTCTTGGGAGTCAATCAGCAAATATCGTTCGCTATGATACTGGCGTAAAATCTGTTGCTATTACACTCAAAGTTACTAAGACTGATAATAAGGTTTATCAGGTACAAGATAGCCTCAATTTATAATCTTCAGATTCTTACCTTTTTCTTACATTTAAGCCACTACATACGGTATTTCTTTTGTTATTCACACACTAGATTGTGTATTCAATCTGTTGACATGTTTCCTCAAAAAGTTCAAAATAGATAAAGTAGTCAAAAGTAGGAAAAGGTAGTCCTCTGCAAAGCAGAGTTTGATCTTTGAAAAGTATTATGTTGATTGGTCAATACGAAAGTAAGATTGGAGAAAAGCATCAAGCAGCACTACCGAAAAAATTCAGAGACGAATTAGGAGAGAAACTGATTGTCACGAAAGGATTTGAGAAGTGTTTGATTATTGTCTCTGAAGAGAATTGGAAGACTCTTTTAGAAGGGACTGAAGGTAAGCCGTTTACGAGCAAATCGACACGAGAATTGCAGCGATTTTTATTGGGAAGCGCATCATATGTAGAGTTGGATCAAAAAGGGAGATTTGTCATTCCTGAGTATTTACGGGAATTTGCTCAGCTTTCTTCAGGGATAGTTTTTGTAGGGATTCAGCGGTTTGTTGAGTTGTGGGATAAAAAGAAATGGGAAGAACATCAGGTAGAGTTAGCAAAAAATATCGAATCTATTGCGGAGAGGTTAAGTGAGGATGAGTGATTATCACACGAGTGTACTTTTACAAGAAACAATTGACCAGTTACAGGTAAAACCTGCAGCAAAATACATCGATGGGACGCTGGGAGGCGGAGGTCATACGATTGAGATTTTGAAGATTGGCGGAAAAGTTTTAGGTATTGATGTTGATCAAGAAGCGTTGGATGAAGTGAGAAACAGGAAGTTGGAAGCTGGAAGTAAAGAGGATTTAATCTTAATCAGGGGGAATTTTATAGACATTGATACGATTGCGCGAGAGAACGGATTTGATCAGGTTGCCGGAATATTACTGGATTTAGGTATTTCAGGACATCATGTAGATACGGCAGAGCGGGGATTTAGTTTTCAGAAAACAGGACCGCTAGATATGCGGATGGATAATACGTTACAAGTTACCGCTGCTGATTTGGTCAATGGCTTAACGAGACAGGAATTAATTGATTTATTTACGAGGTATGGCGAAGAACCATTTGCCAAATCTATTGCAAATCATATTGTTGAGGAGAGACGCGTAAAAAGGATTGAAATGACAACTGAACTTTCGGATATCGTCCGAAAGTCAGTACCATTTAGTAAAAAAGGAATCAATCCGGCAACAAAAGTTTTTCAGGCGTTGCGGATTGCTGTTAATGATGAATTAAATAGTTTAATTACCGCATTGCCCAGAGCGGTTTCTTTACTCGAAAGCGGAGGAAGACTTGCAGTTATAACCTTTCATTCATTGGAAGATCGGATTGTCAAACGAACATTTATTGAATTTGAAGAAAAAGGATTCGGGACAATTGTTACTAAAAAGCCAATTGTTCCAAATGAAGAAGAGATTATAGCAAATAGTAGAAGTAGAAGTTCTAAGTTGCGAGTATTTGAAAAGAAGTAGTGAGCAAACTGTCATCCTTGTCTCGATTTGTCGAGATCCAGGATCAAATACATGAAGATTCTGGAGTCGCTAATGCTTCCCAGAATGACGATGATATACAGTATTAAAATATGAAAAAACCATTATTTATCATAGGATTCTTAGGATTTATTACGATTGGGCTTCTTTTAGGCAATATTACGCTTGAGAATAACTTCTCGACAACGGGGATAACATTAGTTGCGTTGCAAAATGAAATAAGTACCTTAAAAAATGAAAATGAACAGTTAGATGTTAAGTGGCTCCAGGCTGCATCCTTTACTACTATTGATTCGAAGGCAGAAAAGCTCGGCTACGTTCCTGTTACCACTGAAGTGGATCTTACCGCTCCGTTGCCTTTGGCCCTCCGCTAGTTTGGTGTAAAGCATGCATTAACACTTAATACTTTATACTAAATACTTTATACTAATTATATGTCTTGGCGATATAGAACGACATTATTATTTTTCTTAGTTATTTTTGCTTTGATTATTTGCAGGCTTTTTTATTGGCAAGTGGTTCGTGCGCAGGAATTATCCATCCTTGGTCAGGAACAGTATGATGAGCAGGTTGTTTCTCAGGCGCAACGTGGAGAGATCAAGACATCCGATGGATTTACGATAGCTGCTGATAAATTAGCATATCTTGTCTATACAAATCCCAAGGTTGTTAAAGATAAACAAAACGAAGCTGACGTGTTGGGAAAACTTCTTGATATCAAAAGCGCGACCATTAGTGCATTATTAAATGTAGATAAATTTTGGGTGCCGATAACATCAGATGTTGATAGTAGCGTTAAGGAAAAAATTTCTGCCAAAAATTTACCTGGCGTGGGATTTCAACCAGAAACAGTGAGATATTATCCCGAAGCGTCCATGGCAGCTCATATGTTGGGCTTTTTGGGAAAAGATATTAATGGAAATGACGCGGGATACTTTGGACTTGAAGGATATTATAACCGATTGCTTTCTGGGAAAAATGGTTATGCCGTTGTTGTGCATGATGCCGCTGGTCATCCGATTCTCGCAAAGATGAATGACAGTACAGTAAAGGTTGATGGCAGTGATTTGATTTTGCATATTGATAGACGTATTCAGTTTGTTCTTGATCAAACGCTAAAGGACGGTATACAAAAATACGGCGCAAAAAGTGGTATGGCTGCGGTGATGGATCCGAAAACAGGAGGCATATTGGCAATGTCTTCGTTCCCGACCTATGATCCATCAAGCTTTCAGGATTATTCAGAAAACCTCTATAGTGATCCGTTTATCACCAGTACCTATGAACCTGGCTCCACGTTTAAGCCCATTGTAATGTCTGCAGCACTAGATGCAGGATTAATTCAACCGAATACACAATGCAATATATGTAGCGGACCTGTGCAAATCGGTGGTTACGCTATTCATACCTGGAATGATCAGTATTTCCCAAACACAACGATGACGGATGTGATTGTTCATTCTGACAATACGGGTATGGTATTTGTCGGTGAAAAATTAGGTTTGGATAGAATGCTCAATTATTTACAAAGTTTCGGGATAGGAGATACAACAGGAATAGATTTACAAGGAGAAGAAGCACCAGAACTCCATCCAAAGGATCAATGGTATCCTATTGATTTTGCGACAGCAAGTTTTGGTCAAGGAATAGTTGTCACACCAATTGAACTTCTCGATGCAATCGGAGCTATTGCCAATGATGGGAAGCGCATGGAACCGCAAGTGGTTGCAGCAATTCAAACTCCGGATGGGAAGACAATTCCAATTCCTCCAAAGGAGATTAATCAGCCGATCTCCGCAACAACAGCAAAAGTAATGACGCAAATCATGGTGGATGCTGTGAATAACGGCGAAGCTCAATTTTACCGGTTGAAAGGTTATGATATCGCAGGCAAGACAGGTACTGCTTCAATTCCTGTCGCAGGACATTATGATCCGACAAAGACAATTGCCTCTTTTGTGGGATTTGCGCCAGCGAATGATCCGAAGTTTGTGATGCTTGTCGTTCTTGATGAGCCGTCAGCTTCTATTTGGGGATCAGAGACTGCCGCACCGATATTTTTTAATGTTGCAAAGGATATTTTGATGTATGACGGGATACCACCAAGTGGAGAGTAGTATTTAAAGAATTTTTGCTCCCGGCTTTGCTTCTTCTGAAGGCTGTAAAGGTAGCGGTTTTTCTTCTCCATCTGCAGCAAGAAGCATACCTTGGGATTCTTCATCCATCATTTTGCGAGGCGCAAGATTAAACACAAAGATAAATTGTTTGCCTTTAAGATCATCGGGCTGATACCACTTTTTAATGCCTGAGAAAATAGTTCGAGTCTCTTCGCCGAAGTCGACGGTCAATTTCAGTAATTTGTCTGATCCTTCTTTTTCAATGCAATCAATAACTGTTCCAACGCGAAGGTCCAATTTTGCAAAATCTTCATAGGTAATAATGGGTTTCATAATTGTATTATATCAAAAAGATTATTATTCTTTTAGTACTTTGTGCCGACAAAGTACCAAAACTCTCGACAAGGCTGTGCTCGCTAAAAATCTTTTTCTTTTCGCTAAAAATTGTGCAATTTTTTATACGCTTCATTCCAAAGATTTTTTTAACGCTGCGCGCAGTATTGTCGAAAAAAGTTTTATTATAGAAATTTGATAATGTTTCCTTTTTCCGTTTTTGTTTTGCTAAGTGTTCCTGCTGGCAGTTCTAGGACTGTTTCATATTTGGGATTCCAGAGAAAGATATTATTTGGCTGCAAGTTTTTTTTCACTGTGATGACTTTATTCTGGCTATCAAGAATTAAGACGTCAATTGCGTATTTCATGCCAAAAGTATGAATGCCGAAATGAGTTTTAAGAAGCATTGCGTGGGGTTTTTTATATTTCAGTAAACCGAGTGATTGATCAAGAAGAGATTCAGGGGTAATTACTTCTTGTGCTATGGTTATTTTTTTTGTTTCATTAATAATTTTCATTTGTTATTTGTTAGTTTATTTCTTCGGGTCATTAAAAGTATGCTAAAAGTACCATTAGCAATAAGCCATGTAATTGGGTAGAGAGATGTTATTATTGAATAATTTTGAAGAGCAAATATCCCAAGAGCAAAGCGTATGGTATTCATTATATACGAGGAAAGGGTTTCGGAATGAGGATTGTGCCATGTTTTTCTCACTGTCGGTATAAAAGCTAACATTTCTGTAACTGATAATAAGATAACTGAGACAATTGGTTGTTTTGCAAATAGCCAAATAATTAAAGCTATTAATGCAAGAAGGAGGAATATAGTGTCTGATTTTGTAATATCTTTTTTACCAATATGCAAACCTAAAAAGAAAATTACATAACAAACTATAACTGCTGCAAGAGTAACATATCCACCAACTCCTGCATGATCACTCATTTGTAACGCAAAGGCTATAGCAGATACAGTTGCCCATAAAAACCACGTATAAACATGCGGTTTAGTTTTTCCTTTAATAGTATCTTTTATATAAGGAATATAGCCTGTAACAGTCATGATTATAGCAATAATTCCAACTATATTTTTAAGTTCTTGCATGAGTTTATTATATCATTGATATTGAGATAGTTTCTTTACAGCAAAGTTTGCTATACTAATTTTATGACCGGACGGACTCATGATATGGCAGCGTTTACTGCCTTGACGACTATTGTCGTGACACAAGCGCTTCCGCATATGACACTTGCGACAGGCATCGTGGCAGTTGTTGCAAATCTCGCAGGTGGAATTACTCCTGATATTGATCAGCCGACAGCGCCATTCTGGCGGAACTTGCCGATTGGGAAATATGTTGGAACGACTTTTGATAAATTTCTTGGTGGACATAGATTTTTATCTCATTCCATTCTTGGCGCATTCCTTTTTGGTTATATTTTTCATTATGTTCTTCATGTGTTGACTCCAAGTTTCCCGAATCTTAATATGACGATTATCTGGTGGTCATTTATGATCGGTTTTGGTTCGCATCTTATTATGGATACGTTGACAACTGAGGGTGTTCCCTGGCTTTTGCCAATTCCAATTAAGTTTGGTATTCCTCCGATCAAGGCACTTCGGATCAAAACAGGAGGTTTGGTTGAGAAATTTATTGTTTTTCCAGGATTGCTGTTGGTTACTGTTTATCTTCTCTATCTTCATTATGATAAAATCAGGCTGCTGCTTCACAGCTACTTGAAATAAAAATATGACTGAATTTATTCAATAAGTTTGCTTTTTTGTATCTCGTTTCAATGAAATACGCATTAATTCGTTTCATAAATAGAAATAGACTCCACTTGCATTTTGCCGTATAATACTTTAAAGATGTGGCAAAGGACGAAAAATATTTATCATCTCAATCAGGCAATTATTGCCAACCTTCTTTATGGTTTTCCATCACGCGGCATGACGATAATTGGTGTGACAGGAACGGATGGGAAGACCACAACAGCAAATCTTATCTATCATATTTTGCGTGAGAGCGGTGCAAAAGCCGCGGTGATTTCAACTGTGGGTGCTGAAATTGATGGAGTCAAGTTTGATCTAGCGTTTCATGTCACGACACCTGGACGATTTGCCGTACAATCATATATTAAAAAAGCAAAAAAAGCTGGGGTAAAATACATCGTTCTTGAGGTCACCTCTCATGCGCTTGATCAACATCGTATATCAGGGATTCATATTGATATTGGTGTCATCACAAATGTTACCCGAGAACACTTGGATTACCATAAGACCTGGGAGAATTATGTCCATGCAAAAGCAAAACTTCTTAAAGCGGCAAAAGTTGCAATCTTAAATAAAGATGACCGGTCGTATTTAAGAATTAAGAAGTATGAGTTAAGAAGTAAGGATAAAAAAATAATAACATATGGTTTGAAAAAGGATTCTGATGTGAATCCGCATGCTTTTCATTTTGAGACAAAACTTCTCGGACAGTTTAATAAATATAATTGTCTTGCAGCAATTGCAGTTACGCAGTTACTTCATATATCAGATGCTGCAATTCGGAAAGGTCTTTTAAGTTTTGTACCTCCTGTCGGGCGACAGGAAATTGTCTATAAGAAAGATTTTATGGTTATTAATGATTTTGCTCATACACCTAATGCTTTTTCCGTAGTCCTTCCGGAAACGAAAAGACTAACAACAAACAAATTGATTCATGTTTTTGGCTCTGCTGCCAAACGCGATAAATTCAAGCGCCCGGAGATGGGGAAGATTTCAGGACAATCTTCGGATATTATTGTTCTGACAAGTGAGGATCCCAGGGATGAGCTGATTGAATCAATTAATAGAGATATCCTGACAGGAATTAAAGGTTTTGAGGTTATTACCGATATGAGCACAATAGCTGTTAAATCTGTCATTCTCAAAGGTAAAAAATATGTTTTTATAATACCTGACAGGAGGGAAGCAATACGGTTTGCAGTTAGTTTGGCTCAAAAAGGAGATGTAGTTCTTCTTACCGGCAAAGGACATGAAAAATCAATTAATTACGGCAGAGGTGAAGAACCGTGGGATGAGACCACGACTGCGAGACAGGCAATTGAAATGAGAGAGGAAATAAGTTCTTCAACGACACCCGGTTGAATGCTTAGTGTCATTAGTGGGTGTTGACGAAGTGAAAGGTTAGTAATGAAAGATGAAAGGTATCAGTTTCATAGTTTTATTCCGTATAAAGGGATAGTTCATGGTCTTTCCACAAAAGCATTTGGTTCGATGAAAAATAGTGAGACCAAAGAAGTTGACCGCGATGCTCTGACAAAGTTTGCCAGGACGATTGATATTACTGATCCGATTGTTTGTATGCGTCAAATCCATAGTGGCACTGTTGCAGTAGTCGAAAATGCTGATGATCTCCGAATTGCCGCTACTGATGCATTGGTTACTGATAAAAAACATCTTCCTCTCGCAGTCCTTACTGCTGATTGTCTTCCGATTTTATTTTGTGATCCCGAAAGAGAAGTTATCAGCGTTGCTCATGCCGGCTATCGCGGTTTGCTTAACAATGTTATTGAACATACTGTTAAACGTTTAGTCACTGACTTCAAAAGTGATCCGAAAGATATCATTGTCGGCATTGGTCCTGGCATTGAAAGGGATTGCTATGAAGTTGGTGTGGAGTTGATTGAGGAATTTCAAGAAAAATTCCCAAGTTTTGAAAATATCTTTAGAGAATCCTTCGACAAGCTCAGGACAGAAAGGTTCTTTCTTGATCTACCGGGAATTGCTAAGCAAAGTCTTCTAAAAGAAGGAATACTCGATGATCATATTGAGATTATGGATATTTGCACGAAGCACGACGAGCATTTTTATTCTTATCGTGGAGGCGACGATGATAAACGATTTGTGAGTGTGATTAGTTTGATTTGACCAAACCTCACCCTGCCCTCTCCTCTGAGGAGAGGGATAAAAGGAAGAAAATTATATGAAAAATAAGAAGATACATTTTGTCGGTATAAAAGGAACCAATATGACACCGCTTGCTTTGATTGCAAAAGAAGCAGGTTTTCATGTTACTGGTTCGGATGTGGAGCAGGAATTTATCACCGATGCAGCATTGAAAAAGGCAGGAATTCTGCCTTTGGTAGGATTTTCTGCTGAGCATATCAAGGATCCGATGCTTGTTGTGACAACTGGAGCTCACGGCGGGTTTGACAATGTAGAAGTTGTAACCGCAAAGACAAAAAATATTCCTGTTATGTCTGCTGGTGAAGCGACTGGGGAGTTTATGAACGGATCGCTTTTTAACAAAAAATTTACTGGAATCTCTATTGCAGGAACGCATGGAAAAACGACAACAACAGCAATGATTGCGACAATGCTTGCTGAGAATAAATTTGATCCTTCATTTATTATTGGGACTGGGAATGTGGGCTCGCTTGGTGCTCCCGGACATTTCGGAACTGGACGATATTTTGTTGCGGAAGCGGATGAGTACGCGACAGAACCAAAACATGATAGAAGAGCACGCTTTCTCTGGCAGCATCCGACGTTTGCGATTATTACCAATATTGAACACGATCATCCTGATATTTATCCAACGATTGATGCTGTTCGAGAAACTTTTCTTTCTTTTGCTAAACAATTACCTCCAAAAGGCGCTTTGATCGCTTGCGGCGATGATCCGGAAGTAAAAAAATTATTGAAGGAATTTGCAGGAGATCCCTCGACTTCTCCGGCTTCCGTCGGACTCGCTCGGAATGACAATGCGAGAGTGATAACCTATGGATTTAGTCTTGGCAATGATTATGTGTTGGATCGAGTGACGGTTTCGGGTGATCAGACATTCTTTTGGGTGAAATCACAAGGCGTGCCGTTGGGAGAGTTTGGCATTCGCGTGTCTGGAAAGCATAATGCTCTGAATGCAACAGCTGCAGTGGTTTTGGGGTTTGAGATTGGATTAGCCGCAGAAAAAATCAGGAAAGGACTGCTTGCTTTCAAAGGTTCAAAGCGGCGGCTAGAATTTATCGGCGATCTTAGATCCGGTGCAAAAGTATATGATGATTATGCTCATCACCCAACTGAAATTAAAACGACGTTACAAGCGCTTCGCGGACAATATCCTAAGAAAAAAATTATTTGTATTTTTCAGCCGCATACGTATTCACGTACCAAACAGTTGTTTAGAGAATTTACCAAATCCTTCGCCGATGTCGACATGGTGATTGTGACTGATATTTTTGCCTCTGCACGGGAACAAGCAGATCCAGAAGTTTCATCAAAAAATCTGGCGTTTGAGATGAGCAGTCATCATAAAGCTGTTCTTTACCTGCCTGCGCTTTCCGATGTGGTACAATATATTCAAGAAAATAAGCTCAGATCGGATACAATCCTTGTTACTATGGGAGCGGGAGATATTTATTCGATTCATTCAGAGCTGGGATTTGTGTAATGGATAAGGCAGGAAAATTAGAAGAACTTATTAGGCGGAAAATTAGGATAAACGAATCTTTAATTGAACACACGTTGCTTAAAGTATCGGCGGTTGCGCAGATATATCTTGAAGTTGATGCGCAAGATGTATTGATTAAAACTGTCGCTGCGGCAAGAAGTTTGCGCATTCCTATTTATATTCTTGGGAGTGGCGCACGGATTGAAGCAGATCAGAAGATTGATGGTTTGGTTATTAAAAATTTGTGCCGCAGGTTTGATAAAGCAAGCATAAAAGGTAACATCAAAAAAAAGGAAATCGGTGTTGAGGCTGTACAAGTTTATGCGCAAGCAGGGACATTAATGAATCAGTTGGTCCGGTTTACGATTGAGGAAGGGCTTTCAGGATTGGAATATCAATTGGGATTGCCGGGAACTGTTGGGGGCGCGATTTTCACCAATGCAAAATATAAACCTAAATATCTCATGGTGAATAAAGCATTGCAGTCGGTGACGCTTTTGAGTGAGAAAGGAGAAATGCAGACATATACTGGTGACGTCCCCTATTTTGTCTTTACCGATGAGGAATGGAAGCCGTCAGATGATATAATTCTCTCAGCGGTTTTCAAACTCCTGCCAATGGATAAAAAAATATTGTGGGAGCGAGCTGAAGAAGCAGTGAAGTGGAGGAATGAACAGAAAAAATAATATGGAAAAATTTGTTATCAAAGGTGGAAATAAATTACAGGGAACAGTGCAGGTAAGTGGTGCGAAAAATGCCGCATTGAAAGCACTTGTTGCAGCTTGTATGACAGATGAAAAAGTAATTATTCATAATGTGCCGTTGATTGCTGATCTTTTTGTGATGCTTGATATTATGAAAGAACTGGGTGCAGATGTTGCATTACAAGATCATACCGTGACAATCCACATGAAGGAATTTGCACATTCATCAATTCCTCTGGACAAAGCTGCACTGGCACGAACATCTTCTATGTTTATAGCTCCGCTTCTTGCAAGAACAGGTGAGGCAATTATCCCTAATCCCGGTGGCTGTCGACTTGGCGCTCGACCGATCGATCGGACAATTGATGGCGTTGCCCATATGAATGTCGATATTATATATCACAGTGAGGATGGATACTTTCATGCGAGAGCACATGGAGATAATTTAGGGAAAAGGCCGATTGATCGAACTCTAAAAGGTTTAAAAAATATGGGAACTGAAATTAGTTATGATTCTGAGAAAAGAAATTATCATGCGCAAGGATTTACTTTACAAGGAACAAATTATCATTTTGAAAAGAGTACTCATACAGGAACAGAGACGATGATTCTTGCAGCGGTCCTTGCGAAAGGAACAACAGTTCTTACCAATGCAGCAGAGGAGCCGGAAATTAATGATCTTATCGCGCTTCTTAATGCGATGGGTGGAGATGTTAAAAGAACAGCAGACAGAGAAATTACTATTAATGGTGTAAAGAAACTGCATGGAGCAGAATTTACTATCAGTCCTGATAGAATTGAAGTTGCGACATTTGCCATTGCTGCTGTTATCACGGGTGGTGATATTTTTGTCCGTGATGCACAGAAAGCGCAAATTGATGCGTTTATGGAAAAATACAAAGAAACCGGAGCAGGATATGAAATTAAGGATGATGGAATCCGTTTCTTTGCCAATGGCACTTTTAATGCAGTCGATGTCACAACCGGGGTTTTCCCGGGATTTTTGACAGACTGGCAGGCTCCATGGGCAGTTCTTATGACGCAAGCCACAGGAACAGCAACAATTCATGAGACGGTTTTCGAAAATAAACTGGGTTATGTCAAGGACTTGAAGCGAATGGGAGCAACGGCATCCTTATTTAATCCTGATGTACAGAATAAAGAGTCTGTTTATAATTTTAATCTGGAAGATGACAGACCAGAGTATTTTCATGCTGTAAAAATTACCGGACCAAACGAATTGCACAATGCGGTTATGACAACGCTTGATATCCGAGCGGGTGCGGCGGTCGTCCTTGCAGCACTTGCCGCAAAAGGAGCCTCAACAATTTATGGTGTGGAGAAATTAGATCGGGGATATGAGAAATTTGAAGAGCGGTTAAAAAAACTCGGAGCAAATATTAAGAGGGAAGAAGAATAAGATAAGGGACTAGGGATCAGGGACTAGGGACTAGAAATAAATGTTATGAATAAAGAAAGAAAACTGGGAGCAATAATTTTAGCAGCAGGGCAAGGGAAACGCATGCAGGTTGATGGTGTCAACAAAGTCACCATGCAGTTAAATAATAAACCAATCATTGCGCATATTGTGCATTTTATGCAAAGTATGGCGATTGAGACAATTGTTGTGGTTGTTGGTCACGCCAAGGAATCCGTGATGCAGACACTCGAGAAAGATAATGTCATTTTTGCAGAACAGACAGAACGGCTTGGCACAGGACATGCGGTTCAAGTAGCAATTGATGCTTTGCCGCAAGATGTCACGGATGTTTTTGTCGTCTATGGAGACGATGCTGTTTTTTACAATAACAAGCATATTCCCGTTATGAAGGAATTGTTTGAAAAACAGTTGTCATCTGATGCAGCATTTACTTTTTTGACGATTGAACAAGCCGATCCGTCCGGATTAGGAAGAATTGTCCGCGATAATGATGCTAATTTATTGGCAATTATTGAGTCCAAAGACGCGACGGAAGAGCAGTTAAAAATAACAGAAATCAATCCCGGCTGTTTTGTTTTCAACGTTGAGTTTTTGCAAGAATATTTACCCAAAGTGCAAAAGAGTCCTGTGACAGGAGAATACTATTTGACGAGTCTGATTGATTTGGCAATTCAGAATAAATTGAAAGTACAGACTGTCAAAGGTGGCAAGATGGCATGGCGGGGAGTAAATACCAAAGAAGAATTGCAAGAAGCAGAGAAGTTGTTCGCGCAGCTTGAGAAATAAATACTATGGATCCAAAAGATATTGTCATTGAAGAAGTAAAAGAGTTTTCAGAAGAAGTTGTTGCAGCAGTACAACATTTAATAACTCTTGAGGGGAGTCATTATCAGCCTTTTTCTGATGATGATTTGAAAGAAATGATACAAAATCCTCATGGATTTTTATACATAGCAAGAGATGCTTCAACTAAAGCAATTGCTGGTATGGTTTTTCTTGCGATTTATCGAATTCCGTATGCGAAAAAGGCATATATTGATGATGTAGTTATCGATGAGAAATTCCGTGGGCGAGGTGTTGCAACAAGATTATTAGAAAAATCGATTGAAGAAGCAAAGAAGCACCAGGTTTCTTATGTTATGCTGACTGCTCACCCTACTCGAGTTGCAAATAATCTCTATGAAAAATTAGGTTTCCAAAAGAGAGAAACCAATGTGTATCGCTTATACATATGAACAAGAAGTCAGATATTGTCGTTTTACTTGATATTGACAATACCCTTTTTAACACAGAAAAACTGAAAAACACGAATCTTACCGTCTTTGCATTGTATGATGAAGTAGTGGATACGCTTTCAGAGCTAGCAAAAGTTGCAACGCTTGGCATTTTTTCCCAGGGTGACATCGCATTCCAGAACAAAAAACTCCAGGAAACCAATATCCATCATTATTTCGCGCAAGAGCATAAGCATATTGTTGAGTATAAAATTGATATTATGGAAGAAGTTTTTCGAAAGTATAAAAATAAAGCAACAGTATATTTTATTGATGACTGGCTTGAGATGTTGCGTGTTGCCAAAAAAGTTGATCCATCGGTATTTACTATTTGGATGAAACGAGGCGAGTATTCAGACACACAGCAAAAGCATGAAGATTTTACTCCTGATATGACGGTTATTAATTTACATGATGTGATCTCCGTGATAAAAAATAACAAGTAGCTCTTGTATTTATCTTCTTTTCGGAAAAGAGTATAATATCCCTATGATACAACTTCTCGGGCTCATGATCTCGTCCGGACTCATTACCGTCATTCTCCTTGTGCCATTTATTGATTTTCTCTATAAAATAAAACTTCAGCGCAACAAACAGGCAACCCGCGACATGTTTAATAAGCGCACGCCGCTTTTTGACAAATATAATTCCTGGAAAGTCGGGACTCCGTTTGGTGGAGGAGTACTTATTATCCTGATAGTTGTTATTTGGACAGCATGGTCATATGGGATATTTAATATCAAGACAAATCCTTGGGAAGTTTTTGTGATTTTCTTCTCGTTTATCAGTTTTGGGGTTCTTGGATTTTATGATGATGTTAAGAAGCTTGCGACAGATGGACAGAAGAAATTTTTTGGACTCCGGTTTCGCTATAAATTTCTCATTCAATGGATTCTGGCTTTTATCATTTCATTTGTTTTTTATTTTCAGCTTCATTATGATTTTATTTTTATTCACGGTGTTGGACAGTTATTCCTTGGTGCGCTTTTTATTCCTTTTGCAGCATTTGTTATTGTCGGATTTGTCAACGCATTCAACATTACTGACGGACTGGACGGACTGGCAACGGGTCTCTTGATTATTTGCTTAGTCTCATTTCTTGCGATTAGCTCGGTGCAAGTTGATCAGACATTGGGTATTTTTATCGCTGTATTAATTGGCAGTGCAGCAGCATTTCTCTATTTTAATATTTACAAAGCACGTTTGTGGTTGGGAGATGTTGGATCGCTTTCTTTGGGAGCAGCACTTGCGGTGACAGGTCTTCTGACAGGTAAAGCATTTGCTTTAATTATCATTGGAGGAATCTTCGTTCTTGAAGTTGCTTCTTCACTCATTCAGCTTCTGAGTAAAAAATATCTTGGCAGGAAGCTTCTTCCGGCTGCGCCGTTGCATTTATATCTTTTGAAACGTGGATGGGAAGAACCAAAAATTGTAATGCGCGCCTGGCTGTTAGGCTTTTTCCTAGCAGTTCTTGGTGTCTTTATTGCACTTGTTTGATATGATTATTCTGTCCCATGAAAGCACGACTGCCTTTTAAACTTAAAAAAATTCCTACCGGTGGTAAATTTGATGTAATTCTCTTCACAGTGACACTAGCATTGACACTCTTCGGATTACTGATGGTATATGATTCCTCTTCAGTGCTTGCTTTTAATCTTTTTGGTGATAAATTCGCTTATATTAAAAGCCAATTAATTTGGGCGGCGATGGGGTTTGTCGCGTTATTTATTTTTTATCGGATAGATTATCGCAAATTGTATAACTTGGCGCTCCCCTTGCTCGTGATCGCGCTAATTCTTCTGATTTTGGTTTTTGTGCCAGGCATAGGATCCGGTGCAAAAGGCGCAAACAGATGGGTAAATGTGGGATTTTTTACTTTGCAGCCGGCGGAATTTGTCAAACTCGGGCTTTCGATCTATCTTGCTGCTTGGTTTTCTCACAAAGAAAAGGGGAGATTTATGGCATTTTTTCTCTTGATGGGTGCGATACTTTTTCTCGTTATGCTTGAGCCAGATCTTGGAACAGCATCGATTATTCTCTCAGAATCGGCTATTGTTTATTTTCTTTCCGGCGGAAACGTCATGCAGTTTCTTATTGCATTGCCCGTTGTCGGAGTTATTGCCTTTTTTTATATTACGACTTCAACGTATCGTCTTTCCCGTCTTACCAGTTTTTTGAATTTAGGAGGTTCACTTGATCACGTTTCTTATCATGTTAAACAGATTTTAATTGCTCTTGGTTCCGGTGGCATTTTTGGACTTGGGATCGGCAATTCTATACAAAAGTACGCCTATCTTCCGGAGAATGTAACTGATTCTATTTTTCCAATTATTGCCGAAGAGCTTGGATTTGTCGGAGCTGTCATTTTAATTTGTGTTTTTGCGAGTCTTATCTGGCGGGGGATTTTTATTGCAGGGCGGGCAAAGGATAGTTTCGGGAAGTTGCTCGCAGGAGGTATCGTTGGTTTCATTGGTATGCAAGTGATTGTCAATCTCGGCGCAATGACAGCACTTTTTCCGCTGACAGGAGTGCCATTGCCATTTATTTCCTACGGAGGCTCAGCCCTTGTTATTGATCTTGCATCAATCGGGATTCTTCTCAATATTTCCAAACAGGCATCGAAATAAATTTGTTATAATTTCTTCATGCAAAAAGTTTCATTTCTTGTTGATAGGCAGAAGGTAACAGGGACGTTATTTTATCCCGAAAAAATAAAAGCTAAAAATCCGGCAATTCTTTTTGTACATGGATGGACAAGTAATCAAGAAAAAAGTTTCCAGTATGCCGAGACATTATCGAAGTTGGGATTTATTTGTTTCCTTTTTGATATGCGTGGACATGGGAGTAGTGAAGGAGACATCTCAAAATCCACTCCAAAAGAGTTTCTCAGAGATGTTTTGGCAGCATATGATTATTTGGTTTCGCTGGAAGAGGTTGATCCACGAAATATCTCTGGAGTTGGCTCAAGTTTTGGCTGTTATCTCCTTGCAATTGCTTCAAAAAAGAAAAGTTTTAAACGACTAGCTCTTCGTGTTCCTGCAGATTATCCAAATGAAGTTTTCGATAAAGCAAAAATGCAAAATAGTGGAAGTAATAACTCAGAATTAGTGGAATGGAGAAAGCAACCAAAAAAATCACATGAGACTTTTGCCTTACAAGCAATTAGTCATTATGTCGGCGAAGTATTGGTAATTGAAGCAGAAAAAGATACAATTGTTCCCCACGAGACTATTGTGAATTATCTCAATTCAATGAAAAAGGCAAAGCAAGTAACTCATATTATTATGAAAGACAGTCCGCATAGTATTTCTCCTGGTAGATTCAGAGATGAATACGAGCAGATCCTCATCGACTGGTTTAAAGATAAAATCTAACGACTCTTCTCTTCAAACTTTTCACAAGAATGCTATACTTAATATATGAAGGTTTTGATTGCCGTGGGTGGGGGTGGCCATTTTTCACCGGCTTTGGCTGTGCTTTCCGAAATGCCAAAAGACTGGGAAGTGCTTCTTGTCGGGCGTAAATATGCTTTTGAAGGGGATAGTGCTTTATCTTTGGAATATCAGACAGCACAGCGATTGGGATTGCCGTTTGAGACTATAACGACAGGACGCTTGCAGCGGAAATTTACACGCCATACGTTTGCTTCACTTTTCAAAATGCCAGTCGGCTTTTTTCAGGCGCAAAAAATCATCCAGCAGTTTCAGCCGGACGTAGTTCTTTCTTTTGGCGGGTATATTTCTGTACCCGTTATTTTGGCAGCTGCTAAGATGAAATTGCCAATCATCCTTCACGAGCAAACTTTACATGCCGGTCTTGCCAATAAGTTTGCAGCGCGTTTTGCGACAACAATTTGTATTTCGTGGGAAGAGTCGAAAAAATATTTCCCCAAAAAGAAAGTTGTTCTGACAGGTAATCCATTGCGGAAGGAATTTTTAATTGAAGGGAACATGGAACAGGGAACAGGGAATAGAAAAAAAGATAAAGATTTTCCTTTAATTTACATCACCGGCGGGAGCGGAGGAGCGCACGGGATAAATATCTTGATTGAAGGTTGCTTAGGCAAAATTTTAGAAAAGTATCATATTATTCATCAGACTGGAGAAGCAAAACAATTTCATGATTTTGAGAATTTAGAGAAAGCAAAATCGAAATTACCGGAAACGCTTCAAAAGCGGTATGAAATAAAAAAGTTTATTAAGCCGGAGGAGGTCATGCAGATTTTGAGTGATGCAGATCTGATTATTTCCCGTTCAGGGATCAATACGGTGACAGAACTTTTGTATTTGGGTAAGCCAAGTCTGCTTATTCCTCTTCCGTATGGTCAGCAGAATGAACAACTTACTAATGCACAGTTTGTGCAGAGACTTGGATTAGCACAAGTGGTGGATCAACTGGAAACTACACCGGAATTATTGCTGCAAAAAATTGATGAGATGATTGCTGATTTAGATTTTTATAAAAAGCACAAAGAGGCTGCCCGTCATCTTATCCATATGGATGCGGCAAAAAAAATAATAAAGGAGGTGAATGAACTCATTCGAAAGTAACTTAGAATCTATTTCAAAACCTTTTATTCGTCATTCTGGGAGGCAACGACCTCTCCAGAATCTTTCATTAGTTGATCCTGGACAAGCCAGGATGACTGGATTTTGAAATGTTCTCTAGTCAATTTATTTCAAACGAGTTCATTATATGCGAAAGAAAAAAGAATATCCGCGTAAAAGGAAGCGATTTGTTAAAAAAATCATTTTCCTGACAACCTTGGTCAGTATGGTTGTGATTGTTGCGGCAGGTATAGCTCTTTATTTTTTCTTTATGAAATTTGAAAAACCATCTTCCATAAATTCTGCGCTAACAGCGCGCGCTGCACAAATAGAAACAGAAGACAAAACATACAATGAGTTACAAACAGATTTACAAAAAGATCAGATAGCATATACTTCAATCAGCAAAGGGAACGATTCGTATATTGTAACCCTGCAAAATGGTGGAAAAGTGACATTTTCGTCCCAAAAAGATATAATGTCGCAAATAGCCTCTTTACAATATATCCTTTCTCATCTTACAATGGTGGAAGGGAAACAATTCGCAAGCCTTGATCTACGTTTTGACCAACCAGTCATCGTAATCAAGTAAGCAAGTTCCTTACGCTAACGCAGAATTGGGTAAATACGCTTAATTGTTGCGTAGTTTTGCGTTATTTGAGAGGTAGTAAGCTAATAATCTATGGAAGGAAGAATTATTGTCGCAATTGATGTCGGAACATACAAAATTGTTACCGTTATCGCAAAAGTTGTTGAAAGTGTCATCAGTGTTCTTGGAGTTTCAGAAGTAAAATCGCAGGGCATCCGTAAGGGGCAGGTTGTAGATATTGAAGAAGCAGTGCATGCTATCAATAGTTCACTTGAATCAGCCGAGCGAATGGCCGGATATTCTGCTTCGCATGTCATTGTCTCTCTCGGTGGCAGTCAAATCAGTTGTCAGAATTCACGAGGAGTTGTGGCTGTCGCAACGCCAAATGGTGAGATAACCGAAAGCGATCTTCAAAGAGTCATTGATGCAGCAAAAGCTATTTCGATCCCTTCGACCCGTGATATCATCCATGTTTTGCCTCGGAATTATATTGTTGACGGACAGGAAGGCATCAAAGATCCAGTCGGCATGTCAGGAACCCGGCTTGAAGTAGATACTCATATCGTAACTGCAAATACCGTTTCGCTCCGCAATCTTGAAAAAGCATTCTCAGAAGTCGGCGTGGATGTGGACAGTTTTGCATTCAGCGGCTACGCAAGCTCACTTGCTGTTTTGTCTGATACTGAGAAAGAACTCGGTGTCGTGCTTGTTGATATCGGTGCGGGGACTACTGATATTGCAATTTATACTGAAGGATCGATGGCATACTCATCAGTTCTCGCAATTGGGGCACGGCATGTGACGAATGATCTGGCTATTGGGCTTCGCATTTCTCTCGAAAGTGCTGAGAAAATTAAATTGTATTTCTCTCAATCGCAAAGTAAGCGTGTCGTCAGATCAGATGAAGGTGAAAGCAGGGAACAGAAACCATCAGATGAAATAGATCTTTCTCCTCTAAACTTGTCGGAAGACATCCGCAAAGTTTCGCAAAAGACATTGGTTGACGGTATTATCCGTCCTCGCCTCAATGAGATTTGTACCATGATTGCGCTTGAGATCAAAAAGAGCGGTTTTGCGGCGCAAACTCCCGCAGGTGTCGTCTTTACTGGTGGTGGCGCGTTGACCGTCGGACTTCGTGATGCTGCGAGGCGTACGCTTGCGATGCCGGTACGGATTGGCATGCCGACTGATGTTAAAGGAATTATTGATGAGGTTCAGCATCCGGCATTTTCAACGGCTGTTGGTCTCGTCCGTTATGGGATGACGACAACTGCCTCCAGCGAATCTTCCATGCGTTTTGGTCTCCCGGGCGGGAATGCCGGTATAACAAAGCTCATCAAAAAAATATTTGGTATGATAAAAACCTTCATCCCCTAGAGTTTTATGAACTATGCTACATACACGTGGATAGGGAGAAAAATATATTACATTTTATTTAAAAAAAACATTCGAATAAATTGGCCTCTACTTCATAAATTTCTTCATAAACACAAATATTTTTTCTTTCTTCTGATGTTATATCTTTTTACCAGGCTATTTAATCTAACGCTTTTACCCATTTTTAATGATGAGTCAATTTATTTGCGCTGGGGTTGGATGGAAATACAGGGCAATCCCTATCTTTCATTGTATGATGGGAAACAGCCGTTGCTTATGTGGCTCTACGGGTATGCACAACTATTCATCAACGATCCATTAATTGCGGGACGAATTATAAGTGTGGGAACAGGTTTTTTAACACTCATTGGAATTTATGAACTTGGTTTATATTTTTTCTCAAAACGAGTTGCTCTTTTATCAGCATTGTTTTATATCGTTGGGAATATCTTTGTTTTTTATGACAGACAGGCTTTGATGGAAAGCTCACTTTGTACAATTGGCGTTTTTTCCTGTTATTTTTTTCTTCGTCTGCTCAAAAAACCGAATATTATTTTTGCAATCTTGTTAGGCATCTGTTTAGGAGTTGGTCTTTTTATTAAGTTGACAGCGGGAATTTTTATCTTGACGATCATAATCTTGGGATTTTTTTCAGGGATGCAAAAAAAAGCTATTTACCGATTATTATTATTGGTTTCAGCTAATGTTGGTGCGCTTATCTTACGTCCATTATTAGGTCAACCAGATGTCTCTAATATCATTGCTTATAATAATCGATATGCATATTCATTTTTTGATTTTATCCATAACCCTTTTGTAATTATTTTTCAAAATACATTAGCGACAATATCCATACTTTTTGCTTATCTTACTCCAACAGTTTTTGTAGTGACTTTTTTAGGAATATGGAATGTTTTACAGTCAAAAAATAGATACAGAAGATTACTTGTTTTATGGTTTCTTACGACAATGGTTATTTTTATTCTCTTTACAAGAAATCCGTCAGATCGATATATTGTTGCGTTTTTGCCAGTGACAGTGATCTTCTGTGGTTATGCCATGGATATTGCTAGCAAAAGAGTTAAAAAAAGTTTTCTTGGCAATTTATTGATTGTAATCACATTAATTTCCCCGGGTATTTTTACCGGTTATCTTCTTCTTTCTCCTGTAAGCTATTTTACGGTTTTGTCCTTTTTGTCTCCTTATACTAATATGGGTTATGTAAGAAGTTGGCCTTCAGGTTATGGAATTCCGCAGACAATGCTCTTTCTTCTTTCGGAAGCAAAAAACCAACAGGTAACTGTTTATACGGGTGTTGATACAGGAAATCCTGAAGATGCATTGTATGTTTATTTAGGTGATCGTGCAGTAAAAAATATGTCTATCTTTACTTCTTATGAAGGTGCTGTTTGCCAGAGAGCGCGACAATCGGCAACAATAGCGTACTATGTAACAAGAAATGATGAGGGAATAGAACCTTGTATGCAACTAGTTCAAAAGTTTTATAAACCAGTCGGGAATGATTATGTTGGCATTTACCGTATTATCCTCTAATTCATGATTGCCTGCTTGCAATTGTGTTTGACTTCTGGTAGGATTTGGGCAACAACTACTTTTATGTTAATTAGACCTCAAGCAACAAATTTCGCCAAAATTCGTGTCATCGGGATGGGTGGCGGTGGTAGTAATGCGGTCGGGTCCATGATCTCAAGTGGTTTGATCCACAGTGTAGATTTTATCGCAGTCAATACTGATGCACAAGCATTGCTTCTCAATAAAGCAGATACCAAAATTCAAATTGGCGAACAATTTACCAAGGGACTGGGCTCCGGAGGAGATCCTGAAATCGGTCGTGAAGCAGCTGAAGAATCCCGTGACAAACTTAAAAGTGCTCTTGAAGGATCCGACATGGTTTTTCTTACTTGCGGAATGGGCGGTGGTACCGGAACAGGCTCAACTCCGGTTGTTGCTGAAGTTGCCAAAGAAGTAGGAGCATTGACTGTGGCTGTGGTTACCAAACCTTTTATGTTTGAAGGGACACGGCGCATGGTACAGGCAGAAGAGGGCATTGATAATCTCAAGGACAAAGTGGATACGCTTATCGTCATTCCAAACCAGCGGATTCTTGATGTTGTCGACCGTAAGCTTTCTTTGCTTGACGCTTTCAAAGTTGCCGATTCTGTTCTTACGCAAGGCGTCCAGGGAATTTCAGAAATTATCACTCTGCCGGGACTCATTAACGTTGATTTTGCTGATGTCCGAAATATTATGATCAACGCCGGCTCAGCACTTATGGGTATAGGGTCAGGCATTGGTGAAAATAGAGCGCAGACTGCTGCGCGTTCCGCCATTGCTTCTCCTTTGTTGGAAATTTCAATGGATGGCGCGCGCGGCGTACTCTTCAATGTCGTTGGTGGTTCTGATCTGACGATGACAGAAGTTGATGAAGCAGCAAAGATCATCTCATCAGCAGCAGATCCTGATGCCAATATTATTTTTGGTGCCACTATTGATGAGTCAATGCACGATCAGATCCGCATTACTGTGGTCGCAACTGGTTTTGATCAGGCAAAACAGCGCCTGCAGCAATTTGTGATCCCTCAGCCAACTCCTCAAATATCTCAGACTCCATTGACCAGGCAGCAGGATCCTTTTATGCAGCCGCAGCAAAATCAACAGCAGCCGCAGCAAGATCAGGATGATCACAATCCATTTACCAATCAGCCACAAATGCAGCAGCAGCAGCAACAACAACAGGAAGAGAAGAAGGATGAAAAAAGCGATGAAGACGTCTGGGACATCCCCGCATTTCTAAGACAGAGAAATTGAGGCTAAAAGTAGATTTCATACTCTCTAATAAAAGCACCTGACGAGGGTGTTTTTTTTATGTCTCCAATATTAGAGCAGTTAATTGATACTTTAGCAACCAGTTCATTGACAGGAAGGAAAGGAGGTCCTATAATACATAATCTATGAGACTAGGAGGCCCTGACGGAGAACCAAATAGACAAAATACATTAAATATTGTTGCACGCAGGATTTCTAGAAGTAGAAGACGAGCAGCAATTATAGCAACTCCGTTTCTCGTTGTTGGGAGCCTTGCAGGATGTTCGGGAGCTATAGGGACTGGAGGCAGTAATCCAATTGAATCAGCTGCTGCGTATTTCAAAGCATTATGTGCAGGAGGCGATAAAGCACCAATTGATATTTACATAAGTAATTTAAATTCTATGTCAATGGCATCCGCTAATGCCTTTGTATTTAATAACGGTGCGGAATGCTCCACAAAAGGGATTACTGTTGGTATTACAGATGATAGCAGAGATGCTGTCCCTACAGGAACTATTGTGGGTGGACATAGAGTAGTAAACGTTGGACCGCTTCACCCTGACCAAATTCAACCCTCTTCCAATACCCAAGATGATTAACAATAATTATTCATAGTTAATTTTAGAACTGAAGCGTTCAGTTCAGCTTGACAGGACAATATATTTTGTGGTTTACTATATCCAATGTTTACTTTCCTGCTCGCCTGCCTGCATGTATTTTCTTCCTTTTTTGCCCATAATTCCTCTTCTTTCCATAAACATCACAGAGTTTCACCCCCTCCTGCAGTAGTTTCTACTACTCCGACAAACACGCCTTATCCTACTCTTTCTCCGACACCATCCAGTGAAGTAACTCTCGCAGCAACAATGAGCGGTACTCCAACACCAACCTGCACTCCAACGCCAACAATTGAAGCTTCGGTTACGCCAACAGATACTCCTACCGTGACTCCCACAGTTAGCCCAACTCCTGCAGTAACTTCGACTCCTATACCGACGGTGGTTCCTACCAGTACGCCTACTCCAGTAATTAGTGAAGTACCAACGGAGACGCCGATACCAACGTCCACGCCCACTCCTACTCCAACTGTTACTCCAACACCTACGGTAACACCAATTCCAACAGCAACGCCTACAATAGTTACTACACCTGTACCGACTGAAACCCCAACTCCTACAGCGACACCCACACTAACGATAACACCCACACCGACAGCGACTCCTACAGCTACACCGACTATTACTTTGACTCCTACCCCTACTGCTTCTCCAACACCGACGCTTGATCCACTTGCTACGCCAACAGCAACGCTAACACCTGACCCGCCATCTTCCCCGACAGCAACTCCAACCCCAACAATTACCAAGCTCGGCAATGACATCTCGTATCCGCAATGCAACAATTCCTTCCCGAACGGACAAGGATTTGGCGTCGTCGGTATTAATGGTGGCCTTGCGACAACAACAAATCCCTGTCTGAGTACTGAGCTTTTGTGGGCAGGTCAATCTTTGGGGACAGTAAATCAGGCAAAAGTACAATTATATGTAAATACCGGCAATCCAGGTCTCGCAGGACAATGGCCAACAAATAATACCGATCCTGCAGGTAATACAGCACCAAATCCTTATGGCACTTGTGATGGTTCCGATTCTACAGCTTGCGCATGGCAATATGGATGGAATAGAGCGGTTGATGATGTACAGAATAAATTTATTCCGGCCGCTCAAGCAGCAGGAGTTGACACAACTCCTTCAGATTATCCGTGGTGGCTTGATGTGGAGACAACAAATTCATGGGATTCCGGCTCCAGTGATGCGTTAACAAGAAATAGAGTAGATCTGGAAGCAATGGTTTCCTATTTCCAGTCTCGTGGGATAAGAGTGGGCATTTATTCAACCAATTTTCAGTGGGGGGTAATTGTTGGTGATATCCCATCGAGTAGCAATCTCAATGGTTTATCCAATTGGCGTCCGGGTGCTTCAGATATTGCCGGTGCACAAACGAATTGTTCTTTGTCACCGCTCACATCTGGCGGGACAGTATCACTGACGCAATACACGAGCGGTTTTGATTACGATTACTCCTGTCTGTAATTTTTATGCCACAGCATCATGTCATTTATGTGCCAGGGTTAGCAGATCAGAGAAAAGGATACGAGTTGATTATTAATAGATGGGGAGTGTTTTTGGTGTTATTCCTCATGTCTATCGAATTGGTTGGAAAGATGGAGAAAAGGCATTTACGCCCAAACTTGTGAGGCTCGTTTCAGAGATAAACCAATATATCAGACAAGGGCATGTAGTTTCTTTAGTTGGTGGTAGTGCCGGAGGGAGCGCTGGTACTTAATGCGTTTCTTGAAGTACCTAAAATTAACGCAGTAGTAAACATCTGTGGAAGATTAAGAGCAGGTAAGAATGTTTTCCCAACGCTTGAACAAGCGGCAAGTCAAAGTCCTGCCTTTAAAGATTCTGTTGAGCTCTTTGAAAAAGGAGAGCCATTAATGAAAGCAGAGCAAAGAAAAAGAGTGATGACATTTACTCCTTTGTGGGATGAAGTAGTTCCAAAAGAAACAGTATTTTTAAAAGGAGCTGTTAATAAAACAATGCCTTCTGGTGAGCATATGGTAAGTGGATTTTTAGGAATGACGCTCTTCGCTCCAATGGTAATTGGGTTTGTTTTGGGCAATATTCGATCTGTCAGAAATACGTCAGCATAGTAAACAATGATTGTTGTATAATATGAAAATCCTTTCTATGAGACCTGATACATTAAAGACAAAAATATTTCTGGATAGCGGTGATCCGCAGGAGACAAAAGAACTCATCAAACTGCTTGGTTTTCTTGACGGACAAACGACCAATCCTACACTGATTGCCAAAAATCCCCAGGCGCAAGAAAGGCTGGCAAAAGGGAACAAATTTTCAAAAGAAGAAGTCATGTCCTTTTATAACGACGTTGTTACCGAGATTTCACTTTTGATACCCAACGGTTCAATCTCAATTGAAGTTGACGCAAACGCGCAATCAGACGCAGATAAATTGTTCAGTCAAGCTGAAGAGATGAATACTTGGATTCCCAATGCTCATATCAAATATCCGACGACCGCTGCAGGGCTTGCCGCAGCTGAACAATCTTTAAAGAAAGGTATGCGAGTTAATATGACATTAGTTTTTTCTCAAGAACAGGCAGCTGCTGTTTATGCCGCAACTAGAGAAGCGGGAACGCCTACACTACCAGGTTTCAAAAACGTTTTCCTTTCGCCATTTGCCGGACGGCTTGATGATCTGGGAGAAAATGGTATGGATTTAATAAAAAACTGTGTCACTATGTATCAAGACACAGATCATCATGTGGAGGTATTGGCAGCAAGTATTAGATCCTATGATCATTTGTTAGCTTCATTTGCCCATGGTGCTGATATCGTAACGGCGCCTTTGAAAATCTATAAAGAATGGGCTGAGAAAGGCATGCCGGTTCCAGACAAATCCTTCTCTTATAATCCCGGGCTTACAGCTATTCCTTATGCGCAACTCGATCTATCAAAAGGATGGAGTAGCTATAATATCTCGCATGAGCTTACTGATAAAGGCTTACAGCGGTTCTCGGAAGACTGGAATACGTTGGTTGCATAAATCCTCCTATTTTTGTTTGACAAAGTAAGATTTTCTATGATTTAATCCCTCTATGTCAGCGTTATTCCTCTTATTGCTGCCTTTTCTTTCATTATCGACGCCTTCATTTACCAAAATCGGCAATGATATTTCTTATCCCTCTTGTGGAAAATCTTATCCTATCATGCAAGGTTTTGGGATAGTAGGAGTGAACGGTGGTATTGCCACTACAACAAATCCGTGTCTTGCGGGTGAACTTATTTGGGCGGGACAATCATTGGGTACTGCACAGCAATCAAAAGTGCAATTATATGTGAATACCGGTAATCCGGGAGGAGATACGTATTCTTGGCCACTCACAGCTATTGACCCAGAGGGAAATTTTGCGCCAAATCCCTATGGCATGTGTGATGGATTGGATTCTGCAGCTTGCTCATGGCAATATGGATGGGACCGGGCAATTGATGATATAGAAAATAAATTTGTTCCTGCTGTTACTGCTGTTGGAGGCTATAAGAATCCGAAGGATTATCCCTGGTGGCTTGATGTGGAGACCAAAAATTCCTGGGAATCAGGTTCTCCACAGGCTTTCGTAAAGAATAGAGCAGATCTTGAAGGGATGGTTGCGGCATTCCATTCGAAAGGAATTTCTGTTGGCATTTATGCCACAAGTTTTCAATGGGCAAAAATCGTCGGTTACGTTCCACAAGAGAGTAATCTGAACGGTTTGCCAAATTGGCTGCCTGGAGGCTTGGATCTTATGGATGCACAGTTAAATTGTTTCTTAACATCTCTTACTCCAGGAGGAATCATAAAAATGACGCAGTATACAGCAGATGTTGATTATGATTACTCATGTCTCTAATTATTTTTACTTAGCATAATACTCAATTTCGTACAAATAGATTTTCTCTGTTATAATCTTCTTATATTTTTCTCATTATCTTATGTGGTGGAAGATTTATTTTTGGTTTACTATTTTTTTGCTGGGTGTCTCGATACTAAGTTTTCTGAATCCGCCGGTATCCAATTTACCCGTACAAATTTTTTTGTTTGTTACCTATTGCGTCGCTCTTGGCGGTTTGTATACGTACATTTTTAAGCGTCATTTTGTTCCA
>Ga0265338_10000537_pt1 | contig 66349 bp, 63 predicted proteins | sample 42126metaG_FD_193579 | JGI IMG/M metagenome (GOLD analysis project Ga0265338, IMG submission 193579) | Rhizosphere microbial communities from Carex aquatilis grown in University of Washington, Seatle, WA, United States - 4-21-26 metaG | ecosystem: Host-associated > Plants > Roots > Rhizosphere...
CCTTCGAATAAACGCCAACAGCCGCACGCAAACATCGTATCGCCACAAAATACCCGTGGCGTCGGCCCCGCCATGAAATAGGCAATATGGCCACTGGTATGACCCGGCACGTCGAGCACGGCGAGCGACAACTCCGGGGCGCTCAGCTCGACGCGATCGCCGCCGCTGAGACGATGAGTGATGTGAGCAATCGCTTCATGCCGGGGCCCGAACACAGGGATGTCGCGCCCGTTTAGCAACTCGGCCACACCGCCGACATGGTCGCGGTGATGGTGCGTGAGTAAAATGGCGCTCAGGCGCAGGCCGTGCTCGCGCAAACAAGCCTCGACGGGCGCCGCGGCGCCAGGATCGACCACCACCGCGTCCTGCCCGTCCGAGAGCAACCAGAAATAGTTGTCTTCGAACGCGGGGATCGTGAGGCAATCGAGTGCAGAACGTTTGTTTTTCATGGAAATCACGGTAGTAACTGCCAAAAAGTCGAATTGACGAACAGAAAGAACCGGCTGCTTTACACTGGATCCTTTACAGGGTCCGCCGATCCACTCGCAAAGTCGCCGCCACTAAAATAATGCATGACATGATGCGCGCTAAATTTCACCATGGCTGATCGTCCGATTATAGATTGGCCGGCGTGGACGGTCTCGCCACCCGGCAGCTACGTGCTCGATTGGGAGCAAGCCCAGCTCGACCAAGTCGTGTCGAACATCTTTGGGTATCACGCATTGCAACTCGGCATGCCGCAGCTCGATGCGCTGCGGGAAAACCGGATGCCCTACCGCGGCCTGGTGCTGGACGCGGCGTTGGGCACCAGCGCGCCGTTCGCATTGCCTGGCGCGGCTATGCAGGCCAGCGGCGCAGCGGCGCCGGACGCGAGGCAAAAATCGGCCATATCCCCGAGTAGCCCCGCTGGGCGCAGCACAATCTGGTGCGATTTTCTCGAATTGCCTTTTGACGCACAAAGCGTGGATTTGCTGGTTCTGCCGCACACGCTGGAATTTACCCCCAATCCGCACGGCCTGCTGCGCGAGGCCGAACGGGTGCTGATGCCCGAAGGACAACTGGTGATTCTGGGCTTCAATTCGTTGAGCTTATGGGGCGTGCGCCAGACCGTGAGCCGTATGACGGGCAGTCAGTTTGTTCCCGCCGCGCACGATCTGATTGCGTTCAATCGCATCAAGGACTGGATCAAATTACTCGGCTTCGAACTGGACCGCGGCCGTTTCGGCTGCTATCGTCCGCCCCTGCTCACCGACAAGTGGCTGGCCCGTTGCGCATTCATGGAGGCGGCAGGCGACCGGTGGTGGCCGATTTTCGGTGCGTCGTACATGATTACCGCCATCAAGCGCGTCACCGGCATGCGCCTGATCGGCAAGGCGTGGGCGACAAAACCGGCGCTCGCACCAGCGTTGGCGCCGGTAGCCACGCCGCACGCCACCACCGAATTTTCCATCGCGAACGTACCGACTCGCGAATTTATCAACACAGCACGCAGTGAAACCGCAAAATAATGGATCAACCCGCGATTGAGATTTACACCGACGGCGCCTGCAAGGGCAACCCTGGCCCCGGCGGCTGGGGAGCCCTGATGCGCTTCGGCGCCCAGGAAAAAGAGCTGTTCGGCGGCGAAGCCCTGACCACCAACAACCGCATGGAATTGATGGGCGTGATCGCCGCGCTCGAAGCGCTGAAACGTCCGAGCCAAGTGGTGGTATATACCGATTCGCAATATGTGCAGAAAGGCATCAGCGAATGGATCCACGGGTGGAAGGCCAAGGGATGGATGACGGCCGCCCGCGCGCCGGTCAAGAATTCCGATTTGTGGAAACGGCTCGACATGGCAACCCAGACGCACAAGATCGAATGGCGCTGGGTCAAGGGCCACGCAGGGCACCCAGAGAACGAACGCGCCGATGCACTGGCCAACAAGGGCGTTGCCTCGATCGCCGCGTGAAGCGTCGCGATGGTTCGCCCTACTTTCACCCTGTTATCGGATAGCCCAGCATGCGACAGATAGTCCTCGATACTGAAACCACCGGCCTGAATGCCCGCACCGGCGACCGCGTCATCGAAATCGGTTGCGTCGAGCTATTCCAGCGCCGCCTCACCGGCAACAACCTGCATCTCTACATCAACCCGGAACGCGAAAGCGACCCGGGCGCGCTGGCCGTGCATGGATTGACCACCGAATTTCTCAGCGACAAGCCGAAATTTCGCGAAGTGGCCGACACGCTCAGCGATTTTATCGACGGCGCCGAGCTCATCATCCATAACGCGCCGTTCGACCTGGGCTTTCTCGATGCGGAGTTCGCGCTGCTGGGCCGCCCGCCGTTTCGCGCGTGCTGCGGCAATGTGATCGACACGCTGGTCGATGCCAAAGCGATGTATCCGGGCAAACGCAATTCCCTCGACGCACTGTGCGACCGGCTGGGCGTGAGCAACGCGCACCGTACGTTGCACGGCGCACTGCTCGATTCCGAGCTGCTGGCCGAGGTGTATCTGGCGATGACGCGCGGCCAGGAAAGCCTTGTGATAGACATGCTGGGCAATGCCGGCGGCGGCATTGGCGGCCACGACACCCCATTGATTGCGCTGGATGGGCTGGAACTGCTGGTGCTCTCGGCCAGCGCCGAAGAGTTGATCGCGCACGACGCGCTCCTTGACGGCATCGACAAGGCCGTCAAGGGACCCTGCGTCTGGCGCAACGAGAGCTGATCATGCAAACCCAGACCCATCCGCTGGTTTCGCCCACGCTGGGTACGACCCGCAGCATCGTCAGCTTCCACTACGGCGCCGAGCGCGGCGAAAAAGTCTACATCCAGGCCTCGCTGCATGCCGATGAGCTGCCTGCGATGCTGGTGGCCTGGCATCTGCGGCGGCGGCTCGCCGAGATCGAAGCGGCGGGCCAACTGCGCGGCCGGGTCGTGCTGGTGCCGGCGGCGAACCCGGTCGGCTTGAGTCAGCAGTGGTTGGGGCGCATGGTGGGCCGATTCGACGCGAACACCGCGCAAAATTTCAATCGCAACTTCTATGACCTGACTGCGCTGATCATGCCGGTGATCGAAGCCAAGTTGAGCGACGATCCGGATCAGAACCGCAGCGCCATTCGCGCGGCAATGCGCAATGCGCTGGACGAACAGACGCCCGGCACCGAGCTCGAGTCGCAGCGGCTCGCGTTGCAACGCCTGTCTTATGACGCGGACGTGGTGTTCGATCTGCACTGCGATTGGGAAGCGGTAATGCACGTGTATACCAATCCCGATCGCTGGGACGAAGTGGAGCCGCTTGCGCGTTACCTGCAAGCCCATGCTTCGTTGCTGGCGCTGAATTCAGTGGGTAACCCGTTTGACGAGATTCACAGTTTTTGCTGGTCGGAGTTGCGCGCGAGCTTCGGCGAGCGTTATCCGATTCCGCACAGTGCGATCTCGGTGACCGTGGAATGCCGCGGTCAGACGGATGTGACGCATGACCTTGCGCGGCAGGACGCTGAAGCCATCATCGCGTATTTGCAGCATCGGGGCGTGATTGACGGGCCCGCGCCACCGCTGCCTGATCTGCTTTACCCCGCCACGCCGCTGGCTGGATCGGAACCGATTACGGCGCGCAGCAGCGGCGTGCTGGTGTTTCATGCGGCGCCCGGGGATTGGCTCAATGCGGGGGACACCGTGGCCGAGGTGATCGATCCGTTGGCGGATACGGTGCAGGTTTTGACGACGAGTGTTGCAGGTGTGCTGTATGCGCGGCATGTGGCGCGTTTTGCGACGACCGGGATGGTGGTGGCCCATGTGGCAGGGGCAACGGCGTTTCGCGATGGGGCGTTGTTGTCGGCGTGAGGCGTGCGCTCAGGCGATTGCGCGCTTTGGCGGGCGTCTGCGATCAACGCGGATTTTTCGGTCGATGCAGCGTTTGGGGTCTTCCCAAAAGACAGATGTGACGCTATACTCGCGGTCTTGTTTTAGCGGACAGCGTTTGAGCGTATGGCTTGCTTGACGCTTTCGGTTCAGGTACAGTTCGAGCCCGAATCGGCGGGGGACGCGAGTTGGATGCGGTCTTCACGTTCGTAGTAGCACACAATTCGGGTGGTTAGCTCAGCGGTAGAGCACTGCCTTCACACGGCAGGGGTCACAGGTTCAAACCCTGTACCACCCACCAAGATAGTTAAATAGAATCAAGGGCTTAGGCGGTTTCGTCTAGGCCCTTTTTTCTTGCGTACGGAATTAATACGGAAATCAACTCAGGTGTGACCACCGCCTGGGCAGTCATAGCGGTTGCTTTCGGAGTCGGTTATGCCGTTCTTTGGACAATTTTTTGGCGTTTTCGAAATTCCTCAAGCCTCAGGTATTCCTGAGCAAGTCCATTTCATTCTAAACGTAGATAGAGACCGCCCTGATCGCGGTCTAATTCTGGTCGCCCGACCGCTCGATGGGGCTAAGCCCTATGGAATGGCCGTGAGAATCGAGTCTACACAGCCTGAGTTTGTCGCACGAGCAGAGGCGATTTACCATCGCGATGACATCGGCGTACCGTTCCTGGCTTCCTTCCCGGTCACTGACTATCAACCATGGAACGGCGGCATTCGCGGACGCTTTGATAGTGACGGCGGCATCTTTATCGGTGAATGGTGGATAAATGACGACCGCAAAGGGAGGGCTGGATTTGGGCCTGTAATAACGCCCCACGGCATTGGCGACGTGCCCGTGTGTCAGTCATGGAGCGAATACAAGAATTGGGCGACGCAGATTCATGAAAGCGCAAATCCGGCAACAGCGTTTCGCGGCCATGCAAGCCGCGATTGGAAACTAGAAACGTCATTTCACCGCACAGGCCGAAGCGACCTATGGCGTTACAACCTTCATGCGGTCACTGAACTCCACCAGAATTTGGAGGCAACCGGACTAATCCTTCGGCGCGCCGATCCAGCCGATTTCAGCAGACTAATGGCCATCGGACAACATCACGGCTTCCCGACTCCGCTTCTGGACTGGACCCGATCACCGTACATAGCAGCATATTTTGCCTTCTCTGATGCCGTTGAGAGATGGCCGACTTCGGACGCGACACACGTCCGCGTGTACGCCCTTACAGAAAGCTTCGCAAACAGGCACTCCCCCCCATCGGCGGGACTCACTGAACTCGATGCGGGCATCGCTTTCTTGCGAGTATCGGCGCGCGACAACCCACGATTATTAGCCCAACAGGGCGTTTTCACCCTGTCCACAGTTAAAGACATCGAACATTATTTAACGGCGCGCGTCGTGACACCGACCAACGAATATCTAGTCGCGGTGGACATCCCGATAAGCGAAGCAAAGAAAGCGTTAAGCGACCTTGCGTATATGGGAATAACCGCCGCATCTTTGTTCCCAGGTATCGATGGAATTTGCCGAAAATTGAAGCACGACATGATTATTGGACGTCTATAGACACGGATGCGGGTAAGCTTCCCCTCACATGAAAATATGCGCCGGTCAGCCGTCCTGTCCAGAGCAGCACTGAGGAATATAGCGAATGTCGCCTGAGGAACTGCTGCAACAAAAGGAAATCGAATTTTACGCAGCTAGTATCGACGCTTGGTGCACGACCCGTATCGAGCACGACAAGACACTATGCACACTGTCGGCGGGTGGAATCGGGCTACTACTTACCTTACTGACGACGACAGGTCTAAAATCGGTCGAAGCCCTGTACTTTTACATAGTCGCGATTGCTAGTTTTTTTGTGACGCTAATTACAGTACTTTTGATATTTAAGCTTAATGGGACTCACATTGAAGACGTTTTAGCCAAAAAACCAAAACAGCGCCGACTAAGTCACTTGGACGCGGTAGCATTTTGGTCATTTGTTATTGGGGCGTTCTTTTCTGCGATGATAGGTGTATTAGCGGCCATTCAATCATATACGGACCAGAGGGAAATCATGACGAGTAAAGACAACAAAACAACTTCGCCCACCATGGCACACGACAGCATGCATGGAATCGCGAATCTCCGGCCTGAAATGGTGGTAAAAAGCTTACAAAACATAGGAAATCTTCAACAGACGGCATCTTCCACGGGCATTGCATCAAGCGCTTCGCCAACGACGCCGCAAGCGACGGCGACTGCAACTACTGCGGCCTCGACACCGGCCTCTGCAAGCTCGGGAAATTCCCCCAAACCTTGATTAATCATTGGCGTTGCAAAGTGCCACTTGTAAAAAGCCCATGATGGAATTAAGTGCCTTGCACTTGCGACGCAGGGCTATGGTTCTTAGCATGAACCGCCACAGTAAAGAACGTGACGCCATGAAGATTGCAGATCACATAAAGCTTTCCATTGATGCCTGCGACAGAAAGGACTTGGATCAAGCGATGTTGCATGCGTGCTTGGCAGTCGATGGTACGGCTAAGAAAACCTACCCGAGCATCAGCAAGGTTGGCGAACGCTATCGAAAGTTCGTCAATGAGCATTTGGACATCATCGAACTAATGTTTGGAGGGATGAACTTGGCAGAGACCGTGTACCCCTTCAAAGACGCAAAAGGCAATATCGGGATCACCTTCGCAGATACCGTCTACGAGAAGTTTCGTTGTAGCCTGGCCCACGGGGACGAACTCCCCGATGGCTTCGGAATCTCGGTGCAAATTGCGGACGGTCATCAACAGTTCTCTATCGACATCAAGAATCAGTCGATGACCCTTCCCCAGAGTGCCATCTACGGTCTCGGGCTGATCTGCGTCTTGGCTCCGGCAAATGCCGACCAAAAAATCGGTAGCAACCCGTATTACTACCGAGATCAAATCAATACATACGTGGTGGATCGTTGGTGGGGAAAAGTCGAATGCGCCCGGAAGATCATGGACTTCGAGACGCCGATCCGGATAAAAATTGACTTCAAAAACGTCTGGCCGACAAGCTAGGTTTCAGACAGCGGGCCGCCCGGTTTAGGCTGTCGCGTTGCGTCTGTCACGGGACCGCCAGCGATACAGGACTGCCAGGACAGATCGCAGCAAGAACTCGGGAACGGAACCCGGCAAGATTACGCGGGGTGCGGCCCGATCGTTACGCGGATCGGCGTGGCCGTGGCGAGCTTTATCCGTCTATTTTCCGTACTGCATCACTATTTCGATGAAATAGCCTTATCCAGCTTGCGTTGCTCGCCTGCTCTCCCTGCCCTGCTACGGCAGGGGTCACAGGTTCAAACCCTGTACCACACACCAAGATAACTCAATAGAATCAATGGCAGGAGGTTTCGTCTAGGCCCTTTTTTCACGTCTACATCTCCCGCAATTCGCCTTTAGGCGCAAATCCGGCGCAGTCAGAAAATAAGCCCAAACACAAAATATCGTCTGAAGCATCACGTGGCATCAATCTGGAAACGAAACAACTATGGGCGCGCCGCTGTCCGCAGAGCCGGCTATCATGTTAATTGGCTTGAGATTAATCACCTGCAATCCAATTCGTTTCTGACGGTGCCTGCCAGCGTCTGGTTTTTCTTTCAGGTAAACATAAGAATAGGAACAAGAGATAGCAGACGAAAAAACGTTCCACCTTTGCGCATTAGTTAATTACGAACTGGTCGCGTGCAAAATTATAAAATAAGTAAGCGAGATATTATGAAATCAAGGGAATCGGCGGGGGCGAAAATCGAGGTTGGATTCGCCACCACACGACCTTCCGGTCGACAAAATAAGCGCGAGCAGATTGATCAATGGACCGGTGTTCTATGTGTGCTGTTTTTCTTTTCCGGCTTCCCGGCGCTGATCTATCAGCTTGTGTGGCAGCACGCGCTGTTCCGTATTTTCGGCGTCAACATCGAGTCCGTCACCATAGTTGTCACTGCGTTCATGCTCGGCCTCGGTCTCGGCAGTCTCGCCGGCGGTTGGCTGTCCAAGCAACGTGGCATGCCGCTACTGCCCGTTCTGGCGGCCATCGAATTGCTGACCGGACTCTTCGGCACCGTATCGCTGAGCGTATTCGATAAAGTCGGCTCGCTGGTGCTTGGTATGCCGCTTCCCGTTACCGCACTGGTCGCCCTAGCGCTCGTAGCGGTGCCGACGCTGCTGATGGGCGCCACCTTGCCGATACTGGTCGGCCACCTCGTCAAACGATCCGGCAATGTCGGCAGTTCAGTCGGGCTGCTTTACTACGTCAACACCATGGGCGCCGGTGCGGCTTGCTTGATCTCGACGGTGCTGCTCTTCCCCTTCTTGGGCATGCAGATGTCCGTCTACGTGGCGGTCGCGATAAACACCCTGGTGGCATTGGGGGCGCTGGGCGCGTACTGGCGGGAACATCGAGTTCCCGCTGCGGCCATAGTCAAAGCGGAGACTTCCGGCCCGAGAAAGGCTAGCCTGCATTTCGCGCCGGTAGCAGCACTGGCTTTTGTGGGTGGCTTCATTTCGCTGTCGTACGAGATCTTCTTTGTGCGCACGATATCTTACGCAAGTGGCGGTACGTCGGTCGCCTTTACCTTGACACTGGCGGCCTTTCTGATCGGCTTGGCGTCAGGCTCGCGGCAAGCGGCCGATTGGTGCGCGGCGGCCAACAACGAGGGCCCCCAACGCATCGTCGCCAGTGTGCTCAAAGCCAACCTGATCGGCCTGCTATTTTTGCCGGTGCTCGCACATCTCGCTTGGGCGGGCCTGGGGATCATCGCCGTCGCTCTGAGTATGGTGTATCTGCTCGCTCGCTACTGGGGAGCGCTATTGCCGAGTCTTGCGCATTTTGGCGTTGCACCCGACAGCCGGGCAGGGTCGCGGACCGCGTTCCTTTATTTCGCCAATATCGTCGGCGCTGCAAGCGGCAGCATACTCACCGGTTTCGTGTTGATGGATCATTTAGGCTTGGTCAGCATCGCCGCGGTACTGGTGGCGGCCGGCTGCATCTGTGTAGTGCTACTTTGCACGTCGTTGCCGCTGCCACGTCGTACGAAGTGGCGACGTGCAAGCTGGGCCGCGGGAGGGTTTATTCTGGCCATAACATTGCTCCCAGCAGCCGCTTCTGGCGTTCTTGAAACCTTGCAATGGAGAAATTTGCCTGAGGCCAACCCGCCGTTCGCTCATGTGATAGAGAACCGTAGCGGCATCATCGCCGTCGATCGAGCGGGAGTCGTGTACGGCAACGGGATGTATGACGGCCGCTTTAATGTCGATCTGATGAATGACACGAACGGCATCTTGCGGCCTTTTGCGTTGAGCCTGTTTCACGATCACCCGCACGACGTGCTGATGATTGGCCTCGCATCGGGCTCGTGGGCGCAGATCATAGCGAACAATCCCCACGTGGCATCGCTGACCGTTATCGAGATCAACCCGGGATATCTGCAACTTATTGCTCAAACACCCGAGGTGGCCTCTGTGTTGAAAAATCCCAAGGTGCGGATTATCACCGACGACGGGCGCCGCTGGCTGCGCCTGAACGCCGACCGTAAATTCGATGCGGTTGTCGCCAATACCACTTGGTATTTCAGAGCCAATTCCGCCAACCTTCTTTCGTCCGAATATCTGGCGCTGGTCAAAACGCATCTGAACCCGGACGGCATCTTTTTTTACAACGCCACCGACTCAGACCGTGTTGAACGTACCGCGTGCCTCAGCTATCCGTACGGGGCGCGATTCACAAATCATATGCTGGTATCGCTCTCGCCTCTTGTATGGGATTTCAAAAATTGGCGTAACACCCTCGAGGCTTACAAGATCGATGGCCGACCGGTGCTAAACCTTGCCAATGAGGCCGGACGGAAGCGCATGGATGAGTTGATGTCGCTGCAAACCAGCTTTACCCTTAAAGGCGGTACCGGGGAAAAGCAACCGATCGAATCGTGCACGCAGATTCTTGCGCGTACGGCAAGCAGAATGCCGGTCACCGATGACAACATGGGTAGCGAGTATCGGCACGGTCTAGACATGGAGTGATGGATTATTCAATTGGAAACGGACGCTTGATCTGCCGCATCGCTATTTCGAAGTTATGGAATGACTCGTGGGCTGCCGCACAGTCTGCTGGCACAGTGGCCATATTCTCTCGTGCCGACAGATGTCCAAGGTGAACGGTGCTAAAGCATGTCAAGCACTCGGGCCTTTCGCCAATCGTTAGAAATCGGAGGAATCCCCCTGGAAGCTGGGTAATTGGCAAACCAACCCCAAAGCTCATGTTGAAGCAGGCCGAATCCATCGCCTGCATTGATGTTCGAGACGTATTCGCAGTCCTTTGTCGAGCTGCGCAAGCCGCTCACGCAGCGATCGAACCCGTCCTTCACTGATACCGCGCAACGTGATTCGCTGATTGAGCACAGCACCGCGGCGAACGATCAACCAACCATCGACGGCGTCTTGATCCTCCTTGATGCAACTCAACACCGCGGCAACCGCGTCCAGATCCGGAGCCGATGAAATGTGCAGGATATGGATCAGCTCCAAACCGGATAGCCAGTCTTCAAAACTTCCTTCAAAGCGGGGACTAGCGGGTGAGGAGAACGCGTGCCGCATGACTGCTCCGGGAAAAGATAAATCGAACCGGTGCACGCCATGCCGCTCCCGATTTGTAACCAACAACTCGCTCGAGGATCACTCCGTCCAGTCGAGAATCACCTTGCCGCTTTCACCCGAGAGCATGGTGGCGAACGCCTGCTTGTAATCGCTGACAGGAAAGCGGTGCGTAAGGATCGGCGATAGATCCAACCCACTTTGCAGCATCGCGACCATCTTGTACCAGGTCTCGAACATCTCGCGTCCGTAAATCCCCTTGATCTCCAGCCCCTTGAAAATCACCTGTGTCCAGTCGATGGCCGTCTGCGACGGAGGAATGCCGAGCAACGCGATCTTGCCGCCGTGATTCATCGCTTCCAGCATGCTCGTGAACGCGCTCGGCACGCCTGACATTTCGAGGCCAACATCAAAGCCTTCGGTCATGTGCAGGTCGGCCATCACGTCGCGCAACGACACCCGCGACACGTTCACGGCACGCGTCGCGCCCATCTTGCGCGCGAGTTCGAGGCGGTATTCGTTGACATCGGTGATCACGACGTTGCGCGCGCCGACATGTTTTGCAATCGCCACAGCCATGATGCCGATCGGTCCCGCGCCGGTGATCAGCACGTCCTCGCCGACCAGATTGAACGAGAGCGCCGTGTGCGTTGCATTGCCGAAGGGATCGAAGATCGCGGCGAGGTCATCGGAAATGTCGGCGGGGATCTTGAACGCGTTGAACGCGGGGATCACGAGAAATTCAGCAAACGCGCCTGCGCGGTTCACCCCTACACCGACCGTATTGCGACACAAGTGACGGCGCCCAGCGCGACAGTTACGACAGAAGCCGCACGTGATGTGTCCTTCGCCCGACACGCGATCGCCGATCGCAAAGCCGCGCACTTCCTGCCCCATCCCGACGATCTCGCCCACATATTCGTGGCCGACATGCATGGGCACGGGTATCGTCTTTTGCGCCCACTCGTCCCATTTCCAAATGTGGATATCGGTGCCGCAGATCGCCGTGCGCGTGATGCGGATCATCACGTCGTTGTGGCCCATCTCGGGCGTGTCCACTTCCGTTAGCGTCAGACCCGGTGCGCGTTCGAGTTTTGCCAGTGCTTTCATGTTCGTCTCCCCTCAGATAATGCCAAGCGAACGACCGACACGCGCGAACGCATCGACGGCGAGGTCGATCTGTCCGGGCGTGTGCGCCGCGCTCATTTGCGTACGGATTCGTGCGCGTCCTTTCGGTACGACGGGAAACGAGAAGCCAATCACGTAGACACCTTCTTTCAACAGCGCATCTGCCATGCGCGATGCCAGTTGCGCGTCGCCGAGCATGACCGGGATGATCGGATGTTCGCCGGGAACGAGCGTGAAACCGAGCGCGCTCATGGCCGTGCGAAAGCGCGAACCGTTTTCCCTTACGCGTTGCCGCAGGGCCGCGCCCTCATCGCTTGCCAGCAACTCGAGCACCTTGAGCGTGGCTGCTGCGATGCTCGGCGCAAGCGAATTCGAAAACAGGTACGGCCGGGAACGCTGCCGCAGCAAATCGACCACTTCCTTGCGCGCCGCGACATAGCCCCCCGATGCCCCGCCCAGCGCCTTGCCGAGCGTGCCGGTAATGATGTCGACGCGCGACAGCACGCCACAATACTCAGGCGTGCCGCGGCCATGCTCGCCGACGAAACCGACCGCATGCGAATCGTCGACCATCACGAGCGCGCCGTAACGGTCCGCCAGATCGCAGATGCCGGCGAGATCGGCGATGATGCCGTCCATCGAAAATACGCCATCGGTCGCGATCAGCTTGAAGCGCGCACCGGCGGCGTCCGCTTCGCGCAATCGCGCTTCGAGGTCGGCCAGATCGTTGTTCTTGTAGCGGTATCGTTTCGCCTTGGACAAACGCACGCCGTCGATAATGCTCGCGTGATTGAGTTCGTCGCTGATGATCGCGTCGGATTCATCGAGCAAGGTTTCAAACAGCCCGCCGTTAGCGTCGAAACAGCTGGAGTACAGAATGCAGTCGTCGGTTTGCAAAAACGCGGCGATTGCCTGCTCCAGTTCCTTGTGAACCGTCTGTGTACCGCAAATAAAGCGCACCGACGCCATGCCGAAGCCGTCGCGGTCGAGACCTTGTTTGGCTGCATCGATCAGGCGCGCGTCGTCGGCGAGACCGAGATAATTATTCGCGCAGAAGTTCAGTACATTCGTGCCGTCCGCGAGCCGCACGTCAGCCGATTGCGGACTCGCGATCACGCGCTCGGACTTGTAGAAGCCATCGGCGCGAATCTGCTCGAGCGTGCCGCGCAGATGGGTGATATAACGATCTCGCATGAAACGGGCTCCTGAAAGGGGTGGCACCGGCCGCCTGTTATAGTGGTGGCTCGATAAATCGCACCGGAAAATATCGATATATCGAATTACAATCCGGTATATCGAACAACTTTAAACGATAGGGCAGCAAATGGCAAGTTCGGGAATCCGGCGCACAGCGAAGAGCGCCACGGCCACGCTGGATCCGGCCGTGGCGGCGCCGCCGCGTGTGGGCGAGCAGATTGCACGGTTGCGCAGCGAGCGGCGGATGACGCTCGACGATTTGTCGCGGGCGGCAGGCGTGTCCAAATCGATGCTTTCAGAAATCGAGCGCGACAAGGCGAATCCGACCATCGCGGTTGCGTGGCGGCTGACGAATGCGCTTGGCGTGAGTCTCGACTATTTGTTCGCGCAGCAAAAAGCGCCCGAGGCGATTGCCGTGTCGGGCCCCCACGATATTCCGACGCTCAGTGGTCACGAGGGGAAATATCAGTTGCGCGTCTGGGGGCCAATCGAGCTGGCCGGAAAATTCGAATGGTATGAGTTGTTGTTGCAGCCGGGCGGCGCGCTCGTGTCGAACGCCCACGAGCCGGGAACGCGTGAGCACCTGACCGTGTTGCAGGGCGCAATCGAGATCGAGGCGGCCGGCACGACGAAGCGCCTGAAGGCTGCCGACACGGCGCGCTATGTGGCCGATGAACCGCACGCGATTCGCAATGCCGGGAAGACCGACGCCCGGGCGCTGCTCGTGGTCATCCACGGGTGAGGCGCATCCCATGCCTTGGGCCGATCTGTCCCACCGGAGCTGATACTACCGGCGATGGGTTCGCTCTCCCGCATGGCCGCCGATCTGGGCCGCCACCACCGCCGATTAGGCTCTGCGCATTACGGTAGGCTCAGGCGCAAGCCGAGCCCCCATCCTTGCCAGATCCGTGCGCAGCCGAAACACCGCCACCGAATCCCGCAGCCGGCTACCCTGTGCTTCGACCGAAGCCGCGGCGCCCGCCGCCTGCTCGACCAGCGCCGCGTTTTGCTGAGTCGCCTGATCGATCTGGTTGATCGCCTGGTTGACCTCTTCAATACCGGCCTGCTGCTCCAGCGAAGCCACCGAGATAGCGTCGATAATCTGGTTGACCTTTTTGACAGCCAGAATGGTGCGCTCCATCGTCTCGCCCGCTTCCTTGACCAGCGAAGAACCCGCTCCCACCTGTCTAACCGAGTCCTCGATCAGCGCCTTGATCTCTTTGGCTGCGGCGGCACTGCGCTGCGACAGCACCCGCACTTCGCCTGCCACAACCGCAAAACCCCGCCCTTGTTCGCCGGCACGCGCGGCTTCCACCGCTGCGTTCAAAGCCAGTATGTTGGTCTGAAACGAAATGCCTTGGATCACACCAATAATTTCGGCGATTTTTTGCGAGCTGCCGGAAATACCTCGCATGGTGTCGATTACTCTCCCCACCACGTGCCCGCCTTGTGTCGCAATCGCCGATGCATCGCCGGCCAGAATGCCGCCCTGGCACGCGCTATCGACGTTGCTTTTGACTGTGGCGGTGAGTTGACCGACGCTGGCCGCAGTCTCCTCGATCGAGGCCGCCTGCTGTTCGGTGCGCTGTGACAAATCCGTATTGCCGGCGGCAATCTCAGCGGTCGCAATACTGATCGCATCGGCACTGGCACGCACGCCCTGCACCATGACCTCAAGACTCCCCTGCATACGCGCAAGTGAAACTAGTAGGTCCCCCATTTCATCGCGATTGCGCGCGTGGATCTCGCTGGATAGATCGCCGGATGCAATTTTCTCGAAGGTCGTGACCGCCGCTCGGATCGGACCGACAATCGCTTGTACCAGGACCCGAGCGGAGAATGCCGCCAAAACGAGTGCAACCGCAAGCACGCCGATAAACAGCATCTTCATCTGGCCATAACGAAACTGCGACGCCTTGTAGACAGCTTGAGCATCGAGAGATCTCCTCTTTTTGACGCGTCAGGCTAGTGCCCGGAGCGCTTCCTTGTAGTTTTTAGCTCGGTCGCGCCATGCGGGTCACTGGCAAGGGGATGACTGGTAGAGCCGCTTTTTAACACGAATGCGGCGCCGCGCTAAATGGTGGAATACCATGATGCTGACGCGGGCGACAGGCCCCGCCTCGGATCGATCCGAGTCGCTACGCCGGGCTTGCCATATATATCACGCAGTGATATATATGCACCAGGGCATGGGATGTTGCGGCGCGCGGTCGTGCCGGCGCGAGCAATGACGGGAAAACTTCATGAGCGAGTCCAGAACGTTCGAAATCTTCCGCTACGACCCGGACAGTGACGCCGCGCCTCGCATGCGGACGCTCGAGATCGACATTGTGCCGACCGACAGGATGCTGCTTGATGTATTGGTGAGGCTGAAGGCGCTCGATGAAACGTTGAGTTTTAGGCGCTCGTGCCGGGAAGGCGTATGTGGGTCGGACGCGATGAACATCAATGGCAAGAACGGGCTTGCCTGTACGACGAACCTCCTCGATCTGCCACGACATACGATTTTGCGCCCGCTGCCCGGCTTGCCGGTCGTGCGCGACCTGATTGTCGACATGACGGCATTCTTCAAGCAATACCACTCGGTCACGCCATACCTGATCAACGATACGCCGCCGCCCGAACGCGAGCGCCTCCAATCGCCGGACGAACGCGATGAGCTTGATGGGCTCTATGAATGCATTCTGTGCGCCTGTTGCTCGAGCGCCTGCCCATCGTTCTGGTGGAATCCCGACAAATATGTCGGCCCCGCAGGTCTCCTGCAGGCATACCGGTTCCTCGTGGACTCACGCGACGAAGCCACGAATGCACGGCTCGACAATCTCGACGATCCATATCGCCTGTTCCGCTGCCGCTCGATATTGAATTGCACCGACGTTTGCCCGAAGGGATTGAACCCAGCAAAGGCAATCGGTGAGATCAAAACCATGCTTGCACGCCGGATTATTTGAACTGTTTTGGACAAAAGAGCGAGAACGGTCATGGCAACACCACGCGCGGCACCCGGGGAACTGATCGACGTCCGGCCACTCGGTCCAGGCGTGAAGAGCGCCAAGTCGGTCACTCTCATACGCTCCGACCATCTCGAAGTCCTACGACTCGTCCTTCCTGCCGGCAAGCGGATTCCAGAACACCACGCGCCAGGTGAGATTACCGTGCAGTGCCTGGAAGGAAGCTTGAAGTTTGGCACCGACGTCGCCGTGCACACGATGCACGCAGGCGACCTGCTCTTCGCCGCGCCTGGCCAAGCGCACTGGCTTGAGGCGCTCGACGACGCGTCGGCACTCGTCACGCTCTATTTGCCGCAGGGTTGTTGAGCGCACCGCAGCAGCATACGACACTCGCACCCAGACAAGCCCTTGCACGGAGAACAAAGACGGACGCATCGCATTGCTCGTCGCTCGCGACGGCATAAGCGCCGCGCAAGCATGAGTGCGCCGCACGCTCGTCATCTATCTTCACGCAGGAAGCGGATCAAAGCGGGATCAAACAACTGGGGTCACAGATTCAAACCCGTACCACTTAACAAATACGTGGAATTCACGGTAGAAAAGGCCCTCACGCAATTTGCCGACGGCCTTGTTTACGTAGAAGCCGCAGGTCCGCTCAGAATTTATACTGCGGGTTCTTCGGGTCGAAAGTCGAGTCGTCGAAATGTTTGGGCGTCACGTCGGTGAACGTAAACTTCTCGAAGAGTTCGCCGTTGTTGTCCCACGATTCGCTGGTCCCGAAAAAGGGGCGCCGCAGATCGAGCCCCAGGCGCACTTTCTTCGCATAGAACTGGGGCTGTCCAGTGGGCGTTTCCCAAGTGAACGCCACGACGCGTTCGCCGGACTCGGTCAACACTTCGATCTTCGTAGGCTTATCGACACCCGCAACGCGATACTTTTTCAGCTCCGCAAGATATAAATCGGTGACGTAGCCGATGTTCAGTTCCCGCACCGTGTGATTCGACTGTGCGAGGGCACGGCCGCTATCGATCGGCGTCCATATCGACACGAAGCTGAAGGTGCCGCCCTGGTGTGCGTAGAGCTGTTTCGGATCCTTCGTTTCGTCGTAGATCATTTCTTGCCCGGCGTTCCTGCCGTCGGGTAACCACTTGACGTAGACTTGCCTCGGATCCTGGCGATAGCGCACCAGCAAGTGGGCCGGTTGGGTCTGCCACACGCCCTTTATGCGTTGTTGGCTATAGGTCTGAAACTCATATTCGCGGTAGCGGGCGCTACCCGCCGCAACGTAGCGCGGGAGCGTATCGGGGGATAGCGATTGAAACAGTTCGACAAGTTGCGCGTCACCCAATTTTTCCAGCTCGCCGCTTTGTGCCGCGTGGTTCAACCAACCTACCTGCCGCTCGACGGGCAAGCTGCCCACCTGAGACAGGGCGATCGAGGACGCATTGCCCGACGCCCCGGTGTCCCCGGCTTGGGCCGGCGCGGCCTCGCTGGCGGCCGGTGTCGGTGCCGCATCCTGGCCGTGCGCCGGCACGGCGATCATGGCAGCCGATACGAGCGCTAAAGAGAACAGTCGTGCACGGCCGGTGGCGCGCAATGGGAGGAAGGCCTGGAAAACTCGCAGCATGCTGCACCTCGCGTTAGGCTATGGACAGTTAAGAAGCGGCTAAGGATGCCGCTAAGGAATCGTTAACGAATCGCCAAGACAAGGCGGCAAGCGGATTCGACAGCCCACGGAAATGCGCCTTAAGCGCGTCGCCGATTTCGCGATCACCGTGCTCGACTGCCAAGTCTTCGAGATTGCGAGCGGCTCATGAAAATCGTTGGCAACCCGGCTTCTGATTTCGTTGTCCCTGACCTCGCTGTATCAGTTCTCAATTCTAGGCGACAAAACCGTATGCCGTGAATTGCGTGCATTGAACGCTAAGTTGATCTGCCCCCCCACTCTCTATCACGCGTTTTGGCGGTAGAGGATCGCCGTCGGCTTGCGCCACCAAAAAGCCATTTTGCAGGAAATTTTGGATCCGATATCCTATATACTTTCTGTAAAATCAGAGTGCACAGCGATTTAGTTTAAGTCAAAATTTCTCATACCAGGGCCGCGCGATTCGCAACCGCGCCGGTCTTCTCCGACCAAGCTCCGCGTACCTGGCCAGGTATGGCAAACCGGCTTTGAGACGTTGCCCTTGGTCTATCGGGAGCACGATGACATGCTGACACTCAGCGCGCACGATCGCGCAATGCTGGACGGCGACCTCGGACCAGGCGTCGCGCTGGCCATGCGTATCGTGACCCGGATCGCAGACGTCATGTCCGCGCACGAACTCATCGACGTAAGGTCGGCGCATATCGACGGCTGCCTCTATCACGGCGCGGCCAGCCTCGACTTCGTCGAACGCTTTGTGCAAGCCGGTACGAAAGTAGTGATCCCGACCACCCTGAACGTCGGCTCGCTGGACCTGATCCATCCCGAGCTATACCACGGGCCGGCGAGCACGGGGAAGGCCGCGCAGCGGCTCATGGACGCTCACGTGGAACTAGGCTGCGAGTCCAGCTTCACGTGTGCGCCCTACCAACTCAAGCACCGGCCGAAGCTGGGCGAGCAGATTGCGTGGGCGGAATCCAATGCGATCGTCTTTGCCAATTCCGTGCTCGGTGCGCGCACCAACCGCTACGGGGATTTCCTCGATCTGGCGGCGGCCATCACCGGCCGCGCACCCTATGCAGGTCTGCACGTTCTCGAGAATCGCGCGGCCCGGGTCGTGTTTGAAGCCCCTGATTTTTCGGCGCTGCCGGGACGCGACATCTTCTTCGCCGCTTTAGGCTTGCTGATCGGAAAAGAGGCCGGCGCGAGCGTTGCGGCAATCGTCGGCCTGCCGCCCGACACGACGGAAGACGAGCTCAAGGCGCTAGGGGCAGCCGCCGCATCCAGCGGCGCGGTCGCTCTTTTTCATGCGGTCGGGATCACACCGGAAGCGCCGACGCTGGACGCTGCCTTGCAAGGCCGAGCGCCGATGCGCACCGTTGCTGTGTCGCTGGAAGATCTGCGGGGCGTGCGCCGGAAATTGAATCACGCCGGCCCGGGCGAGCCGCTCGTGGCAGTGAGCCTGGGCACCCCGCATTTCTCCGTTGCCGAATTCGAACAACTGATGCAATTGTTTGCGCGGCACGCGGGTCCGCTGCGGTGCGACTTCTACGTCAACACCAGCCGCTACATTCTCTGGTTGCTGGAGCAAACCGGCGTGGCTGGACAATTGGCCGATCGCGGCGTGCAGGTCGTGGTCGATACCTGCACATACATCACGCCCGTCATGAAGAAAATGACCGGGCTCGTCATGACCAATTCGGGGAAATGGGCACATTACGCACCGGCCAACATTGGCGTCACGGTCGCATATGGCAGCATGTCGGAATGCGTGCGCTCGGCCTTCGAGGGAAAGGTGTGGTTCGATGAACAGATCAGCTAACGCGGGCGGCAATGCCAGTGACGCAACCGCAATCGCGCGGCCTTCTCAGGTCTACACGGGAATAGCGCTGACCAGCGGCTATGCGCGCGGCCCGAAAGCCCAGCTCAGCGAACCGCTCAGCTTCTGGGGCGGGTACGACAGTGTGCAAGGGACCATCGTCGACAAGACCCATCCTTGTTTCGGCCAGCGGCTCGGTGGCACGATCATGGTGATGCCGCGCGCCAAAGGCTCCAGCTCCAGCAGCAGCGTTCTTGCGGAAGCCATCCGCAACGGCACCGGACCGCTCGGCATCATCCTGCGCGAACGCGATCTGATCATCGCGACCGGCGTCATCGTCGCCAGCGAACTCTATGGGATCAACATCCCGCTGGTCGTGGTCGCAGACGCCGATTTCAAATCGATCAGCGACACTGACGCCGTCATTGAAATCGACTCCCCCAACCACCTAGGCGTAGCGCGGGTCACGCTGATCGCGCCATCGCACGCCCTCTCCGAGCACGACGCGACATGAGACTGGGATTCATAGGGACGGGCACCATTACCGCAGCGATCGTAACCGGCCTGCTGAAGTCCTCTGCCGCCGTGGAGGCGATCTGGATCACGCCCCGCAACGCGCAGATTGCGGCCCGGCTGGCGCAAACCGACAGCCGCGTCCATATCGGCGTGACCAACCAGGAAGTCGTGGACCGCTGCAAGGTAGTTTGCCTCGCGATCCGCCCGCAGGTTGCGCAGGAGGTGCTCGCAGCACTGCGGTTTTCCCCTGATCATCAGATCATGAGCCTGATCGCGACTTATTCGCGGCAGCGGGTACAGGCCTTGGTCGCGCCGGCCCTACAGGTCGTGCGGGTTGCCCCCCTGCCTACCGTTGCCGAGTGCGTGTGCGATACCGTCGTCTTTCCTGCGGATCCGCTGGCCGCTGATATTTTCTCGCCACTGGGCGGCACGGTCGAGGTCGCCGACGAGCGCGGTTTCGACGCCCTATTCGCCGCGACGGCAGGTATGGCCAGTTACTTTGGGATGCTGCAGGCGCAGGCCGAGTGGCTGCTTGCACATGGCATCGCCTATGCGGATGCGCGGCGCTATCTGGCCAGTTTATATTTCGGTCTGGCCAACGCCGCAAGTGTGGACGCAGCGCCGTTCAGCGAGATGTCCCGGGCGTATACAACGCCGGGCGGACTTAACGAACAGGTATCCAATCAGCTCGCGGAGCAAGGGGTATACGGCGCATATCAGGATGCGCTTGAGCACGTCTTCGAGCGCATTCAAGGTCAATTGCGCCAGGCAGACTGATGCGCAGGCTCTCCCGCCTTATCGCCTCCGGCTCTAGCGCAAGACGACCGATTCGACGATCTTCACGATCTGCTGCGCGGCCACCTTCACGTGCTGCTCCAGCAGCTTGGCGCCGAGCTTGGCATCGCGCTTGCGGCACGCTTGCACCAGCCCCATATGTTCTTCGTGCGACTGCGTGCGTATCGGCACCTTGACCACCTGAAAGCGGAAATACCGGTCGCTACGGTCGTGCAGCACCCGCAACATCTGCAGCGTGATTTCGCGTTGCGCCGGCAGATAGAGCGTTTCGTGGAAGCTCCAGTTCAAATGCCCCCACTCTGCCTCATCGGCCCGGTCCATTTCCTTGACCATGCGTTCGGCCCGGGCAATTTCCGCCTCGGTGATGCGGGGAATCGCTTCTGCGAATATCCATGGCTCCAGCCGCAACCGGATGTCGAACGTCTCGCGCACCTCTGCGACGGATAGCTCGCAGACGTAAGCCCCCTTGTGCGCCACGACGTTGATCATGCCTTCGGCTCGCAAGCGCGTAATGGCCTCTCGCACCGGCACGCGGCTCACGCCCAGTTCTTCGGCCAAGGCCTCCTGCCGCAGCACTTCACCCGGCGCCAAGTCGCCGCTCAAGATCCGCTGGCGTATCGCCGCCGTGACCAATTCCACCGCTGTAGGTCGTACTATTTTGCGGCTCACCCTTTCGGCGATGACGGGATCTTTCACAATGGGCACTTCGTTACGGCGTTGCTTAGCGGCGACCATGGATATAGCTGTGCTTGTAGAGTTATTAGGAACATCCCGATCGTAGCATGGCTTGGATTTCGGATCCAAAATCCCAAATGCCATTATTCACCTTGTTTAGAACCCCGCACGCCGTATCCACGCCCCGGCTTTCATCACCGCGGCGATACGCTCGCCCTGCCCCGTCAGCAAGTGAATATTCTGCGTGGGGTCACCGTCCACGACCAACAGATCGGCGGTCGCGTCGGCCGCAACCACACCCAGGCGCCCCTCCATGCCGACGATTTCCGCGCCGATTGCGGTCGCCTGGCAGATGGTTTCGAACGCACCGACGATTTCCGCGCGGATCGACAGTTCATCGCTTTGGAATTCATGCATGTCGCCCAGCAAATCGCTGCCTAAACCGATCTTGACACCGTGGCGCTTCAGAATCTCAAGCGCGCGCAAGCCCTGAATCCGCACCGCCTCATTCTTGAGCAAGGTGCTTTCCCCGATGCCCGCCTTTGCACCCACCTTGCTCATCGCATCGTAAGTCACCAGCGTGGGCACTGCATAAGCACCATGACGGGCCATGAGTTCGGCCGTGGCGTCGTCGATAAGATTGCCGTGCTCGATGGTCCTGATGCCGAGTTCGACCACGCGCGAGATCGCCTTGGCGGTGTAGGCGTGCGCCATCACATAGGTCTGGTGCGATTGCGCCTCTTCAACAATCGCCTTGATCTCGTCGACCGAAAATTGCAGATTGCCGATCGGATCGGTCGGCGACGCCACGCCGCCCGAGGCCATGATCTTGATATGGTGGGCGCCGGCTCGCATTTCCTCGCGCACGGCCTTGCGGACGTCGTCGACACCATCGACGATGCGACCGATCGCACCGAGGTTGCGGTTGCAGCCGCAAGGATCAGGATCCGAGTTATCGAAGCGTTCGCGGAAATCGCCATGGCCGCCCGTTTGCGACAGCGCCTTGCCGGCGACAAAGAGACGAGGCCCGGCGATGACGCCTTCCTCGATCGCCTTCGACAGCGCGTAGTCGGCGCCGCCCGCGTCCCGCACCGTCGTGAACCCGCGATTGAGCATGCCCTGCAGGATGGGCACCGCGCGCAGCACCGCGAAGGTGTTCGGCAGCCGGCTGTTGTTGCCCAGATGAGCCACCGATGCGATCACGTGCGCATGGCAATCGATCATGCCCGGCATGACGGTGCGGCCGCCCATGTCTATGGTCTGCGCATCCGGCAGCGATACTGGCTCGCGGGTGACTTCGCGTATCGTGTCGCCGTCGATGACGATGCAATACCGCCCATCATCGTGTTCGTGATTGACGTCGAGCACACGCGCGTTTTTTAGGATCAACATGGTTACACCTGTATATTTTCGCTAGGATGGAGAGCGCACGATTCAGTGGAGCGCCGCGCTCACTTCAACAAGAACCCTCGGGCAAGCGGATCGCGGTCGTCGACAAAGATCGTGTTATGCCCTGTGACACGCGCCCAACCCTCGATGCTGGGGATGATCGCCTCGAACTCGCCGACACGGGTCGCCTCTTCGGCAATACCGTTGAACAAAGTGCCGATGATGCTTTCATGCACAAATCGCTCGCCCACTTGCAAGCGGCCTTTGGCCACGAGTTGCGCCATACGGGCCGAGGTTCCGGTGCCGCAAGGCGAGCGGTCGATCGCCTTGTCGCCGTAGAAGACTGCGTTGCGCGCATGCGCCGTCGGCACTGTCGCGTCGCCAGTCCACATTACGTGGCTCAGGCCGCTGATTTCCGGTTGCTCCGGGTGAACGAAGCGGTATTTCTGATTCGCCTTCTGCCGCAGGATCGGGCTCAGACGCTGGATGTCCGACGGCTTCAAGGTATGCAGGCCGGCGTAGTGGGCTTGAGGCTCGATGATGGCGTAGAAATTCCCGCCATAGGCTACATCGAAGCGAATTTCGCCGATGCCGTCGAGTTCGACGCTCAGATCGGTCGAGTGAAGAAATGACGGCACGTTGACAAGCTGGACCGAGTCGACGTAGTCGCCGTCCATCTTGTAGCGCGCGAGCACAGGACCGGCCGGCGTATCCAGGCGCAGCACCCCTGCCTCGCGCGGCCGCACCAGACCATGCTCGATGGCGGTGGTCACGGTGCCTATGGTGCCGTGGCCGCACATAGGCAGGCAACCGCTGACTTCGATAAACAAAATCGCCACATCGCAATCGGGCCGCGTCGACGGATACAGTATGCTGCCGGACATCACCTCGTGCCCGCGCGGTTCGAACATCAGCGCCGTACGTATCCAGTCGAACTCACGCTCGAAGTGCGCGCGCCGTTCTATCATGGTGTCGCCAGACAGGATGGGTGCGCCCCCGGCCACCACGCGCACCGGGTTGCCGCAGGTGTGGCCGTCAATGCAAAAAAAAGTACTTCTCATGCTCTTGCTCCAAAAACGATAGCAGCGCGCTCCCGTCCCGTCAGTGCGTCAATTCGACCAGCCCTTGAGATCGGCAAGCGTCTTCTCGACGATGGTCACGATCGCGGCGCGCTCCTGGCCTTCGAGCTTCAGACGCGGGGCCTTGACGTTTTCCGAATAGCCTGCCGTAATGTTTTCCGCCAGCTTGATGTACTGCACCAGCTTGACGTGTACATCGAGGTGGAACAACGGGATCAGGATACGATACAGCTTACGGGCTTTTGCGAAATCGCCCTTCACGGCCAGGTCGAGCAGCTCGACCGACTCCTTCGGTACGGCATTGGCCATGCCTGATACCCAGCCCGTCACGCCGAGCGCCGCAGATTCGACCACCAGATCGTCCACGCCGCAGAAGACCGCAAAGCGCTCGCCGAAGCGAGTGTACAGATCGGTTACCCGTGTCGTGTCGTAGGTCTCTTCCTTGATCGCGACGATATTCGCTTCGTCTTTCAATTGATCGAGCAAATCGGGACGCAGATCCACGCCATAACCACGCGGATTGTTGTATAGCATCAGGCCCAGCTTGGTACTACGTGCGATGGTTCGGTAGAACGCCACTGTCTCGCGATCGTCGGAGCGGTATGTCAGCCCCGGAAATACCATCAGGCCTTGCACGCCGATCTGTTCTGCGTCGTGCGCGAACTGCACCGCGCTGGCCGTGTTGGTTTCGGCCAGGCCGGAAATGACGGGCACACGGCCGGCAACCGTTTCCACGGCGATCTTGAGCACGGTGCGCTTTTCTTGCGCGCTCAACTGGGCGTTTTCGCCCACCATGCCCATCATCACGACGCCGCCGACGCCGTTGTCGATCAGGCGGTTCAACCCGCTTTTGATCGCATCGTGATCGAGTGAACCGTCGTCCTTCAGCTTCGTGGTAACGGCAGGGAAAACACCTTTCCAATTGACTTGCATGGCAGCACCTTTATAAAGATTGAAACAACACGGGTAAGCCCGTAACTCATCCGAGGCACTTGCAGCCTCGTTATTGTCGAAAGCGCTCGATCGAGTAAGCGCCCAGCCCGGTTCCTGGGGTACGGTCGGCGAGTAGGTCCGCCACCAGCGCGCCGGTCGTGGCCGATTGCGTCAAACCGAGATGTCCATGGCCGAACGCATAGATCACCGAGGGCACATGAGGCGAGCGGCCGATGACGGGCAGCGAGTCCGGCGTCGAAGGTCGATGTCCCATCCATTGCACGGCGCCCCGCGCGTCGAGGCCCGGTAAGAAACGCTTGCCCAGCGTGAGCAGCGCATCGCTACGTTTGAAATTGGGCGCGGCGTGCAGCCCCGCAAATTCCGCCGCGCCGCCGATGCGCAAGCCAATATCGAGCGGCGTCGCGACAAACTTGCGCTCCGCAAAAATCACTTCTCGCGACAGCGTGGTACCCGACTGCGGCAGCGTGGTGTTATAGCCGCGCTCGCTATCGAGCAGCACGCGGTCGCCGATCGACGCAGCCAGCGCGCCCGACCATGCGCCCGCCGCCACCACCAGACGGCGGCCGGCTACCGCACGGCCACCTGCCAGCCTGGCAGCCGGTGCCGCGCTATCGGACACGTCGAGCGCGACCGCGGTCCCTTCGACGAATTGGGCGCCCAACTCGCGCACCCGATCCCGCAACAAGGAAACCAGTTGCTTGGGGTCCCCGATGTGGGACCAATCGTCAAGGAACATGCCGTGCTTGAAGACCGGCGCGAGCGCCGGTTCGCACTCGCGAATCTCGGCCTGGCTCAACGCCCGGCAGCGCACGCCCAGCTCGCGTTTGAAATGCCAGTCTTTCGCATCGGCCTTGAACGCCTCGTCGGTCTCATAGACGGTCAAAGCGCCACGGCGATAGAACATTGTCATCGCACCGATGTCTTCGAACATCGGCACAAGATCTTGGTACACCCGGTTGTTCAGGGCTGCTAACGCGTGCGATATGGCGGTGAAACGCGGCTGCTGCCCGGCTCGCCGAAACGCCATGAACCAGGGCAGCGCGGCAGGCACATGCCTCCAGTTCAAGGCGAGCGGCCCGAGCGGATCGCACAACCATCGGGCAGCGTTCAAAAACAGGCCGTTCACGGAAATCGGCGTACTTTCCGTAACCGCGATACCGCCCGCGTTCCCATGCGAGGTGCGGTCGCCCTCGAAATCGCGATCGACAATGGTGACCGCCGCGCCGTCTTTCAATGCCGACCAGGCACACGCCAAACCGACCACGCCCGCGCCGATGACCACGACGTCGGGAATAGGGGAAAATCGGGTGTGGGAATTCATCATTACCAGTTTGCGTTACGAGCCACGGTTGTTGTGCAGGCGCGGCATGTCAGTGACGTCCGATAAACAGATCGGCCGCGGCCGGATCTGCGAGCAGCGATGCGGCATCGCCCTGCATCGCGACCGTGCCCTGGTCGATGATGTAGCCGCGCTGGCTCACGGCGAGCGACTGGCGTGCACGCTGCTCGACCATCAGGACGGCGGTGCCGGCGGCAGGCAGGCGCGCCACATAGCTAAAGATCTCATCGACCAGCGCCGGCGAAAGCGCTGCGGTCGGCTCGTCGAGCAGCATCATGCGCGGCGTACGCATCAGCGCACGTGCGAACGCCAGTTGCTGGCGCTCGCCGCCGGACAATGCGCCGGCCCGGCGGCGGCGATGGCTCGCGAGCGCCGGAAACATCTCGTACATGGCTTCGGCCCGGCGCCGCGCGTCGCGCACGCCCTGCACCACCAGCAGGTTGTCGTGCACGCTCAGGCTGGCAAATACGTTCGCCACCTGCGGCACATAGCCGATGCCAGCTTTCAGGCGCGCTTCCACGCGTTCGCGTGTGATGTCGTGCGCCTCGAACCGCACCGAGCCCGCAACGCGCGGCAGCAGCCCCATCGCGGCCTTGATGATGGTCGACTTGCCGGCCCCGTTGGTGCCGGCGATCGTGACGATTTCACCCGGCGCCACATGCAGATCGATGCCTTTCAGGATGTCGATCTCGCCGTAGCCACCCGTCAGACCGGTAATTTCGAAGATCGGCGTCATACGGCGCCCCCGATGTAGGCCGCGCGCACGCTCGGTTCGGCGAGTACCTCGTCGGGCCGCCCGTGCGCGATCAGGCGCCCTCGATCCAGTACGTACAGATCGTCCACCAGACGGTTCAGCGCCTCCAGGTTATGTTCGATGATCAAGAAACCGATTCCTCGCGCGTTGAGTTCGCGGATGCGCTGCGAAAGTTCTTCGATCAGCACCGGATTGACCCCCGCGTACGGTTCGTCCAGCAGGATGAACTTCGGCTCCGACATCAGAATCCGGCCCAGTTCGAGCAGCTTCTTCTGTCCGCCGGAAAGGCCGCCCGCCAGGGCGTCGGCAACGCGCTCCAGCTTCAGGAACGCGAGCGTCGCATCCACGCGCGCGGCGATCTCGAGTTCGGCCGCCCGCACCGCGGCGGGCGCGCAGAACAAATAGCGCAGGCTTTCGCCGGGCTGCTGTCGCGCCCCCACTTTCAGGTTGTCGCGTACTGTCAGATGCTTGAACTCGCGCGGTATCTGAAAGGTGCGGCCAAAACCCGTTCGGGCGCGCTCATCCGGCGACAGATGTTCGAGCGCTGTGCCGCCGAACAGGATACGCCCGGCATTCTGGCGAATGAAACCGCTCAGGACCGCGAAAAACGTACTCTTGCCCGCGCCGTTCGGGCCGATCATGCCGTGCAGGCCGGCCAGGCTCATGTCCACCGATACGTCATCGAGCACCGTGAAATCACCGTAGCGCAGCGTAAGGCCGCTGGTGGAAAGCGTCATCTCAAACTCTCCCGCGTCGTCCGAACAACCCCTCGGGTCGCCAGCGCATGAATAGGATCAGCACCAGCCCGACCGCGCCGATCTGCACACTGGCCATGGCATCGTCGCTGACCCAAGGCATGACACCGCGCAAGAAACGCGATCCCTCGAGAAAAACCACCAGCAGCGCCGCGCCCGCCACCGAACCTGACAAACGCGCGACCCCGCCCATGATGACCGCCATCCAGACATAGAATGTAATCAGCGGCACGAACTGGTCCGGCACGATGTAGGTCATGTAGTGCGCGAAAAATGCGCCGGCCAGTCCGGTGATCGCGCCGCCGATCACCAGCACCTGCGTCTTGAAGCGCGCAGGATTCTTGCCGAGCGCCTTGACCGCCACTTCATCGTCGCGAATCGCTTGTATCAGCCGTCCATATGGGCTGTGCGTCAGGTGGCGCAGAAACAGCACCACGGCGACGTTGGCGACACACAGCATGCCCAGCAAGAACAATTCGCTATGCGCAGTGGTCCACGCGGGCCATAACCTGGGCACGCCAGGAATGCCCTGCACGCCGTTGGTCAGCCATTGCTCCTGCACCAGCACCAGTCGGATGATTTCAGAAAAGCCCAAGGTCACGATCGCGAGGTAGTCATCGCGCAAACGCAAGGCTATCTTGCCCAGCGGCCAGGCGATCGCGCCGCAGACGATCATTGCCGCCGCGAAGGCCAGCGGGGCCGGCCATCCGGCCCGCATCGTGAGGAGTGCGGATGTATAGGCGCCGGCACCGAAAAATCCGGCCACGCCGAAATTGATCATGCCGGTAAAACCGTACTGCAAATCCAGCGCAAAGGACAACAACACGTAGATCAGCGTTACCACGGCCAGCGTCAGCGCATAATCGAGCATCAACGCACTCCCTGGACACGGTTGAACAGACCCTGCGGGCGGATCAGCAGCACCAACAGCATCACCACGTAGGCAAGCGCGATCTTGTAGACGAAGCCCACGAGCGGCGTGGACCATTCCTGCAGCACACCGAGCAAGATCGCTCCGACCACCGCGCCCAGCGGATTGCCGAGTCCGCCGACCACGGCCGCGGCGAACGCGGGCAGCAGCGTCTCCCATCCCGCGTCGGGCGACACGACGGTGCGCACGCCGACCATCATCCCCGCGATGCCGCATACCGCGCCCGTGAGCGCCCACATCGTCACCATCGATCGCTCGACGCCAATACCGGAGACTCGGGCCAGATCCGCGTCGTCGGCCAGGGCGCGCATCTTGCGCCCCATCGACGTGCCGTACAGCAGCGTGAACACGACTGCCAGCACGGCCAGCGTCACCAGTACCAGTTGCCCATCGGTCGGATTGAGCATCACGCCATGCCAGCGCACCGCTCGTGTGATCGGCATATCGAACGCGCGTGGCTGGTGGCCGAACATGACGCCCAACAGCGCGCGAATCACGAAGCCGACGCCGATCGAGGTCAGCAACGACGTAATCACCGAACGCCGCAGGATTGCGCGAAACGCCAGGAAGTACGAGGCCAGTCCGACCAACGCACCGATCGCCGCGGCCCCGGCGCCGGCAGCCAGCAGCGATCCGCTCGCGGTATACGCGAACAGGCCGGCATAGCCGCCCGCGCTCACGACATCGCCAGTGGCGGCGTTCGGGAAGCGGGCAAGCCCGTAGACCAACGATACCGCCAGCGCGGGCAGCGCCACCAACATTCCGGAAATGAGCCCGTTGAGCGTCAGATTGACTATATCGGCAAACGTCATATGTCCCGGCCTTACAGTTTCACGACATACTTGCGCACGAACTGCCCGCTTTGCGCAAACGATGCCGCGAAGTCCGGTGTCACATCGTTGTATTGATCGAAGTTCAGCCGGCTCGAAGCGCCAACGTACGTCACCTTTTTGCCGGCGGCCAGCAGCTTCTTGCCATCGGCGAAACGATAAACCTCGGTGCCGCCCGGATTGCCCAGTTCATGGATTTTCGCAGCCAGGACCGCACCCGTTGCGTTCGGGCCGACTGCCTGCAGCGCAAGCGCGAGCAGGATCACCTCGTCGTACGCCATGGTTGCATATACATTGTCTTGCGCATGCATGCCGGTCTGCTGCGCAAAGCGCGAGACGAAACTTTCATAGGAAGGTGCGCCCTCGTCGCTGATCGATTCGACCGAGATCATGCCCTCGGCGACCTGCGCGCCCACCGCCTTGATCAGTTCGGGACCGGCCGCCCAGCCCGGCACGATCCATTTCACTTGCTGGCCGGTCTCGTACCAGGCGCGCAGCAGCAACTCGGTGTCCGTCAGATACGAGCCCGTCACGATCACGTCGGGATTGGCGCGCAGCACCTGCTGCACTTCGGAGCGATAGGTCGGACGATTCGGTTCGTACACGACACTGGCGACGATCTTTCCGCCCTGCGCCTCCCATGCCTTGCGAAAACCTTCGGTATTGCCGATGCCCGATGCGTTGTTGAACGCCATCAAGGCTGGACGTTTGAACCCTTCGCGCTTGGCGATCTGCGCGAAGGCGCGACCGAAGCGGTCGTTGGTGGCCTGGAATCGGAAGCTCAACAGCTTCGCGTTGACGGGCGGCGCGCTCAGCGCCGGAGCGCCGGCCGTATTCATGAGGATCATGCCGGCGTCGTTGGTGAGCGGTATCACCGCGAGCGACTCGCCCGAGCTCCATACGCCCAGCATCGCCTGAACCTGGTTCACACCGATCAGCTTCTTCGCGCCGAGTACCGCGGCCTGCGGACTGGTCTGCGAATCCTCGGCATACACCTCCAGTTTCACGCCGCCCGCACCCCCGGCATCGTTGACTTCAGCGGAACCGATCTGGATCGCCTTGAGCATGCCGGTGCCGTATGGCGACCCGGCGCCGGTGATCGGATTCAACGAACCGATCCGAAAAACCCCTTGCTGCGCCCAGCTTGACCGCGCCCATGGCGCGAGCCCAAGCGCTGCACTTGTCAGTGTCACGAACTTTCTACGGTCCATTGCTACTCCTTTAAGTTGTGCCGCGCAGCCCGGATATCGGGGCTGATCAGAAACCGGGAACTGTTAAATTGGATCCAATATAATGTATTCGCAAAGACTAATGTGGACACATTGTTGTGTCAATTGGAAAAAAACCCTAGGCCGCGAACGGCAAGCTTGCGGCTCCATGGGCCTTATTGGGTGTATGTGCCTATGGGGTGTATGTGCCTTGGGTGCCGGCGTTTATCTGCTGCTCGATGGCGTCGGGTCGCGTCGATAGCCTCGGTGGGAGCGAGCGGTGTGACATGCCAGTGGCTTAGCCAGCCGATCTCGGGCTGCCCCGACCACGCGTGCGTTCGAAGCCGTAGGCCTGACCCAGGTCGCGCCCTTCCTTGTCGAGGATGAGGTCAAGCGCCTGGGCGGCGACTATGGTCGGGCAATGGGTGCATGCCTGTCGGCCCTGGCGCAAGGCTTGTAGACTCTTCAAGGGGACGCGTGAAATCGTAGTGAGTTAGAAAGAACCCCCGCACCGTGCTTTCGAACACGACGACTTTCACCGCGGCATCTGTCTCCAGCGCCGCGATCACCTCGTGAAGTTGCGGGATAGTGCTAGGCCCAAAAATGTTGAAGGGCGGATTCTCAAGCAACACTCTCCAGTATGCGGGCGAGCGACGCTCAATGCGAATCTGCTGTTGTGCAATATCCGTTTCCATTTCGACTCCCAGGTCGTAAGCCGAGGCGAGAATGCGGATCGCGATAAAACAGCGCAGCGGAAAAGTCGCACGGCTAGGTTTTGATCAGAGGATGGGCTGCGCGACGAACAACGCCAAGTTCGCGTTGCCGAGCGTCAGCGCAATCCATACTAGCATCGTCAGCACGCAGTTTCAGGGGCCAGGACGTTGAGGATCCGCTGAGAACGCTTCATGACTGTCCAGGTAGACATGAGTGCATTGAATATAGCAGCGTTGCATATTCAATCAATTACAGATCGGCCGCGTTAAAGTGCTTACGCGTGGTGAAGCGACTCGGACGACAGGTCGATCAATCTCGCACCGGCAGATCGCCTGCGCTGTCGCGCAACGTCGGATAATTGCGAAAGAGATTCTCGGTAATATTTCAGGAGTCGTGCAATGTCTACCGGTAAGGTTATTGTCGATCGACGCGATGCCACAGTCGAAGTCCGCCTGTCCAATCCCGATAAATTCAATGCAATGTCCTTGGAAATGTGGCTAACGCTTGCAACGCATATCCGTGCGTTGCATGAAGACTCCACAGTGCGGGCGTTGGTCATCCGCGGCGATGGCGACAAAGCGTTTGTCTCCGGTGCCGACATCAGCGAATTCGACCGGGTCCGCTCGGACGAAAGCGGAAGCGGCGCTTACGATCGCGCGGTCCAAGACGCACAGCAAGCGTTGATCGGCTGCTCGTTTCCGGTCATCGCCAGCATTCACGGCATATGCATGGGTGGAGGCTTGGGGCTGGCGCTGGCTTGCGACCTGCGTTACGCGAGCACGACCGCCCGCTTTCGCATGCCGGCTGCGCGCCTGGGCCTCGGCTATAGCCTTTCCGGCGTGCGCCGCATGGTCGACATCGTCGGTGCTGCACGCGCGGCCGATCTGTTCATGACCGCCCGCACTTTCGACGCACATGAAGCCGAGCGCATCGGCTTGGTCCACTCGATATATCCCGCGCCCACGCTCGATGCCGTGGTCGCCGAAACCGTGTGCAATGTCGCCGCAAACGCACCGCTCACGCTCAGTCTGGTGAAAGCGGCGATTCATCTTTCTCTTGCGGGGAACGCTGATCACTCGAATCAGTCGGAACAAGCGTCGATCGAAATCGAACGCCGCCGCCAAGTGTGTGTCAATAGCAGCGACTACGCCGAGGGACGGCGCGCATTCGCGCAAAAGCGCGAACCGAGGTTCACAGGTAAATAAAGGCTTGCGGCTATCGACCGAATCGAGCCTACGCCGGGTCGCTATCGCCGATACAATCTGAAGCCTCGGCGCCGCCCGAAGTTGGCTCAATTCGTCAGGCTCAAATTCTCTAATGTCGCTCTCATCGCGAGCTGGCACGTCTCATTGAGGTTTCAAGAATGTTGTTTCTGGTTCATATGCAAGTCGCTATACCCGCCAACGCAGATCTAAATCACATCGACCAGCTGAAAACGGATGAAAAACGCTATACGCAGCAGCTTCAACGCGAGGGAAAATGGCCTAGCTTGTGGCGTGTAGTGGGACAGAATGCCAATTACAGCCTGTTCGATGTCGAGTCCAACGACGAGCTGCACGCCGTGTTGGGCGCGTTGCCGCTGTTCCCCTTCCTGACGATAGAAGTGACCCCGCTGGTCCAGCATCCGGCAACCGTGCAGAATCGAAGCGACCATTCCCTCGCTGAAATCTGACCCGTGGCCTGCGCACGCAGCAGGCGAATCACGGAACGAGGAACGACTTCAAGCCACCTGTCGGCACTCGGTCGTTTCGTTAATTTGCGCGGTAACTTCAAGCAGACGTTGCGCGATCTTGGGCGGGTCGAAATCACCATTGGCGAATCCGCGTGCCGATCCGCACAGCGCAATGGCCGCAACCGGTACCCCGGCACGATCGAAAATCGGCGCGGCCAGTCCGGCCAACTCGGCAGACGGCTGACTGCCGAGCATGACCCAGCCTTGCTTGCGGATCTGATTCCACCAGTCGTCGGTGCGCTCGGTAAAGGGCACCGTGGCGAAACGTTGGCGCGACGCTTCAAGCAATTGATTGCGCAGGTCGTCAGGCAGCCACGCGAGCAACGCCGTCCCACTGGCGCAGGCATGCAACGCAAGCTGTTCGCCCACGCGCCACGGCGCGAACGTCGAGCCTTCGGCCGGCATGCACTCGAGACAAATGCGGCTGTCGCCGCTACGGATGTACAGTGAAGCCGTCAAGCCAGTCTCTTGTTTGAGCGCCTGCATATAGGGATAGACGACTTGCCGCACGCTGGACGCGTCGAGCGCACGTGCGCCCCAGGTCAACATGCGCAAACCGATCTCGTAGCGACCATCGCGCTGCACGATAATGTCCTGGGCCTGTAGCGATTCGAGCAGGCGATACAGTGTCGCGCGCGGGATGCCGAGCGTGCGCGACATGGCACTAACCGACGTGGCAACGTTGTTACCCGTCAGGTAATCGAGAATCTTGGCAAACTTGCCCAGCACCAGCACGCTTGAAGGTTCGGTTTTCATGGGGTTCCTGACCTGCGCCGCCAGTGCGCCGCTACGGGTTCGTTAAACAGGCCTGGCGGTCGCCAGGTCGCTGACCATCTTGGCGCGTTGCGTACACGCCGCGAGCAGAAACGACAAATCGGTTCCGGTCGACACATATCGCGCGCCCATCGCAACAAATTCGGCAACGCGCTGCGGCCGCGATGCAAGGCCGCCGACTCCGGCGAACTTGCCATGTTTGTTGCAAGCCGCGATCACGCGCGCGTACGCCTCACGCACGTTCTCGTGCTCGTACTGCCCCGGTATTCCCATGTCCGCGATCAAATCATTGGTCCCGACCAGCACCAGGTCCACACCCTCCACCGCCGCAATCTCGTCGATCTGGTCGAGTGCGCTCGCGGTCTCGATCTGCACGACCACGACGGTCGCATCGTTCAAGGCGGCATTCGCATCGGCCGCGGGAAAATCTCGATACTGCAGATGCGGCAATCCGGAATTAGCCGAACGTTCACCCAGCGGCGCAAACTTGGCGTAGGACACAACTTTTCGCGCATCCTCGGCCGAGACGATATGCGGCGCGATTATGCCCATCGCACCGCCGTCCAGCACGCGCCCGATGTACTCGGGTGTTTTCGCCGGCACTCTCACCAACGCCGGGATACCCACCTCGAGCGCCGCCATGCATATTTGTGCGCAGGCATCCAGCGTCATGGTGCCGTGCTCAAGATCCAGGTAAAACGAATCGAACCCGGCAGTCTTGGCGATACGCGCGATCTCGATAGTGCGAACCAGGCGCACTATCATCGAAGACGCCACCTCGCCACGCTGCATTTTTTCTTTCAAGCTGTTGCGAGTAATGTCTTTCAATAGATGGGACAAAACGCCTCCTGATCTCTCGGCTGCCTGAATGCATTCGCTTAGCTACCCACTTAGCTACCCACTTAGCTGCCCAATTAGGTATCTGCATTTCAGGCATCCACCCTCGGGCACCTGATTTAAGCTACATTAGGCCGCATTAAGCGTAAACCCGCATTATAAACTTTCCCTCCATGTGAGAAAGTTTATTACACATTTTCAAATAAACGCAAGTGCGTGTGCGTGGCATTTACGCTTTTACGCACATTCACCCGGTTTGGATCAAATTTTCATTAGCGTTAATTAGGCCAGTCCCATGTCCGCCAGCTCGATACCCGTTGCCTTTGCCGCGCCTCCACTGGCCTGCGACACGCATTTCCATATTTTCGGTGCCCCGGGGCGCTACCCCTATGTCGATAATCTGCGCTACACGCCGCCGGTCGCCGAACTCGACGACTATTTAGCGCTCGCCGCCGCACTGGGCATCGAACGCATGGTATTCGTCCAGCCTAGTGCCTATGGCCAGGACAATACTTGCATGCTGGATGCGATGCGCACGCTAGCGCCGACTACGCGGCGCGGCATTGTCGACCTGGACGAAAATGCAGACGACAGCGCTTTCGCACGGCTCGACGAACAAGGTGTGTGCGGCGTGCGTATCAACGTGAATCCGATCAAGCCGACGACACCCGATTTTTCCGACAAAATCGTGCGGCGTATCGCCCTGCTCGACGCGCGCTGCCACGAACTAGGCTGGTCGCTCGATTTCCTGCTGCCCGGCTGGCTAACCACCGAACTGCTGCCCTTGTTGAGGGGCTTGCGCTCCCGGTTCAGCATCGCTCACCTCGGCATGCAGAAGGCCAGCGACGGCGCTCACGCAGCGGGATTCAAGGGACTGGTAGACTTGCTGAAATTTGGCGAGGGGCGCTGCTGGGTTAAGCTGACGGGCATTTACCGTATTTCGCAACAAGCCGGCTTCGACGATGTCACGCCGCTCGTGCAAGCGTTGGCGCAAGCGGCGCCGGATAGGCTGATCTGGGGTTCCGATTATCCGCACTTGTCGTTCGCGCAAAACGATTCGGTGACGCTGTTCAACCTGCTGGCGCGCTGGATGCCCGACGCGGCACTGCGCCAGAAGGTGTTGGTCGACAATCCCGCCGTGCTTTACGGCTTTTGAATCGGTGCCGGGCAAGCGGCGCCGGGAGACCTCATGCAGACAGAAATGGCACCGCCGGCTCCTCCAGGTATTCCCGCCACGCCCGATGGCACAGGCGTGCCGCCCGCGGCCATCAGCACGCTGGAAGCGCAGACTATGCGCAAGGTCTCCAAACGCCTCGTGCCATTTTTGTTGATCGCTTATCTGGTGTCGGTCATAGACCGTACCAATATCGGCTTCGCCGGTATGCAGATGAGCCACGATGTCGGCCTGACTCAAAGCATGTTCGGTCTGGCCGGCGGAATTTTCTTCGTTTCGTATTTTCTGTGTGAAGTGCCGAGCAATCTGGCGCTGGAGCGCTTTGGTGCGCGCCGCTGGCTGTCGCGCATCATGATTTCATGGGGGGTGGTCGCCGGCGCGAGCGCCTTGGTCATCGGGCCGAAGACGTTTTTCACGATGCGCTTGATCCTCGGCGCGGCCGAAGCCGGTTTTTTGCCCGGCGCCATTTATTACCTGACGCAGTGGTTTCCCAGCGCTTATCGCAGCCGCGTCATGGCATGGTTCGTCTTGTCGGTGCCGGCGGCCGGCCTGCTCGGTTCACCGATCTCGGGCGCGCTGCTGAATCTAGGCGGCGTGTTGGGCTTGCGCGGTTGGCAATGGTTATTTCTGATCGAAGCCTTGCCCGCAATATTACTGGGCGTGTTCGCGCTCTTCTGGCTCACCGATACGCCCAAGCAAGCTCGATGGCTGAGCGCCGAACAGCGTGACTGGCTGATCGCCAGACTCGCGGACGATGCGAGCCGGCGTCACGCACCGCCCAAGGTGTCGACCTGGAAAGTGCTGTCCGATTGGCGCGTGCTGATGCTCACCCTGGTATGCGGCAGCACGGTCACCGTGAGTACCGTGTTGGGTTTCTGGCAGCCGTTGATTATTCGCTCGTTCGGCGTCAGTTACTTCCATGCCGGTCTGCTGACGGCCTTGCCCTACGGCGCGGCCGCATTGGCGATGATACTGTGGGGCCGGCTGTCGGACCGGCTCGGAGAACGCATCTGGTTCAACGTGATGCCGATGTCGCTGGCGGCGCTCGCCATGGTCGGCACGCTGTTTGTCAGCAGTCTCACCGGCACCGTGATTCTGTTTGTGCTCGTGATGGTCGGAACCTATGCATGCAAGGGGCCGTTCTGGGCACTCGCGACCGAATCGGTACCGGCTACCGCCGCCGCGGCCGGCATCGCACAGATCAATGCGCTGGGCAGCCTACCTGGCTTTTTCGCGTCGTATTTGATCGGCGCCATTCGTGAGTCGACCGGCAGCTATCCGCTGGCGATTTTGCCTATCGCTGCGTTCTGCGCACTGGGCGTGCTGGCGGTTTTGATCATCGGGCGCTTGCAATCGCAAGCGCGATGGTTTCAATCTTGAACGCCCCGGTATCAGTTCGGGCTGCTTAGCAAGCCATAGGGGGAGCTTCATGACGAACCCGAGCGTGAGTCGTGATTTTTTGTCAAATTCGCCGTTGCATGCAACCTTAAATTCGCCGGTACGAGTTGGCCTGATGGTGCCGGCCAACAACACCACGATGGAAACCGAATTGCTGGCGTGGTTGCCGCCCGGATCGACGTGCCAAACCTTGCGCATTCCACGCGGCCCCGCCCTGCTAGACGCCGCGACCTTACCCGCGTATCGCGCCGGGGCGCTCGAACTGGCCAAATCGTTCGAGCGGGAGTCGCTCGACGTCATCGTCTATGGCTGTACGGCCGCCGGCTTTATCTCCGGGCCCGACGCCGATACCGAGCTCGGTGCTCACATCGCGGAACTGACCGGCTTGCCGACCATCACGACCGCCCAAGCGATGGTGCGCATGTTGGCGCGTCATGCCGTCAAGCGGGTCGCGCTGGTCACGCCATATCTCGACGAGGTCAACGAACGCCTTACCGCATTTCTGGCCGCCTACGATATCGCGGTCACTTCGTTGTCGAGTTTCAAGGCGCGTAATGTCGATGAATTGGCTGCGATCAGCTCCGCACAGGTTGCCGAACTGACCCGGCAAGCGCTGCACATCGATAGCGATGCGGTCTTTGTCGCCTGCTCGCAGTTGCCCACGTTCGAGGTGGTCCGGACGCTGGCGGCGAGCAGCCCCAAGCCGCTCTTCTCGTCGATTCAGGTCAGTGCGTTGCTGGCTCGCGAGATGGCCCAACCCAACTTACGAAAAGATCTACAAAAATAATCTTAGTCGAACAAACTCGAGAAAAAGCAGTTGCCACGCGGCATCCGAGTCAGCATATGCGGGGTTCGTCGGTCATAATGGAGACTGCGCCGAATCCTCCCTCGAACCCTTTTGCCTCACACTATGAGTAGCCTGGTTCGCCTGCTTTCGTTGCTGGACATTTTTACGCCAGCGACCGCCGTATGGCCTTCGGACGCATTGATCGCACATCTCGACTGCGCTCCTTCGACCGGTTACCGCTATATCAAGGCGCTGAACGAAGCGGGGTTCCTGACCCGCGTGGCCAACGGCTCTTACGCACTCGGCCCGCGCGTCCTCGAACTCGATCGCACCAACCGGGTCTCGGATCCGATCTATGTTGCGGGCACACCCGTCATTCGGCGTCTGGCGCGCAAAACCGGACACAGCACGTTGCTGTGCGAGTTATTCAGCGATTCGGTGGTGTGCGTACAGCGCCAGCTCAACAGCGAAGGCCTCGACCACCTGTTCGACCGAGGCCAAAGACGGCCACTCTTTGCGGGCGCGTCTGCCAAGGCGATACTTGCGTGGTTGCCGGCCCATCAACTCAAAAGCCTCTTCAACAAGCAGCGCGAAACGATAGAACGCGCCGCGCTGGGCAGCGATTGGGAAAGTTTTCGCAAAACGCTGCGCATGATACGCGAGACCGGCTACGCACTGACCGACAGCGAGTTTCACGCCGGCATCGTGTCGATCGGGGCACCGCTTTTCAATCGACAGCACGAGGTGGTCGGTAGCCTCGTGCTGGCGGCGTCCACGCACGGGCTCGACAAACAAGCGTTCTCGGCACTAGCCCCCGAAGTCATGGCCGCCAGCCAAGCGGTCACGCAAGCACTGGCCGAACCGCACATCGCCGATGTACTGGCTGCGCGAGCGCTGGGTTAAGCGGGCTGGGTTAAGCGTGCTGGCGTAAGAGTGCTGGCGTAAGAGTGCTGGCTTATAAGAGTGCTGGCGTAAGAGTGCTGGCTTATAAGAGTGTTGGATTACGGGCGCACGGGTCGAGGGCGTGCGGGTCGAGACCGCGGGGTTGAGACTGCTCCAGCAGGACAAAAAAAAGCGCCGAAGCGCTTTTTTCCCAACCTTGCTCTGCGCCGCTTAGAACTTGTGACGCAGTGCCAATCGCACCGACGTCTGGCGAGAATTCGAGGAATCACCCAGGTTGCCGATGTTGGCAACCGCAGCAGTACCGGTCGAACTGGTGCCGGCTGCTTTCTGGAAGCCGCCTTCGATATATACGTCGGTCCGCTTCGACAACGAGTAGTCGGCCAACAGGCTGAACTGGTTGAAGTGCTGGTTGCCAACACTTACACCGGCCGCATTGGTTACGCTGTTGCCCTTGAGGTAGTTATAAGCCACGCCCGTGAAGAACGTCGGCGTAAATTGCCACTTGAAGCCGACTTCCACATCGTTGAACGTCGCCGTTGCGCCATTGAGCGCGCTGATCGTGCCGTACTTGATGTTCGAGTACTCGATGCCGATCAATGCCGGTCCAATCGCATAGGTACCGCCAGCCGCCGCCACTTGATACGAGTTCGCGGTGGTGTAGCCGCTGTTCAAGACACCGCTCAAAGCGCTCGAGCCGTTCGCGTTGTCGGTAAAGAACCCGTTTCCTGCCGTGCCCGTCGGGTTCTTGAAATAGTTGTAGCCCACGCCCAAGGCGATCGGACCATTCACATAGGCCGCGCCAGCCGAATACCCACCATTGCCGCTGATGTTGCCGGCTTGCCCACCGACGCTCAATTCAGCACCAAACGTCAGGCCGCTGAAGCTCGGGCTCGCGTATTTGACGGTGTTGTTGGTACGAATCGAATTGTTGGTGTTGTCCAAGTCACCCGGGTGCGAGAACACCGTGCTGCCGAAGTAGCCCAGCGTCGAAACCGGCTGGACGAAGTTCACAACCATGTCATATTGGCGACCCAAGGTGACCGCACCGTATGAATTGCTGCTCAAACCGACGAATGCCTGACGACCGAACTCCGTTCCACCCTGTGCCAACGCGCCGTTGTTCAGGTTGATCCCCGACTCCAACGTGAAAATCGCTTTCAAGCCGCCGCCCAGATCTTCAGCGCCTTTCAAACCCCAGCGGCTGCCGTTGATGCCGTTGGTCGAATCCAGCGTAACTTGCCGGCCACCCACATTGGTGCCACCCACAACGCTCTTTTGATTGTTGTTGAACTGCACGCCCTCGTCGATGATGCCGTACAACGTGACGCTGCTTTGCGCGTGCGCGAGCGTGGCAAACGCGCTCAAGGCGGCTAAAGCAAATAGCGATTTTTTCATTAAGAAATCTCCTATCGATTGTCTGTTTAGTGGTGCGTGGTGACACCTGTTGCTGACTTCTCAGTAATTTGTATTACTTCACAAGAAGTTGTAAGACAATAACAAAAGCTCGACGAAAAGCCCACCGCTGGCTACTTTTCGATCTCGTTCGTTGTGAATTTGAGACAGGTCAACTGCCATAGGGGTTCTTCATTGGCGACGCCAGCCCAGCAAGCACGGTTACGGAGTCGACACGATGAGTCGCACTGCTCGATGTCATACAAATAAGCTAGCCCATCAATGAGCAGGCGCGGCATCCGGTCCGCTTGAGTTTTCGACTCGCGGCCGCAGCTCGGACCCTTTCGCGGAACAGGAAGTTAGCCGCGCGAGCACGCGCTTACCCGCGGTTCGCGCTATTTTCGTTTCTACGGATTTTATGTGCTTGCGCACACATTATTGTGTGCCTTAATATGCAAGATGAGATGCCAGATGAGATAGCGAATGGCCGCACATGTTGATACCGTCCGTTTGAGACGTGTTCCCTATAGGAGATCCGTATGAATTCCATCCGTGGCGTCGAAGCCCCCGATTGGTGCAGCGCACAGGAGTGGCAAAGCCGCATCGAGCTCGCCGCCGTCTATCGCGTGTTTCACCTGCTGGGCTGGCATGAATTGATTTTCAATCACATCACTTTGCGGGTGCCGGGGTCGCAATCGGATGCACCGCATTTTTTGATCAATCCATTCGGACTAAGTTACGACGAGGTCACCGCCTCCAACCTCGTCAAGATCGATCTCGACGGCAACATCCTGAGCCCTTCGCAGTACCCGATCAACCCGGCCGGTTTCGTGGTGCACAGCGCCTTGCACCGCCATCTGCCCGACGCGCACTGCGTGATGCATACCCATACGACAGCTGGGCTCGCCGTGGCGTGCATGGCCGAAGGGCTGTCGTCCACCAATTTCTACGCGGCCCAGCTCCACGAGATGGTGGCGTACCACGAATTCGAGGGGATTACCGTGCACGCGGAAGAAGGGAGCCGCTTGCTGAAGTCGATCGGCGACCGGCGCCTGTTGATTTTGCGCAACCATGGCCTGCTCTCGCATGGGGTCACGCTCGCGCACGCTTTCGCGCTGCTATGGACCCTTAACCGGGCTTGCGAAATTCAGGTGGCCACGCATTCGATGCGCGGCGAAATCCTGCCGATTGCCCCGGCGGTGTGTGCGCGCGCCACCCGTGACTCCCTGCAGTTCGATCCTGCGCACGGCGCAGGCCAGAATGTCCTCGACGCGCTGATCCGCCGGGTAGACCGGCTCGATCCGTCGTACCGGAGCTAGGGCAGCGATTGAGTCGGCCGCCAGTTGGCGGCACGGTCTTGCACCTGGCGCAGCGCGGTCGCATCGAGCTGGCTGGCCGCGCTATCGCGTAGTTGCGCGGTCCCGGGCGCGGGATCATTGGAACCCGCATTGCGCAGGGCGAGGTCGAAATAGAGGTAGGCCAGTTCGCTATTCTTGGCGACGCCCTGCCCCGCCAAATAATGCTGCCCTAGTACCCGCATTGCCGGCGCATAGGCCTGCTGCGCGGCTAGACGCAGCCAGACCAGCGCCTGAGCGGTGTCTTTTTTGACTCCGTCGCCATCGTCGTAACAGATCGCCAGGTTGTATTGCGAGGCCGCGTAACCCTGCGCGGCAGCCTGTTTGAACCAGGCCACTGCGATCGAAGGATTACGTTCGATGCCCACGCCGCCCCGGTAGTACATAGTCCCCAACAGATCCTGCGCGCGCGCATTGTTTTGGCCCGCGGCCCGGCGAAACCAGACGACCGCTTGGGCGTCGTCCTTCCGTACACCCTGGCCATCGAAATACATGCTGCCGAGAAACACCTCGGCGGCCGCACTGCCTTGGTCCGCGGCCTTGCGCATCCAGACCGCCGCGAGCGCATCGTTCTGCTCGACACCGTCTCCCTGGTGATACATGATCGCGAGCGATGCCTGAGCCGCCGGGTCGCCATGGGCAGCCGCATCCTGCCACGCCTGGAGCGCGCGCGGATAGTCCTGGGCCTCATATGCCGCGAGCCCGTCGCTGTATGCCGCTTGGCTAACCTGTGGCAGCAGTAAGGCGCCGAGTAAAAGAAACAGACATCGTGCACTCATGGAGGTATCGGCTTGGTGTATGCGAGTTTCGGTTAAGCGGCGCAACGTACGCGGCAGAGGCTAATGCACAATTCAGCGCCACTGCCGTTCGGGTGCGTTGCACTCGCTTGGTGAGATGAGTCTCGGCGGCTTAGGCAGTCCACGCTCAAAATCGCCTCAATGCCGTATCAAGCGCTGTCGCCGCGAATTTGTCGGCAGCACCCCAGGTTGCGGCGCGAAACACGACATGCCGGTTATGCCCGGCCGCCGCCGGCGAATTCCACAGCAGCGAAACGTAGCGGGCCGCACGCGCGTCGAACGCAGCCACGTCGGCTCTGGCGGCGTCGGCGGCGTCGGCGTCGGCTGTGGATGCAGGGAGTGCGGCGTTCAGGTTGGGGAGCGACGTCTTGAGCGGCGGCGGAAGAAGCCTGTTCGATGCGCGCAGACTCAATTCATTCAGCGCGTATTGACCGAGCTTGCGGTTTTCCGCCCAGACCGTCGCCGTTTGCATCTCGATATCGAGCGTGACGGTATAGCGGCCGATCGCAAAGCGGCGCATGACGGGATTGGTCGGCCATAAAGGACGTGCACGGCATAGCCAAACCACCGTCGCAAACAGCGCGGGGGCCACTACCAGCCAGCCGTTGGAGTCCTGCAACGTATCGAGGACCGTGCGCAAGCCGCTCAGATAAGCAAAATAACCTATCGTCCACAGTGCAAACAGGCACCCGAGCGCCCCGAGCACCTGCAACGATTTGCGCAGCCAGTGCGGCAACGGATGGTAGGGGCGTTCGGCCTTGGGCTTGGCGCCGGGCAATACCACGAGCAGGAAAATAAATACGCCATTGATACAGGCCCAGGCAGAGCCAGCCATCGCCTGAAGCAGCGATGCGAGGCCGAACTGCGACATCGAATGGAGCCAACGGGCGAGAAATATGATGCCGATCGCGCGTAGCGCGAATACCGTGCCGCTGCCGGGCACGGAATCGGATCCACTGAGCTTCTTCAGTACCAAAAAAGTGTCTCCGTCGTCCAAGCGTCGTCAGGTGCACCCGCCGCCCGCCAAGCGGATTCGTACGAGCCTAGCCACGAGGTCTAGCTGTGGGGTCCAACCGTTAAATTAGCTATATGTCTAGCCGCGGGTCCAGCCATGATTTTGGTCGCTCGATCGACGGTCACGCGAACCCGAGCCGGGCCTCAAGCAATATCGCCGAGCCAGATTATAGTAGCCGCAGGGGTCAGCGGAATGAAAGATCAAAAAACCACAGAATTCGATGCCGGCGGACATGAAAAAGCCCCGCCGGATTTCGACGGGGCCAGGCTGATGTCACGCTATCGCCCTGGGGCTGTGCCCCGCTGCGAGATTAGCCCGCCGCGACTTCGCGCAAAATCGTGCGATGTTGCCGGCGCAACAGTTCTTCATACGACGAGATGTAATTGCGCGCCATCTGCTGCGAAGTGAAGCGCTCGTCGAATCGGGCGCGCACGCCTGCACGCGGCAGTTCATGCAGGCGCTTGACCGCATCGACGGCTTCGTCTTCGTTCTCGACAATAAAGCCAGACACGCCATGATCGATCACTTCCGGCACCGAACCGCAGTTGAATGCAATCACCGGCGTACCGCAAGCCATCGATTCGATCATCACCAGGCCGAAAGGCTCCGGCCAATCGATCGGGAACAGCAGGGCCTTGGCCCCCGACAGGAATGCCGGCTTCTGCGCTTCGGAAATCTCGCCGATGAACTCGACGTGACCTTGTTCCATCAGCGGTTTGATCTGTTCCTCATAGTACGCACGATCGGCCTTGTCGAGCTTGGCCGCAATCTTGACCTTCATGCCAGCCCGTGCAGCGATGCGAATTGCGCGATCAACGCGCTTCTCCGGGGAAATACGCCCCAAAAATGCGAGATAACCGGGTTCGATGTCCAGTTGTGGGCGCAGCAAATCGGCAGGCAAGCCGTGGTACACGGTCGACAACCAACTCGCTTGCGGCAGCGGCAGGCGCTGATGGTCGGAAATCGATACCACCGGAGCGTGAGGGAAAGCGTTGAATATCGGCTGCAATTCGCCTAGGTCGAGACGGCCGTGCAGCGTCGTCAAGAAGGGCACGTCCAGTTGGCTGAACAACGCAAACGGGAAATAATCGATGTGGAAATGCAGAATGTCGAATTCATCGGCGCGACGACGTACCTCTTCGAGCAGCAGCATGTGCGGCGCAAAGGTGTCGCGAATCGACGGGTCCAAGCGCAGGGCCTGAGGCCATACCGCTTCGAGCTTGGCCGAGGTCACTGAATCGCCGCTGGCGAACAGCGTCACGTCGTGGCCCAAGTCGACCAAAGCTTCGGTCAGGTAGGACACGACGCGCTCCGTGCCGCCATAAAGCTTCGGTGGAACTGCCTCGTGCAGGGGCGCAATCTGAGCGATACGCATCGGGGTCCAACTCCTTCCTATCAAGAATTAAGCGAAAATCACGTTGCGTCGCATGCCTTAAAAGCGGCCACACTGCCACGGACTTTTGGGTTTTATTCCCTGACCTCGGTTATCGGCAGCACTCGCCGCTTCTGAATACCGGTCAGCCAGCAATTTCGCGCGATTCGGCGCATTTAAACCAGATGTTCATGTGTTTTAGCGCGCCGCACTTAATTCGTCGAATAATGCTACGGACCTGATTATCAGGGCGGTAAAATTCCTCGTAATGTGTAATTTCAAACTATTTATCTTGTTACATTGCTGAAACACTTTGCCGCCCCTTGTAGCAAGCTGATCGCGTATCTTACAGGTCCGGATTCCATGCTTTTTTGTCCGTGCCCCCGGCAAACCCGCGACTCCAGCCACCCCCCGCCCGATAGCAGGCCCATCATCGATATGACAGATCGTCAGCACGCATACGTATCACCGACGGCCTCATCGGTCGCTCACACCAACGCGCACAATGCGCGGCTGGCGACCTATGCGAGCCGTCCGCTCGCATTCCTGTTTCGCTATATCCGCAAGCATCCGCTCGCGCACATCATCGTGCTGCTTAGCGTGTTTTCGGCCGTCGGATGCTCGCTGGCGTCGCAGTATGCCATCAAACACCTGATCGACGTGCTCAGCTTGGGTCACGGCCACATCCCCCTGGTGTGGCAGGCATTCATGATCCTGGTCGGGCTGATCGCGGCAGACAACATGTTATGGCGGGTCGGCGGCTGGGCTGCGGCCCACGTGTTCGTGGAAGTGACGGGCGACCTGCGGCGCGAGCTGTTCGCCTATATGAGCGGACACTCCCAAACCTACTTTTCCGAAAAGCAGCCTGGCACCCTGTCGAGCCGCATTACGGCCACCTCGAATGCGATCTACACGGCCGAGAACACCATGGCGTGGAACGTATTGCCACCGTGTATCGCGGTGACAGGTGCGATCATCATGATCGTCGCGGTCAATCCGTTGATGGCGGGTTGCCTGCTGCTGTCCTCGCTGATACTCGCGGCTATCCTGTTCAAGCTGGCGGGACGTGGCACCAAGCGGCACCATACGTTTGCGTACAAGGCTGCGGCCGTCGATGGCGAGCTCGTCGACGTGATCGGCAACATGCCGCTGGTGCGGGCCTTCGGCGCCGTATTTCGCGAACAGAACCGCTTTGGCAATACCGTCAAGGGCGAGATGGACGCGCGCCGCGAGAGCCTGCTGTACCTTGAAAAACTGCGGCTTCTGCATGCGTTCATCACTGCCCTGCTGTCCGCTGGCCTGCTCGGCTGGTCGCTGATGCTCTGGGAGCGTGGCAGCGCCACGACCGGCGATATTGTGCTGGTCAGCTCCCTGGGCTTCACGATTTTGCACGGCACACGCGACCTTGCCGTTGCACTCGTCGACGTAACGCAGCATGTGGCAAGACTCGCCGAAGCGGTCAAAACGCTACTCGAGCCGCACGGCATGCCTGATCACGCCGAGGCCGTGCCGCTCTCGGCCGGCGGCGGGCGCGTCGATTTCGAGCACGTGCAGTTCGCTTATCCGCGCCGCAAGCCTATCTTGCAGCAGTTCGACTTGCATATCGAACCGGGCCAGCGCGTCGGGCTAATCGGCAAATCGGGCGCGGGCAAATCGACCGTGGTGTCGCTGCTGCAGCGTTATTACGAAGTCCAGGGTGGCTCGATCAAGATCGACGGTCAGGATATCGCGCGTATTACGCAGGACAGCCTGCGCAATACGATCGCGCTGGTGCCGCAGGATATTTCGCTGTTTCACCGCACCGTGCTGGAAAATATCCAGTATGGCCGTCCCGATGCGTCCGTGGAGGAAGTGATGGCAGCCGCGCGCGAAGCGCGGTGTGCCGAATTCATCGAGGCCATGCCCGAGGGCTACAACACGATGGTTGGCGACCGCGGCGTCAAGCTTTCAGGTGGCCAACGCCAGCGTATCGCAATCGCCCGGGCGATTCTGAAGAACGCGCCCATCCTGCTGCTCGACGAAGCCACTTCGGCGCTCGACAGTGCGTCGGAAGAAGCGATTCAGATCGCACTCGACCGGTTGATGCAAGGCCGCACCGTGATCGCGATCGCGCACCGGTTATCGACACTGCAAAACTTCGACCGCATTATCGTGATGAACGGCGGCAAAGTATTGGACGACGGCTCGCCTGAAGAACTACGCGATCGACCCGGTCTGTACCGCGACTTATTGACGCGTCAGCTAGGCACGGGTGGCGAACCAAATCACTCCGCCAATCTCACCGAAGGCGTGGTCTGACTTGACCGATCAGCGGTTGCGCAGATCGGTCAAGAACCGGTCGCGCCACACCGACACATTGTTGGCGCGCAACTCGGCCATCATGTCCTCATAGCGCGCGCGGCGTTCCGCCAGCGACATGCTTAGAGCAAGATCGAGCGCATCGGCCATACCCGCCAGATCCATGGGATTGACGATGAGCGCACCAGTCAGCGCCTGCGCGGCGCCGGCAAAACGCGACAACACCAGCACGCCGGGATCCTCCGGATCCTGCGCCGCCACATACTCCTTTGCGACCAGATTCATGCCATCCCGCAGCGGCGTGACGAAGCCGACCTGCGCGGCCCGGAACAACGAAGCCAGCGTGTCGCGCTCGTATTGCCGATGAATGTAGCGAATCGGCGTCCAGTCGAGTTCGGCGAACTTGCCGTTGATGCGGCCCGCCTCGGTTTCGAGTTGCGAGCGGATCTGTTGATAGGCATTGACGTCCGAACGGGTCGGCGGAGCGATCTGCAACAACGACACGTGATTGCGATACGCCGGCGCTTGCTCCAGCAGTTTCTCGAAGGCCCGGAATCGCTCAACCAGTCCCTTGGAGTAATCGAGCCGGTCGACCGCCATGATCAGCTTGCGGTCATGCAGCGTTTGCTTGAGCATCTGCACCGGCTTGCGGCTCGCCCCCGCTTGCGCGAGCTCCGCGATCTCGTCCGGATAGATCCCGATCGGATAAGCGCCAGCGCGCAACGTACGGCCGAATGCGTTCACCAAGCCATCGGGTGAGGCAGTCCCCCGCCCCTCATGCACGATATAGTCGACGAACGAACGCAGATCGGCCGGCGTCTGGAAGCCGACCAGATCGTAGCAGCACAGCGCTTTGACCAAAGCTTGATGCGGCGGCACGGTCGTGAGGATTTGCGCGGGCGGGAACGGGATATGCAAAAAGAAGCCGATGCGGTTCTTGACGCCTGCGGCGCGCAGCGCTTCGGCAAATGGAATCAGGTGATAGTCGTGCACCCAGATCACATCGTCGGGTAGCAGCAAGGGCAGCAGTTGCTGCGCAAGCCAACTATTGACGCGTTTATAGCCGTCGAATTCATGGCGGTAATATTGCGTCAGGTCGGTGCGGAAATGAAATGTCGGCCACAGCGTGGCGTTGGAAAAACCACGGTAGTACTGATCATAGTCGCGCCGCGACAGGCCTATCGTTGCGAACGTGACCGGGCCGCGTTCGTCGAGTTTGATTTGCGCCTGGTCATGCGCGAGAATTTCGCCCGACCAGCCAAACCACATGCCGCCGGTTTCCTTGAGCGCGTCATAGACGCCGACCGCGAGTCCTCCGGCGGCAGGACCGCCTTCGGAAATCGGCGCAACCCGGTTGGACACGATAATCAAGCGGCTCATCGATCGACTCTTTTAGCGAAGTGCGGGTCTGGTATCAGGGTTGCCGCGGTGTTTGCGGCTGCGCCAGGTAAGCGAGCACGATATGCTCGAGCCACTTATATAAGCGTGTGACCGAGTCGACCCGCGTCGTTGCGCAGGTAGCCCCCTCGCCGACCTTGATCGACAACCCGCCCCGCGCATTGACGACGGCAAAGCCCGCTTCGTCGGTGACGTCGTCGCCGGCAAAGCACGGTGTACGGCCCATGAACGGCGGCTTGCCGAGCAAGGCGGTGATCGCGCGCCCCTTGTTGACGCCGGCCGGCTTGATCTCGAAAACCATTTTGCCGGCTTGCAGCGCGAACCCGTCGCCATACTCGACGATCAGTTCTTCGATGGCGGTTCGCGCCACGGCTTCCTTGTCCGGTACATTGCGGTAATGCAGCGCGAGCGAAGCCGCCTTGGTTTCAAGCAACAAGCCAGGGTTGGCGGCGACCGCCTTGGCGAGCGTATCCGCCATTTGTACAAGACGCGGGTCGGCCGCGAACTCGCGCACCACCTCGCCTTGTGCATCGCGCCATTCTGCGCCGTGCAAACCGGCGACCGGCAACACCAGGGGCGCCAGCATCGCGTCGATGTTTTCGATCGAACGCCCCGACACAATGGCTAGCGCGCCGCCAGATAAATCGGCCAGGGCCGCCAGCAAATGCTTGAGCGAATCGGGAACCACAACGGCATCGGGGGTGGCCGCCAACTCGACCAGCGTGCCGTCGAAATCCAGAAAAAACGCAGCGTGCTGCACCACCAGGGCGGCGTGAGCGGTGCTAACTAGGTAATCTGAACCGGACTCGTGAGTCGGCATATCGGTCGTGCTCCGGGTCGGGAATCGGCGCGGGTGGGCGCATCATAAGGGTGTGTGCAGTCGAATGTGCAACCGGTCGGCTGGCAAGCCGCCCGATGCGTCATGGCGCTTTGCAGCGCGACGCATCCACGGCCTGCATCTTACCGCGCTTTCGCGCTCTTTTGCGACAAGCCCACGAGGCAAATGGAGCGGCTTGCACCCCGGGGTGCGACGGCAGGCCGCAGCGCTTCTTTGTCGGCTTGCCTCGCGTTGCCTGAGTACATGCGCTATATTTTGCGCAGGCATGAGCCTACTCGGCCTACCCAGCCTATCCACTCCTTGCTTTGCGGCTCATCGTTGTGTGCCGCCCCGCTCAACTATCAAGCACGATGCCCGCACTGTCCCACCACCTTAATCCTGCGCTGCGCCGTGTCGCCGGCTGGCTGGCCGCTGGGCTACTCGCCGCAAGCCTTGGCGCCTGCTCGAAAGCTGCGCCGGACTGGAAGCTCACCAATGTGAGCGGTCATTTACCCGATCTGAGTTTCAACCTGATTTCCGACGAGAATCGGCCGATCACGCAAGCGGCGTTCAAAGGCGACGTGGTGCTGATGTATTTCGGCTATACGTTTTGCCCCGACGTCTGCCCCGAAACGATGGCGCGCCTGACACAGGCGGTTCAGCAGCTCGGTCCCCAGGGGCGCCGCGTGCGCATCGTGTTTATCACGGTCGATCCGCGCCGCGATACGCCGCCGGCGCTGCATGCCTACGTCAAGGCGTTCGATGCGGAACATGCCGTTGGGCTGACCGGCCCGAGTCGCTCAATCGAAGAGCTTGCGCGCGAGTACCGCGTCGCGTATGAGCTGGAAACGCCGCGTGCGGACGGCAGCTACGACGTCACGCATAGCTCGGCAATTTACGTCTTCGACGGTGCGGGGCATGCGCAACTGATGGCGACCGAAAGCGATTCGGTCGAAGCCTTGGTGCACGACCTACGCATCCTGACAAACCAGTCCAGTTGATTTTCAGGCGAGGCGGTGGTCTCGGCCGCTGATACCTCGAGGGTCGCCGCGCACCGCCTTGACCATGACGCCATGAAGACGATCTGGTGCCGCCTCTTACGGTGAGTCGTCGAACTCGAGGTCGCGCACTTTAAACGCCCCGCTCAGTGATTTCAACTCGGCGCGATGCAGGGCCGCCAACTTGGTCAGGCACTGTATGCCACGCTCCTCGAGATGCACCTCTACCTGGCGTCGATCGGTTTCACTGGGCTTACGCTTCACCAAACCCGACGCCTCGCAGCGCGAGACCAGCGCCACCACACCATGAGGCTGAAGCTGCAAGCGCTCGGCCAATTCGCCTATGTGCGCCCAGTCGCGCCCCGGAAACCCTTTGATATGCAGCAAGATCAGGTATTGCTGCGGCGTGATGCCTTCGTCATGGGCGGCCTCCTCGCTAAAGCGCAGAAAGCGGCGCAACTGATAACGAAATTGCGACAGAACTTCGAAGTCGTGTTTCGTTATTTTTGGCTTGGCGGTATCATGGACCACCAGCTTGGACGTGAGATTTTTGGACATGGCCGAGACCTCGGAAACCGGGCTAGCGTTGATCGAGAACAAAAAATATATCACAATGCGATATATTTTTCCGTTACGCCATATTACCTGCCCAGCATTAAATCCGATTAAACCCGATTAAAATCCAATCGCTATTCGAGACAGGAACGCTGCATCCAGAGGTGTTCGATATTGTCCTCGAGATGAACCTCCGAAGCGGCGTCGAAGCCATAGGCTTCGTAAAATCGCTGCAGACGCGCCTGAGCATGCAGACGAATCGGCGCCTCGGGCCATTGCAACGCGATCCTCGCAAGCACCTGCTCAAGCAAAGCATTGCCTAGCCCCTGCCCGCGATAAGCCTGCGTGGTCAAAACTCGCCCGATCCGCACGCTGGGATCCTGGGCGTCCGGCACCAGGATCCGGGCGCAGGCGGCCAGCGGAGCGTGCGCGAGATCCACATCGACCCCGTACAAGTGCCACGCCTGACGATCGAGACCATCGAGATCGGTATAGATACACTGCTGCTCGATCACGAATACCGCACTGCGGGCCGCGAGCATTTCGTACAGCTCATCGACGCTCAGTGCAGCGAAAAATTTCCAGTGCCATTCGATCATCGTATCGACTCGTGCTGAAACGAAAAAACCACCCGCGAGGGTGGCTTTATCTTGGAGGCGCGAGCCGGAGTCGAACCGACCTACACGGATTTGCAATCCGGTGCATAACCGCTTTGCTATCGCGCCGCAATCTGAACAGCTGGATGCCGCCTCAGGCGTATGACCAACTAAAAGGGGAAGCGATGCTTCCCCGGAATCTGGAGCGGGAGACGAGGATCGAACTCGCGACCTCAACCTTGGCAAGGTTGCGCTCTACCAACTGAGCTACTCCCGCATTGACGGCCCGCATGCGCCGACGACTACTGTTTGCTACACCAACATGCCAGCTACTTTTACTGTGACTTTATGGAGCGGGAGACGAGGCTCGAACTCGCGACCTCAACCTTGGCAAGGTTGCGCTCTACCAGCTGAGCTACTCCCGCCCTGCGTCACATTCATACTGCTGCATGCGTACTACCCACATGCACATTGCCGTACCGCACTTCGAAATCAACCGCTTTTGTCTTGCCTTCGCTACAACAAACGCGAGAACGAGATTATGAATAACGCAGCCACATGTGTCAAGCGTGATGCAATGAAGATACGCGACACTTCACGTGCGTAGCTTCTTGCGCTCTTCGACCAGATCGGTTTTCTCTCGGATCATCGGCCACGCAAGCTTCATGTAATAAAGCATCGACCAGATAGTCAGGATCGCCGCAAGCACGATCAACCAGGTGCCCCAAACCCGCAGGTCGATAGACCAGCCGGGCACGAGAAAGTCCAGGTGCACAGGACCGTAGTAGAGCAACAGCGGTATCGCCGTCATCTGCGCTGCCGTCTTGAGCTTGCCCAGCGAATTTACCGCCACGCTTTTCGAGGCGCCCAGTTGCGCCATCCACTCACGCAATGCGGAGATCGCGATTTCGCGACCCACGATCACAAGGGCAATCGCTGCATTCAGGCGCGAAAACTGCACCAGCACCAACAAGGCGGCGGTGACCATCAACTTGTCGGCAACCGGATCGAGAAACGCGCCAAACGCGGAAGTTTGATTGAGTTTGCGTGCCAGATAACCGTCGAACCAGTCGGTCAGCGCTGCCAGCACGAAAATGGTGGCGGCAGCCAGGTTACGATCGTGTTCGGCCAGCGAGCGATCCGGGAAAAAAAGGACGCCCACCACCAGCGGTATCAGCACGATACGCAACCACGTCAAGAAAATCGGCAAGTTGAACGGCATGGGGCAAACGTAACGTGGGAGAGTGAGGCTGTCATTGTGCCGCCACAAGCAGGCGCGGACAAGGCGAAAAAACGGCAAATGCGGGTCAGACGGCTCGTCTGTCGGGCATAGAGCGCTCTTGGGCAGGCTAAAACCGCCCATCGGCGGCCATTCGCGAGCGTTGAACACATTAGCCCGCGTGCGTTTCTTAGGGGGCCAATGTGCGGGCAAACGCGCCGATCAATGCAACTGCCGATGAATCTGCTCGGCCAGCGCCGGCGAGATGCCCTCGACGCTGGCGAGATCCTCCACACTCGCGGACATGACACCGCGCAAACCGCCAAAACGCGCCAACAGACGCTGACGGCGTTTTGCGCCGATGCCCTCAAGCTCTTCGAGCCGCGAGGTCTGACGCGTCTTGGCCCGCTTTGCCCGCATACCGGTGATGGCGAAGCGGTGCGCTTCATCGCGAATCTGCGCGATCAGCATCAGGGCCGCGCTGTCCTTGCCTAGCTCCAGCGCCGGCCGTCCGTCGGCGAATACGAGCGTTTCCAGACCGACCTTGCGGCCTTCGCCCTTCGCAACGCCGACCAGCAGCCCGATATCGAGCCCCAGCTCGGCAAACACTTGGCGGGCAATTTCGACCTGACCTTTGCCGCCGTCGATCAGCACGATATTGGGCAGCACGACTCCGACTGGGGCCGTGTCGTCGCTTTCGCTACGATCAGGTGTCGGTGTAGCCTCTGTAGCGGCGATATCGGTGGCCGCGGTGGCGTCCGCGGCGTCGGCGGCACCAACAGCGTCCCCTGCATCGTCAGCCGACGAGTCCGCCTCCTGATGAGCACGCTCGTAAGCAGCCTGGTTCGCCGTTTCGGCTGCGCTTTGCGTGGCCGCAACGGCCGCCACCTGTGCCACCATCCTTTCGTAACGGCGAGTGAGCACCTGCCGCATCGCCGCATAATCGTCGCCCGGCGTAATGCCGGTGATGTTGTACCGCCGGTACTCGCCGGACTGCATCTTGTGATGATGAAACACCACGCAAGATGCCTGCGTCGCCTCGCCCATCGTATGGCTGATATCGAAGCATTCCACGCGCAGAACAGCCAGATCGTCGAGCTCCAGCCCGAGGGTGGCGGCCAGCGCACGGGTGCGCGCACGCTGCGAGCCCTGCTCCGACAAGAGCTGGGCGAGCGCAAGCTGCGCATTGTTTTCGGCCATCGTCAGCCACGCCCGCTTCTGCCCTTGCGGCTGCTTGACGATGCTGACCCGGTGGCCGCTGCGCTCGGTGAGCAGTGCCGCGAGTGCACGATTCGCCAGCGCATGATTGACGATCAGTACCGGTGGCACCCGGTGGTCAAGATAATGCTGGCCGATAAACGCCTCGAGCACCTCGATTTCGAGTGCATGAGCGTGACCATCGACAAGCTCATGGGCGGACTCCCCTGCCACCTCGTGCCCAGCCGCTGTCGTTGCCCCATTTGTGGTCTGGCTCGCCGTCGCTTCAGGTGTCGTTTCAGGTGTCACACCCGGCACCACGCCCAGCGTCGCATCGTGGGTCTGCACGTCCTGCGGCTCCACCTCGCCGGGCGGCGCGTCAGGCAAGTCCTCACCGGTCAGCGCGTGATCCAGATGCGCAGGAAAATAGGCGCGATCGCCCAGATGCCGGCCGCCGCGCACCATCGCCAGATTCACGCAGACCCGGCCCCCATGCGCCACCACCGCGAGAATATCGGCGTCGTTCTCGCCGCCCGTTTCGACCGCCTGCTGGTGCAACACGGCCGACAGCGCGCTCATCTGATTACGCACCGCCGCTGCCTGTTCGAACTTCAGCTCGGACGCATAGCCATGCATCTTCACCTCGAGCTCTTTCATGACTTCCTGCTGCTGACCATTCAAAAAACGCGCGGCGTTCTGTGCATCGCGACGGTAATCGTCGACACTGATCGCGCCCACGCACGGCGCGGAACAACGCTGAATCTGATGCAACAGGCAGGGCCGCGTGCGGTTGGTGAAAACCGAATCCTCGCAGGTGCGCAACTGGAATACCCGCTGCAGGATCTGGATACTTTCCTTCACAGCCCAGGCGCTGGGGAATGGCCCAAAATACTGATGCTTGCGATCCACGGAGCCGCGGTAATACACCATACGCGTGTAGGTATGGCCTGTGAGCTTCAGATACGGATACGATTTGTCGTCGCGAAACAGGATGTTGTATCGCGGCGCCAGCGACTTGATCAGGTTGTTTTCGAGCAGCAGCGCTTCGGCTTCGGAACGCGTCACCGTGGTTTCGAGGCGCGCGATGCGCGACACCATCATCGCAATGCGCGGCGACAATTGCGTCTTGGTGAAATAGCTGGAGACGCGCTTCTTCAAATCGCGCGCCTTGCCGACATACAACACGTTGCCCAGCGCATCGTAATAACGATACACACCGGGCAAGTGCGGCAGTTTGGCCAGATGAGGCTTGGGCTTGAACTCTTCGGTAGCTGACATGCAGTGCAACGGTCTCTGAAACGCAGCGCCGTGTTTAAACCGCGGCTGCAGTCCCGCTTAGGGGATGCTTTAAAATAACGGCTGAAATCGATTTACCCGTTAGTGTAGATCAATCGGCTGGCCTCGCCCATAAGTGTCCTTGGCCGCGTGCCTTACATACGTACCGTCCGTACCTAAGCGGCCACCACCACCTGCTCAATTGCTCCGGCTGCGTTTATGCTCAGACAGCACCTTCGTCCCCCTCCCAGCGGATTTTCCTTGCGCTGCGATATTTTCTGCACGGTCATCGATAACTTCGGCGATATTGGGGTGTGCTGGCGCCTGGCGCGTCAACTCGCGCATGAGCGCGGCTGGCAAGTGCGGCTGTGGGTCGACGATCTGCAGGCGTTCGCGCGGCTATGCCCGCAGATCGACGTCGGTCTGCAACGCCAACAGGTCGGCGGCGTGGATATACGGCATTGGTCGCGCGCAGATCCTGCGGGCCGGTTCGACGAGGACTGCGCGCAGGTCGTCATCGAAGCCTTCGGCTGCGAACTGCCGCAAGCGTATTTACTGAAGATGGCCGCGCGCTCCAAAGACGGTCAGCCGCCCGTCTGGATCAACCTCGAATACCTGAGCGCCGAGGATTGGGTCGCGGCGTTTCATTTGCAACTCTCACAGCACCCACGGTACCCATTGCGCAAGACCTTTTTCTTCCCCGGCTTGCGGCCCGGCAGTGGCGGCGTGATATGCGAGGGCGGCTTGACCGAGGCACGCGAGCACCTGTTGCAATCCGCGCCGGACCTCGCCCGGCTATGGGAATCGCTCGGCGTTCCCGCGCCGCCCGCACACGCGACGGTGGTTTCGCTGTTCGGCTACGAAAACCCCGCTCTACCGGCTCTGCTGTCCGCGTGGCGCGACGGGCCCGACGCTCTGGTCTGCATGGTGCCGCAAGGTCGCATCTCGGCCGACGTCGCGCGTTTTTTCGCGCGGAATGCGGGCCGGGATGGGGTTCACAATGCGGGTCTCGATACATCCAGCGCAGGACAATCGCACGAGGCCGGCGCGCTGACCGTGCATGCGATTCCTTTCACCGAGCAAAGTGCTTACGATAGGTTGTTGTGGGCTTGCGATCTCAATTTCGTGCGCGGTGAAGACTCGTTCGTGCGTGCACAGTGGGCGCAGCGTCCCTTCGTCTGGCACATTTACCCTCAGGCGGATGCCGCCCACCTGCCTAAGCTCGACGCCGCGCTCGATTGTTACGGGGCCGCATTGCCTGCCGACGCCCGCGTAGCGTTGGGCGCGTTCTGGCACGCCTGGAACGCCGGCGACGCAAATCGCCTGGATTGGCTGGAATTCTGGCGACACCGCGCCGCCCTGCGCACGCACGCCGCCGAATGGCCTGCGGAACTGGCCGCGCTCGGCGAGCTCGCCGGGAATCTGGCGGAATATACCGAAAATCAGTTAAAATAGGCGGTTATTCAAAAGCTTAAGTGCTGCCGGGCTGCTTCGAGCTACTTCTGCGAGCTAGTCTGTAGACAGCAGCACTCGCGACACCTCGCCGAACTGGCGAACGCAACACACGATTAATTGATCTGAACCGAACATATAGGACCGTTTTTTTATGAAGAGCGCACAGGAACTCCGCACTGGCAACGTTGTAATGATCGGTAGCGATCCGATGGTCGTGCAGAAAGCCGAATACAACAAATCGGGCCGCAGCTCGGCTGTCGTCAAAATGAAGTTCAAGAATTTGTTGACGGGCGCGCCGATGGAATCGGTCTACAAGGCCGACGACAAGTTCGACGTGGTCCAACTCGAACGTCGCGAAGTCACTTACTCGTATTTTGCCGACCCGATGTACGTGTTCATGGACGCGGACTACAACCAATACGACGTCGACCAGGAAAACCTGGGCGACGCACTAAGCTACCTCGAAGACGGCATGCCCTGCGAAGTCGTGTTCTATAACGACAAAGCGATCTCGGTGGAACTGCCGACCACGGTTGTGCGCGAAATCATCTACACCGAACCGGCTGTCAAGGGCGATACCTCGTCGGGCAAGGTGCTGAAGACGGCCAAGATGGCAACCGGCCTCGAAGTGCAAGTGCCGCTGTTCTGCGGCATTGGCGACAAGATCGAAATCGATACGCGTACCGGCGAATACAAAAGCCGCGCCTAAGCGCATCAGCTTGAACGCGACAATGCCCCTCTCGAGGGGCATTTTTTTCGGCTGTCGGTGCGGGAGAGACGGCGTGCAGTAGCAACCATCGATGCTTGGCGGCGAGCGGTCCACGGCTGCCACCTCACGCACGCTAAAACAGCGTTACCCCAGTACTTGCCGGATCTGCGTGAGCGCGCTCAGGTACTCCGGCTGACGCGGCAGTTTGCTCCAGCGAGGCGAGCGTCCGCGCGCTTTCATCTGCTTGATGCGGCGCTGCGCACCGCCGCGCCCCGCCGACGATTTCAGCCCGGCCAGCAGCTCATCGGCGCAAGCCGGCTGATTGCATACGAGCACCATGTCGCAACCCGCATGCAGCGCGGCCTCGGCCGATTCCACCACTCCGCCGGTCATGCGAGCGCCTTCCATCGATAGATCGTCGCTGAAAATCAACCCGTTGAACCCCAGTTGGTCGCGCAGAATATTTTGCAGCCAGATCCGCGAGAAACCAGCCGGTTTGTCGTCGACCTGCGGATAAATAACATGTGCGGGCATCACGGCCGACAGCGACAAGCCCAGCCACGAGTAGGGCTGCGCATCGGCACCCAAAATTTCGGCCAGCGGACGTGAATCGACCGGCATCGCGTGGTGCGAATCGGCTTCGACAAAACCATGCCCCGGGAAATGTTTGCCGCAGTTCGCCATGCCGGCGAGCGCCAAACCATGGTTCAGGCTTTTTGCCAACAGCGTCACCACGCGTGGATCGTGATGCAAGGCGCGGTCGCCAATCACTTTCGAGACACCGTAATCGAGATCGAGCACCGGCGTAAAACTCAAATCGACGCCGGCCGCACGAAGCTCACATCCAATCACGTAGCCGATCGAGGTGGCCACACGGGTCGAGAGTAGAACGTCCTCGTCCCATAGCTCGCCGAGCTTGCGCATCGGCGGCAACTTCGTGAAACCGTCGCCGCGAAAGCGCTGTACCCGTCCGCCCTCATGGTCGACCGCGATCAGGATATCGTCGCGCAGCGCGCGGATCTCTTCGGTCAGTGCCGACAACTGGACGCGGTTTTCGTAGTTGCGCGCGAACAGAATCACGCCCCCGGTCAGCGGATGTGCGATGCGGCGCATATCGTCTTCGTTCAGGGACAAGCCGACAACATCCAACATGACGGGGCCAGGGGTAGGTTTTAAAACGTCCACGGAATGATTCCTTTTGATGTGTAGACCAGGCGTTGCTTCTTCGCCTCGCTTTTGCTTCTTAGACTTCGCCTATCGGGCCTCGCACCGCGAACGGCGCGTGGCGACTGCGGCATCCGGCATGACAGCCCCCGCCATGCGGCAGTTCAGATCAGGTAGTTTGTGCGATCACGAAAGCAACCGCATAATCGCGCTCGTCCGTGATACTGATTTTTGCGCTCAGGCCACGTTCCGCCATCCAGGTTTCAAGCTCCCCGCTCACCACAACCAGCGGTGCGCCGCTCGGTGCGTTAAGGGTCTGCATCGCGCGCCATGTCATCGGCCAGCGCATGCCCAGGCCGATCGCCTTGGAAAAAGCCTCCTTGGCGGCGAAGCGCGTTGCCAGAAATGCCAGTCCACGCGCCGCCGAGCGCTGTGCTCGCCCATGATATTTTTCGAGCTCCTGGGGGCCCAGCACGCGTGCCGCAAACCGGCCCTGCGTGCGCTCCATGACGCCCGAGATCCGGTCGATCTGGATGATGTCGGTCCCCACGCCGTAGATGTCCGGCATGCTCAGCTCCGCGCTGCGAAATCGGTACCAAGGCGGGTACCGAGGCGCGCTGCCACCATGATGGCTTTCATCTCGCGCACTGCATTTTCCCAACCGGCAAATACCGCATGGGCCACGATCGCGTGCCCGATGTTCAGTTCCGAAATGCCGTCCAGCGCCGCGATCGCCTGCACATTGGTGTAATGCAAGCCATGCCCGGCATTGACCCTGAGCCCGAGCGACAGGCCCAATGCGATGCATGGCATCAAGCGCTCGATCTCGCGCTGCTGCTGCGCCGGCTCGTGCGCCTCGGCATAACGCCCGGTATGCAATTCGATAACGGTTGCCCCGCTCTCATGCGCAGCACGAATCTGTTCGGCGTCGGGATCGATAAACAGCGAGATCCGCGAACCCGCGGCGCTGAGTTGAGTGACTGCGGCGCACACTTGCTCGAAATGGCCTGCGACGTCGAGCCCCCCCTCGGTAGTCAGCTCCTGACGCTTTTCCGGAACCAGACAAACGTCCTGGGGCCGCACCTGACACGCGATGTCGAGCATCTCCTGGGTCACCGCGCACTCCAGGTTCATGCGCGTGAGCAATTGCGGACGGATCGCCCACAAGTCGGCATCGCGAATGTGTCGCCGGTCTTCGCGCAGATGCAGCGTAATGACATCTGCACCGGCCTGCTCCGCGAGTAAAGCCGCGCGCAGCGGATCGGGGTAGGACGTGCCGCGCGCATTGCGCAAGGTTGCAACGTGGTCGATATTGACGCCCAGATCTATCTGTGCGGGCGGCGTAGCGTATGGATTCATCGAATTTCCAGAATCAGTAAAAGTCCGAATGATGGCGGCGAGTTGATTGGCGAGTTGATCAAATCTATAGATTTTGTAGATCTATCAAGATCTGGCGCGTGTTCAACGGCACGCCACCCAGATAAAAATTGAGCAGAAAGCGCATCAGCGTTTTGCTTTGTGTCACGGTTTGAGCACGCGAGTAGTCGTCGCCTTCCATGTCGAGCAGCGTCTGGCCCGCCACCTTGGGCAGTTCGGCGGGTGTCTGCGGCCCCGCTTCGCGCACGCCGCGCTCGGGTTCGAACACGTAGACGCGTTCGGCCAGCACCGGCTCATGGTCACGGGCGGTACGATCGAAGGCAACCGCGTAGCCGGTTTCACGCAAAAGGACGCGTTCGAACGACCGCAGCACTTGCACCGGCGGCTCGTCGTGCGCAAGCCGGCTTAGCGTGAGCACGTAATGATCGAACAGGCGTTCGTGCGGATCCTCGCGCGCGCAGAATTTAACGAGCAATTCATTGACGTAAAACCCGCACAAGAGCGCATCGCCTGCGAGCGGCAGCATGCCACCGACCCATTCGGCTTTGGTCAACGTACGAACTTCGGATTTTCCCGACCACGACAGCGCGAGCGGCTGGAACGTTTGCAAGGCGCCGCGCAGTGCCGAATGCGGACGCTTGGCGCCCTTGGCTACCAGGGCAATGCGCCCATGATCGCGGCTGAACACATCGATGATGAGGCTGGTTTCGCGGTGCGCATAGCTATGCAGCACGAAGCCCGGCTGTTCGCCGATCCGGTGCGCCTGGCGCGTGGTCGCGTACGAAGCGCCTTCCTGCGGCTCTCGGCCGCGCGTCGCTGCACGAGCGCGAGTGCGCTTGGGCGCAGCATCCGCGTCGTGCGGTGCCGCGACCGACTGCCCCAATACCGCTTCGGGCTGAAGCTGCGACAATAATTCGTCTGCGGGCAGGCTCAGCGGTTCAGGCGCGTAGGCCTCACTCGTACCCATAGGCTCTCAGCCCGGCTTCGTTGTCTGCCCAACCGCTCTTCACCTTGATGAAGACTTCCAGATACACCGGGCCGTCGAACATCTTTTCCATGTCCAGGCGCGCATCGGTATTGATCTGCTTGAGCTTGGCGCCTTTTTGGCCAATGATCATTGCCTTGTGCGTATCGCGATCGACGAGGATAGACGCGAAAATACGGCGTAAGCGGCCCTCTTGTTCGAATTTTTCGATGATCACGGTACTGGTGTACGGCAACTCGTCCCCAGTCCAGCGAAACACTTTTTCGCGCAGGATTTCCGCCGCAAGGAAGCGCTCGCTGCGATCGGTGAGGTCGTCCTCGCCATATATCGGCTCGCCTGCGGGCAAGTAGGGAAGCAAGGTCGCGAGCAAATGGTCGATGTCGGCGGGCGTTTTGGCGGACATCGGCACAATTTCACGAAATTCGCGCAACGCGCCCATTTCCTGCAGGAAGGGGAACAAAGTCTCCTTATCGGAAATCCGGTCGATTTTATTGGCTACCATCAGCAAAGGCGCGGCTTGCGGAATCAGATCGAGCACCTGCTGATCGTCGGGTCCGAAACGTCCCGCTTCGACGACAAACAGCACGACATCGACAGAACTGAGCGTGGACGTGACGGCCCGGTTCAGCGAACGATTCAGAGCGCTGCCGTGGCGAGTTTGGAAACCGGGCGTATCGACAAAAATGTACTGGGCCCGCTCGATGGTACGGATGCCCGTGATGCGGTGCCGCGTGGTCTGCGCTTTGCGCGAGGTAATGCTGACCTTCTGGCCGACCAGTGCGTTCATCAACGTCGATTTGCCGACGTTGGGGCGTCCTACGATTGCGATCATGCCGCAGTGGAAATCGGATTCAGAGGGTGCGTTCATCGAATTCAGTCAAAAAAATGAGACCGGGCACGGATGTGCTTAACGGTTATCGGCTTCGGTGGCGGGAGCGGTTGCGCTTGCCAGGGCTTCTTTCGAAGCCGCGCCTAGTGCGGCCGTGACGGTGGTATGAGTTGCCGAGGTTGCCTGGCCGCCGTTGGCCGGCGCTGCGGCTTTGGCCTCGCGCTTGCGTTCGGTGGTACGTAAATCGAGCGCGCCTTGAGCCGCCGTTTCACCCGATGATTTGGCGCCGCGCGCATTTTTCGAACGCTTCGGTTTGCCCAGCAATGCGGGAGCCACTGCCAGCACTTCGTCGAGTGCTTTTTTGGCTGCCGCCTGTTCGGCCGCCCGGCGGCTGGCGCCCGTGCCCGATACCTTGATCTCCAGCTTGGGCACCGTACATTCGACTTCGAATTGTTGATTGTGCGCCGCGCCATGCGTGGCGACAACCGCATATTGCGGCAACGGCAGTTTGTGCCCTTGGAGATATTCCTGCAGCAAGGTTTTAGCGTCCTTGCCCAGCGTACGTGGGTCGATGTGGTCGAGTATCGGAATGTAGAGACGCTCGATTACCTGCGCGGCGAGCTCAAAACCGCCATCGACATGCACTGCCCCGAAAATCGCCTCCAGTGTATCCGCAAGAATAGACGGACGGCGAAAACCGCCACTTTTCAATTCCCCTTCCCCTAATCGCAGAAAATCGGCGATCGAAAGAGCTTGGGCGATTTCATACAGAGATTGTTGCTTAACCAGGTTGGCGCGCACTCGCGAGAGGTCGCCTTCGTCCAGATCGGCAAAACGCTTGAACAATAAGGCTGCCACCACGCAATTTAGGACGGAATCGCCAAGAAACTCGAGCCGTTCGTTATGCGTGGCGCTGTGACTTCGATGGGTCATCGCCTGGCGCAGCAATTCCGCATTGCGAAATTGGTAATGCAGCCGGCTTTCCAACTGGGATAGGGACATGGGTGCAAGTATAACGCGACCTGCGCAGGCCTATGGATACACGGCAGACACAGGCGGGCAAACAGCGCGACCGTCGAATGCGCTTGTTCTACGCCTGCATCTGTCTTGCAAAAAATATGACGGGCATGCCGCAGGGGCATGCCCGTCATGACGATACTGGTCCGTGCTCATTCGGCCTACGATTTCTTACGATGCGGGCCTATGAGTCGAGCTTAGAGTCGGGCTCAGATTCGGGCTCAGATTCGGCGGCTCACGACGCTACTTAGTGAAATCCACCGATCCGCTTCAAGTCGCTGAAATTCATCCAGATGAAAAAGGCTCGGCCGACCAGGTTTTTGTCCGGAACGAAACCCCAGTAACGACTATCTTCGCTGTTATCGCGATTGTCGCCCATCATGAAGTAATTTCCCGGCGGCACTTTGCACGTTACGCCCGTGCTGTCGTACGAGCAATTTTCCTTGAACGGAAAATCATGCACCCCTACGACGAAAGGCGGCTGCGTTGGAATATTCAGAATCGCGTTCTTGCGACCGTCGATCGTCTCTTCATATTGCTTGGCATAACCCATCCGATCTTCGTCGAGAAAATCGGGCAATGGGGTCTCAGGCACATCGACGCCGTTGATGGTCAGGTGTTTGTTCTTATAGACCACCACATCGCCCGGCACGCCGATCACGCGCTTGATGTAATCGACCGACTCGTCTTCGGGATAGCGGAATACCACGACATCGCCGCGTCTCGGGCTACCGCCGCCCAATAATTTCTGATCGCTGATCGGCGAGCGAATTCCGTAATCGAATTTGTTGACCAGGATGAAGTCGCCGACGAGCAGCGTCGGAATCATCGAACCCGACGGAATCTTGAACGGCTCGACAACAAAGGAACGCAGTACGAACACCAGCAAAATAACCGGGAAGAAGCCTGCCGTATATTCCAGCCACCATGGCTGACGCAATTGATGGTCACGCAGACGCGCGCGCGTGGAGTCGCCATTTTCGTCGGCAAACCGTTCGCCGATACGCTCTTGCTGCCGATTGAATTCGGCGACTGCCGCGGCGGCCGCGGTACGGCGACGCGGTAGAAACAGCGCCTTGTCGCTCACCCAGGCGATGCCGGTAATAATCACTAGAACAAACAGGATCAATGCGAAATTCATGGGCTATCCGTCAGTCAGTTAATCGGTCTCATAGTCCGGTCGCATCCGAGCGATGCAGGAGCATCAGCAACCCTCAAACGCGGCGGCCAGCTTATTTGTCTTCGACCTGCAGGATGGCGAGGAACGCCTCCTGCGGAATTTCAACGCTGCCAACCTGCTTCATGCGTTTCTTACCGGCTTTCTGCTTTTCGAGCAATTTCTTCTTACGGGAAATATCGCCGCCATAGCATTTCGCCAGCACGTTCTTGCGCAGCGCCTTGATGTTCTCGCGCGAGATGATATGCGCGCCGATCGCAGCCTGGATCGCCACGTCGAACATCTGGCGCGGAATGAGTTCGCGCATCTTGGCCGCCACTTCACGGCCTCGATGGGTACTTTGCGAACGGTGCACGATGACCGACAAGGCATCGACCTTCTCGGCGTTGATCAACATATCCACCTTCACCACATCGGCGGCACGATATTCCTTGAAGTCGTAATCCATCGACGCGTAGCCGCGCGAGACCGATTTCAACCGATCGAAAAAGTCCAAGACGATCTCGGCCATCGGAATCTCGTAGGTCAGTTGCACCTGCCTGCCGTGGTACGACATGTTGATCTGACTGCCGCGCTTCTGCGTGCACAGCGTGATAACCGAACCGACATACTCCTGCGGCATATACAGGTTGACCGTGACGATAGGCTCGCGAATTTCCCCGATCTTGGACGGATCGGGCATCTTGGACGGGTTTTCGACGTTGATCACGGTGCCGTCGGCCATCAGCACCTCGTACACCACCGTCGGCGCGGTCGTGATGAGATCCATGTCGAACTCGCGTTCGAGGCGCTCCTGCACGATTTCCATGTGCAGCAAACCGAGAAAACCGCAACGAAATCCGAACCCCAACGCTTGTGAAACTTCGGGTTCATATTGCAAGGAGGCGTCGTTGAGCTTCAGTTTTTCGAGCGACTCGCGCAACGCGTCGTACTGGTTGGCTTCGATCGGATAGAGCCCGGCGAACACCTGCGGCTTGACTTCCTTGAAGCCCGGCAATGGCGCCGCGGCCTTGCGGCCCATATGGGTGACGGTATCGCCAACCTTGGCCGCCTTCAGTTCCTTGATGCCGGCAATGATGAAACCGACCTGCCCGGCCGATAACGAATCGCGATCCTGCGATTTCGGCGTGAACACACCGATGTGCTCGACCGGGAATTGCGCACCGGTTGCCATCAATTCGATGCGCTCTTTCGGTTTGAGGGTGCCGTTGACAATGCGCACCAGCATCACGACGCCGACGTAGTTATCGAACCACGAATCGATGATCAGCGCCTGCAGCGGCGCGCTCGCATCCCCCTTGGGCGGCGGGACCTTGATGATCAGCGACTCGAGCACATCCTGGACACCGAGGCCGGTCTTGGCCGAGCAACGGACCGCGTCCGTCGCGTCGATGCCGATTACTTCCTCGATCTCTTCAATCGCATTTTCCGGATCGGCGGCAGGCAAATCGATCTTGTTCAAGACCGGCACTACCTCGACACCGAGCTCAATCGCCGTGTAGCAGTTGGCGACCGTCTGCGCTTCGACGCCCTGGCTCGCATCCACCACCAGCAAAGCGCCCTCGCAAGCGGATAACGAGCGACTCACCTCGTAGGAAAAGTCGACGTGACCGGGCGTGTCGATCAGGTTCAGGTTATAGACTTGACCGTCCCGGGCACGGTAGCTCAGCGCCGCAGTCTGGGCCTTGATCGTGATGCCTCGTTCGCGCTCGATGTCCATCGAATCGAGCACTTGCGATTCCATTTCGCGATCGGACAAGCCCCCGCATAATTGAATGATCCGGTCGGCCAGCGTCGATTTACCGTGGTCGATGTGCGCAATGATCGAGAAGTTACGAATATGATCCATACAACCTAATAATGCAAAAAAGGCGCGCTCGTTATCGCGAAGCACGCCTTTCGGTGGAAGCAGCAAGCCCGTATTTTAGCGGAAAACGCCCCTGCCGGGGCGCCTTTAGGGTGCACGCCCGCCGCTGCTGAAAATGCTGCGGGCACCCCTTCATGGCGCGCAGCGGATTTACTTGTCCGCTTGGGCGCGCGGGTGCAGGGGCACGAACTGCGTGGTGTCGCCTCGTCGCACCAGCAGGGCCACCGACTTTTGCGGATCGAGCTTGCGTACCATCGCCTCGAACTGGGCTGCGCTCACAATATCTGTATCGCCCAGACGCAATATCACGTCGCCCTTCTGCAATCCGGCGCGCTGAGCCGGCCCTTCCACCATGTCGACCTGCACCCCGTTTTGCAGCTTTTGTGACTGCAACTGGTCGGACGTCAGGTTGCTCACTGCAATACCCAATGCATTGGACGGCCGGGGGCTGGGCGGGGGCGCCTTCTTGCTCAGTGCCTTGACCTGTTTATCCGGTTGCATTTCGCCGACGGTCACCTGCAGCTCGCGCAACTGGCCCTTGCGCCAAATCGTCAAATTCGTCCGCGTACCGGGCTTGGTCTCGCCCACCATGCGCGGCAGGTCAGTGGCACTGCCGACATTGCGGCCGGCAAATTTCTCGATGATATCGCCCGGCTGGACCCCCGCCTTGTCGGCCGGTCCGCCCGGCTCGACACTACTGACCATGGCGCCCAACGCATTGGGCAGTCCCAGCGATTCC
>Ga0265338_10000538_pt1 | contig 66340 bp, 68 predicted proteins | sample 42126metaG_FD_193579 | JGI IMG/M metagenome (GOLD analysis project Ga0265338, IMG submission 193579) | Rhizosphere microbial communities from Carex aquatilis grown in University of Washington, Seatle, WA, United States - 4-21-26 metaG | ecosystem: Host-associated > Plants > Roots > Rhizosphere...
CACCGGAGGTACCGCATCGAACCCTGGCACGGGCGCCGCAGCCATAGTCGTCATTGGCATGGGGGCAGGAATCGGCGCTGATGCTGGGGCAGCGGCCGGCATCGGTAGCGGCATCCCTGCGGGCATCGCCCCCATCATTGGCGCCGGCATCGCTCCCATCCCCATCGGCGACATCCCCATTGCTGGAGGAGCCGCCACCGGAACCGAAGCCGGCGAGGCGGGCGTCGGTGCCACTGCAGGCACCAACATCGATGCGGCCGCAGATGCCGCCGTTGGCATGGCGCCGGGAATCGGCATCGGCGGCGGCGCCGTCGGCACCAGCGCGGGCGTCATTGCAACCCCAGGTGCCGCCGCCATCGGCATAGCGGCGGTCATCGGCGCAGGTGCTGGCGCCGATACCGGTACAGTCGCTGGCATGGGAGCCGGTGGTGCAACCATCGCCGGCATAATAGGTGGCGCAGGAGCCGACGCCGACACAGGCGCGGGCGGCGGCGCCGTCACCGGCCCTATCCCCGGTGCCGCCGTCGCTGCACCGGGGCCAGGAGCCACGGGCGCTACATCACCTGGCGCCAATCGCTCCAAAATCTCCGCTTCCACCACCGCCTTCCCTCGCCCAAACTTCGCCGCACTCAGCTGCTGCACCGCCATCCCCAGCTCCACATTGGACCTCCCCAGCGGCGCCGAATCCCGCATGCTAAACGGCTGGCTCGGCAAGCCTCCAATCATCAACCGCATCGCGGCATTGTAGTTTGGCAGGTTCACCAGATCAGTTACCTCAAACACTGGCGCAAACTGCTTCACCATAAATTCCGCATCTTCCGGCCCCATCCGGTGAGCCACAATCGTCCCAATATTCCCAAACACGGCATCGCGAATTTCCGGTCGCAGCTGGCCAATAAACTGGTTCGCCACAATCAGGTTCAAGCGATACTTACGCGCCTCACTCAAAATGCTTGCGAAACTGTCAGTTGAGAAATTCTGAAACTCGTCCACGTACAAAGCAAAGTCCGACCGCTGGTCTTCCGCCAGCTCGGCCCGGCTCATCGCCGCTGCCTGGAACTTGATCACAAAGATCATCCCCAAAAGCTGTGAGTTGAGCTCCCCGAGCCGTCCCTTGGATAGATTCACAATCAGAATCTTCTTACGATCCATCACCTCACGCAGATTGAAGCTCGACTTCGTCTGCCCAATGATGTTACGCATCATCTCGTTGTTGACGAACGCACCAAACTTACTCACAAACCAGCCCAACATCTCGCTCTTGTGGTAATCGCTGGTTTGCCCCATCTCTTTGGTCCAGAAATCAATCACCGTCGGGTCTCTCAGGTAACGGAACTTGCGCTTCAAGTAATCCGTATCCGTAAATACCTTCGGCACCTCAATAAACGTCGCCCCGTTCGGGTCGCTCATTAATGTCAGCGCGGCATTACGATACCAATGCTCATACCGCGGTCCGATGATTCCCGTGTGCCCTGGATCATACAGCTTATACAGCATGTTGATCGTTTCCTGAACAATGAAATCTTTTTGCGTCGGGTCGTTGAATTCAAACAGGTTCAACCCCAGCGGGTACTCGGTATCGGCCGGATTGAAGTAAATGACGTCCTCAGACCGCTCCTTCGGCACCATCCCCAGAAGTTTCTCCGCACTATCGCCATGCGGATCAATAAACGCAAAACCCTGGCCGTTGACCATATCCTGCACCGCCAGGTTCTCCAGCATGGTCGATTTACCGGTGCCGGTCTGCCCGAGAATATAGGTGTGCCGTCGCCGATCCTCATTATCGAGCCGAATCTCCTTGCGCACCCCGCGAAACTCGTTGTAGCCAAACAGGAGCCCCACGGTCGGCAGCTGGACCGGCCCGTCCACCTGCTTACTCTGCTGCCGCGCCACGCTCGAACTAGGGGTAAATTGCGAATCCGGCAGATGAAACAGCGTTGCCAACTCCGCACTGTTAAGCACATTACTGGCAATCTCAATCGGGAAGAACCGAAAAATAAAAGCCGTCACCAACCCCTGCACATCCACCGCCGGCAAGAACTTATAGCCATTCAACCCCGGCCGGTCAAACAGCGCAAAAGCCGTCGAGATATCACGCAACAGCTGCTGGCTGCGTGCCACCGACTCAGTCGATACCATCACGCGTATCAGAGTCTCAAAGCCCGGCTGCTTCGTCTTCTCCTCGATCGCCTCAACGATTCCCAGCTCCAGACTCGAAACCTCCGGGCCCGACCCGTTCGCCTTTTCTTCTTCGTGCCTGGCCGATGGCGCTTTAATCGCAGCCTTCACCAAATCCTGGGCCGAAAAGCTCAAACCCGTCGTCCGGCCCTTGCGCTTAGCATCCGCCAACTCAATCGAACGTTTGATCCAGTCCGGCGCGGCCGGCCGGATCATCAACTGAATCGCCACGCCATCCTTAACCCCCAGCGCACTAAACGTCGTAAGCAGCGCCTCCATCGGGTCACGTTCCAGCTTGTCATAGGTCGCAATCGGGTACGCGCTCTCCGCCCGCAACACCATTTCACCACCCATCGTCGCTGCCAGCCGTCCCTCTTGGTTGAAGATATTGTGGTCTTCCACTTCCTCCAGCCGCGCACCCGGGTAAGCCGTCAGCACTGCTTTCTTCACCACGCTCACCAGCGCCACTGGCACCGCCGCGTAAAAATGCACCACGCCACCGCTCGCCACCAGCTCCATCGCGATATGCCGCTGCCCGTAAAAGTTGCTCTGGAAACCTTCGGTCGCAGTCCCGGCAATCAGGTTGTACAGCACCTCAGCCTGCGCGGTTTTCTCACGCATCACCTCGCGCACGTCACGATTACCGGCCGCCGTATCCGAGCTCGGCGGCGGCAAGTGAATCAAGATCGGCACCATCTTCAGACCGCGCTCAATCGCCTTCGCCCGCCGCAACTTATTTTTGTTTGCAAACACCGCCACGCGTTAAGCCCTCACCTCTCATCCACCGACGCTCTATGCGCCCGTCGGGTTACTACCTGATCCCCCCTTATTGTCGGCATCTTTTACGCCAATCCCGTAGCGCTTCTGCAAATAATCCTCCTGAAGCTGGGTAACCCCTTCCTCCTCGCCGTAGGGATCACCCGCATGAGCCTTGATCACGTCCTCAGCCTTATCCACCCATTCGGGCTCAATCACATCCTCGTCGGCCGCCGTCGCCGGAGTCGGCGCTTGGCTTTGCGCAACCGGTGTTGGCACGCTGACGGGCATGGCCGCATTCGGCAGGGCCGCACTCTGACTCGTCGGCGGCAAGGCCGCAGTCGTCGGCACCGGACTCGGACCTGGCGCCGGCGCGGCTTCCGGACCAGCCGGCGCCAGACGGACCTCGGGCACAGTCTCCCCCGGCATAGCGGCTCGCAAATCCTCCGGGCCCACGCTCACCGGCCGCTCACCACCACCAGCTGGAATTGGAGGCATTACCTGATCGTTCATTACCCAAATTGTATCATATATCCCGCTTGTGCTCGAACATCTGCCTTCACGTAGACAAATAATAAATATTCTGGCATAATTAAAAAACGCTCGCACCCGATGTCCACACACCCTGGAGGCCGCCGTGAAAAAACCTCGCGGACCCAACCACGCTCGCGTCGTTCCAGCTGCTGTTCGATTTAGTAATCGCTGCCTGTTCGTCGGCACATTCACCACCAGCATGAGCGTCGGGGTGCTAGTCTTGGCCATCTCAACCCTTGGGCGCCCATGGTGGGTCGAAGCGTGCCTGGCCCTATTTACGGCCGTCGTAGGTGTTACGTTGACCGTGCTCACCCTGGCGCTATGCAACTACAAAAATGAACCGGCACAGCCGCGGCACAGCCAGCACACCTCACTGTTGGCCGAAGCCAAAGCCACCTGCCAAAAGCTTGACGGCGCAAGCGACAAGGTCTTCGCCAAGGCCTTCGCCTACGTTAACATCGGGATTTTCACAGGCTTGATTGCCGCAAGCGTCGAGTTTGCGATACTGGCACATCTATCGTGACATACATCAACCAGCGAGCCCTGGGCTTACCTCGAATGAGGTAGGCCCAGCAGTATTTTAGACCCCACGAAGCCTAATTATGCACCCACACCGGCGTACCAATGGTCGTCCAGCCGTACAGGAATTGCGCTGTCGCGAGGGGCAGGTTCACACAACCGTGCGAACCATCGTAGTAGTAGCCGTAAGGACCGGACGTCTCACCAAAGTTCCCATTGCGCCAGCTTGCATCATGCAGGCCGTATCCGCTGTAAAACGCCATCCAGTACTGTACGAACACGTCGTAATTATACGCCGGCCCGTATTGGGTACCGATCAGGTGCGTATTCGTCCGCTTGTCATACACATGAAACAACCCGGTCACGGTCGCAAACCCCGCCCCCGTCGCACCGGTCGTTACCGGTGAATCGTAAATCACCTGGCCATCCTGCCACACCCACAAATGTTGCCGGGTCAGATTCACCTCAACGTACTGCGGCAGTCCCAGAGGCACCAGCGTCGTCGACACCGTATCATATGGCACCGCGTGGTCGGTAATCGTGTAGGTCAGCGGCTGCTGTGCAGTCACCGCCTGCGCTATGGCCGCCACCACCGCATCCTGATCAATACCAGTACCATTAACCCCCTGTCGCTCAATGGTACTGCTACCGTTAATCATCGTTATCAGCTCGCTCGTCGGCGCGCTATCCAGCTTCTTTGCCAACCCCGCCACGTAGGCCTGCAGCTTCGACATATCAACTTGCGGCACCAATTTGTACTTCAACCCGTCCGGCTGCTTCACAAATGCCAGCCATTGCCCAATTTGCGCCTGCGTCGGCGCGTACGTATGCGTCCCATATGACAGCACCACCGGCGTCGCCATCAGCTGCTGCGCCTCGGCAATCGTCGGCGCCAGCATGGTCGCTTGAATGTCAGCCGTCTGCGTGCGGGGCTTCAACAGCACCGTCGTCCCACCCGGCATCCGTACGTCATCCTCCACCAGCTGCTCCAAGCCCACCCGGTCAATCGTGTAGCCGTCCCTGTCCGGCACGGCCGAAACTGTCGCCCCCTTTACGGTCAGACTGGCATCCACCGGCTGAGTCCCAACCCGCTGCTCCACACTCGTCGCAAAATCATTCAACTGCTGGCGGTTTACGTCATATGCCAGTGGCACCGGGTCCTGATGAAATGGCGGCAACCAAGCACTGCGGCCACTCGCATAACCCTGCTCAATGCTCTGTTCGGTATCAAACGTCACCCCTAACTGCGACGCTGTCAGGCTATACTTCTCGCCTGCTACGTCGAGCATGAGCCGGTACTGCGCCACCTCATCTGCCACTTCTTGCCTGGCCTGCGCCAATGTCATATTGCCGACACTGCGATTGCCAATCACCACGCCCGGCAGCATGCGACCGTTGTACCACCCGGACACCCCCAACTGCACCGCTACAACCACAAAAGCCACAGCCGTCCCTATCGCCACTACCCGCGGGATAGTAGTAAACCCAGCGCTACCGTGGCGCTCCGGATCCAACCTCACTTTGAGCATATACGAGCAGTATAACGCTAGTGCTTACCCATTTTCCATAGCCGATTTCCGCAGCTTAAACTAGACCCGTCTAACCGCCCCAAGTTTGCGCTCCAGCCGACTCACCAACGCCGCCTCGGCCTCGGCCGCCTCGGCCTCAGTGGGAGTACGATCCGAATTCTGCACCGTCAGGCGCAATGTCATCGCTTTCTGGCCCCCGGGCAACTCCGGCCCATAGTAATCACTCACGAACTCCACCAGCTGCCCTTCGCACACCGCCTGCACCGCCAACCACGTCACCGCTGTCGCCAACGTTAACGTCACATCGCGCCGGATCACCGGGAACTTCGCCAGGCCCGCGAATTGCCGCGGCCCAGCCGACGCCAACACTGGCTCCATGTCGACTTCAAAGTACCCGATGCTCCCCTCCAGCTTCAACGCGTCCACCAACTCCGGCCGCAACTGGCCAATCCAGCCCAGCACCTTGGAGCCCAGCTTTATATGACCACACCTGCCCGTCGCAAACCGCTTGTCATTCGCCGGCTCCACCCGCAAGTCCACGTTTAATTCGCGCCCCAGCACATCCAGCACCCCCTTCGTTCGCGCAAAAACATTGTCACGGCACAACATCGTCACCGCCAACCGCACCGGCTCATCCGGCAAGCCACTACCGCCTTTCTTCAAAAACACGCCGGAAAGTTCATAGAAGCCCATCTCGTCGGCGTAATGCCGGTTGCGCGTCAGTACCGCCAGATGGCTCGGCAGCAACGAACTGCGCAAATAGGCTTGCTCGCTCGAAAGCGGATTCTTCAATTTCAAATGCCTAGCTGGGTCATCGCCCACCTGTTTCAATTGCTCTTCCGCCACAAACGAATAGGTTGCCACTTCAAACAACCCGCAACCATACAACACATCACGCACCCGGCGCCGCTTGGCCCGCTCACGATCAAATATCAGCCGGTCAGTGCGCCACGGCGGCAAAGTCGACGGCACCCGATCGTACCCCAGCACTCGCACCACCTCTTCAGCCAAGTCCTCGGGCAGGTTTAGGTCCGGGCGCCACCACGGCACTTGTGGCACTTCTACCTTATTTTTAGAAGTACGCACAACTCCTATCTGCAACTTTTCAAGCGCCTCCACGGCCTCTTTGTGCGAAACGTCAAAGCCCAATACCCGTTGCAAACGATCCATCGTCAGCTCAATTTTGCGCGGCTTTGAATGGCTGTTCTGCTGGTCGGTCACAGCCACCAACGTGCCATTAACCGTTTGCTCAAGCAACGCTACCGCTCGCGCCAATCCCAATGGCGGCAATTCCACGGCCAGTCCCCGCTCAAATCGCCCACTCGCCTCCGTGCGCATACCGTGTCGCTTGGCTGTCTTGCGCACCGCCACACCATCAAACACCGCCGATTCAAGCAGAATCTCGGTCGTATCCGCGCCGATCTCAGTATTGGCGCCCCCCATCACGCCCGCCAACGCAATCGGCCCGGCCGCGTCGGCGATCACCAGATCAGCACTGCTCAGTTTCCGCTGCACCCCATCGAGGGTCGTGAGCTTCTCCCCCACCTCGGCCCGACGCACACTCACCGGCAGTTGTACCTTGGCAGCGTCAAATGCATGCAACGGCTGCCCCAGCTCCATCATCACATAATTAGTCACATCGACCACCGGCGACACGCTCCGCATCCCCAATGCACGCAGCCGGGCCGCTATCTCGCGCGGCGTTTTGCCATCCGGCGAAACCGTAATCCGCGCCAGCATGTATCGCAACGCTTCTCCAGCGGCCTTCACCTCCGACCCATCACCTCGGCTTTCAATTGATCCTAGCTCGATCGGTTTCATCTCCGTATCAGTCATAGCCGCCACTTCGCGCGCCAAACCGGCTACGCTCTGCACATCGAAGCGATTAGCCGGAGTTGTCAGGTCAATAACCGCATCTGGCGGATACAGTTCCCGTACCGGTAAGCCAACTTCGGCGCTGTCTTCCAGCTCTAGAATGCCATCATGATCACGGCCCAACATCAACTCCCGCTCGCTACACAGCATCCCTTGGCTTACTACTCCTCGAAGTTTCGCCTCGCCGATCTTCTCGCCACCTGGCAATACCGACCCCGGCCTACAAAAGGCTACCTTAAGGCCTTCTCGGACATTGTGAGCCCCGCAAACCACGCTAAATTCACTAGTTCCATCATAAACCGTACATATTTTCAACCGATCAGCCTGAGGATGTTGAATAACTTTTTTAACCAGTGCCACAACCACTCGTTTGTCAATTTCTACTGACACCTGAATTGACTCAACTTCGATCCCAGCCCGCTCCAGAGCCGACGCCACCTGCTGGTCAGTTAGTTGGTCTGACATTGTGCGACGTAGCCAATATTTGACCCAAGCCGATGAGACCTTCATTAAAACTGCTCCAAGAATTTGAAGTTTGGACGCCAGAATTCGCGTACGTCACCAACTCCATACTTAATCGTAGCGATTCGCTCCGGTCCAAATCCGAACGCAAAACCACTGTATCGATCCGAATCGATACCCACATTCTTGAGTACCTGCGGATGGACCATTCCGGCACCGCCCAATTCCAACCAACCCGTGCCATAACACAACCGGCAAGTTTCATTACCAACCTGCCCGGTTCCATGACAATTAGCACATGTTGCATCCATTTCAACACTTGGTTCGGTATACGGAAAATAATTTGGCCGCAGTCGCAACTTTGTATCTTCGCCAAGCACTCCGCGCACCATTGTCTCCAGTGTGCCTTTCAAATCACTCAAGCCAATGCCCCCATCAACCACCAGCCCTTCGAGCTGATAAAACGTCCACGAGTGGCGGGGGTCTTCATCTTCATTACGATAAACTTTGCCAGGGACCACAATTCGGATCGGCAAATTATCACGATGCTTTTCCATATGCCGAATCTGTACAGCCGAAGTATGCGTCCGAGGTAAATTCGCCTCTTCCAAATAAAAGGTATCCTGTGTGTCGCGCGCCGGATGGTCACGACCCACGAGCAATGCCTCAAAGTTGTACCACTCCGTCTCAACTTCCGGCCCTTCCGCCACCTGATACCCCATCTGCCAAAACAAGTCCACCAAATCATCAAGCACCATCGTCACGGGGTGCCGATGCCCCAGCTTTGGCACCAACCCCGGGGCCGTCACATCCACCGGTACTGCCAATTCACGCGATACTTCTTGTGCCCGAAGTACGGCTTCGCGCTCGTTTAGTGCCTTATCAACTCGGCCACGCAACATATTCGCCGCCTGACCCGCAGCCGGACGTTGATCCGGCGGAAGTTTCCCAACGGCTTTCAATTCTTGCGTCACCAAACCACTGCGACCAACCAGCGTCACCCGCAGCTTCTCCAATTCATCTAAATCGACGGCGTTGGCCACCGCCGCCAGCATTTCCGACTCATTTACGGCCATCGAAACCTCACATAAATCTCTACAATCACGAGCAACAACGCTAGTAGTATACCATCGAGCGGCCCCAACTGGTGCAATGAACTCAATGCCAGCATCCCACTAATCCACCCCCCAACGAGCAATCCTTGGCGCCATGAGTACCGCAGTCGCGTGTAACCCGAAGCATGCAGGTGCAAAAATACTTTAGCTGCATAGAAAATGAGTGTAATAATTGCAGACAAATCACAAAACACCACAACAAACCACACCGTCACACCCAAGGGACCTATGGCCAACGGATTTGTCGCAAACAGGCTCAACAACAAACCAGTGGTCGCTACCACGACCGATACTAACAGTAGGACTAGCCAACCCAACACAGACACCGCAAATCACTCATGCTTAAGCTATGAATATTATCGCACAAAAAACAGCCCGGGTCGTACACGCTGGCACACCCGGGCTAAAATTATGATTGCAGAGTAACGGGCCGAACAAGCATCCGTTTTTGTGTAATTGACGCGTCGGCCCGTTTGGGAATTCCTACCCAAGGGATCGACATTGGCAATTACCTCCTATGGTAATGTGTGGATGCGTTGTTTGTTTTTGGGTAAGAATTTGTTTTTTACTTTAAATAAGTGTGAATACGTTTTTAATTGTATTTTTTATACTTATTTAAAGTTAGTGTTACCTTCCCATCACCCTTGCGGGTGATCGAAAGGCAATCGGCTACAATCTTGGTTGCAACCGCTTGCCTTTCGATCCTCCATTTCGGCTGTTCATGCCATCTTAGTTTGGACCTAAGAAGAAACCGTTATATGTGACAGTAGGGCGGACCCGGATTAGAAATAAGGGGGATACCTCTAACCGGGATCTACCCTACCATCAGGGGCTAGGGACATCGGGTGGAGAAGATAAAAGAGACTGAACTTTCAACGAACTATCACTAAGTTAGCACAAGCGAGATGGATTGTCAATACTTCTTGCGCTTAATCCGCAAGAATGCTAATTATCCCTTTTTTAAGGCATAATTAGCATTACAACCAAGAGTCTCAATGATGCCAAAATAAGGAGCTTTGTTGCAAAAATTTCAACATTTATGCACAAAATAAGCTGCATTATGCATATCGCAAAACCCTACCAGATCATATATACCTGAATCTAAGCAAATACGGCAACCTATAGGAGACCGAGCAGCTCTTTCACCTGAGCCAATTTCGCGTTAGCCAGCTCGCTTGCTCGCCACCAACCGTGCTCCAACGCTTTATCAATCTTTTCGTTACCATCCTTCATCATCAAGTCATGGGTGTGTTGTAGCGGTTTTAACGCATGCACCACGAGATCAGCCAGATCTTCCTTGAAGTCCCCATAGCCCTTACCAACATACTGCTCTTCCAGCTCAGCTATGCTCTTGCCGCCAATTACCGACATTATCGTCAGCAAATTCGTCAGTGCCGGCTTATCTCCCCCTGATGCCACCTGACTGCCGGAGTCCGTTACTGCCCGCGAAATCTTACGACGAATCAGCTTCTCGTCATCACTCAGCAGAATCGTACCACTCAAGTCCTCATCGCTCTTGCTCATCTTCTTGCTCGGGTTTTGCAAATCCATAATCCGCGCCCCTTCAGTCTGCACGGTCGGCAACGGTACCTTAAAGGTGTCACCATGGATATTGTTAAACCTGGTCGCAATATCGCGGGTCAGTTCCACATGTTGCTTCTGATCCTCACCCACCGGCACCTCGTCAGCATCATACAGCAGGATGTCGGCCGCCATCAGCACCGGATAATCATACAGACCCACCAGCTGCCCTTCCGCACCACCTTTCTGCGACTTGTCCTTAAACTGAGTCATCCGCGACAACTCACCCATCGTGGTGTAGTTATTCAAAATCCAGGTTAACTCCGAGTGTGCTGGAACCTGCGACTGCATAAAGATATATGAGTGGTCATGATCCACTCCGCTTGCCAGTAACCAAGCTACCGCTGACCGACTGTCACGCTTAAGTTGCTCCGGGTCAGGCCGCACCGTCAATGCATGCAAATTAGGAACGAAAAAAAAGTGTTCACGATCAGGATCCGCGCTCATTTCCCCCCAACGGCGCATTGCCCCAAGATAATTTCCGAGCGTTAAATCCCCCGTCGGCTTGACCCCAGACACTACTCGCTTCACGGTTTCACCCTTTCATTGCGCTTATACAAAAACTATAGCATCAATCGTCTGCGACCGGCCGCTCCAACATGATTGGCTCGACTTTCGGCGTGGTATCAGCGATCTTCACGACGTCCTTATCAACTTTCTTGAGCTCCCGATGCGCCGCGTTAAAGTGGTTTACGGTTGTACCAAGCGAGTTACCCAACTTCTGCATGTACGTCTCGTGCGCCACCATATGCTGACCCAGCTCACCAACCCGCTTTTGTATATCCTTGGCTTTCTCTTCAATCTGCAGGCTACGCAACCCCTGAATCACCGTCTGCAAATACGCCATGAAACTCGTTGGGCTCACAATTATTACCCGGCGGTCACGAAAAGCATATTCAATCAAATCACGGGCATTCGTCTGCAATGTCCCAACTTTATTAATCAGCAGATCATAGTAAACCGCCTCACTCGGGATGAACATAAAAGCAAAGTCCATTGTCCCCTCACCCGGTCGTATATACTTGGAGGTCTCATCAATCCGCGCCTTGAGATCTGATTTAATCGACCGAATCAGCGCCTCTTGCCGCGTCTTATCCGTCTCCTCAATCAAGCGGTTATAATTCTCGAGTGAAAATTTTGAATCCACCGGCAATACCAACCCACGATCTAGTCGAATGATTGCATCCACAATCTCGCCATCACCAAATTTATACTGCAACTCAAATCGGTCCGGTGGCAGTACGTTTTCCAGCACCGTCCGCAAAAAATATTCCCCCAGAACACCGCGCTGCTTGGGATTTTGTAGTGTATTTTGCAACAACTTTAATTCATCAGTGATACTCATCACCCGCTTGTTGCTCTCTTTCAACTCTGTCAGATCCCGGGTCACTTCGCCAATCAACCGCGTTGAAGCCGCAAACTGTCTGGCCATTGCATCGCGCATCGTCTCGTTCGATTTCTCAAGCCGGTCATTTAACGTGTTATGAATGCCCTGCAAATCCTGCTTTATCAACCCCAGTGCGGTATCGTTCTGCATGCCCTCACGCAGCTGTCGCAACTGCGTCGCCAGCATAAAAACCACAGCCCCCAAAGCCATAAGCACCACCGCAATCAGACCGGCAATCACCCACAAAGTAAGCATGAACCGAGTATATCACCCGAACGAAAAGCAAACAACCCCTCCGAACAAACCGGTTCTATTTCAATAACTCAGCCAACACTCGCTCTAACACAGCCTCATCCTGAGCCTTGATGACCGATCTCCAGCTGATCTCACGATCACGCACCAGACGCGCGGCATCACCCGCCGCCGCCTCACCTTTAGTCGTCAAACGAACCATTTTTTCGCGTCTACTCGTTGGATTTTGACGTTGTATTACGAGCCCACGACCAGACAACACATCAACCTGGCGTGTCACTACTGCCGGGGTTACACCCAGGGTTGTAGCTAACTCGCTCTGACCCACCTCTTTCAACTCGGCCAAGCCATCAAGGATCCGGAATTGAGAAAGGGTCAGCGCAAAGCTGACCCGTAACTCTGACTCCATCTCCTGCTCGAGCCTATTTGCGGCTCGCCCGATTTTGTTGAGAAGTGATTTCTCAAACTGAGATTGAGAATTCCTTACCTGCACATTTACTCCATAAACAATATACCCCTAAACAATTTAGGGGTCAACACTCTTACGATTCAGCCTAAAAATGGGTGATTTTGAGCGTGAATCCCCCACTCAGCAGACCATTAGGTCTAAATTATCCACAACTAATGCACAGCTCCTTCTGCAATTACCGAACATTCAGCCGCAAATGTCAGCCCTGGCTGACAGCTACGATAAACCAAGCTAGGTAAATTACTGCAAAAAAATCCAAAAACGCCCACTTTCATCGATGCAGGAATATACGATATTCCTGCATATGTTAAGATAACAATTTATAAGAAATTGTATATATATTGAAAATTACAGCAAATAAAATATACGAATAATAACACGGTATATCTCAGCTCACTCACAAAAATAGGTCCACCACCACCGGTGAACCTATTTCGCGACATAATAGCTGGTCGGGGTGAGAGGACTTGAACCTCCGACCTCAGCAACCCGAATGCTGCGCGCTAGCCAACTGCGCCACACCCCGAAAGCTCAAATGACCATGAAATAATACCGTAAACTACTCAATTTGCCTAGCCCTGGAGGGGGCCACGCGCTACCGCTACTACGACCAGTCCGGTTCTGGCTGAACTTCAAGCAGCGCTCCGTCAAGCTCCATCTTCATCAACCCAAGCTGATGTTCAGCATAGGTTTTGATCCATTCCAGCTCCCCCGTAAGCAACTGCGAACTCGCCAGCTGCCGACCCAATTGTTCAATCCGAGCACGCTGTTCCGTCACATCCTTAGGCAGCTGCAGCCTTGCCTCTCGACCACCTTCAAAAAAACGGTAACCGAGCAGTGACAGGCCCTGCCAGCGCATCATCCGCAAGCGCGTTAAGATCAGTGATTCAGCCGTTCGCATCACCAGCCCCCGCATCGCCGACGATGGAAGTGCTATCCGCCCCGACTGATTTGGGACAAACAACTCCATCAGCGACCTCTCCAGCCGATCGCTATCGAGTGGCTGCAAATTCGCCACCGTACCTTCAAGCTGACGCATCATTGCCTGGAAGCCCGGTCCAGAATCAAACTCGCCCACTATATACTGCTTATCAAGTGCCAAACGTGGGTGCTGCATCAGCGCATAACCGTTCGCCACCTCCGTCTCAATTCGTACACGAGCTGCCTCGGTATCCGGCAACATATAAAGCGCCAGTTGGTTACGCGAAACAGCATAGCGCAACGGCGCCCCACTCACCTGTTTCGTCTGTCGATCAATATAGGCTGTCGTAAATACTGCGTAGCCAAGATGAAAATTGGGGGGTATAGCCGCGACAACAATCCCAGCAGACTCCGGCTCTTGATGCGCAACACCACTAGACCCTGAGCTATACATACCCATAGCCCAGCCCGCGGCCTGGGCTAAATTGCTTGTCACCACCGGCTGGCCTTCAGCAAACTGCAAGCCGGCATCGCGAATCGACACCAACTCGGTGACATTCAAGACGCCATGCAACACAAATTGGACCGCTGACAATGTCTGATCACCGTGCCCCGAAGCAAGTTCAAGTTTTCGTAATGACATGCTTATTCCCTCGAGAACCAAAACGGTTTTGGCACCTTCATTTTAACAAGACCTGTACCCGATTGACGATACCGGTGCGGTAATTCACGCTCAATTATCAAGTGCCAGTCACTTTTCAACCACCGTTTCTGTTGTAAGTATAACTCCAAAAGCCCTCGTTCTGCGAACTCCCGCCGCATCACCCCTCCGGCATGGGGATGTCGTTGCGCCTGCTCTAATGGCGAACTAAATCCGTGCGCATAATGCGTCAGCTCATGCACAATAGTTGCCTCAACTACGTACTCCGGCACATCCGGCAATTTAAACAATGAGTTTATCGTTATAATGCTGGTCGTGCGATCAGCCGGATCCAGCGAAATCGAGCCCAGACGTCGCTTTGCCCGTCTTCCGAACACAATTCTGACATCATTTTCCTGTGCCACATCGGAAAAATAATTATCCCAAATCTTATCCAGCAATTGCTGCAGCCAGGCATCGTCACGCTTCATCGGCTTCCACCTCCCCGTTACCATAGTATCGAACCGCAGCACAGCTATGAAGCGCTGATAGGTTCGGTGCAAAATCGCGCTGTCGCAGCCGATCCGCCAGTTCGACCAGCTTTGCGCGATGATTACGCAGTATCGCCGCCGACAAATGAGCACTGCCCTCAATTCGTGTCACCACGTAATCCAATGTTACCAGCTCCGGCGCCTTGTCATGCTGCCGCTCATAAGCTAGGGCGTAAGTACGTAGCTGAAAATTGACCTTGGACTTGTCAGCCAACTTAGCTGGGTCAGTTTGAGTGCGCCCAGTCTTGAAATCTCGAATCTCAATTCCAGCACCAGTCTCAAATATGGCATCCATTTTACCCGTCAGCCGCAAGCGAGCTTCGGGAATTTCCAGTCGGATCCGCGCTTCGCTGGCCAGAATCTTAGCATCACCCCGATTCTCCCGCGCCAAAAACCACGATAACGTCTCGGCAGCTAATTGTTTATCACGATCCGCACTTGGGCGGTCTTCGTAGCCTCGATCCGACCAGGAGTTATCGAGCAGGGCCTGGTATTGTGCCGCGGATCGAACTTCACCAGCCAGCTTGTCCTTATAATAGGACTCAAACAGCCCGTGCAAAACCGTACCAAAGCTAAGTGCCGGACCAATTGGTTGTGAAATCTTCAACACATGTTGCAAGTAAAAATCAAACGGACAAAAATTATATCCATCCAGTGCTGTAACACTGAGTTCAAGCCAACCATCCGGGCCCTCAAACGGCAACGGCCGCGCTACATCCTCAGTCTGCGCCAAGGGATAATACTTACGTAGTTTAACCATTACCGAGCCCAATTTGCTCAGAGGCTTGTCAGATGCTCTCACCAGACTCTGTTCACTAGACCCCATCAACTCCCGCACATGTGGGCTCACCGGATCTGATATGCCAGATTGCGTTTTTACCGCTGCACTCACAAACAAATTTGTTTTCGCCCGTGTTGCCGCCACATACATCAGGCGTCGAAACTCGTGTTGTAGAGGAAATTCCGCAACCTCAATCAACCCACCCGGCATTTCCAACGCACTGGTATTTCTGGCTGGCGACCAGTTTCGTTTGGTACACCCCACCAGATACACCGTCTCAAATTCAAGCCCCTTTGAGGCATGCACCGTCAATAATTTGACACCCCCCGCATCACCAACCGGCTCCACCGCCTCTACTCTCGGCGGACGCTGATATTGCAGGCAGTATTGCAAAACTGTTGTATTTTCTTCAATATTTTCAAAATCCTTCATCTGTTCGAACCATCTTTGTAAGTCCTCAAACACCCTTTGCATCCGCGGGCTCTTCTCGGCCTTTTGGTACCAATCCTGGACCACACCGGTCTCAAATACTAAGCGGTACGCCACCCGACTTACAGGCAACTCTGCTGCCCAGCTGCGCCATTGAGCCAGCTTTTGTATCAGTTCGCGCGCCAATTGCCCTTCATCACGCTCCAGCGCCTCCTCAAACGTCATCAAATGCTCACGTGCACCCTCTAGTACTCGTCGATAGTCAGCTGTGTTCCAGCCAATAAATGGTCCCATTACCACATGTGCAATGGCATTTTCGTCAGTCTGCCACACCAGCCAACGCAGAAGATACCACAAGCTGATGAGTTCTGGTTGCTCAAAAATATTTACGCTCGTCGACAGCTCAAACGGCACCTTGCTTGCCTGCAAATCTTTAGCCACTGCCGCCAAGACGGCATGTCGCGTCGACAACACCGCCATATCGGAAGCCTGTTCACCATGTTGGATTCGGCTCACTATTTGAGCCACTACTGCCTGACGCTCATCATGTACGCTATCGTATTCAGTAAAACGAACCTGCCCATTACTTCTAAACCCTACCAAGTGTTTATCAATGCCAAGCTTAATCTCCAAACGGTCAGGGTCGTTATGCTTGATCAAGCGGTAAGCAGCGTCAAGAATCGGCTGCGATGATCGATAATTCTGAGCAAGAACGGCCGTTTTTGAGATGTTAAAGTGTTGAGAAAATGACAATATATTTGAGATATCAGCTCCCCGAAAGCCATAAATCGCTTGATCATCGTCACCAACTGCAAAGATATTGCCATCTGTAGGTACAATCATGCGCAATAACTGGTCTTGGACAGAATTTGTATCTTGGTATTCATCCACTAAGACAAATTTGTATTCTGCTCGCAGCCGCTCTACAAGATTTGATTTCTGCTGTAAAATTTGCAACGGTAGAAATAGTTGATCATAAAAATCATACGTGCCAGTCGCTTCCTTTACCTCCTCATACAGCTTGTACAAATTCGCCAGATCTTCCTGCTCATCAATCTCATTCGGGTGAAGTCCGTGAGGCTCTTTCCGCAGGCCTTCAACGAAATTCTGATATCTCTGCACAGAGATGCCTGCGTTCTGCAGCTTACCTATGTACCCGACGATGCGATCCAGAAATTCCATCCAATCTGACTGTCGACCGTAATATTTCAGTTCAAGCTGGCTAAGGTGTTGCTTAAGCAACAACGATTTCTGATCTTCTTTGAGTAAACCACCCCGCACCGACCTGCCGTCATGGCTTGCAAACCGCCCCAACAGCTCCGCCCCAAAGGCATTAAACGTCATCACTGCCACCTCATAGGACTGCCAACCGATCAAATCGTAAAGACGCTCTTCCATCTCTCGAGCCGCTTTTTCGGTAAACGTTAACGCCAGCACCTGACCAGGTCTCGCCTGTTCGCTACGAATCAATTGCGCAATCCTGGTCGTAATTACCCTCGTCTTACCAGTCCCAGCCCCAGCCACTACCAACAATGGGCCACGCCCATGCATCACGACCGCGCGCTGCTCGTCATTGAGATCTGACAACCACTGTTCCATATAAGCATTCTACCAGCCCATGCCTCCTCCTTGACCGCAGTCAAAAATGCTATAATTAACCATAAGTGGTGTTGGAGTAACAGTGTCTGATGTAATCACCCAGACAGCCAAGCTGATTCCGTACGCGAAGCGTCCGAAGCAGGCCTCTGGCTATGTCACGGCTTATCTGTACGAGCCGTTGCCGAACGAACTCGGCTCCGAGCTCGGCAACCTTTACGTGGTCATTGAAGTACTGGTATCGGGCCGCGCCAGCGAAGAGCTCAGCGATCTGATCATCGAGACCGTCGGCGATCGTTACTACAATCACGCCCATCCGGAAGATGAAGATCTTGAGCATCGTTTTGAATCCGCCATCCGAGCGGTCAACACCGAACTCGGCGAGCACGTCAATCGCGGTAATGCCGCATGGATCGGCAAGCTCAGTGCCGTTATTGCCCTCCAATCCGGGCAAAACTTGCACGTCAGCTATACTGGCTCAGCCGAAGCCTTCCTTTACCGCGCAAAATCCACGAGCCGTATCACCACCAGCGAACCCAATCGGCCCACCAATCCTACCAAAACATTTAGTTCCATCGCCACCGGCCAGCTCGAGACTGGCGATCGCCTGTTGCTAGCTACACCCGCACTTACACATCAGATCGCATTACCTCGCCTGCAAAACCTTATTGCCGAAAACAGCCCCAATTCAGCCATCTCTGAAATCACAAAACTCCTGCATAAAACCTCGCCTGATCGTATTGCTTGCCTCGTTATCGAGATCACAACACCTGAACTGGCCGCGCTCAAAGTTCGATCCGAAGCTCCTAGCGAAATCCACCTCGGCACACCTGAGACACCCATCGAAGCCGCCAAAGTGATTGCTGCCCCAATCGCACAAGCCAGTGCCAAAACAGGGAAAAAGATTGCCAGCGAAGTGAACAAATCATTGGTGCGTTTGCGCAAACGAACCCACAGGCTCAGTCTCAACCTCGCCGAGCAAATACGACAACTCCTGTCCAGCAATCGAGGCCGTCGTACCGCCGCCATCGCTGCCGGTTTTATCGCACTCACTGCTACTGGTCTCATTTGGCACGCTCACGACACAAGCCACAGCACCCACATCTTCAATGATTACCAGAATTCTTACTCCAATTACACCAAAGCTGTTCGTGAGCTGTCAGATGGTAGCCCCCAGAGCGCACAATCTTCGGTCAATCATGCCCAACAGCAGTACAACAGCCTAAAATCGAGCGAAAGCATCATAGATCGCCAACTTGCCACTAACAAGAATCTACCGCCTAATGAGCCCCGCAGTTATAGTGAATTCGGACTCGAATTGGCGAAATTATTACAACAATCGGCTGGCTATATTGAAGTTAACCCCAAAACAATCGCATCATTTCCATCCAATGCAAAGCCACGATTCCTCGAACTCTCGCAAGGCAAAGCCTATGTCATTGACCCAGCTCTACAGCAAATTAACATCATCACAGCCCAAACCGGGCATTCTCAAATCTCAAATGCTGATCTCAAATCGATCGGAATTGTAAAATCTACTACATTATCACCCAACGAAACCGGGATCTACCTCCTCACTGACACTCCCGCAGTATGGTTCTACAATTTCCAAACTGACAGTATTAGTAAAGTCACGTTGGCCTATGATCGTTGGCCATCAGCCAATGCTATCAGCGCCTATCTAAACAATATCTACCTGTTGTCCGGATCAGAGGTATACAAATATATCAAAAACCAAACCGGTTTTTCACCCGGTATCGCTTATGTATCTGTGGGCCACTCCAGCAAAGCCAACCCCCAGATCCTGGCGGTCAACGGCTCCATCTATCTCCAGTTGGGTCAGAATCTCACCCGCTACACTGGTGGCGCAGTCACCAATACCGTCGCAGTTTCTCCCACCCTCGGCACTCTCGGCAACCTCACTACATCTACCGACGGAACCGTTATCATTGGCTCCAGTGACAATTCCAACCACCTAGGTGTCTGGATCGCCGGCGACACAACCCTCACTGCCAGCAAGAACATCGAGCTACAAAATACTAAAACCATCAACGCTACCTTATACGACTCCACCACTGCCAACATCTATGCGGTTGTTGATCACCGCCTTGTTCGCTTTGGCTTCACCCCATAGTTAAATGTGATCCGGAGCGCTGATCCCCAAAAGTTCCAACCCATCTTTCAGGACATCAGCGTAATCATTCACCAAATGCAAACGCACCGCTTCACGTTCATCACCAATCACCCGATTACGCTCATAAAAACGGTTAAACTCCTGAGCCAGCTCGTATAAATACACCGCAACGTGATGCGGCATCAGTTCATCCACCGATCGTTGTACGACATCGGGATATTCTGCCACGGCCCGAGCCAGCAGGCGTTCATCAGGCTGCAACGTTGTTTTACGATCCGCCTCCCCTACAACACCGGACTTTCGACTAATGCTGCGTGCCCGAGCATGCGCATATTGTAGATAGGGCCCACTGTTACCTTCAAGGCTCACCGACTCATCCGGGACAAATACTAAATCGGCTCCAATCCGTTGTTTCAAAAACGCATATTTTACAGCCCCCAATACCACATCTGAGTCATCTACCCCATTAGCTCGCCTGTTTGCCTCTGCCACCACATCAAGCGCTTCCTCCGCCCCCAACACATTGCCTTTGCGCGAACTCATTTTCAATCCACCTGCCAGCCGCACATTTCCATGAGTTAGGTGCGTCGTATGCGCCACAATTTGCGGAGCAAATTGCTCCACGCTCTTTAACACCACCTTCATATATTCAACAATGTCGTTACCCGTTATCACCACCGACCTGTCAAAGTGATAATCACGCCACTTAGCCAAAATCAGCCCTACATCCTTAGCCTCATAGGTCGGCAACCCCGCCGATGTAATAAACACCCGGGTATGCAATCCATAATCCTCACCCCTAAATACCACTGCCCCGTCGCTCTCGCTGTAGACGCCCTTTGCCAACTGCTCACGTACGGTCTCCAAACCCAGCGGCGCTGTTTCACTCTCCGGATAATACTTCTCGAACCTACTGCCAATACGGGCATAAAACGCATCGAACGCCTGATAGCTCCACGCTCGACATGTCCAATACAGCTTTGCAAAGTCAGAATCATGATCATCAGCCACCACCAGCTCGTACACCTTCTTGTTCAAAGCCGCCATCTGCTGCTTAGCCTCCGAGTCTTCTTCGTAGGCCTGACTACCGGCCACATAGCATTTTGTCAGCCAACTAGCTCGCTGCGACTCCGTAATCTCAGCCAACTTCTCCGGCCGCTCACCGCCCAGTTCACGCATAACTGCCCACATCGTCTTACCAACATGCAAGCCTACATCGCCACCAAAGTTCACCGCGTGGACCTTGCCACCGGCTGCTCGCATTAAATTCGAAATCGCATCGCCCACGACGCTCGTATATAAATGACCAACGTGCAACATCTTAAATGGGTTCGGATCAGAATATTCACTTACGACTGTATAGCCAACCAAATTCTTGGGCTTGATGGTAGCCGCCCCGGATGCTGCCGCCAGCAATGCGCCATCACTCATCCATATATTAATAAAACCTGGCCCCGCCACTTCAACGCGCTCGAATTGCGCCTGCCCTTGCAGCACCTCCGCCAACTGCTCCGCTAGCTCGCGCGGGTTACGCCCCAAATCCTTGGCAAATACCATCGCCGCATTAACCGCGAAATCGCCAAACTCAGCCGACGTCGGACGACTCACCCCGAGCCGCGCCAAATCAAGCTCGCGCTCCCCTGCTATGGGCTCCAGCGCCTGCGCTACTTCTATCTGTACGTCTTTTAGGCTCATTTTAAGCCCGATTATACCATGCAGCTGTATAATGAAGCGCATGAAACTGCTGGCCAAAAATCGCCGTGCCACCTTCGACTACGACCTCACCGAACGTCTCGTAGCCGGACTTGTGCTCACCGGCAGCGAAACCAAGAGCATCAAATCCGGCGCCGCCAGCATAAAAGGCGCCTTCGTAATCCTCCGCGATGGCGAAGCTTATCTCATGAACTCTCATGTCACACCCTGGTCCAGCGCAGCGCCAACTGGCCTTGAACCGGATCGCATGCGCAAACTACTCCTCCACCGCCGCCAACTTGACCAGCTCATAGCCGCCAAACAGTCGGGTCTCAGTGTCGTACCCACCGCGCTGCTGCAAGAGCGCCGACTCGTCAAACTCGAAATTGGCATTGGCCGTGGCCGCAAACGCTACGACAAACGCCAAGTCATTCGCACCCGCGACACCGCTCGTGACGTGGCCAGAACCCTAAAACGCTAATGCTTTTAAAAACTGCAAAAAACTTGCTTGACGTGATGAAGCGTGAGCGTTAATCTAGCTATAGGTACCTGCACAAAAAAAGTACTCAAAACAAAAAAGAACAAACTCCATCACCGAAAAACGGCTCTCCCAAGAGCCGTTTTTCATTTGCCCACCCCCAAGCCTCTAGAATTTACCAACTTTTGCGGGCTACTGAGCGCTCGTTTCCGTGTCCGTAATAATTTGCGAATCCAAGCTTTTCGACAGCGCATTATATTCATCAACAGCCTGCTGATACTGAGCAATCCGCACATTAATATCGCCGACCAAATTATTTTGACGCGGCACCAGCGCATTGTAAGCCGCGATTTGACCGCTGTCTTTCAACCCCGTCATTTGACTGTTCAAACTCGCAAGCCGGGCTTTCTCCGACCGAATCGTCGCCAGATCCTGCGCCAATTCAGCTGAGCGCCCGTCAAACACTGCCTGATATTCGGCATGCTCAACTACTATCTTGGATCTATCAGTAAAATACGACGCATAATGCGCCTCCAGTACAGGACTCAGGTTGGCATATTCGGTCCCCAGAATCGAATGCAGCTCATTGTCCTGCTCTCCCGGCTCCGTCTGGGCGTACTCAGCCATCCGCTGCTTCAAATTAGGGTCGTTAAGTTGCCTGTACTCAGCTTCCAACTCACCCCCCAGCGTCCGGCGCTCTGTCGGGTCCAGGCGTGCCCATTCAGCGTGCAACAGCTCGTGCGCACTCACCACATCCATTTCCGGCGCCAGGCTGTCGTTATCAATCTGCAACACATAAATCCGACCGCGAAAATAGCACCCTAGCTCAAGTTCATGCGGCTGCGTCTGGCAATCGGTGTTGAAAGCCGATTTCCCATCAATCTGAGGCTGCGCCCGGTACATCGCCGCTTTGGCTTGAGCCGTCAGCCCCAAGCGCGTTATCATCGCCCCCACCGCTGGATTCGGATGAAACGTCGCCAATGCGTAGTCATCGAGGATCGTCTGATAATGGAGCGCCACCAGGCCCAATAGCACCAACAGCCCCAATTCCATCACGTTGCGCACACTCAAAAATTGTCGCCGCTGAGTCATCGTAGCCTCACTGTATCAAACTTCCTCTTATGCTTGCATCCACAGCAAACGGTAGTAAGATATCTGATGCGCAGCGCACCGGTTGTATCCTCATATCTGGCAAAACCAAGCCTTTCCAAAGGCAAATTCGGGCTATTTAGTATCAGCCGCGAGCTTGCCGGTATCCGCCGCCACCAACCGCATTTTATATCCCGAATCTGGACAATTCTGCTTGTTTGGTGCTTATCCATCGGTGCCATCCAGCTATTGCTTACTCCACACAATTTACCCGACCAATCGTTTGCAAGCACCGCCTCCGCCGACACCATGCTGCCGGTGACCGGTGCCAATGCTCCCGCTGTCAAATACGTTCCCACCACCGCCCGCACCTCCATCCTAAACGATGATGCCACCGGCCAAATGCTGCCTCCCATTCCCATGTCTCCGCCACGCAGTTTCGGCAACTCCTACGCCGCCGGTGAATGTACCTGGTACGTCGCCAGCCGGCGCCAGGTCCCGCGCAACTGGGGCAACGCAAACACCTGGTACGCCCGTGCTGCGGCCGACGGCTGGGGCGTCGGAACCACCCCAACCATCGGCGCTATCGCCCAAACCACCGCCGGCAGCCTCGGCCACGTCGCGCTCGTCGAGGATATATCGCCCGACTACCAAACCGTTCAGATCTCGGAGATGAACTACAAGGGTCGCTACGTCACCGACAAGCGCTGGGTCCCGGCCAAATCATTCCATTATATTTACAGCCATTAGTACGACAGCTCTGCTAAAATAACCGGTATGAAAACCCGCACCCGCGACCTGTTTGCGACCTGGCGCCCGGAACTCATCGGTCTCGTGCTCGCCGCCTTCGCCACCCGGCTGTGGGACGTTTTTAACCCCAAAGCCGTCGTTTTCGACGAAGTCTACTTCAAGGCCTTCGCCGCCCATTACCTCGACCACCACTATTTCTTTGATATCCACCCGCCTCTCGGCAAACTCCTGCTCGCCAGCGAAGCCCACCTGCTCGGCCTAACCCCCGCCACCATGTTAAATGGCACGCCGGTGGCCATGCGGCTTCTGCCGGCCATCGCCGGTGCGCTCATCATACCCGTTGTGTGGGCCATTCTGCGCCGCCTCGGTGCCTCGCGCGCTTTCGCCTTCCTCGGCGCCGCTACTGTCCTTCTCGACAATGCCATCACCGTCGAATCACGCTTCATCCTCATGGACTCAATGCTCATGCTCACCGGCCTGGCCGCCGTCTATTTCTATCTGGTAGCACGTGACCACACCAGTAAATGGCACTGGGCCTGGCTGGCTGCCGCCGCTCTCGCCGCCGGCGCCTCCGTCAGCATCAAATGGACCGGCTTAAACGCCCTGGCTATCATCCTGCTCGTTTGGGCTTGGGACCAGCGCGGTCGCACTATCGGCCTCGGCAAGCGCGCCGGCGAGCTGGCTTTACTCGTTATCATCCCCGTCACGCTGTACGTTAGCGTCTTTGCCATCCATTTCGCCCTACTCACCCACTCCGGCGACGGCGACGCTTTCATGACGCCAAAATTTCAGGCCACACTGGTCGGCTCCAATTATTACAACCCTCACGCGCACGACTCGTTCATCAGCCGCTTCCTCGAATTAAATAAAGAAATGTACGTCGCCAACCAAACGCTCACCGCCACCCACCCCTACAGTTCGCGCTGGTACACCTGGCCGCTCGAGCTACGCGGCGTCTATTACTGGCAGGGACCGGTCATGGCCAATGGCTCACAGGGCAACATCTACCTGCTCGGCAACCCCATCGTCTGGTGGGGGGTCTGGGTCGCCATTCTCTGCGGCGCCAGTTTCGCCTGGGTCCAAGGAGTCCGACTGCGCCCCGCTACCATCGCCGCTCTAGCTATTGCCGCCAGCGCCTATTTCATTAACCTCCTCCCGTTCGTCGGTGTCACGCGGGTCATGTTTTTGTATCACTACTTCTTTTCCTTCATATTCAGCCTGATTTTCGCGATCATGCTGTGGAATGACCTGTCCACCGACCAGCACGGTGCCCAGCTCAAAAAACCTACCCACCGCCGCGTCTACGCTGCGGTACTGGCACTCATCGCCATTGGCTTCATGTACTTCATCCCGCTCACCTATGGCACGGCCATGTCGCCGGCCGCCCTCCAAGCCCACATGTGGCTCAAATCATGGCGCTAATCACCCCCTCCTGCCATTGGACGAAAACCTAGCCTGCTATTACCATAAGAGACATGGACGATGAACAGCGGTCACAGGTGGAGGAATCAGCCAAGGGGTTTGCTGTTCAACTCGGCTTGCCGTATTTCGACACCCGACCACGCCTCGAAATTGATAACCTCGTAGGCAAACTCACCGTCATGGGCATGCAAGCCTATGGCGTGGTACCAGTCGGGCTCGATGGCAACCGCCTCACCCTCGCCACCAGCGAGGAAACCGACCGCGCTCAGCTCGAATCGCTGCGCCAGCGCTTGGCCGGCTACGACGTGCAGTACGTCTTTACCTCGCAATTTGGCTGGAACCGCCTCTTCAATCGCTACACCATCTCCGAAAATCAGGGCACCCTCGACTCTGGCAACTTCTCAGATTTCACCGATCACCTGCTAAACATTGAGCCCAAATTCATGTTCGAACCGGTCGCGCAACTAGCTTTTCAGCTCGGCGCCTCCGACATCCACGTCGAGCCCGATGAACATCAGGCTCGCATCCGCTTCCGCATCGACGGAACCCTCCATCCCATCACCACCATTCCCAAAGATCGCTTCGATCTGTTTGCCTCCGACATGCAAATGCGCGCCGGCGTTAAATGGGGCGGCGACGAACCGCAAGGCGGCCGCATCAGCCTACTCGTCATCAACGAGGACGGCGATGACATTCAATTAAACATGCGCCTCGAGACCATTCCATCGCTGCATGGCGAGGACGTTGTTATCCGCCTGTTCAATCTGGGCCTGAAGTTCCTCACCCTGGAAAACCTCCGGCTGTCCGACGCCCAGATGAGCACCCTCCTGCGCAGCGTCTCGCACCCGCGCGGCATGGTCATGTGCGTCGGCCCCACCGGTTCCGGCAAGACCTCCACCTTGTACTCGGTCATGAACCACTTAAACAACGACGAGGTCAAAATCGTTACGCTGGAGGACCCGATTGAATACGAACTGGCCGGCATCAGCCAGGTCCCCGTCCACACCGATGACCAAAAACTGTTCATGGATGAACTGCGCGCCGTCATGCGCGAAGACCCCAACATCGTCATGATTGGTGAAATCCGCGATGCTGACACCGCTAAGACGGCGCTCCAGGCCTCACTCACCGGCCATCTCGTACTCTCAACCTTCCACGCGGCTAGTGCCTCCGCCGCCGTCTCTCGGCTCATGGACATGATTGGTCAAAATCCGCTGCTCGCCAGCTCCATTAAGCTGATCATGGCTCAGCGCCTGGTTCGCCGCCTGTGCGATGTCTGCAAACAGCCATACGACCCTCCCAGAGGCGAAATCCTGCAAATCAAAACCATCACGCACACCCTCCCTGAAGCGCAGCAACCAAAACTCGAAAATGCCCAATTATTTAAGGCTGTCGGCTGCAATGTCTGCCATCATTTTGGCTACAATGGCCGCATTAACATCGTTGAGCAACTCGAAATCACGGCCAAAATGGAGGACCTGATTGCTCACGGCACGGCCGCCACCACCGCCGACGCTTTGGAACAAGCCGCCATCAAAGAAGGTATGGTCACATTACTGCAAGACGGCATTTCCAAAGTCCTAGCCGGCCTCACCACGCTCGAAGAAGTCTACACACAAGTCGGCGAATAGCCTGGCAGTTCGAAAAACCTCGCACGAACGCGTGGTCACGAAAGGGTCGTCTTCGTAACCATACCATCCCGCATGCACGCTAGAATCCTGGCAAAACCTTCGTGCCCGCCACATTGGCCGCCACCTCATACCAATTCGGAGAACAACCGCCGAGCACCAACGTTGGCGCCTGCAAAATGGGAGCCGGACTGCCCTGGCCCGTGCACGACGCGTGCGTAAAGCCGAGCCAATGACCGGTCTCGTGATTGATAAGCTCATTATCGTAGGCTGCCAACCCTCCGCTCCAGCCAGCTGGTGCTGTGGCCCAGCTACTCGCATTGATTTCAATCTGGTTGCCGACATTGCAAGTGGTCTGACGTGCACAGGCCGGATCAAGCGCCGCCATATTGGATGCACTCACCAGTCGTATAGTAAAGTTGCAGCCACTCTTCACCGCTATGAATTTCAGGCGCCCACCGAGGGCCCACCCTTTCGGATCATTCAGCACCGTAGCCGCTTGTAGCGATTCAGCGGCGGTCGCATTGCCACTGTCAGTCATCAGACAGTACGATAGCGTCCGCTGCGGCCACGCAGGCGCTAAAGAAGCCGACTGCGGCACCACCGTCACTCTACGCGTTGAAGCGGCATAATTAAGTGCCTGACCGCTATTCAATGCACCCAGCAGAGCAGCCACCGTAGCATTCCGGTCAAACCGGCCCGGGATCCCCGCCACGTAGGCAGCCACCTGCGCCGGATCAGCCGTCACGCCCTTGCCCGGTCCCCCATACACCAACCACCCACCAATTTGCGCCGCCGTCGGGCTATAAATGGCCGACTTCACGCTCAGCTTTATGCTCAAACTCATCCGCGCTTGGGCCGCCGCTACATCGTTCAAATAATTAACCGCCGTCACCACCGGCATAACGGAACTCACCGGCGCCGCGATTTGCGCCCCACTACCGGCCAACGCACCACGTACTGCCACCTCAGTTTTAGCCACATCCAGCGAGTCGCCGGCTTTTTCACTAATCACAAATGCCTGGCCATTCACCACCAATGGCAGCGCATCAGTCGACACGTGATCCGCCTGAGCGGCCAATTGCGCCACCGCCTGACCGATCTCGGCGCTATTACCGGCGTACGTCACCGGCACCGGCCGCGAAAACCATGCCTGTACCAGACCAACCAGTGGCACCAGCGTTGAACGGCCGATCTCCCGCGCCCGCTGCTCCACCGCCGCCGTATCCACCTGCCCCAGCCCGGGCGCCTGCATGGTATACACGGCCCCACCCACAGTCGCGGTTAATGCCAGCGGCTTCAAGGTATGCGATAGCTCACTGCCCATCTGTGCATCTGTCATACCGCCCACGCTTAACTGGCCGATCCGCACACCTGGGTACACTCGGCCGTTAAATGCCACCGCTACCACAATATTAATAACCACCACAAAAGCCAACGCTGCCACCGCCAGCGCTACACCCGGCGAGGCCAAACCCAACCCCGGCCTTACGGGAGACTCCGCAGCTGTCGGCAGCGGCTTGTTCACAAGTTTTTCGATCGGAGCCGGAGGAACAACCGACGCTGCCTTAACGGCTAGACTCGGCTTACTCGCCACGGCCACCGGCAATCCAATCGTCGCACCACCTGCTGTCGCCAACACCGGTCGCTGCCTAGCCGACAGATTATGCAATGAACCAAACGATTTTACCGACGCTGCCGCCGCCTTCAAAACTGGCGGTTTCGATGGCGCCACCGAGCCCAAAAACTTCACCTGATGATCACTCACCTCCTGGATGGCACGCTGCAACACCGGATCAGTCGTGTTCTCGAGTGGCGGGCCATGGCCATCATCACCCGGCTGCAGATGGGCCACACGGCCGCACTGCAAACAAAACATTTCACCGTCTACCGGTAATAATTCCGCTTGGCAATTCGGGCATTTCATAGTTTTTTGTTTTTGCTTATGCTTGCCTTACCTGAATTCTAGCACAAATTCAGCCGTGCAAGCCCTATTTTGTATGCTTTTGCCACCAATGCACCGCCCCGTGCAACCCCGCCAGATCGCCCAGCGCGGCGGCCACCAACTTTGGACGGTCCGGCAGTATCTGGGGCAGCCTATAATAATACTTCGCTATCCCCTCAACCTTAATATCGCGCATCATACTCCCACCAAACACAATCACATCCGGGGACCAGTACAACACCGTGTTGTAAACGGCCCGCGCCAGAGTGGTCTCGTACATTCGCCACAACTTGGGGTCACCGATATCACGCGGGTGTTTTCCGTGCCGCTCTTGCGTCGCCGCCCCACCCACCAAACCTTCCAGTGTAACCACACCACGAGCCTCATTCGACACGTTAGCCAGCTGCGCACCAATCTCAAATTCGTCGATCGTCGGGTCAACCACCCCGTCCACCAGCCGTACCGCATTCACACCGGTACTCACCGTAAAATACGCCATTACACCACGATTGCTACCCGCGCCATCAAAAGCTTCCCCTAAGCCGCACATCACAACGTCATTCATGATATAAACCGGGCAGCCAAACATCCGCTCCATCTGCCGTCTTACCAGTAAGCCCTGCCACTGCGGCAAATTCGGCGTCAACCTCAGCCGCCCCTCGTCACCTTCAAGCTCTCCCGGCATGCCACCAACCACCGCCTCAAGCGGCTGGCCGCCAGCGGCGGCCTTCATTTCCGCCAACCACTTCTCAAACCCCTCCCGAGTCGCGTCAGTATCCAGGCGCGCCACCTCACCAATCGACCGACCATCACTCACACTAAATCTTATGTGCGTGGCTCCAAGATCAAAAATAAGTATCATAATGTTGCGAAAATTACTACGATAACCGCTTTACACTGGCTATATTGAGCTTTACGCCCATTTTGCGCAAAGTGCGCCGCGGGTTTTTTACCAACTGAGTCAATGGCGAAATCTGTTCCGTTTTGCGATACACCGGCATCTCTTCAGTGCTCAAATATCGCTGACAAAAGCGTTCAAACGCAGCATTTGTCCAGCCAAATCCGACATGCAACGGATACACTCCATCGGCCGGATCTTCCTCCATGTGCACGACATTGTACTTTTCCAAAAATTCACCGCGCTTCTCAAACTGCACCAGGTTGGCCTTCAGCCACTTGCGCGCCACCCGCTCCGCCTCCACATAATAGTCGTAACGCTCCAACGCCTGCGTCACGTTGATGTGGAGCGGCGCCCAGCCATTTGGATACACCCATTGGCATTTCAACGGCGTCTCCACCCTCGGCAACTCGGCCGTACACGTTAACCCACCCTCAAATTCAAACTTGTCCAGATTCGCCGCCATTCGAGCCGCCGTGTCAGCGTCCACCATACCGGCCCACATCGGCGCGTATCCAGCCAACGACCAGACCGGGCTGTGCTTGCCTGTCATGTAGTTGTAGTCGAAGTAAAAGCCCTCTTTCTCGCTCCACAGGTACTTATTAACCATCGTCTTACGCTGCAATGCACGCTTGGCCCACTCCGCCGCCTCCTCGCGCTGCCCCAAAATCAGCGCCGCCTCCTCGAAGTCCTTCTCATACTTGTACAATTGCGCATTCAAATCAATCGGGATGTAGCTCAATGCCTGCCGCATAAACCGCGTCGTCATGTCCCAGCCACTCTCCAGCTCGGCAAAGTCATCCAGTACATTGATGTCGTAGAATCGGCTCAATCCGTGGAATACCTGCCGCCAGTTCGGCTGCCCTACCCCCATCCACACATTCCGGTATTCCTCCTTGGCAACGCTCATAGCGTGATCAAGCCATCGCTTATTACGCTCAATCTGGTAAACCATCATGATCATGCTGGTTAAAAACGGTGCTTGCGAGTGCGCGGTATGATAGGTCCGGTTTGAATTCGGGATAATATGAAACCGCTCCATCAGCGCCAGCAAATCGTCGCATAGGCCCCGGACCAGATGTTCACGATGCGTACCCAACAGACCCTGCGCAATAAAGTAGGTGTCCCAATAGTAAATCTCTTCAAAGTGATGCCCCGTCCCGCTGTCTACACTGGGCACAAAATAGGGGCGCGGCAAGCCAACCAACGTACCGTCGTCGTGGGGCGAAAACCGCTCTAGCTTCTTCCAATAACGGTCTATGTATTCGAGAGCCGGCTTAATCTCAGCGACATTAAATCTCGGCCCCAATTCAGAGTTTCTCACGCTCATTGCTACGCACTTTCGCCAGGTAACTGGTTATGGTTTAAACACTATACTTTTGGTCTCTATCTGTAAAGTTGGTCGCCTGCCAACAAAAAACGCGCCCGTCGCACTCACACTCTTTTCGGGCGCATGCCTACTCCTAAGTTAAACGCGCTCCTGTTGGCTGTCAACACAATCGCCGAATAATAAAAGTATGCGCCACAAAAGCTACCGGCATCCCCCACTTTTTCTAATTAACACTCACCAATTCAACATCAAAAATCATCACCGCATCGGCTGGAATCGGATCCTTACCCGCAGAACCATAACCCACGGCCGGAGGGATGATCAATCGCCGCGTACCACCTTGTTTCATTCCAAATATTGCCTGCGCTAAACCATTAATCACCGCCCCTGCCCCTTCCGTAAATGCAAATGGCTTGCCTCGCGAGTACGTCTCGTCAAACTCCTTACCATCAGTCAGCCAGCCACGATACTGAATCGTCACCTCGCTCCCCTGCGCCACCGCTTTCCCATCTCCCGGATGCACATCGATATACATCGCGGTCGGGTTGTTCTTGTACTGATCGTACACATGAAACTGACTCGGTGTCGGCAACCCATTTCCGTCCGACTGCGCCGACGACGAGCCGGGATCCAAGCTACCACTACTCGACCCATCCGAGCCGCCAGTCGTCGAATCCCCTGCCACCATCCCCTGATCCCCACTCGAAGTAACAGTCAAACCCGGCGTCACCTGTGCGCCACCACTACCAGCACCGTTCAACGTATCGCTAAAAGCCACACTGCCCGGCTTCACCGCCACCGGAGCGGGCGCCGGCTTATGAAACACCGTCACGACCAAAATCCCACCCACCAACACACCGCCTCCGCCGCAAACACCCAACAACTGCATTATCTTAAGCATTAAAAGGATTGTATCAAACGAAAACACCCCGCCAACGAGCAGCGACCACTGGGGTGTAATCGTTATTCTCATCAGCGGGGCAGTAGTCCCCCACACATATCATCCCACCTCCATACCTTCGTAATGCAATCGCAAGGGTTCAGGCTCGTAATAAATACCCGTCAGGTACTTCACCTGCGAGGAACCGGTTACGAGTACCGGCGTCACCCCATCCTGCAATTGCGATTGCAGGATTGTCAGCTCAGCAATCGGGTTCGCGCCGCGATTACCCAATTCGAGCCAACCCAGGGCAGTCGCCCTCTGGCAATACCTCCAGCCCAACAAGGTGGCAGCCTCTAGGGCAGCCTGGTCGTCCGCGGCATACACTGCGATTGATCCACCCCGAACGATTGCCTCCACTCTTCGACTGAGCGCGAACGCCACTGCCTGGTGTGCTGGATTGATGTGCCCAGTCTGAAGCCACAGTTGCGGCGCCTGCAGGACGAAATACCGACGACGCTGGCCCACACTACGGGCCCGTCGCGAGCAGTGATTTGCAATCGCTGCAAGCAGTGAATCCGCGTCCAAGACCCGGCCGTGGCGAACACCCGTCACGAAGATCACCAGCTCACGGCCATCCGACAGGTCCGCGTTGTTAAAGCAGGCGATTGCTTCGCTGTGAAGTTCGTGCTGCAGCTCCCGCAGGAACCGCACGAACCAGGGTGGGAACCTGGTTTCGCTTGTTTGCCCGCTTAGCCCATAGGCTTTGTGCTGGGTCGTGAGCCAGCCTACCTCCTGCCTTATCTCGAAGCTTTCCGCGCCACTCGCGCGAAACGGCGTGGTAAGCGTGAGCACAAGCCGGAAATAGGGGTAACCCGGCTGATAACGATGGTAATGCTGTTCCCATTGGGGATCACCATCGCCAATCCCAGAGCAGTAACTCGGCGCCCAGTACAATGTGCCAACTCCAGGCACATCTAGCAATGCGTTTTGCATCGCTAACTCCTTCCTCTCGTCCGGTGCCGATATTCTGCCAGAATTATCACAATAAATCAAAAAAGACCTTCGTTTTGGTAGAAAGTCCCTTTTGGTGGAGCTGGCGGGAATCGCACCCGCGTCCGTCGAGTTACAAGCTAGCGCACTACAGGTTTAGTCTACTTGAAGGTCTTAGCCGACCGCCTGTGAGCAGACAAAACGGCGTTCGGAGCAACCCAAAGTCTTAGGCAAGTAGCTTGGGTATTCTACCTGCAGCAACCCGATAATATGACACCGGCGAACCCCTACCGGGTATCAGGTGCCGATGGCCTACAGCGATTAAGCGTAAGCAGGAGCGAATGAAGGAACCTGGAACAGGCTCTTCACCCGCGAAAGGAAGTTGCCATTTAAGGTAACTTGGTGGAATCTAACGTTTTCCTCCGACCTGCGCACATAACTTGTAAAAGTCCCAACGTCGAAGCTGATCAGCCCCAAACAGATTCATATTATAACAAATCAGACTCACTCACGCAACAATAAGCATAAGAATTGTTGTAATGTTAACGACATTTTAACGAGAAACTGTGGGTATCATGGAAAGCTTTTTAGTGCGCCTAACGAAGCCACGCCCACTTATTCCAGTTACCATAAAGTTCATAACGTGGAGGTTATGAAATGGTATACGAAGACCGTGAGGATGATTTGATGCTTGATGACGCACAATTATATGCGGACGACCCCTATGGCGAACAGCTGGCAGACACGTTTCATGAGCAACTACCCAAGCCGGGCGAGGACCTGGATGCTGATGAGATGCTCAAGGAGCAAACAACTGCTTCCGGCATCGACACGCCAATCATGACTGGCGGGATAGTTACTCCACCGTCAACATCGGCCGCAAACGTGGAGGAAGGTTTTGGGGAGTCAATTAACCCCGATCTTAATCCGCACCTCGAGGACCAGCTCAGCGACCAAGAATTATCTGACGAGGCCGAACGCGAGTACCGCGAAAACGAATAATCGCCGGTCACAAGCATTAATAAACGGAGGCTTAACCCTCCGTTTATTAATGTCAGCGGCTGCGTTTAGCCGACAATACTTGGTCGTAAACCTCCATTAAGCGCTTGGCACCCTCCTTTGCGTCATACCGCTGCGCAATACGAGTAGCCGCCACCTTCCAACGTTCATAATAAGCGTGATCAGTTGTAAATTTTTCAATGATTTGACTAAAATCTGCCTCATCCCCGCTCTCATAGCCACCACTGAACGTCTCACGATACTGCGGTAAATCTCGCAACAATACCGGCAAACCAGCGGCCGCCGCCTCCACAATCACCAGCCCAAACGTTTCCTGCAAGGACGGCAAGAAGAACAAATCCGCGGCCCTGTACCATGCAACCGCTTCACTACGGTCAACAATCCCTGGAAACCGCAGGTTCACTGGAGGCTCGTCCATCAGATGCTGCATCTCGGCATTGCTGGCCGCCAACCCCTTAAACTGCATCCCCCCTACCCACACGAACTGTAATTCAGGTAATTTACGGGCAACATCGGTGAACGTTCCAATCGCCTTACGAGGCTGCACTTGTCCCACCCCCAGTACCACAAACTTCGCCCCATCCAGCCGCAGCTGTTTGCGTGCCTGCATTCGCTTCTCCGCCGATCCAGCAAAATCCGCACTCACAATCGTATTCGGCACCAAATAGACGGGCTTCGTCACGCCCATCTTCTTCACTTCTGCCATCGTTTCGCCGCTCACGGCTAAAACTGCGTCCGCCAGGTTGTAAAACCAGCGCAGATACATCTTGGCAGCACCGTACCAGTACTTGGCGCCCACCAAGCTCCCCACGAACGAATCAGGCGTCACATGTGCAGTCACCACCAACCCTGCCCTACCTCGTGTCAACGCCTGTAACAGTGCGTATGGCCCTATCGTATGCAGATGAACAATATCAGCCCTGCGACCGCTATTTGAGGCCACATCTGCTTCCGTATAGCCCTTCAGTTGCCGCACAGTATCGAGAAACGCACTATGAACGCCTTGCCCTGGCGCCAGTCCCGATTCTGAAATCACGTTGACTTTCACGCACGTTCCTTTGCTTTAGTGCATGATAACGACTTTGCTTATACAATAACAACCATGAGGATTGGTATCTTTTCCGACCGCTACCTCCCCCAAATCGACGGCGTTTGCTATTCCATCGAAACCTTCCGCCAACAGCTTGAGGGCATGGGCCACGAGGTCTACATTTTTGCACCCCGTCCAGCTTGGAACTACCATGAACGTTCCAACCATGTCATCCGCTTCCCAGCCGTCCGGGGACTATTTTTTGAGGATTATCTGCTCACGTTGTATTTCCCACCGCAGGCCATCCGCAAGATCGACAAATTGAACCTTGATGTTGTTCACTTCCAAACTCCCGGCCAAATCGGTCTTTTGGGTGCCTATTACGCTACCCATTACAACAAACCGCTGATCACCACCTACCACACCGACCTCTTTCAGTACGTACTCGACTACCCAAACGTCATGCCTGGCACGGTAGCCTTGTCTATGCTCGTACCCGCCATCACCAAAGGTGGTCGCGAGGAATACCGACAGATCATGTCATCGATCCGTCCCGAGCGTAATATCAACGCCTGGCATCAGAAAATCCTGGCTCGCAGTATTACCGTATTGCATAACCAATGCGACCTTGTAATTACGCCGTCACACAAGATTAAAACTCAGCTCGAATCTTGGGAAACCACGTCAAAAATTGCGGTCTTACCTACAGGTGTTGAAAAAATTGCAACAAACCCAGCAGAAATCAGCGCCGCCCGTCGAAAATATGGCATTTCACTCGACGATCAAGTCATCAGCTGTGTCTGTCGTATCGGTACCGAGAAGAACATTAGCCTGCTGATCCAAGCCTTCGCCGCTATTGCTCGCCGGAACGACCGTGCCAAACTGATGCTGGTCGGAGCCGGCGACGATCTCGAGCGCTTCATGGAGCAGGCTGCTCAAACCAATTATACCGACCGCATTGTCTTCACCGGGCAGATTGACCGCAAAAAGCTCGGGGCCATTTATGGCCTGTCTAGCGTCTTCGCCTTTCCAAGCCTCAAAGACACCCAGGGCTTAGCCGTTAACGAGGCTGCCTGCGCCGGACTCCCGATTGTTATCGTCGATCACCAAATCTCCGAAGTCGTACGTGACGGCCAAAACGGTTACTTTGCCAACAACTCCACCCGCGACTTTGCGGCCAAGATCACTCAAATCCTCGAGGCTACTGATGAGCAACGCCACAAAATGAGCCAGCGCAGCACTGAGCTGGGCTCCCAGGTAACACCTGGCAAGCAAGCCTCAAAATTGTTACGCTTGTATGAAGAAGCCATCGAAGATCACAGTGACAAACCCCAGCTCAAAAACCCCAAGTCAGCCCAACGCTGAAATCCGCAAGCACTACTACCTTGACCAGTACGTGATTATTGCTCCACGCCGCAACCTCCGTCCGGAAGCTTTTGGCCACCCTGGCGAGCCGCACAAGATCCCCAACGACACCTGCCCTTTCTGCCACATCAAGGACACCACCGTCTGGCAAACACCAAAAGGTAAAAATTGGCAGGTCAAGGTCATCAAAAATGCCTACCCGGCACTCACTATCAACAACCCCAAAGCCTTTGGCGTGCAGGAAGTCGTTATTAATACTCCGCGCCACGACCTTGAGTTTTCCGAACTCAATATCAAAGATATTGAAACCGTGTTCCAAGCCTATCGCAACCGCCTCACCGAACTCAAATCAGTTGATGGCATACGATACGTACTCGTCTTCAAGAACGACGGACCCATGGCCGGTGCCAGCGTTGCCCACGCCCACTGCCAGATCTTCGGCCTACCCCTCATCCCACCGCAAATTGAACACGAAGCCGATGCCCTAAATCATTATTGGGATCAGTACAAAACCTGCGCCGTATGCGATCTCGTTGCCTGGGAAACAAGGCAAAAAGTCCGTGTCATTGCCGAGGATAAGCACATCACCGCCGTTGCCCCATACGGTTCAAGTTATGCTTTTGAGGCATGGTTGATACCACGCCGACATGTTAACAAATTCACAGACTTCACAACCTCAGAATTATCATCACTTGCAGTAATTATCAAAAATATTACCTCTCGTCTAGATAACCACAGCATCAGTTTTAACTATTTCCTGCAAGAATCTCTGGCCAATCAGGACCACCATTTTATTTTAAAAGTTGAGCCTCGTACAACAAAATGGGCCGGCGCAGAACTCGGCACCGGCATAATAATCAATCCTGTCACACCTGAGTTTGCCGCGTTGTGGTACCGTGGCAAACTGTAACAACATCAGTGCTTGTTAAAAGGCTCAGCGGCTTCCCAAGCAACCTGGAAAATCACCCGCAAACCCTCAGCTAACTCGTGGCTGGCAATAGTAATACCCACGGGGTTTGGAGCTCCCAGGGACAACATTAAAATACTGTCGCCGACGAGCGTAAAATCCCCTATCATCGGGAATTTATCTGGCGGCAACCAGCGTGATTCACGATTGCGAACCCTATCGGTATCATGCATAATCGGGCCTTTCTCCGAGGTATACAAGAACTGACTATGAATACCGGCCCGACTGCGCTGAGGGTTAGCCATTCCACTTCTAAATTCCGGGAAATAACTCAGTACCAAATCTAGATTACTGAAGCCATAGACCTTCTTTACCTCCGGGCGCTTTGCCTGTTGTAAAAAAGTATTCATAATCGTCTTGATCCCATCAGCACTATCATAGAATCTCACATTGGGAGTATCACTCGGCATAGACTTCACCGCCTGCAAGGCTGGCAATATCTGCGCAAAATTCTGCCGCTGCTCCCGCAATTCCTCTTCACGCTTCTGCACCAGCCGCTCGAGGTTCATCGGCTCCTCGGCCATAAAATAAGTTTTCTTCCCGCGTGTGGTCTGACTTACCAAACCAAGCCCTACCAGTGATTCCAGAATCACATACGTTGTCACGCGCTTAATACCCGCCTGCTCAGCAATCTTTTGGACTACCGATGCACCAAGACTCAAGCAGGCCAAGTAAACCCTGGCCTCCTTATTACTCAAACCCAATTCCTCGATATGCGAGATCAGCTGCTGATTATTCATGCCTTCATCTTACGCAACCCGACAATTAAGTCAACAATAATTAATAACAAAAAACATTCCACAGCGACGAATCCAGCTGCATTTTCGGTTTACGTTCGGTAACATCAACCCCACTAACTGGATAAACGCCATGCTTGCCAAAGTCTTCGCCCCTGCCCTATTCGGCATCGACGGCCGCCTCGTATCGATTGAATGCGACATGACCAATGGTCTACCGGGCTTTATTATCGTTGGTCTCGGGGACAAGGCCGTCGACGAATCCAAAGAACGCATGCGCAGCACCATCAAAAACAGTGGGCTCGTACTCCCCACCCAAGCATGTCACCTTAAACCTGGCTCCAGCCGATCTGCCCAAAGATGGCTCTGGCTACGACCTCGGCATGGCAATAGCAATTCTGGCAGCCAGCGGTCAGATTGACCCATCACTCCTCGAAGACGCCCTGTTCTTTGGTGAGCTTGCGTTAGACGGTTCAGTGCGGCCAGTCAAAGGCGCCGTCATGGCCGCCCAACTTGCAGCCCAGCAATCAAATTTTCGTCTCTTCATCCCGACTGCTAACGCCGAGGAAGCCATCCTGCTCGACCAGACCAAGGTTTTTGCCGTATCCAGCCTGCTCGAACTCTACCGCCACCTGGTCGGCGACCGTCTGCTGTCCGCCGTCAGCCAAACCGTACGCCCCACAGCCGAAAATCTTCCACCTGAAGTCGACTTCAGCTCAATCTACGGCCAGAGCCAAGCTAAACGGGCCATCGAGATCGCGGCCGCTGGCGGACACAACATTCTCCTATCCGGACCACCCGGAACGGGCAAAACGCTTCTCGCCAAAGCCGTTATGGGTATTTTGCCACCGCCCAGTTTCAACGAAATGATCGAGATCACCAAGATCTATAACCTTGCCGGTTACACCACTGCCGGCTTGATCCATACCCGGCCGTTCCGTGCACCACATCATACCGCCTCCAGTGTCGCGCTCATTGGCGGAGGTGCACAGCCGCACCCTGGCGAAATCAGCCTCAGTCACGGTGGCGTGCTATTCCTCGACGAGCTACCGGAATTCCCTCGCAGCGTGCTGGAAGTACTGCGCCAGCCGCTTGAAGACGGCACCATAACCGTAGCGCGCGCAGCAGGTATCGTCACCTACCCCACTCGATTTATGCTCATCGGCACTCGCAACCCCTGCCCCTGCGGTTATGCCGGCGATCCCAGTGGCCGCTGCCAATGCAAACCAGCCTCCGTATTACATTATCAACGCAAGGTTTCCGGGCCCCTCCTTGATCGCATTGATATTGCTATCGAAGTAAATCGCATAAATAATGACGCCATCATCGCCGGCACGTCCGCCGAACCCAGCTCCGCCATCGCCAAGCGGGTAGCTCGCTGCCATGAGATTCAAACCAACCGCCTAGCGGAATCAACAATTTTCCGTAACGGGCACATGAGCAATAATGAAATTCAAAGGCATTGTAAAATAAACAACGATATCGCCCGAATGGCCAGACATGCTATGAGCCAATTGCAACTTTCTGCGCGCGGCTACACGCGAGTACTAAAAGTCGCCAGAACCATTGCCGATCTGGAAAACTCACCAAATATCGAACTACACCACTTTAACGAAGCCCTACAATACCGGCCACGTTCTTTTGAGCCAACCAGCTCTATATCAATACAAAGTCTTAAACATTAACCAGATTGTAAACCGTATCCCCTACACCAGTGTGCGCAAATAGATACCAGAGCACCAGCTCAAGTACGACCAAAGTAATTGCCAGCACCCCGATCCGCCGCACATCACGACTAACGTACGAGAAGTCGCGAGCACCCACCGCAATTGCAGAACGCCCCGAACCAGGTTGCGCCACCTGTGCCGCCGCACTATGGTCGACCAGTCTCACGCCCTCACGAGCACTCGAGGCCGTGACTCCCATCGGCTGTACCTCGCCAGCATATTTGAACTTGTGCTTCTTCGATTGTTTCTTCTTAGCCATCACCGCCATCTTATCACACCACGTTGCGGCAGAAGCCGGGCAGGCCCTATACTAATACGTACCAAAAGGAAACGTTGTGGTAAATCTGATAATCCTGGTCCTCGCAGGCCTTGGCTTAGCCGCTGGCGCTGGCGGGTTCATACAATCCCAGGGCCTAAAGCAGCGACTCAACCAAGCACTCGGCGGTACCAATGCTGATTCTCTCGAAACCACCCTTGCCACCTACCTTGGCCGCGTCGAGCAAGTCGACCAGCGCCTCACGCACCTCTCCAGTGAGTACGAGAAACTGAGTGTTGCCGCATCACTTGCCTCTCAAAAAATCTCTATCGTTCGCTACAATCCCTTCGGCGACACCGGTGGCGATCAAAGCTTTAGTCTGGCTGTGCTCGACGCCCACGACAGCGGCTACGTTCTTTCCAGTATCCACGGCCGTCAAGGCACGCGCATCTACGTCAAGCCCATCGACCTTGGCAAAAGCAAATACAGGCTCACAACCGAGGAAAAACAAGCCCTCGCCCAAGCTGCCAAGCGTGTGCCTAAACACATTACCTAACCAACAGGAGACAACATGGCCCGCAAAATACTTGAAGACGCCCTGGGAGTCGCCGGTTCAGAAACCATTATCGGCACCGGCGTCACGGTGAGAGGAAATCTACATAGTGAATCTGACATCACTATCGACGGAACGCTAAATGGCGACATCAAAACCACTGGCGATGTCACAATCGGCCTAAACGGACGCGTCACGGCCAACGTCGAAGCCGCAAATATTACCATTGCAGGTACGCTCACCGGCGACATTCATGCCAGCGGTGAGGTGAGCATCCGCGAAACTGGCCATGTCAAGGGTGACATCAAGGCCCTAGGCCTGGCTATTTCCTCCGGCGCCGTCTTCATTGGCCGCAGTCTTATGGAAGCCCCACCCACACTCGCCAACCACGAACCAGATCAACAGCTGCCTGAAACCACCAACCCGGCCACCAAGGACTAACCCTCATATGTCCTACTACTACATCGTTAACCCGGCAGCCGGCCGCGGCCGCATTAAGAACCTCCAGGACAAACTCCGCAGCCGCCTCGACGAGCTCGGCATCCGCGGCGAGTGGGCCAAAACCACTGGCCCCGGGGAGGCCAGCCGCATGGCCAAGGCTGCCGTCACGGCCGGGCACACCACGGTCGTGGCAGTCGGCGGCGATGACACCGTCAATGAGGTAATAAACGGGGTCAACCACACCGACACCGCAGTTGGCATCATCCCCATGGGCACAACCAACCGTCTAGCCGCTCAACTGGGCCTCATCACCTGGAACCAGGCAGCCGAAGCTTTGGCGGCCCGTCGACTCACCGATTATTCACTTATCGCAGCCGGACAGAATTTTTTCCTCTCCACCCTCACACTCGGCTTCGAGACCGATCTTGATAAAGCCGTTGACCCCGCTGAGTCGGGGCTGCGTGGGCGTGCTCGTCAGCTTGCCCAAAGCTTCGGCACCGCCCGCAAGTTTGGCACGCTCAAATGCCACATCGACGTTGACAACCAATATTCCCTGACGTGCGAGGTGTTCACTCTGTCCGTTGCCAACCAGAAATTCCTCAATCCCCTGGCCGACAATCGCCTCATCGTCTCACTATCCGACAAACCCAACCAACTCAATCTCGGCCGCATGGTTTGGACCACCCTACGCAATCCCACCGCCAACACCAATATGCAAGACCAATCCACCACTCGCTTTCTAGCCAAACGGGTTGTTATCGAAACCGATCCGCCCACTGGCATCATGGTCGACGGCAAAGTTGCGACTCGCACACCTGTCGCCATCCGCCTCACCGATCGCCGCATCCGTTTCATTACAGAGAAGATTGTAGCCGATTTTAAGAATGCTATATCTGAAAAACCTCGCAATCAATTGTAATAATTACATCAAAAAAATGAAAAACTGCCACTCCATTCGCTATCGAAAGCCACCCAAAGCCCATCAAATCCCTTTCTGCTCACAGCTAAACTAATTTTTATTGACCATTTAGCCTCAAACTGATATAGTGCAACCGAGCTTTTAAGGAGACCGCGAGATCAACAAAATCCGACTGAACCGTGAGATTAGCGCCCAAACTGTACGTTTGGTAGATAGTGACGGTTCACAGCGCGGCGTTGTCAGTCTCCGTGAGGCTTTGGATGCTGCTGCAGATGCGGGTCTCGATCTAGCGGAAATCGCCCCCAGCGCACAACCCCCGGTCGTGAAAATTCTCGATTGGGGTAAGTATCGCTACGAGCAAACCAAGCAACTCGCCAAAAACCGCAAAGCTCAAAAGCAAGTTGAGGTCAAGCAAGTCCGTCTGGGCTTGAAGATCGGCGAACACGATCTTGACGTTAAACTTAACCGGGCACGTAAGTTCCTCGAACAAGGCGACAAGGTCAAGATAAGCCTTCTTTTCCGCGGACGCGAAATTACCCGGCCGGAACTCGGTCGCGTCATTCTCGACCGCGTAATGGAAAAGTTATCCGATGTCGCCGACCAGGAACAAGCCCCTCAATTGTCCGGACGTGATCTGAATATGATTATAGGATTAAAAAAAGATGCCAAAGCTCAAAACTCATAAAGGAATGGCCAAACGGATCAAGATCAGTGCCGCCGGCAAACTGATGCGTCGCCGCGCCTACCGTAATCACCTGCTGGCTCACAAATCTGCCTCTACCAAGCGCGAATACGTGAAAGAATTTGAGGTATCTTCTGGCGATGCCGGCAATATTAAAACCATGTTAGGAACCTACAAATAATGAGAGTTAAGCGCGGCGTCACCTCGCACGCCAAACACAACAAACTGCGCGCAGCCACCAAAGGCTACCAGCTGGCTCGCCGTTCGAGCGTTCGCCAGGCTCGTCAGGCTGTCTTAAAAGCCCTATCCTACCAGTACCGCGATCGTCGCAACTTAAAGCGCGACCTGCGCGGCCTCTGGATCACCCGCATCAACGCTGCCGTCTCCCAATTCGGCATCAGCTACTCGGCTTTCATGGGTGGTCTCAAGAAAGCCAACATAACGCTCGATCGCAAGATCCTTGCTGACCTGGCCGTCCACCAGCCTAAAGCCTTTCAAGCCGTAGTCAAAGCCGCGAAACCGGCTAAGTAATCTGCTCCTTGGCAGCAAATTTCTGCCACTGCTCATCCACAAACGAGCCAAACTTCTCGCGAAACACGCTCACATCAAACTGCGCTGCTTGTTCGCGAATATAATCCTCATCAAATTGCATTGTTTCAAACCGGCGGACGGCTTTAGCCAACGAATCGCCGGTTTGTTCGCTAAATAGCAGGCCAGTCTTGCCGTCAACGACATACTCCGGCGCTCCACCCCTATTGAATGCAATCACTGGAGTACCGGCCGCCATTGCCTCCACCGGTACCATTCCAAAATCCTCCTCCGGCGGGAAAATAAACGCCTTCGCCCCAGCAAACAACTTATTACGCTCGTCCAAACTGACAAACCCTAGAAATTCTATATTGCGCTTAGCCCGTGGTCTCAGCCGCTTAATCTCCTCGCCGGTACCAACAATTTTCAACGGCAAACCCAGTTCATTAAAGGCATCTATGGCCACATCCAATCGCTTTGAAGCCACTTGCCGCCCCACAATCAGATAGTAATCACGCACGCCGGCTTTTTCTTTAGCCAGAGCTTTTGTTTCAATGCCAGGATAAATCACGGTCGAATCCCGGTGATAATATTGCTTAATCCGTTGTTTAATATGCAACGAATTGGCAACAAAAACATCAACTCTCTGAGACGCCCGGTAGTCAATCTTGCGTAATGTCCCTACCAACATCGGATAGCCGATCCGCGCCAACCAGTTCAACTTACCGAAGGGCAAATTACGCAACCGCCACTCGTAATCAGTCCAGTAATACCGCACTGGCGTATGACAATAACAAATATGTAGTGTGTTTGGCCCCGTGCGCACATATTTGGCTTCAGCTGCATCACTCGAAATCACAATGTCATAGCCGCTCATATCAAATGTCTTGAATGGCGTCCCTAAAAATATGGGAAACAGCTGGTGCTTGTATTTGATAAACGGAATCTTTTGCAGAAACGTCGTCCGCACCTGTGCATCAGCCAATTCCGGAAACTTTTTTGGGATGTAAGCAGCGGTGTAAATCGGCGCGTTCGGATACATTCGATGCAATTCAAACAACACTTTCTCTGCCCCACCCAGGGAAGTCAGCCAGTGATGCGTAATCGCGATCCGTGGCTCTTCCACTAATACGCTCCCCTACCGCTAAAAATCGTGAATCCGGTCTTGAGCAAAATCTTTGTATCAAGCATCAGGCTCCAATGCTCAACGTAGTAAATATCGAGCTTTACCCGATCGTCATAGCTAATATCACTCCGACCCGAAATCTGCCACAACCCCGTGATTCCCGGCTTCAAGGCGAGAAAGCTCGCCCCATGCGGCCCATAATGTTCCAATTCAACCGGCAAAATCGGCCGCGGCCCCACCATACTCATATCACCAGACAACACATTAAACAGCTGCGGGAGCTCATCCAGGCTAGTGCGTCGCAAAAATCGCCCAAGCCTGCTCACCCGCGGATCACTATCTAGTTTTTGAACTCTCTCAAATTCCTTAATGAGTTCCGGCCGCCCCATGGCACGAAATGTTTCCTGCGGTGTTTTATACGGGCGATCAGGGCCGTCCGACCACTTCCATGCCATCGACCGAAACTTCAGAACAAACAATTCGCGACCATTACGCGACAGACGCCGGTGCCGGTACATCACTGGTCCAGCCGGATCGCTGACTTTTTCAGCCACTGCTATCACCAGCAACACAGGTGAGAGCAAAATAATGCAAAGTGTTGCACCGATTACATCAAATGTCCGCTTAGCAATCCTCCCCCACCCCTCTAGCGGAGTTAATCGGATCTCAATCATCGGCACGCCAGCCAAGCTCCCCAATACTGAATTCGAAGCATACAGCCCAAATTGATTCGGCACAAAGCGGTAAGTAATGTTGTTATTGGCAGCAAAATTTACCAATGCCAAGATCTGCTCCTGCGGCAGTGCCGAATCTGCCTGAATAATCTCGTCTAATCCCCGTCGCACTGGCAGCTCCCTCTTCGCTTCCTCAAAGTCATGCCAAATTCGCATCCCTGGCATCCGCCTAGCCGCACCGCGAGCACTATCAACACAACCGAGGATCCGATAGCCTGAGGTAATTTTAGCGAGATCCTGCCCCACGCGTTGTGCCAACTCACCGCTACCAATGATCACCGCATTATGTACCCCCACGCCAAATCGAAACAGCCAACGCTGCAAACCCCGCACCACCATACGCGCCGTAAGGACAAATACCAGCCCCAACCCCCACGCGTAAATCGGCACCGCTTTCGACGGGAACAGCGGCGTAGTGTGGAAAAAGTCCAACAGGATGCTAAACATCACACCACCGCTCACAGCCACAAACACCTTCCCCAACTCATCAAATCGACCCCGCAAACTAGTCTGTGTATACAACCCCGACAGCGCAAAAATAAAAATCCAGACCGGCAAAAGGATCAACACGATCTGCAAAAACTCCAAAGCCGGAATCGGATGCGCCACCACTTTCGATTCAATTTTCACCCTAATGATAAACGCCAAAACAAAAGCGCTCAGCAGAGCCAAAAAATCTACCGGCACGGAGATTACGCTAAAAAACAGTTCGCTACGCTTACGCATAACCATATTATAAATCCTGTGCCAGACCAGTAGTAAGCCGGATTCTGTCCACGAAGTTCAAAGACTCGCGGGGTGATCATCTATCTCGAGCCGATGTTGCCACCGGCCTCTAGCGGACTCGCCGCCGAATCGAGCGAGCAGCTCGCCTTACGGCTTGATTCGGCGCACCTTGCAGCGGACGGGGTTTACCTCCCTTCCCGGTCACCCGGGTCAGCTGAGCGCTCTTACCGCTCTCGTTTCACCCTTACCCAAGCCTTGCAGCTGGGCGGTTTCGTTTCTGTGGCACTTTCCCTACGGTCACCCGCGGTTGCCGTTAGCAATCGTCCTGCTCTATGCTGTCCGGACTTTCCTCGCCAGTTTTTAGGCTGGCGCAATCACCTTCTGATCTAGCAAGCCTATCTTAACAGATTATTAGCATTTTTTCAACGCTTGAGGCCGAGTGCACGATCGATTGCCAGGTTCACTTGTGCATCCGCCAACTTGTTCTTATCGCGGTACACGTGCGCAAACGTGATGTTGTACGACGTAGCCAATTCTCGCACTTGGTTGAACAATGGGATGAGATCCGGGTGTTTTACGCGATAAATCCCGTTGAGTTGTTTGCACACCAATTCTGAATCCATAAATGCATGCACCCGCTCCGGCTCGTACTTCGCGATCGCCTGCAACGCCAATTTCACAGCCGTCCACTCGGCCACATTGTTCGTCGTCGTTCCCAAATACTCGCCAAATCCCTCCAATACATCGTTATTCATTGTAAGAATAACAACACCACTCGCGCTGGGGCCAGGGTTACCCCGTGAACCTCCGTCTGTAAAAAATTGTAGTTCAGTCACTTTCATATCAAGTACTCCCAGTCGTTCTAACTTTTGTAGACATATCAACAAACTCCTTCCACTCCTCCGGTTTGGCTTTACGATAATCAGCGTATTGCTCACGCGTAACAAAATGCGCATGTGCCGGATCCACCATCCGATCAATGAATAAATGCCCGTCCAAGTGATCCAATTCATGCTGCAGCAAACTGGCCGGCCAACCTACCAACTTCAATTCAATCTCATTGCCACTACGATCCCAGGCCGCCACCCGCACCGACCGCGACCGCTCCGTAATCCCCCAGGTCGTCGGAAAATTCACGCACCCTTCAGTTCGCTCCACCATAGCCTTGCCCCGCCAGGTAATCTTGGGGTTCACCAAAACATGCAGATCCGAGTAACCGCGGTGGCCAATCGCCAGATCCACAACACAAATCCGCTTCATAATGCCAGCTTGATTAGCACTCAGCCCCACCGTGCTCGGTCGTGTCCTATCTCGAACTGCCGCCGCGGCCGGCTTGGTACCCAATGTCCACACCAGATCCAGCAAGGCATCAATCTCCACCTGCTGCTCCCGCTCACGCAGCTGCACGCGGCTCACCGGCGCACAGACTTGGCGCAACCGAGGATCGTTTTGATCGAGGGGTTTTAATGTCATCTTAAACCCCAGTATATATAACTCCTGGTCGGGGTGACAGGACTCGAACCTGCGGCCTCACGGCCCCCAGCCGTACGCGCTACCAACTGCGCCACACCCCGATAATTTCAACTACGTAATTATGCCGAAAACCAGCCTAAAAAACAATCCTATCTGGAGGAGCCCAACGCATAGTCGGGCTCCTCCAAGTGATGTAAGTGCAGAAGGGAGACGGAGTCACCCATCTTGACGATGCCAGGCTCAACCACCGCACTTTCCAACTCGGTAAGCGCAGTACTACTCCTCACTGTCGCTCCGTAGATCCCGGCCACACGACCGATCATCTGCCCAGCCATGGCTCACGCTCCTCTCGTGCCTGCGTGGCCATGTAGTAAATCAGATTTCCATCCTAAAGCCAAATAAATCCGGCTCCGCGCAATCGCCGCCCGGCCATCCAACTTTTCCCTGCGAATCGCAGGTGGGTGCCCTCAGTCACTCGGCCCACAGGCCAGGACAATCTTGAGCTCCCGTTGGTAATGGTACAGAGAAAAATTAACGTGCCATAAGGCGCGCGGCGCAGAGCTAGCTCTATTCTACGGCAGTTGGCCTGTTGGCACCAACAGTTGTACAATTAACAACACAATCTTTGCCACATACGAGGCGATGAACTGATATCCGAACAGCATTACCGCCAAAAGTACAATGAACCCCGATTGTTCAATCCGATCCATCACCTCACGCAATCCCGGCGGCGCCACCGCGTAGAGCACCCGCGAGCCATCCAGCGGCGGGAACGGGATCAGGTTAAACACGAACAACCCCACATTCACGATCACAATCGCCCCCAACACCAGCGACGATGTCGCATTAAACGGCAAAATCCGCAACCACAAAGCAAAGAAAATCGCGATCACCAGGTTAGTAAACGGTCCAGCCAGCGCCACCAGCGCCGCCCCCCAGCGCCCACCCTGCACTGCCCATGGGTTGAACGGCACCGGTTTGGCCGCCGCAAACACCACCGGCGACCCAATCAAAATCAGCAACAACGGGAGCGCCAGCGTCGCAAACAGGTCAATATGCGCGAGCGGATTCAGCGTCAGCCGGCCTTGATCATGGGCCGTGGTGTCGCCAAGCTGGAAGCTCATCAAACCGTGCGCAAACTCGTGCAAGGTCAACCCCAGCACCAAACCAAGCAGTTGAGATAACACCACAGGCAATTGCATCGACCCCATTGTACAATATTTAGACTCGGCAGCGTTGACTTATCTGGGAATTTCCGCTACACTACCGAAAGTTGTTCTTAAGGATCCACTTTCATGGCGTACGCCTGCGACATTACCGGTAAAGGCAAGCAGTTCGGCAATTCTGTGCCGTTCTCGCAAAAAAAGACCCGCAAGGTCTGGAAGCCCAACCTCCAGCAGCAAACTATCGTTGTTGGCGGTCAGAAAGTGCGCCTTAAGCTCGCCACCTCCACCATCCGCACCCTCAAAAAATGGGAGCGCCAGGAAGCCGCCAAGGCTGCCACCAAACAAGCAGCTGCCGAAAAACCCACCCAGACTGCTACACCCGCTGAAGCTGCCGCCTAAGCTCTCTCTACCCTAGTCGATCAAATCCCGTGCTTTCAAGCGCGGGATTATTTCATGCTCAAAAATTGATCCCGTTTTCAATCCTGATTCCAGATCGCGCATTGTCACCCACGTAATCTCTTCCACTTCATTGTCCGGCTTTACCTCGCCCCGCCATCTCTTCACCATAAATAAATCCATTCGCAGCCAACGGTGCTCCTGGCCGGCTGCCGCTGCGTAAAACGTCCCAAATTCCTCACAGTCCAGCGGATCCACATCAATTGTGAATTCTTCTTTAAGTTCCCGCACTAAGGCCTGCATCACCGTCTCGCCCGGGTCCACCTTCCCGCCGGGGTTCAAAAACATCTCCTTGCCAACCGACCGCTCGAGCAACAGGCGACGGTTTTGAATTAAAATCCCGCCCGCTTTGTGGATATCAACTTTGCGATGTGTTGTATTTTGCACAACTAAATACCAACGCGGTTCAGAACCACCACCTTAGTTTCTGTAACTTCTTCACGCACAGCCAGCTTCAATTTTGTTTCCGGCTCGGGGTTCACCCCCATCTCCTTCAAGAATTTCTCCACGCCCGCTTGAGGCACTGGATATTTGCTTACACCGTCATCGTAATGCACCGGCACCACATAGCTCGGTTCCAACTGCGTCACCACAGCCACCGCTCCTTCTGCATCCAGGGTCAAGCCGCCACCCCCCACCGGTACCACCAACACATCCACCGAGCCAAGGTTTTCAATCTGGTCCTCATCCAATTTGCCGGCGATATTACCCGTGACCACCACATTGATGCCATCAATTACAATGCTGTAGGCCGTCCCGCGATGTCCGCTCTCATCAATATGCAACCGCACCGGCACACCGGTAATCATTGCACGCTTCACCTCGTACTCGCCCGGGCCATCGATGACCATCGCCCCGGACGGTGCTGCCAGCGGCTCGCCACCCACCTCAGTTTTCACCGACCAGGTCGCCACATCACCCTTGGCTTTGCTAGCTGCCGGCGCATCACACACCACATCGAGGTTCTTACCCTGCAAACGCACACCGCCAGCGCCCAGATATGTAATGTCCATTAGTGACCCCTCCCGCGCCACGACTGGGCCCGTACGCTTAAGTATTCGCCAAACGTCACATCACTATGCGCCAATGGCTTTTCCTGACCATCAATCACCACAATCTTCTTGGTCTCCAATACGTTCGTGATAAACCGGTCGTTCAAACTCAACCGGTACTGATACTCTTCGGGTGACAACGCCGAATAATTCAGCTCGCGCCCCATCTCTTTTTCCATCTCCGCCACCACCTTCGCCAATCGCGCCTTGTTTACATCGCCCACCACAAAAATATCAACCGGGGTGCGCAGATCACGCGTGAAGCTGCCGGTCAAAAACGCGAAACTTATCGCACCAGTCGACTTCAGCTTTTTGATAATCTTGTCTTCTTCGCGCGTTTCTTTCACCACTGGATCCTGACCCTTCACCGGCATCGCCGTAAAAATACTTCGCAGCTGCTCATAAAATTCGTATTTCGGGTTCACTTCATAGTACAGTCGGTTGTTCGATCCGTCGCTCGACACCAGACCAATCGACAACAAATTCGCCAACTCGCGCCGCACACTGTTTATTTGTTCATCAATTTTGCGCGTAATTTCGCGCACATAAAAAGGTCGGCCGGGGTTATTAAAGAATAAACTCAGCAACTTCACTCTTGTCTTTGAGCCAAACAATTGCTCGACCATCACCTACGAGTATAGCAACTCGCCAGCTTATCGCAATGAAAACAGCAATGCGATACCTGCCGCCGCCATCACACCAAAGGCCGTCCATAAGCCAAGCTTTGACCACCAACCGCTCGCGTACTCTCCCATTACATCCCGACGACTCGACACCCGCGCAATCAAAAATATCAACGGCACCGCTGCCAGCCCATTAAACACCGCCGTGAATATCAGCGCCTTAATTGGATTTAAGCCAATAAAATTGAACGTAAACCCTGCTAAAGTTCCGAAAATTATGACAAAATAAAACTCCCGCGCCTGCTTGAATTTGCGAAACAACCCTTCGCGCCAATTGAAAGTTTCCGAGATTGCATAGCTCGATGACCCTGCCAACACCGGTACACTCATCAGCCCAATGCCAATCACGCCGACGGCAAATATCCATTTGGCGATATACCCAGAATGCGGAAAAGTTTTCACCAACGGCTCAATCGACCGCGCCGCATCAGCCGCGCTATTCACATTGGTCAGACCATGCGCCCCCAATACCACGGCGCCCACCACCATAATGAACCAGGCAGTCAGGTTAGATACGAACATCCCAATCGCCGTATCAATACGCAGGCCCCGCAAATACGGAGCCGTTAATTTTGGCACGCCGCCCCGCTGCGCCAACCGATGCGCCGCGATCTCATCCTCCACCACTTCGCTCGTCTGCCAGAAAAACAGATACGGCGAAATTGTCGTACCCAATACACCAACGATAATATACAAAAAACTCGCATTAATGCTCAGCTGCGGCTCAAACGTTTGCTTAACAATCTCTCCCCATGGCGCGTGCACAAGAAACGCCGTCACAAAATATGAAAACAGCGCCAGCGCCAACCACTTCAACATCCGCACATAGGTCTTATAGGCCAGCGCTACTTCCAGCACCAAAATCAGCACAGCAAACCCCAACGCCAGCGTGGCAAACTCAAACCGCGACGACACCCCTGGCAGCAACAGCTGAGCACTTGCGGCCATCGCACCCAGGTCCGAACCAATATTGAGCGTGTTGGCCAATACCACCAACAGCACCACCGGATACAGCAACCTTCTCGAGTAGTGGTCACGAATTACAGCTGCCAAACCTTTACCCGTCACCGCCCCGATTCGCATGCAGGCCTCCTGAACCGCCGTCATCAAGGGGTAGCTCAGGAGCATACTCCAGTTCATACCAAAGCCAAACTGCGCACCCGCCTGCGTATACGTGGCGATCCCTGAAGGGTCATCGTCAGCCGCGCCGGTCACAATTCCCGGACCAAGAATACGCAAAAACCGGCCGAAACCCTGCTGCCGGCTACGGCGCTTTGAACCCCGCGGCGCCTTTACCGCCTCAAGTTCCGCCTCCGTCACTGCCTCATCAGGCAACTCAATCATAATGAACTAAGCATAAGCGGGTTGCCCACCGCCTGTCCAGCTGCCAACCTTATTGCGGCCGCATACCTGCAATGCCGGCCGCCGCCAATTCTGCCCGGTCATCCAGCGGCTCAAGTCGCTCAACACGGTAGCGCCGCTTCAGGACCGCCCCAATCAGATGGTCAGCCAGGGCCGGGTTCTTTGGCAACACCGGCCCGTGCAAATATGTACCAATCGCATTCCCAGTTATTGCACCCTCGCGCCTGCTCTTCGAATCGTTGCCAAAACCTTTCTTCACTACCCCCAACGCTCGCTGCCCCGATTCCAGTATCGTTTGGCCACTGTGGTTCTCAAACCCCACCAGCCGCCCAAACTCACTCTCTAGCACCACGTTACCAATCATCCGCACCCGACTCCCCACCGTGCTGGCGCGAAACACATCGATCCCTGGGATCTCCTGTCCCTCCATGGTCGTAAATCCGCGACCAAACAGCTGATACAACCCACATACCGTCAGCATTGGCACACCATCCGCCACCAATTCCCGCAGCACCTGGCCACGTCTGAGCAGATCTTCGCCCACCAGGAGCTGACCACTATCCTGACCACCCCCGCCAAATACCAGATCAACACTGTCCCAATCAACCTTCTCGCCTACTTCCACCGGCCGCACATCCACGCTGTATCCGCGCCACGCCAACCGTTTTCTTAGCGCAATGACATTACCCATGTCGCCGTAGATGTTCATTTCGCGCGGATACAAGTGCGCAATCACCACCTTCTTCACTTCCACACTTCCTCCATCTGTGTTTTTTTTGACAACACTTTGCGTATCGCCAGCATCGCTGTATAGGTCGGCAAGATATAGGCTACCCCACCCTTTGGCGTCAAATTCACCAATTTTTGCAATGCCATCTCCATGTCATCCACCTGTTGGGCTTCAATGCCGGCATATTTCAGCCGCAACGCCATATCCGCGGCCCGCAACCCGCTAACCACCACGCGCGGCTCCGCCGGCTGTAATGCCTCCAAGGGCACATCCCACAGCCAGCTTACATCCCGCCCATCAGCCGCCAAATCATTAATCGCCAATAGTACCGGCTGACGCTTCCCTCCTATCAGAAACGTCTCCATCACCTGCGTAAAGCCAGCTGGATTCTTAATCAGCAGCAAATACAACTCACGCCCCTGCCACTCTACCCGTTCCACACGTCCAAATGCCGCCTGCGTCTTTCCCAACACCCCCACCGCCGCACCAGTCTCAACCCCCAGCCCCGATGACACGCTCAACGCGGCCAGCGCATTATAGAGGTTGTAAATACCCGGCAACGGGAAATTCACTTCGCTACGTTTCCCCGCCACCGCCACCGTAAACTCCGTACCGCGGCGATCAGCTCGGTCGACATTCGTAATAACCACCCCCGGCCGCGGCCGACCAAAGTGACCTCTCGGGCACCGGTAGTGCCCAATATGACCGTAAAACACCCGCGACCATTCCAATCGCGAGCGGCACACCGGACAACGATCTGAATCCGCAGCCGTCTGCAGCGCAATCCCCCGTCCCGCTGGCAAACCCTCAATCCCAAAGTAGTGCACCAAATCGCTCTCCTGCGCATACGTGCTCAAGCTCGCGACCAAGGGATCATCAGCATTTAAGTACAATTGCGCCCGTGTCGCCGCAATCCCCTCGCCAATCAGAGCCGCGGTCGTGTCCAGCTCACCGTAGCGATCCAGTTGATCGCGAAACAGGTTTAACACCACAATGCACCGCGGCTCAAGCTCCGGTGCCACCTGCCGCAAGCTCGCCTCATCAACCTCAAACAATCCGATGGTATATCCGCGCATGCCTCCGCGCCCATCGGCCGCCCGAATCAATGCCGACGTCACACCACGTTTCAAATTGGATCCAGTGCTGTTGGTCAGCACCTTCTCCCCGCTCGCCTCCAGCATGCTCGCTACTAGCTTGGTCGTCGTGGTTTTACCATTCGTCCCGGTCACCAAAATCACACCATGAGGCAATCTGCCAGCCAGCTTCTTGGCCAAATGCGGGTCCAGCCGCTCGGCTATCAACCCTGGCAGCGCCTGTCCGCCACCGCGGCCCAACCACCGGCTGGACGCCCCCGCCAGCTTCGTTACCAGTAATGTTGTTCGGATGGCCATGGTTACATTATATATGTCGGCCAGCAAAAAACGCCCGCAGGTCGGCCATCGCTTCATCCCCAGTCTCATACCACACGATGTCAGCATTACGTTTAAACCACGTCAGCTGCCGCTTAGCCAGTTGCCGCGTATGCAAAATGATACGTTCGCGCGCCACCTCCAGCGAATACTCGCCGTCGAGAAATCCCAAAATTTCCGCGTAACCTGGGCTTCTCAATACTTCCAATTCAGGGTCATATTCACGTGCCAGATTCCGCACTTCATCGACCAACCCCATCTGGAGCATGGCATCTACGCGCTGAATAATATTATTATTCAAAGCCTCTTGGGGTGGCCGCAAACCCACCAGCCGCGTCTCTGGCCCCAACGCCATGCTCCGCTGCCTTGGCAGGCCCACAGTCTCCAGCGCGCGAATCACTCGACGCCGGTTTTTAATGTCGACCTCGCTGGCCCGGTCCGGATCCTCGCGCCACAACTGTTCCACCAAATCTTCCAATGGCTGGCGCTCCATCGCTATCCGCTCGGCCGTCCGCGCACCAGCCGGAAATTGAAAATCGTACAACAAACCATACACGTACAAACCACTCCCACCAACCACCACCGGCAGTTTATTGCGCCCAATAATTTCCGTAACCACTGCCTCCGCCATAGCCTTAAAGCTCGCCGCCGTCACTGGCTCATCCGGATCTGCCACATCGAGTAAATGATGCGCCACCAGTTTGCGCTCAGCCGCCGTCGGTTTGGCCGTACCAATATCCATTCCTCGGTATACCGTCCGGGAATCCGCACACACCACTTCGCCGCCAAATTCCCGCGCCACGCTAATGCCCAAGCCCGTTTTCCCCGCAGCCGTCGGTCCAACAATCGCTACCAACCTCGTCTCCGGATCGATCATTGTTGTGGCCACCACAACAATTTTTCTATATCAACTCGATATTCATCACTTACCTTCACCCCTTCTTCGCGCAGCCGCTCCGCCTGTCCGCTCCACCCGCCGTAATACCCCGCCGCCAATCCCCCCTGCTTGTTTACCACTCGATGCCAAGGCAACTCCTCCGGCCCAAAATGCGCGACCCCACCCACCACGCGCGCAGCCCTTGGGCTGCCGGCCAGTGCCGCCAGCTGCCCATAGGTCATCACCCGGCCGCGCGGAATCTGCGCCACATACTGGCACACCAAATCAGCAAACTCACTCACCCCAGCACCTTCTCCACGCTGACCCAATCCCGCACCCGCACAACCCCCTCCGGCAACTTCTCGCTCCGGTTCCAGGCGTAGTCACCAAACAACAGCGCCGTAATACCCGCCTTGGCCGCATCCACGCAGTGCTTCGGTTGATCATCAATCAAATATGCTGCCCCAATTTTGCGGCACAAGGCGGTCTTGGTTGCGGCATGGCGTCCTTGCGCTTTATTGTCATAAATCCCCGCAAAATGTACTTCACGAAACACCCCAGCAAAGTGTCGGTCCAACCACCCTTGCGTCTCCGGTTTCAAAATGCTACGACGGGATGTCACGATCACCAACCTGTACCGTTTCGCCAACCGCTTCAGCACAGGCAATGCTTCAGCAAAATGCGCGTATTGCCCAAACGCCCCCGAATCATGGTATTCCAGCGCTCGCCGCTCCACCACCTCGGGGTCGTCCGTCCGCCACATTCGTCCCCAATGTTCGTCGTAATCGTCCATGGTGAGATTCATCCCCCAACGCGCATTGCTCCATGCCACCAAACCACCAGCATTGTCCGCCAGCACATCATCAATATCGATCGCAACAATCGGCTTCTTCACGGGCCCTACAGCACGCTTTTCGGCGCCCGCTCCTGTATCTCGCGCTGCAATGCTGCCGCAAAGTCGCTCACGCTCAGGCTCCCGCCAAACTCGCCGTGCCCCTGCCGCAAGCGCGGGCTCACGCTCCCCGTCTCGCGCTCTTTGTCGCCAACCACCACCGCATATGGCACCTTCGCCAGCCCAGCGGCGCGAATCTTCTTCCCCACACTCTCAGCACTCGCGTCCACCGCCACACGCAAACCCGCCGCCTCCAATTGCCTACGCACCTTATCGGTAAATTCCATTGTCTGCTCGGCATCGTTTACCGGCGCCAGCCGGACTTGCTCCGGCGCCAGCCACAGCGGGAAGGCCCCCATCGTCGACTCGATCACCAGCACCATAAACCGCTCAATCGATCCCATAATCGCCGCGTGTACCATCACGATTCGCTCGTTCTCGCCTTTTTCGTTCACACATGTCAGGTCAAAACCCTCCGGCTGGCCAAAGTCGATTTGCACGGTGCCCGCCTGGAACTCCCGACCCATAGCATCACGCCCCATAAAGTCCAGCTTTGGCCCGTAAAACGCGGATTCGCCCGGCCCATCCATGTAGGTAACACCCTTGGTTTTCACGACAGAACGCAACTGCTCCTCGGCATGCCGCCACATCTGCTCCGTACCGAGATAGCTGCCCATCTTATTCGGGTCATGCCGGCTTAACCGCACTTTAAGCTCAATCCCAAATGTACTATTAAACGTCGTGATGATGTCCCAGATCTTACTCACCTCACTCTCCACCTGAGTAGTCCGCGCAAATACGTGCGCGTCATCCTGAGTAATCGCGCGCACGCGGGACAATCCGCTCAGTTCTCCGGTCTGTTCATCCCGGTACGCCATCGTCGTCTCACGGTAGCGAATCGGCAAATCCCGGTAGCTGCGCGGCTGACTAGCATAAATCTGCGTGTGGTGCGGACACTGCATCGGCTTCATTGCAAACTCGTGCCCCTCACGCGTCTTGATCTTAAACAAATCCTCCGAGAACTTGGCCCAGTGCCCACTCTTTATATAGAGCTCTTTCTTGGTAATATGCGGCACCGTGACGGCCTCATACCCGCCGCCAATTGTCTGGCGCAGCTCCTGCACATAGTTATTCAATTGCTCGCGCACAATCGTCCCCCGCGGCGTAAACAGCGGTAATCCCGCTCCCACCAGGTCCGAAAACACAAACAGGTCCATTTCGCGGCCAATCTTGCGATGATCCCGCTTTTCCGCCCCCGCAAGCATCTCTAAGTAAGAATCCAACTGCTCCTTTGTTGTAAATCCTACACCATAAATGCGTTGCAACTGAGCATTCTTTTCATCGCCTCGCCAATACGCCCCAGATACACGCATCAGTTTAAAGGCCCCCACCTTGCCCGTCGACGCCACATGCGGGCCACGGCATAGATCCGTAAACGGCCCATCCGTATAAATGCTCACTTCATCGACTTTTGAACCGTCTTCCACTCCCAATTGCGATCGATCAATTTCCTTCGCCACGGTGGTGCCATGGTTCTTCAGGTCTTCCAACAAATCCAATTTGTATGTCTGTTTGAGCTCACCAAAATAGGTAATTGCCTCATCAAGCCGCATCATTTTGTGTTCAAACGCATAATCAGCCTTCACCACTTCGTGCATTTTGGATTCAATCTTGGCCAAATCCCCCTCTCCCAAAGCCTTTGGCAAATCCACGTCATAGTAGAACCCATTCTCCGCTACCGGACCAATACCAAACTTCACCTCAGGATACAGCTCCTGTATCGCCGTCGCCATGATGTGCGCCAGTGAATGCCGCATCGCATACAGCTGCTGCTCTTCGTTGTTCATTGTTTCTGCCATCGTAAACCTCCTTAAAACGCAAAACGACGCGCGGTCGCTCGCGCGTCTGGGTCCTTGCGGACGGTCCCACCAGACTTCCCTTGGTTCGAGTCATCCTCGAACCGCCGGCACTTTCGGTTGCCGATGTGCGCCACCGGCAGCGGAGCTCACGGGTCGGTTAATTCCGCATCAACGCTCTCTTAAACTAGCGCGATAATATCACGCTCAAAGCCAAACCTCAATCGCAGACATAATAAAATCATTGCTGGTGGGTCCTAGAGGGTTCGAACCTCTGACCTCTTCCACGTCAAGGAAGCGCTCTAACCAACTGAGCTAAGAACCCACGTTACAAGCCACAACTATACCGTAATGCTGGCTTTTACGCAATGCGCCATGGCATAATCTGGTCATCCGACCACCGCCCTTTCGCCAAGCACGATTTTGCGCTATCATCACATAGTTTAGTCCGCCGCCTGCCCTGGTGTACGGGCAATTAGCTCAGCTGGTTAGAGCGCACGGTTCACATCCGTGAGGTCACAGGTTCGAGTCCTGTATTGCCCACCAAGCAATTATTATCCCTTTCAATAAGCCCATAGCTAATCTAATATCGCAGATGAGGCGACCGCCTCGTTATCCAACCTTGTCCGGAGGCGATATTTACAATGAGTCTGCTTGCAATCGCGAGCGTGCCGGCACTGCTAGCCGAGGCCGAAGCCACCGCTCTGGACATCCAGAACTGGCAACCGTTCACGATCTCCGGCCTTCTGCAAACGGAAGGCTACATGCGCGCCGTCGCTGCAGCCCTGCAACTCGAGCCAAACGAAATTGATAACTTCGTCCAGGCACGCACCCAACGCCAGTCGGTGCTGGAAGGGCGCCTGACGGTAACGCCGACATTCTTCATATCCGAAGCGGCGCTGGCGCACCTGGCCGCCCACACGAACCGAGACGTGGTTCGAGGTCAGTTCCAGAGACTCGTTACTGTTATAGAGCAAGGCCAAGCCGAGATTCGTGTCGTTCCGTTTGGTCTCGGCATAACGGTAGTCGAAACCAACCCCTTTCACCTCATCCAGTGTGAAAACCATTCGATACTGGTGATTGTCGAACACCTTCACTACCCAGACATCGTCACGGCCAGCCGCGACGACCCAGTGGTAAAGGCCTGCTGGCTGACCAACAGGCATCTGAGCGGCATCGCTCTCAGCCAGCCGCTCAGCCTCGCACTGATCCAGGGCTACACCAAGCGATCATTATTCGCCTAGCAGACGGGTAGCAGACTCACTCATGCGGGGGTGGACGTGTCCATAGCCGTCCACCCCCGGACGCCCAAGCCATCCCGCTTGTGCTTGCGGCCGAAGCCCTGCGCGCGATACGCTAATTGTAGAAATCGCCAGCGTAAGAGGTTTGGAAGCATGCTTAGTCAGCAAATCGCCGACAAAATTCGCGCCAAAGTCAGTTCGCTGGTCAACCAGGAGCTCCGTATCACCGATGCCGAAGGCCAGTCACTATCGGTCACCTCCGGCCTAAAAGATGATCTCGTTGTTATCGATGATCTACCCTGGGCCATACCCTTCTCTTACGGCGGCACCACCGTCGGCTTTATCGTTTTGTCGACCGAGATGCCCAACCACGATGAAATCTCGCCACTCATTCGCTCCATCGCCGAACTCGTCATGCATCAATCGCTGGTACTTGAGCAAATCCCCCGCCAAGACGAACGCCTCGACAAATTCATTTACGACCTGCTGAACCAACCCCAGCCCGAGTGGTCGCTGCTAACCGCCGAAGCCCGCCTGTTCGACATCGACCTCGACCGACCCCGTTCGGCCATTGTTATCCAGGTCGACGACCCCAGTCTCACCGCTCGCTTTCGCGACCCCGCCGGCGACCGCGAAATTCGCCTCACCCGCTACAAGCTGGGCATCGGCCGTGCTCTCGATTCGTTCTACACCTCCAGCCGCGAAAACGTCGTTAGCTATCTCGGCGGCACGTCATTTTGCATCTTAAAAGACCTGCTCAGCGGCGACACCGAAGACCTCGGCCCGGGCCTCGAAAGCTTCAAAAAGAGTCTCGGCACCATCTACACTATTCTGCGCTCCGAGCTCAAGCTCCCCGCCACCGTCGGTGTCGGCAATTACCACCCGGGCTTAGCTGGCTTGCGCACCAGCTATCACGAAGCCATCTCTGCCATCGAGCTTGGCAGCCAAACCTGGGACGTCGAACGCATCTACCACATCGACGATTTTGGCGTTGTCGCTCCCCTGTTGTCCGGCGTCGATGAATCCAACATTTATTTCTCGCGTGAGCTGCTCGACCGCCTAGGTGAAAACACCGAGATCATCCAGACCCTCGAAGCCTTCTTCAATTTCGACATGTCACTTACCCGCACCGCCGAAACCCTCAAAATCCACCGCAACACCCTCGTCTACCGCCTCGACCGCATCACCGAGACCCTCGGCTTAGACCCTCGCGCTTTCGACGATGCCGTCCAGATCAAACTCGCCATACTATATAGCCGATTCGTGGAGCGCTAAATGCAATTAAACACCGCCCTCGCTAAGCAAATCGCTGACAAATCCGGCCAGGTTTTGAAGCGTGACATCCTGATCGCCGACCTGTCCGGCAAACTGCTCGCCGGGGGCGCCCGCCCACACACCTTCGTCTCCGAGGCCCTAACGGTTGCCCAATCCGGCCGCCCCGTCACGACCGAGTTCGAAGACCACCAAACCAAATGGTGGCCATTCGTCTATGAAGATCAAACCGTCGCTGTCTTCGGCCTACCCCTCGGCGATAACGGCCCCATCACCGCCGAAGCCCTCACCTTGCTGCAGGGCCTGGCCGAAGTCATCGTCTACCAGCATTTCCTGCTCGACAAAATCCAATCCGCCGAACGCGTCCGCTCCGATTTCATCAAGCACGTCCTAACGGCCCAGAGCATTGATCAAGCCGACATTTACCGCCAAGCCGACATTCTGCAATTAAACCTGCGCGCCTCCCAGGCTGTCATGCTCATCCACGTCGACGGTCTTGAAGCTGAAGTTCGTTCCCACCACTCGCACCTGTCTCACGAGGAGCAGCAACTCCAGCTTGACCAGGTCACCGAGACCATCAACGCCCGACTGCGTGAAGCTTTCAAAAACTTCCCCGACAACCTCGTCGCCTACTTCGGCAACGATCAATTCACGCTCATCAAGGGCATTGGCGGGGACACCCTCACTACCTTAAACACTATCCGCTTCATGAATGAAAAAGCCGCCGAAGCCATGGATGCCTTGCGCGAACCCTCGCTCGGCCACACCATCACAGTCGGCGTCGGCCAATATTATCCGGAGCTCGGCGGCCTGCGCAAAAGCTACCAGGACGCCAAACTTGCCCTCGAGGTTGGTTCCAAAGTCTGGGGTCTCGGCAAAGTCTACCACATTAAACACGTCGGCATGTTTATTACCCTGGCACCGGCCAGCCAGGATCGCAAAGCCGAGCTCGCTCACCAAATCCTCTCCCCCCTATTACGCGACGAGCAGCTTTTCAAGACCGTGCAGGTCTTTCTGGCCAGCGGCTTGAACCTCACCGACGCCGCAGAGAAGCTCCACATCCACCGCAACACCCTCATCTACCGCCTCGACAAGACCAAGAAGCTCATCTCGCTTGATCCCCGCCATTTCGACGATGCTCTCCAAATTAAACTCGGCCTGATGTTTTACCAGAATCCAGCCACCGTTTGAATCTGGCTACAATCGTTATTCAGTACCTCAATTTTGCTTGCTTCAGGCGGTTATGAGGTTATCTCCCAAATCTTCATGACTTTTCGTTGTAGTTTTTGTAACATCTTTGCTTTACCTCTCATGCCTCAAAAGCTACATTTATCCAGTTACTAGCTCCCGCTGTCTCACACGGATGTGAGGTCGGTGTAAGCTTGCAATTAATATGAGGTTGCGATGCAAAAAGACACGCCGGACGAAGAGTATGATCTCTTCTATATGGAGCTCCCGCAGTCAGACTACTATCTGACTGATATACCCATCTCAGACGCCTACGATGAGGACGAAAATACCAACGAGAATCGACGCCGCGGCCTAAGCGCCGAGCAAGTTTCCGAGCTGGCCGACGACCAACTCGGCGACCAGAACCAACACTACCAGACGGAACCCAACCTCTTTTCTTCTGATGACCCCCAGACATAGAACAACACTGCTTTTTTGATAACTTGACTGTTCGGTTTTCATTCGGTATATTACTCCCGAAGGTGCACAAACTACATACAATTCAAGGAGTAGCATCATGGCCGAATCAATCGAACAACTTCGCATTTACAAATCCGCCCGGGCCGCCGAAGACCAGATATACGAACTGGTTAAACAGTTCCCTGCCGATCAGTTCTACGGCCTCGGCAATAATTTACGCCACTCAGCGCGGCCGTCTCGCACCACATCATGGGAGCACACCGTCTCTACAGCTACCGGCTAAAGCTCGACGAGCTGGCCGCTATGCGCCGCGAGGCCGAAGCAACGCAAAAACATCTGGAGGCAGCTCGCAAGTTTGTTGCTGGCAACGACCACATCAGCGAGTACACAGCCATCATCAAACAATCCTGGGGCCTCACGAAGTGGCTCAAAACCAAACTCACCGAAAAAACCGAGAAGGCCTCGATCGCAGCCACGGACGAAGCCGTTGAAGCTCGCAGCCAAGCGACCACCGTTCCTCAATCGTAATAGCAATCAAACCATTCTCAGCACAACTATCCACTTGCAACGAAAGTGCTAGTCTTCCTCTGCGTCCTCAAAGTACCGAACTGTCCCAAACGGAACTTTATCCTTCATCGCGTTTTTGCTCTTGGCCACCACTGCCGGCAACAATGTCAGCTCACCAAAACGATCATTCACATCATTCATCATCCTCTCTATCCGATCTGCTCGCGCCTCATCGCTCTCGTAGAGCGCTAGCTGGTCACTTCTTACTGGCTCGAGGCCATACGACGTAATCGCAATCGACGCCAAAACCTGCCCCGAGGGGCTCAAGGAAAATAGATCCATCGCCCGCTGGTACAATTGGTCAGCCCGCCACACTGCTGTCTGGTACATCCGGCGCTCCCGCCACGCAAATCCATCACCCTTGCGCGCACTCCACGCCCTACCTACCGCTGCATTACCGGTGTAAGTAAACCACAGCATCAAGCCCCGCGCCGCCAGATCGTTACGCCGTAGCCGCCGCGCCACTTTAACGCACGCCTTATACAGCAATGCAGCAATCTCCTCCGGATCCGCCGTCCGGTGCTCCAACACATAGCTGCGTCCGACTGTCCGAATGCCATACTCCACCTCGGTCTCATAGCCACGTAGCCTCAAGTACCAATGATGCCCATTGATACCGCGAAACACCTGCCGGCGCAGCACTGCCTCCGGTGCCCGAAAAAACTCCGCTGGTGTAAATATGCCGGCCTCGTTCAATCGCAGCTTATTACGCGCCTTAATATAAGGCAGCTCCATCAGATCCAACATACCGTATGTCACTTCCAGATTATCCGGCCCAACCGTATACATCCCATCCGGCTTCATAAACCCAGCCGCCACTTTCGCCAACCACCGGTTCTGCGCAATCCCTACGTTCACTTTCATATAATCGCCCACTTCGCTGCGCACGCGTTGCTTAATCTCGCGGCCAATGTCTTCCAGCGACCGCCCCTTCAAAAGTCGCCGCATCCCCCGAAAATCAATAATCCCTTCGTCAACCGACTTCATATACGCCACTGACGAATAACTCTCAAAGATCCCGCGCATCAATCGGTTCACATGCTGATACTTGGCCGTGTCGCTCTCCACCATCACAAACCCTGGCGCTTTCAGCCTCGCCTCACGCAATCGCATCCCAATCCCAACACCGTACGCCCGCGCCTCATATGACGCGGTTATACAAATCGCAAAATCATTGCGCCGGTTCGTCACGCCCACCGGCCGCCCACGCAAAAGCGGATTGGCCTGCTGCTCCGCCATCGCAAATGCACTATTTAAATCGATGTGCATTATTTCCGGTGGCTCCCGATTAATCGGCAGCTCCATAATTACCCCCCTACTGACCGTAAAAAACCTCTGTCAACCGCCACTCCAGCGTTTCCGAATCCAATTCCAACCGAAACGCCGTGTCCCCTGACGAAAACCCAAACACATGCAACCGCTTCTTCCCCCGTTTCTCGGGATGGTACATGCCCATCGTCGAAAGGCTATACCGTCGACCCTGCCATTTCAGCAGGTGGGGTGTCACTCGCACCGTCCCGCGCGGACCCGGCGCAAACGACGCCAGTACACTTACCAGATCATCATGCTCCTCATGCATGCCAAATCCCCTACCACATTTTCAGCCTATACCAAACATTAGCCGAACACAAGCACTAGTGGTATAACCCTTTGCGCTCAATAAAGTCACGCACCATCGGGTCCAAGTCCACGGTAGGCTCCCCCGCCCGCACCGCTGCTCTAACCTGCGCCGACGACGCCCCAGCCGCCTCGTTAAACTCAAATAACTGCACGCGCAATGCGCTCCCCAGCGGCCCCAACCGCTGTCGCAACGCCGCCACTTCCGCATCTCCAACCCCTCCCCGCCGCGCCGCTAAATATGTGGCATTCTTCACAACAGATTCAACATCCGGCCATCTGTCGAGCCGCGCCAAAGTATCAATCCCCATCACAAACACCACGCTCTTACTGCCCAATTCTCGCGCTAACGCCGCAAACGTCGCCGCTACCTGCGGTTCGCCCGCGAGCACACCATCATACACCCCCAGACCTGGCTCGTCGGCCACTGCCAGCCGAGTCATTTCCAAACGATCCGCCAGTGCCGCCACGCCGGTCTTGTGTTCCGGCGCCGGGTTCACCATCAACAAAACACCGTCCAACCCGCCCGCCACCAGCGCCGCCTTTGCCAACGCTATATGACCACGATGCACCGGATCAAATGTCCCGGTCAAAATCCCCAGTCGCGGGCCAGCCCCACTACCGCTCACCTACGCCAGCCGCGTAGCAAACTCATACAGCCCATCCAAAATCGCTGCCTCCACCTCGTCCGGCGACTGGCCCCCGTCCACATTAATCACCATCCCGCGCTTGGTGTAGAACTCCTTCACCGGCACCGTCCATTGCTTGAACCACTCAATCCGCGTCCGTAGGCCTGCTTCAGCATCGTCCGTCCGCGCCACACGATCCTTCACCTGCGCCATCTTGCGCCATCGCTCCCACACCAGCGGCTCGTCCATGTTTAGCCAAACCACCGCCTTCATTTGATGGCCCGAATCATTACAAACCTTCACTATCCCGTCTTCTTCCCCATGCATGCGGCCCACAGCGCTCAAAACCAGCGGCTTGCCCGCAAACTCATCCCTCATCAAAAACGGCGGCATCAGCTTCATAAACACATCCCTAGGCAGCAACTGCCCCGCTTCAGTGTTTTTGCGCGCCTCCGGTGGCAATTCATCCGCCAGCCGCCGCGACAGCTCCCCGCCGCCCAACAACCATCCGCCGACCCAATCCGCCAGCCGCCTGCCTTGCGTGTCCTTGCCCGAAAATTGGATCCCAAATAGATTAATCGACCCAGTACCCAGCCATTTCTTCACGGCTTCGCGCTTGGCCTGCGTTGTCACTTCCATAGATACGCCAAATTATACATTACTACGCAAATTCTCACGGTTTCCCATGCCTTCACCTTACCACCCCAACCTCCCTTCCATCCACTTTTACACCGGTTATCCACTGGCTTTTTTTCTAGTCACATGACAACATGTAGTCATGAAATGCCCGTTTTGCCGTCGCACCAACACCGAGATCTACAACTCCCGCACCACCCGCTTTGGTTCCCAAACCTGGCGTCGTCGCCGCTGCACCGATTGCGGCCAAACATTCACTACCTATGAAGCCGTGGACCTCAGCGGCCTCCTGCGCGTCGATGGCCCTGCCGGCCAGCGCCGCTACAGTCGCGCCCGCCTGTATGCCTCCCTCCTAGCCGTACTCGGCCCCCGCGCCAATGACCCTGCTACTGCCGAGGCCATCGCCGACACCGTCGAGGCCAAGCTTCTCGACCTACAGCACCGCACCGTCTCCAAGCAACAAATCGTCGACAATGTGTTGTCAACGCTAAAACACTTAGATTCTTCCGCTTTCCTGCGTTACCTGGCTGCCCACAGCGATTTCCCAACCACCGCCAAGCTATCACGCGAGCTCAAAAAATATTAGCCTCTCTCCAATGACTTGAAAAAACCACGAATAACCTTATGATTATTTCGTTCAATGCCCGCCAACCAGCATGAGCTCCGGAGAGGGTGAATTCATTGACAGCCAAGTCTGCTGACCCAGACCTGCAGCACGAGGAAACAATTCTCTGGATCGGTGGCTATTGCATGGTCTACGGAGTCAAAGCCCCTGGTATGGAGCCATTTGCTGTTAAGATGGCACGACCCGACCTTTCACACGAGGGCACCGAGATGGCAAGGCTGCTCCTTGGCTGCGAAGCTGGCGTCCTGTCCCGTATCACCAGCATCGGTATGCGTGGCGTCGTCGGCTTGACAGAAGCGACTCTAGACGACGACCCCATGCTTATGCTGGAATGGGTCTCTGGCCGCAACCTGCTCCAACTCGTTCAAACCGGTCACCCACTGCCAACCAACAGGGCTGAACCACGTACACCTCCCTACACCCCGCCTGCAATAATCTCGTAAAATGGCTGCCTCAAGGCTTGTTCCACCATTTCGTATAAATACCTAAACCAACTCAGTCGTTTCTTGGCTAGCCCTACGC
>Ga0265338_10000539_pt1 | contig 66296 bp, 54 predicted proteins | sample 42126metaG_FD_193579 | JGI IMG/M metagenome (GOLD analysis project Ga0265338, IMG submission 193579) | Rhizosphere microbial communities from Carex aquatilis grown in University of Washington, Seatle, WA, United States - 4-21-26 metaG | ecosystem: Host-associated > Plants > Roots > Rhizosphere...
GATCCGCTCCCTTGCCGCTTTGCCGCTCTCAACGATCGAGTCGAGGTTCTGGACGACAATGATATCGTAATTTCAATAAGATAAGAGTTCGTGGTTTTGTTCCGAGTGGCGCGCCATTCAAATCAATCACTTAGCCAAAATCACCGTTTGAGATCTGAAAATTAAAACGGTTTTTCAAACGGTTTAGGCACGCTACGTGGCTGTGGACGGGGCCGCTCCTAGCGAAAAGGTCAAATCCAGGATCAGAGCTTGAGCGGGAGTTCGAATCCCTCCCTCTCCGCCACTTCAGTCCCTGAGTGGGCACTGAGTTCACGCCAGTTTTTCCGGTGAGCGCCTGGTGCAGCCGGGTCTTCGATCCCATGATCCTGACTTCGCCGTCCGCGACCTCGACGCGCTGGGCGAGCGCGCGCAGGTGGTCGCGGCGGTAGCCGCCGCCCTCGAGGCGGATGCGCTGGCGGGCGGTCTCGGCGAAGGCGCGGACCATCTGCGGGGAGATGGCCTTGGAGCCGGAGTTGTCGAGCATGGCCTGGGCGCGCTCCGCATCGGCCTTCGCCTGATCGCGGATCGCCATCAGGCCGTCGATGCGGTCTTTCAGGGCCGGATCGTCGATGTCGGCCACGCCCGCCTCGATGGCGTCGTAGAGGCGCTTCAGGCGCAGTTCCGATTCGGATGCACGCTTGTTCAGTTCGGCGATGTGCTCGCGCTGGCGCTCGCTTCGCTCCTGCCGCCGGTCAAGAACGCTGGACAGGATTGTTTCCAGCCTTTCGGGCTGGAGAAGCTGGCTTTCCAGATGGCTGGCGACCAAATCGTCCAGCTTGTCCATCGGCACGGCCATGCCCTCGCAGGCAGTCGGCCCCTGCCGTGCTCTCATGGAACAGGCGTAGTAGCGATAGCGTCCGCCCTTGCCGGTACGGATGGTCATCGCCCCGCCGCACTTCGCGCAATGGATCAGGCCGGTGAGCATGGTCGGGCCGCTGATGACGGCGGATGGCGTGACCTTGGGATGGCGGGCTTTCAAGAGCGCCTGCACCGTGTCGAACGTCTCGGGGTCGATGATCGGCGGGACCGGAACGGTCACGATTTCGGCGACGGGTTTCAGTTCCTTGGTCTTGCTGCGCTTGTTGAACTCGTGCTCGCCCATGTAGGTGCGGCGGGTCAGGATGCGGTGAACCTGGCCGATGCCCCAGCGCCCGCCGTCGCGGGTGAAGATGCGGCGGCTGTTGAGGTAGGAGACGATGTTCTTGACGCCCATCTGGCCGGTCGTGCCATCGCCTTCCAGCGCCAGCCGGTAGATCAACCGCACGGTGTCGGCGTGGAGCGGGTCGATCTCCAGCTTCTTCTTGGTCTTGGCCCCGCGCTGCTCGGCCGCGACGACGCGGTAGCCGATGGGGGGAAGCGACCCGTTCCAGAAGCCTTGGCGGGCGTTCTCCTTCAAGGCCCGCATGACGTGCTTGGCGTTTTCCCTGGACTGGTATTCGTCGAACAGGGCCATGATCTGTCGCATCATGACGTGCATGGGGTCGTCGCCCATTTCCTGCGTGATCGACACGAGCTTCACGCCGTTCTTCGCCAGCTTGCGGACATAGAACTCGAGCTCAAAGTGGTCGCGGAAGAACCGGCTGAACGAATGGACGATCACCACGTCGAACGGCGCGGGCTTCGACGTACCCGCCTCGATCATGCGCTGAAACTCGGGGCGGCGGTCGTTGGTCGCCGACGCGCCGGGCTCCACATAGGTCTCGACGAGCTGGTAGCCGCGCGAAGCGCAATAGGCTTCGCCCTGCCGCTTCTGGTCGGGGATGGAGACATCATGCTCGGCCTGCCGCGCCGTCGAAACGCGCAGGTAAAGGGCGGCGCGTTGGGGGATTGTCGAAGCGGTCATGCCTGGTCTCCTTCGGTAGCCGCCTCGTCAGGCGACAACACGGCGACACCGAACGGCAGGAAATGCTTCGTGTTGCGGGTGACGATGACGAGTTCATGTGCTGCGGCGATACCGGCAATCACGGCATCAGCCATGCCGGGGTCGTGACCGGCCGCAAGCGCCTTCGCCTCCAGCCGCCCGCCGATCGCGGCGGCCTGCGCGTCGACGCCAATAATCTTGTCGTCGTATGTGGAGACAAGGCCACTGAGCCATGCTTTCATACTCGCGGCCTTCGCCGTTGTCCCCTTGTGGTCGAGGAGCGCGATTCCCTTCTCGATCTCATGGATGGAGACGACCGACAGGAATAGCTGTCCATCGGCGTCCATGCGGTCCAGCCAGGTGAGGAAGTCAGCGGATGCCTCCGCCTTCGACGGCGCCAGCATGGAAACGACGTTGGTGTCGAGAAGAAAGCCGCTCAAAGCTCGACATCCCGCGATGGCCTGCGATTACGCGGGAACTCTCCGCCTGGGAACGTCCTGAGATAGCTGACAAGGCCCGCCCGTTTGCGCGTCAGCGCCTTGCGCGCGATCTCCGCCGCCTCGACCGAGACCAAGGCCGCGACAGGCTTGCCATGACGGGTGATGGTCACGATCTCTCCTTTGATGGCTTCATCAACTAGGCTGGAAAATCCAGCCTTGGCGTCTCTGAGGTTGATGGTCAGCATGTTGCGCCCTCACATATGTAGCTATATGTGACTACATGTAATCCATTGAAGGGCGGATTTCAACGCCGATTTCAAATCCCCGAGGTGTTAGCCCTCGGAGCCGAACAACTCGTCGAAGATGTCGCCGAACCATTGCTCGAACACCTCGATCTCGGCCTGCGTGACCGGAACAGGATGGGGCCAGTCGTCAGTGACGGTCCATGTGGACAGGTCATGTTTGGGTGGCCTGCCGGGGAACGGCCACGGGTAGCCCAATAGCGCTTCAAGCTGCTCCGATGCCGTGGGTGGCCTCACATGCGGGGAACGGGACACGATGCCCACCCCCTCATTATTCGTTTCGCCGTCGGTCATCGAAGCCGGCCTCGCCTTTCGGGCACCACGCCACGGGGTTGGCGACCCAGCGGTCGATGTCGGATTCCCTCCAACCAGCGCCGTTGACGCTGATCCTCAACTGGGCGGGGAACGTGCCCTCGGCGATCTTGCGGTAGATGGTGGACCGGGACAGGCCGGTCCGCGCGAGAACGGTTTTGAGGCGGACGATACGGTCTGGTGCGGGCATGGCTGCGCTGGCTCCTGCCGGTTGTTTCTGACGGCTTCCGGGACCAGACAGAGCGATGATTTATTGTTGTGCAATAGTGATTTAGGCGTCGTAGTACTGTGGCGTGGAGGCGGCGGAAAATAGGATAGTTCTACAGTCCGATACTCCGGCCTCTACCGAGGTCGATACCGTGGCTGAAGGCGAGTTCCCGGCCAAGGCTACGGCCCGAGTCGATCCCAATGCCGAGGTCGCGCTTGCGACCCTCAAGGATGGATTCAAGCTGGGGATCGCGTTCAAGGCTCTTTGCCATGTCGCCCATGGCTGCCCGCGTGGACTTGTAACCGGACATGTCGCCCGCCTGGTACTGGCGCTGGCTGGTCTGGCCGAGTTCCCGCCAGCGTTCCACGAAGCGGTCGGCTCGCAGGCTGGGATCGGTGCGAAGCTCGGTTTCCAGTTGCAGGGCGCGGATTGCGCGCCGGGCGTCGCCGGACGCTGCCTCCGCCGCAAGCTCCGGGTTTTTCTTGTAGGCGGCTTCGGCGTCATGCGGGCCGTAGGGGCGCACCTCCTCAAATCGCTGGCGGGCCTCCTGCAATTCCCTGATCTGATCGGGGCTGGCCTGGCCGCCCAGATCCTGTGCCGCGAAGATCGCATCCACGGCGCGGGCATGACGGACGAGCGCCCGGCCACGGGCGCGGCGCAACGCCGCCTCCGGGTCTTCCTCCACCTTCCTTTCCGGCCCCTGTCCGCCCTCAGCGGGCGGGCGTAGGCCGTCGAACAGGCCGCGAACCTTCTCGGGAACTTGGCGGACGATCTCGACAACCCGTTCCACGCGCTCGCGAAAGGTGATGCCGCGCCGCTCGGCATAGTCTCGGGCGGGTTCGTAGTCGCTCGCCATGTCCTTGGCGCGGTCGCGCGACAAGACGTTGATGAGCTTGTCCTGACTGGCGAAGTCGTCGCGGCCATAGTGCAGGTCCATACCGTCGCGGTGGCGCGAGAGGGCGACATAGCTGCCGTGAGCGTCCATGCCCGGTGTCGCCAGCACATGGGCGTGGTCCACGGTCATGCCCTGCGCCTTGTGGATCGTCGCGGCATAGCCGTGGTCGATCTTGTTGTAGTCCTTCAAGTCGAACGAGACATTGCGCCCGTCGTCCGTGCGCACGGTCATGCTCTGGGCGCTGACCTGCTCGATGGCCCCGAGCGTGCCGTTCTTCACGCCAAGCCCGCGCTCGTTTTGCAGGAACATCACGCGGTCGCCGGGTGCGAAGTTCCGCGCGCCGCGCTCGACGGCGACACGCACATCGTCGCCAAGGTTTCCGGCCTCGCGCATCCGTTCGCGGGCAGCTTCGTTCAACTCCCGCACCTCGGCATTGGTGTGGGTGAGGATAATGCGGGTTGCGTCCGGGTTCGCCTTCCGCTCGCGGTCCCAACGGTCGATCAATTCGCCGCGCGCTTGCTCGCGAGATTCTGCAACATGCACCATGCCGTGACGGTCATAAGCATGGATCGCAGCGCCGGTTCTGCCGGTCGCCAGGTCGCGGGTGGCGTCGCGCTGCCAGTCTTCACGCTGGCGTCGCACCTCGCCTATCTCCGCGCCGCCGTGGCGTTCAAAGATCGAGCGGAACGCCGCGCCGGCCTCTATTGCTTGCAACTGCTGCGGATCGCCGACCAGCACCACCTTGGCCCCGACCTCGGCGGCATGAGACAGCACGCGCTCCAACTGCCGCGTGCCCACCATGCCCGCCTCGTCGATCACCAGCACATCGCGGGATGTGAGCATGTTACGGCCCTGCGCCCAACCATGTTCCATGCTGGCGATGGTGCGCGAGGCGATGCCGGAACCGTTTTCCAATCCCTCGGCCGCGATACCGGACAGGGCCGCGCCGCGCACGGTGTAACCGGCATCCTCCCAAGCCTCGCGCGCCACACCCAGCATCGCGCTCTTTCCCGTCCCGGCATAGCCGACGACAATGCCGAGACCGCGCCCGTCCGTGACATGCGCCAAGGCGTCGGCCTGCTCGCCGGACAGGACAAGGCCGCGATCCGCCGCGCGTGCCAGCGCACGGCCCTTATCCTGCTCGCCGACGCGATAGCGCTCCCGTTCCGCCATGAGTCCCGCCGCGCGGTGCAGGCGCTGTTCGGCCTCGATCATCTCGCGGGTGGTGAAGCGATCCTGCCCGGCATCGTCCTTGCCGAGTTCGACCAGCTCGGGCGCGCTCCGCATAGCGCCCATGACCTCGTTGAACTGGTCGATCCCGTCGCTGTGCCGGTGCGCGAACATCGCCATGTCACGCCGGGTGAAGGTCGATTGCTGCTGTGTGATCGCGTCGAGAGCGGTAGAAGGATCGGCGACGATCCGCGCGCCGTTCTCGCGGGCGATGCGCCGGTGATCCTCGGCGCGGTCGGCCTCAAGTCCGGCAGCCTCGATGCGCTGCGCGGGCGCGCCGATCTTGGTCTGCGGTTCAAGGCCGATGCCCTGGGCCTCAAGGCTGCGATGGTCGATCCGCGCGTCGATGTCGAGTTCGACCAGCCGCTCGTTGACATGATCGGCCCAACGCTCGCGCCAATGCTCCACAAACTCCGTGCGGTTCCAGTCCCGCGCCTTCGGGCCGAAACCGTTTTCGTCCAGCGACCGCATGGTCAGCATGACATGAGCGTGGGGCTTGGGCTGGCCGTCCTCGGCCACGTCCCAATGCACGTTGAGGTCGGCGATCATGCCCCGATCCACGAACTCGGCCTGCACGAAGTCGCGGGCGAGTGCGACGCCCTGCGCCTGTGTCATCTCGCGGGGGATGGCGAACTCCACCTCGCGGGCAAGCTGCGCGTCCTTGCGTTTCTCGAATGCCTCGACATCGTTCCAAAGCCGTTCGCGGTCGTTCCATTCTTCCGGCGCGTTCTCCGGCAGCATGACCTCGGAATGGACGACGCCGCGCTTGGCGGAAAAGTCCTGATCGCGGCCCAGCCGGTCGTCGCGCAGCCGCGAGGCCGAACGGTAGGCGGCGGCTGCGACCGCGCTGCGGCCCGCCGCGCGTCCGATGACCTGAACGGAGAAATGGTAGATCGCCATGGCGACCGACCAGATACTGCCCTCAAGCGCACGTCGGAACGACGTATAAGCGCGCCCTCGAAACTAATTTCTCGGGACTGACCGCGCCGTTCCAGCCCGTCCCGGCAACCTTACAGCATTGCGGCAGGCGCTCAACTATTATCGTTCCATCGACAGCTTATGGAGACGACGGTGAAAGTAGAGATGAAGCGCTCCATCTCCTTGCGGAGACAAGTTTCTCCATCCCTCTTCCCGAACCGGACGTGCAGGTTTCCAAGCATCCGGCTCTCTATGCATGGGCGCTCGCGCGCCTATGGGTGGGCCTCAGATATGTCTGAGACGTTGGAACGCATTCCAGAAGCCGCGCACGCTTTCGCGTTGCTGGTGCTCCCCGTCTGTGGTCCATCCGTTCGGTTTCGCAATACTCTGGTCCGGGTAACGCATGGTCCCTCCGTCACAGAGAAACCGCAGGCGTTTGGTCCCTTCGGTCCATTGCCGTCGTTGTCCCGGGGCGCTGAGATGATAGCGGCGGCGCAGCATCGGCCACGTCGCTTTTCCGTGCTTTCTTCTCAGCCAGCGCCCCACGCGCTGCCATATCCAGCGATCGAGGTGGTTGAACTCCCGATATGCTCTTATGGCGTATCGGTAGTAGTTCCTCCATCCCACGATGACCGGATTGAGGTTGCTGACGACTTCGGCGAGAGAGCATCCGGTGGGGATGCCTTTCACCATGACTTTGATCTTGTGACGCAGGTCGTTCAGCTTGCCCTTCGGTATGAAGAGCTTGCCGACCCAATGCCCCGTGTGGAGCGCTTTTGCCTGCACCACCCGATAGCCAAGGAAGTCGAAGCCTTCCCTGATGTCGGTGACCCGAGTCTTTTCCATCGACAACTCCATGCGAAGCTCCGTTTTCAGGAACTCCGCCAGCGCGAGCTTTTCCGCTTCCGCTTGCTCTCTCGTGCCGTCAACGAGAACGACGAAGTCGTCCGCGTAGCGCACCATGTAGAACGCCGTCTTGCCCTGTTTGCGGTCTCTCGCCCTTCGGGCAGCAGCATTTATACTTGGTTCACGAGGGCGCATGGACCATCGTCCGTAACGTTCGTCGATAGCTGTCAGGTAGATATTCGACAGCATCGGCGAGATGATCCCGCCTTGCGGCGAGCCTGTTACGGGGTGACGAACGGTCCCCTCGATCATCACGCCCGCCTTCAGGAATGCGAAGATCAGCCTCAACACCTTGCGGTCACTGATGCGTCGTCGCACGCCCTCCATCATGACGTGGTGATCAATGGCGTCGAAGCAGCCCTTGATGTCGCCTTCTATGACGTAGCGATAGACCGAGGGTCCGCGCCTTGTCGGATGAAGGACTTTCTGGATTCTCACCAGAGCATCGTGGGTGCTCCGTCCTTTGCGGAACCCGTAAGAGGTCGGATAGAAGTCCGCCTCGAAGATGGGCTCCAGGATCAGCTTCAAAGCCATCTGTACCAGGCGGTCGATCAGCGTGGGAATGCCGAGTGGCCGGAACTGCCCCGGCTTGCCGGGCTTCGGGATGAGCCGTTGCCTGACAGGCTCCGGGCAATATGTTCCGTCGCGGAGCGCCTCTCGGATTTCTTCGAGGAACGCCGCTGCGCCACCGGGACGCCGTTCGACCGTGAGCCGCGTCATCCCATCCGTGCCCGGTGTCCGACTGCCGCTGTTGCGGGAGAGCCTTCGCCAAGCCTCGTTCAGGGTTCTGCGGTCACATACGAGATTGAACAGATCAACAAAGACCTTATCGGGGTCTTCGTTGCTCCACCGATACAGCTTGCGCTGCATGTCGAGGACAAACGAGATATTCACCTCGCCGGACATGCGTCCACCTCCTGCCTGCTTGCTGTATCCACTGCCTCCCTTCGCCATGTGGACGGCTTTCCCGTCCTCGGACTACTACGAAGGCTCCGTCCCTTATCGTCACGATCGCTGGTCACTTCAGCCATCCGGTGTCGGAAACTGCCGGAAGCAACGACAAGGTTCTTAGGTTCCGTAACTGATCTCTCGCCTGCTTTAGGCGCCGACTCTACCCCGTGTGAAATCTGGCCTCGATACCACGCAAACCCATATCGAGGCTGGCGCGCAGCATGCTGCGTGCCCCCGGTCCATGTACGCATAGGACGGACCAACACTTCACCGATCCGTGGTTCGCACCATGGATCGACCCGCCCACTTCCGAGTTGGCGAGTTCGCGGTTCTACCGGGGCGTCCACCATCGGTTCGGTTTCCCTCGCCATGGCAAGCTCGCTGGCCGGACCGACTACGGGATCGGAAGTCCCCGTCCGTCCGACTTTGATGAGTTCTGCTGATTTATGGCTCCCCGGAAGCACCCGGTTTGCCTCACCCATCTGCTCACCGCCGCATGTTGCGTCATACGGCGTGCGGGGTCTCTCACCCCGCGAGATCAGAAACGACTGTAAAATCAAAGCACTCCTCTCTTTGATAGGGACCTAACGCACGTGAAAGTAGAGATGAAGCGCTCCATCTCCTTGCGGAGACAAGTTTCTCCATCCCTCTTCCCGAACCGGACGTGCAGGTTTCCAAGCATCCGGCTCTCTATGCATGGGCGCTCGCGCGCCTATGGGTGGGCCTCAGATATGTCTGAGACGTTGGAACGCATTCCAGAAGCCGCGCACGCTTTCGCGTTGCTGGTGCTCCCCGTCTGTGGTCCATCCGTTCGGTTTCGCAATACTCTGGTCCGGGTAACGCATGGTCCCTCCGTCACAGAGAAACCGCAGGCGTTTGGTCCCTTCGGTCCATTGCCGTCGTTGTCCCGGGGCGCTGAGATGATAGCGGCGGCGCAGCATCGGCCACGTCGCTTTTCCGTGCTTTCTTCTCAGCCAGCGCCCCACGCGCTGCCATATCCAGCGATCGAGGTGGTTGAACTCCCGATATGCTCTTATGGCGTATCGGTAGTAGTTCCTCCATCCCACGATGACCGGATTGAGGTTGCTGACGACTTCGGCGAGAGAGCATCCGGTGGGGATGCCTTTCACCATGACTTTGATCTTGTGACGCAGGTCGTTCAGCTTGCCCTTCGGTATGAAGAGCTTGCCGACCCAATGCCCCGTGTGGAGCGCTTTTGCCTGCACCACCCGATAGCCAAGGAAGTCGAAGCCTTCCCTGATGTCGGTGACCCGAGTCTTTTCCATCGACAACTCCATGCGAAGCTCCGTTTTCAGGAACTCCGCCAGCGCGAGCTTTTCCGCTTCCGCTTGCTCTCTCGTGCCGTCAACGAGAACGACGAAGTCGTCCGCGTAGCGCACCATGTAGAACGCCGTCTTGCCCTGTTTGCGGTCTCTCGCCCTTCGGGCAGCAGCATTTATACTTGGTTCACGAGGGCGCATGGACCATCGTCCGTAACGTTCGTCGATAGCTGTCAGGTAGATATTCGACAGCATCGGCGAGATGATCCCGCCTTGCGGCGAGCCTGTTACGGGGTGACGAACGGTCCCCTCGATCATCACGCCCGCCTTCAGGAATGCGAAGATCAGCCTCAACACCTTGCGGTCACTGATGCGTCGTCGCACGCCCTCCATCATGACGTGGTGATCAATGGCGTCGAAGCAGCCCTTGATGTCGCCTTCTATGACGTAGCGATAGACCGAGGGTCCGCGCCTTGTCGGATGAAGGACTTTCTGGATTCTCACCAGAGCATCGTGGGTGCTCCGTCCTTTGCGGAACCCGTAAGAGGTCGGATAGAAGTCCGCCTCGAAGATGGGCTCCAGGATCAGCTTCAAAGCCATCTGTACCAGGCGGTCGATCAGCGTGGGAATGCCGAGTGGCCGGAACTGCCCCGGCTTGCCGGGCTTCGGGATGAGCCGTTGCCTGACAGGCTCCGGGCAATATGTTCCGTCGCGGAGCGCCTCTCGGATTTCTTCGAGGAACGCCGCTGCGCCACCGGGACGCCGTTCGACCGTGAGCCGCGTCATCCCATCCGTGCCCGGTGTCCGACTGCCGCTGTTGCGGGAGAGCCTTCGCCAAGCCTCGTTCAGGGTTCTGCGGTCACATACGAGATTGAACAGATCAACAAAGACCTTATCGGGGTCTTCGTTGCTCCACCGATACAGCTTGCGCTGCATGTCGAGGACAAACGAGATATTCACCTCGCCGGACATGCGTCCACCTCCTGCCTGCTTGCTGTATCCACTGCCTCCCTTCGCCATGTGGACGGCTTTCCCGTCCTCGGACTACTACGAAGGCTCCGTCCCTTATCGTCACGATCGCTGGTCACTTCAGCCATCCGGTGTCGGAAACTGCCGGAAGCAACGACAAGGTTCTTAGGTTCCGTAACTGATCTCTCGCCTGCTTTAGGCGCCGACTCTACCCCGTGTGAAATCTGGCCTCGATACCACGCAAACCCATATCGAGGCTGGCGCGCAGCATGCTGCGTGCCCCCGGTCCATGTACGCATAGGACGGACCAACACTTCACCGATCCGTGGTTCGCACCATGGATCGACCCGCCCACTTCCGAGTTGGCGAGTTCGCGGTTCTACCGGGGCGTCCACCATCGGTTCGGTTTCCCTCGCCATGGCAAGCTCGCTGGCCGGACCGACTACGGGATCGGAAGTCCCCGTCCGTCCGACTTTGATGAGTTCTGCTGATTTATGGCTCCCCGGAAGCACCCGGTTTGCCTCACCCATCTGCTCACCGCCGCATGTTGCGTCATACGGCGTGCGGGGTCTCTCACCCCGCGAGATCAGAAACGACTGTAAAATCAAAGCACTCCTCTCTTTGATAGGGACCTAACGCACATGCGCAAGCCACGGGACTTCGACGCGGAACTGAAGTCGCTCGAAGACAAGACGCGAGACCTGAAAGCCCGCAAGGTGCAGCAGCTCGGCGAGCTTGTCATCTCGACCGGCGCCGACGCCCTCAGCGCCGACGAACTGGCGGGCGCGCTGATCGTGCTGGCCGAAACCAAGGACGCCGGAAAGAGGGAGGCATGGGCGAAACGCGGGGCCGCGTTCTTTCAAGGCCGGTCGCGGCGACCTGCATCGGCGCCTGACCGCGACACGGGCGGCGCTGCGACGCAACCGGGTGGCGCGCCATCGGCATCAGGCGGCGCTGGCGCGGCATGACATGCGAACCTGGCAGGTCGATCGCCGCAAGCGCACACGGCATCTGATCGAACTCGGCGGCCTCGTCGTCAAGGCCGGGATCGTGGACCTGACCGGCGACGACCGCGCCATGATCTACGGCGCGCTGCTTTGGATGGCCGACAAGCTCCAGAGCGATCAGGGCGAACATGCGCGAAGGCTATGGGCCGCAAGGGGGAAGCAAGCGCTCGAGGATCACTGAGCATCATATCGTCAAACGACAGCCCCCTTCGATGTACGCCTGGTTATGGAATGAGAACGCGCTCCAAGGCATCGACCAACTCGCGCCGTTTGCCCATCCCACGGTTCGCAAGATCATCGTCACCGGCTCGGTCGAGGTAGGCAAGCAACTGGCCGCACTGGCGGGTCGGCACATGAAGCGCACAACGATGGAATTGGGCGGACATACCCCGTGCTTGTGTTCGACGATGCCGATGCAGAGGCCGCGGCCCGCGCGCTTGCGGCCAAGAAGTTGTGCAATGCTATTCAGGACTGCATTTCGCTCACGCGCTTCTTCATCCAGGGGGCATTCTCGACCGCTTCCTCTCCGAACTGGTTTCGGCTTTCGAGACGGTGAGGGTCGGGGATGGACTGAACGATGGCACCCAGAAGGACCACTTTGGCATGCCGGTCACGTGCCGGCGACAGAAAAGCTGGTTGCCGACGCACGAAAGCGGCACCGAAGTGCTGACCGGGGCAAGCGGATCGGCAATGTCGGCAGCTTCTACGCGCCCACGATCGTGCACACGCCCGATGATCGCATCGCGCTGATGCGCAAAGAGCCGTTCGGATCGGTTGCCGTCGTCTTTCCCTTCCGGGACATCGAAGACGGCCTGGCACGCGCGAACGGCCTGCCCTTCGGTCTTGTCTCCTACATCTTCTCCAACTCGCTGGAACGGACCGACATGGCAGCGGCAGCTCTTCAGGCCGGCATGGTGAGCATCAAACATTTTGGCCTTGCGCTTCCCGTGTCCCCTTTCGGCGGAGTGCGCGACAGCGGCCATGGCAGCGAACGCGGGACCGGCTCGATCCACCCCGGTGTGCGCCCCAGTCGAGCGCTGCATAGATCTCGCACGCCACGATGGCGCCGAGCCCGCGCACCTGTCCCAGGTCTCCGGGTCAGCGCGCGCAGGGTCGAGAGTTTCCAGCCCGGGCGATCACCCGGCTCGCGATCAGCGCCGAGGCGAGATCGTGCGCACGCGAACCCCGGCGCCCAAGCAGGCGCGGGCTCTCCAGCTTGTGCATCATCCCTATTACCGCCGCCACATGGCCATGCGGCAGTGATGGCTGCGCCCTGGAAGCGGAGCTGCCCCGCTCGGCCCGGCCAAGATTCGACCGAACGACCCAGCAAGATTGTTCTATATGGCCACATTGAATGTTCCAGACTGCCCGGAGGCCGAGGCATAAACTCTCCGCTCATCGAGGTTGGATGGCGCCCACGCGTGAAGTTCGGGGCCGAGCTCAGGGGGAACGGGGCTAAATGAAGACTCAGTTAGTTGATGCAAAAGCCCGCCGGGACCGTGCGGCATCGTTGTGGTGGAAGCTCGGCCTGCCGAGCTGTACGCCGTGCACCAGCTCCGTAACTGGTGTCAACTGGCGTTCCGTCTAGACCGCAGGTATGATTTTTAGGGCGACAGCGATGCAGCTCACTCTGAAGACCTTCCTGGAGCGCACGGAGTCTTTCCTCCCGCAGAACGAGATCGTTTCGAGACAAGCCGACGGCCAGCTTTTTCGCTATCATTATGCTGATTACTGTCGGCGTACTCGGCAGCTTGCGAGCGCCTTGGCTCGGCTCGGGGTCAAGCCGGGCGACAGAGTCGCGACGCTGGGCTGGAACACATACCGGCACATGGAGCTCTACTTCGCCGTTCCGTGCCTCGGCGCTATCCTGCACACGGTGAACATCCGCCTAAGCGACCAGCACATTGCCTATATCATGAACCACGCAGAAGACGTGGTCCTGTTCGTCGATCCGGATCTCTTGCCGACCGTGCAACGAGTCGCTTCTTCTGTACGCAGTCTTCGCCACATCATAGTCATGGACGATCGGCCTGCGTCTCCTGACGACCTTGACTATGAGAGTTTTCTCGCGACAGGCGATGCAGACTTCGCGTTTCCCGAGATCGAGGAGAAAAGCCCCTGCGGCATGTGCTTCACGTCCGCCACGACGGGCGATCCTAAGGGGGTCGTCTACACCCAACGCGGGCTATACCTGCATACGCTCGCGGTTTGCCTTCGTGATGTCCTTGCCATCGGCGAGCATGACACGGTCCTGCCGGTCGTGCCCATGTTCCACGCCAACTCGTGGGGACTGCCCCACGCTGCGGTCGCAGTTGGCGCGACGACCGTGCTGCCGGGCCCGCATGCGACTGCGGCCGACATTCTCGACCTGATCGAGGCCGAGCGCGTCACCTTCTGTGCCGCTGCAGTGACGATCGGCGTCGAACTCTACGCGCAGCTCCAGAAGAGGTCGCGAGATATCAGCAGCTTGCGCGGCCTTATGCTGGGAGGCTCGGCCACGCCCGAGGCGCTCATGAGGCGCTTTCAGAACGAGTACAACGTTCCCATCATCACTGCTTGGGGCGCGACAGAGGCGGCGCCGCTAGCGACGATCACGCATGTTCGGCGCAGTGTGTTCGAGGCCGGATCCGAGGAGCGGATCAAGACGCGGGTCCGGCAGGGCATTCCCATACCCGGAGTCGAACTTAAGGTACTGGACGATAGCGGAAAGCCTGTGCCCCGCGACGACCGTCACCCTGGCGAGGTGTATGTGCGGGGTCCCTGGATCGCCACCGAATACTACCGCGATAGTCGTAGCCGCGACAGCTTCGCCGATGGGTGGTGGCGAAGCGGCGACATTGCGACGCAAGGCTCCGAGGGCTCGATCCGTCTCGTCGACCGCGCGAAGGATCTCGTAAAGTCCGGCGGCGAATGGATCTCCTCGGTGGATCTCGAGAACGAACTTGCTGCCTGTCCCGGCGTTTTGGAGGCGGCGGTCGTGGCGATGCCGGACGCACGCTGGCAGGAGCGGCCAGTGGCCTTTGTTGTGCCCTTGCAGGAGAGTGGAGAGCTCGACCCAAACATGCTGAGCGCGTGGCTCGCGCGCCGCTTCGCGAAGTGGTGGATACCAGACCGCTTCGTCGTGGTCGCGGCGCTGCCGAAAACCGGTGTCGGCAAGGTCGACAAGCGCACGCTGCGCCAGCGTGCGGCGGGACTCGCCCTGTGACCGTCCGTGCCATCCGCATGCCGCTCGTGTTCCAGACTAGGAGGACTCTCTAAAATGTCTGCTACCGGCCGCGTCGCTTTGTTCCGGGGGCCACGACAGCCCTTCGATATAGTCGAAATGCCGGTGCCGGAGCCCCGGCCCGGCGCGGTCCTCGTGCGTGTGCGGATTGCTAACATCTGCGGCTCGGACTTGCATGCATGGCGCGGCGACTTCCGGCTCGCTGGCCTCGGCGGCAAGCTGCCCACGGTGCTCGGTCACGAGATGACGGGCACGATCGCCGCGCTCGGCCGGGACCTGGATCGCGACAGCAACGGCGAACCGCTTCACGAGGGCGACCACGTTGTCTTCGCCTATTTCACCGGCTGCGGCCACTGCCCTTCGTGTCAGCGCGGACGCCGCGCCGCCTGCGACAACATGGACATGGCGATGACCGACGACGCTACCGAATGGCCGCATTTCGTCGGGGGCTACGGCGAGTATTTTTACGTGAAGCCGGGCTCGACCATCTACAAGGTGCCGCCGAAGCTTCCCCTCGAAATCGTCGCCGGCGCGAACTGCGCCCTGTCGCAGGTCATCGCCGGGTTCGAGCGGGCGAATCTTTCTTTCGACGAGACCGTGGTGATCCAGGGCGCCGGCGGCCTCGGCCTCTATGCGACGGCGGTCGCGAAAGCCTTCGGGGCGCGACTCGTCGTCGTGCTCGACGCAATCAGTGACAGGCTCGCGATGGCGAAGCTGTTCGGGGCTGACGCCACCATCAACATTGCCGAGGAGACGGACGAAAAGTCACGCGTCAACCAGGTCAAAGCGCTTACCGATGGCCGCGGCGCCGATATCGTCATGGAGCTCGTCGGGCACGCTGACGTGGTGCCGGAAGGTATACGCATGCTTGCGCAGTTCGGCCGCTATGTGGGCATCGGCAATATCAACGCCGGCCAGAGCCATACGTTCGACCCATCGCGCCTCGTCATGACCAACAAGTCGATGCTCGGCGTCGCGCTCTACGAGCCGTACACGCTGGGCAAGGCGCTGCGCTTCCTCGAGCGCAACCGCGACAGGCTGCCGCTCGACCAACTGCTCAGCGCCAAATTTCCGCTGGACCAGATCAACGAGGCTTTCGCTCAGGCGGACAGGCGCTCCGTGCTGCGCGCAAGCCTCGTTCCGTAAAGGAACCCTCCGCGTGCCCGCACGCGCAGGGGACCGAATACCTACCGCTCAACCAAGGAAGGAAGCACCGATATGCCAAGCAAGGAATCCGCAGAACTCGCCGATCTCTACCGGTCATGGGTCGCCGCGATGACGGCCAAGCCCGACATGGGCCTCGACGAGATCCGACGTCTGTTCAGCCATTGGGGCGACGTGACCGCCGATCCGAGGGGCGTCGACTACCTGGAGATCGAGGTCGAAGGGATTCCGGCGATGTGGGCGATGCCCCACGGTGCCGTGCGTGATCGCGTTCTGCTTTGCTCGCATGGCGGCGGTTATGTCGTCGGCTCGATGTACACCCACCGCAAGCTCTTTGGACATATCGCCAAGGCGGTCGGTTGCCGGGCGCTGATCGTCGATTATCGGCGCGCGCCCGAGAATCCGCATCCAGGTCCCGTCAACGATATGGTCACCGCCTATCGCTGGTTACTGGAGCGGGAGGGGTTGAAGCCGCAACATATCGCGTTGACGGGCGACTCCGCCGGCGGCGCGCTTGCGCTCACGACAATCGCCGCCGCGCGGGATAAGGGGTTGCCGCTTCCGGTGGCAACCATCCCGATGTCCCCTTGGGCCGGAATGGACACCTCGGGCCAAACGTACGACACGAACAAGGACAGGGACGCGCTGGTTTCTCGAGACACCACCACGGGCTTAGGTAGTCTTTTCATCGGTGAGAAGGGCAATCCAAAGGATCCTTTGGCAAATCCGCTTTACACCGAATATTCGAAATTCCCACCGATATACATCACGGTCGGAGACGCCGAGACTCTTCTCGACGACAGCCGGCGGATAGCGGAGCGAGCGAAGAAAGCGGGCGTGGACGTTAGAATCGATGTTTTCCCCGACATGCAGCACGTCTTCCAGTTTCTCGCGGGTACTGCGCCTGAAGCCGACGATGCGATTAAGCGCATGGCCGAGTGGGTTCGCCCGAAGCTTGGTCTGAGCTGATTCCCACAGGGAGAAATGCACCAATCGCGCGAGCCGGATGAATGCAAGTCTGTGCTCCGCGACGATGCTCTCTTGGAATCGAAATACCCGCGCCCAGACCCTTCGCCAGGGAAAAGGGAGTGCACAAAAATATTCATCACATAATAAGTGGGAAACGAACATGGACGCTCAAGTCAAGAAGGCAGCCGATCTGGATGTGTTGGTCGTCGGGGCTGGATTCTCTGGCCTTTACATCCTTCATGAACTGGTGAAACGAAACTACAAGGTCCATCTATTCGACGATGGTGAGGGGCCTGGTGGAACTTGGGATAAGAACCACTACCCCGGGGCACGCGTTGACTCTGAGGTGTGGGTCTACCAGTACACCGACCCGGCGCTTTGGAAGGATTATTATTTCACGGAGAAATTCCCAGGCTGGAGGGAGCTGAAGTCCTACTTCAACTATGTCGCGGACAAATGGGGCATCCGTCCCTACATGACCTTTAAAACAAGGGTCGTCGGCGCGACGTTTGACGAGACAACCGGTGTTTGGCACGTACGGACGAGCGACGGCCAGAACCTTACGGCCCGATATCTTGTGCTCGGGATGGGGTCGACAACGCAGCCGGTCACGCCGTCCTTCCCCGGCGCGGAGACTTTTAAGGGGCAATCCTATCATTCGGCACGTTGGCCGCGCGACGGCGTCTCGATGAAAGGCAAGCGAGTTGCCGTCATCGGGACGGGTGCTTCAGGCGTACAGATCATCCAGGAAGCATCACGCGAGGCGGACCATCTCACCGTCTTCCAGCGGACTCCGAACCTCGCTCTACCGATGGGGCAGGAGAAATATACTCGCGAGGAATACGACAAGATTAAGCAGACTTTCCAGCCAGTGATGGAGAGGACAAAACAAACCTTTGCCGGCTTTGCCTATGACCTGATCTATAAGCCGTGGAAGGAGATGAGCGCAGATGAGCGCCAGCAAATCATGCGCTTTAACTGGGATCAGAAAGGCTTCACCTTTTGGCTCGCCGCGCCGGCGGATTTATTCTTCGATGAAGAGTGCAATCGTGCGCACTACAACTTCTGGCGTGATGAGACGCGCAAGCTGATCAAGAAGGAGCATTTGGTCGAAGTTCTTGCCCCGACCGAGCCGCCCCACCCGTTCGGAACAAAACGTCCATGTCTACAGCAGTGGTATTTCGACCTTTATAACCAGGATAATGTCGATCTCGTTAACCTCAAGGCTACACCGATTGAACGGATCACTGAGAAAGGAATTGTATCTGGAGGCAAGGAGCACGAGGTCGATATAATCGTTTATGCCATCGGCTTCGACACATGTACCGGCGCTATCTCTGCGGTCGACATCAAGGATGCGCGTGGCCGGACGGTGGGCGATCTGTGGAAAGAGCAGTCTCTGACGTATCTAGGCAAGGCAGTGCCCGGCTATCCAAACCTTCTCTACACTTACGCGCTTCAGTCCCCCTCGGCCTTCGTCAATGGGCCGACTGGCGCTGAACTCGAGGGCGACTGGGTGGTGAAGTTCATTGAGAACATGGACAAAATGGGCGTCCGCCGATTCGAGGCTAGTCGCGACGCGGCCGAAGCATGGGGCAAGCGCTGCCATGACCTAGGCGAAATGAGCCTCTTTGTAAAGGCGAAATCGTGGTACATGGCTGCGAATGTCCCTGGTAAAAGGCCCGAGATCCAGCCATTTATTGGTGGACAGCCGGCATATCGCGCAGCGTTGTACGAGGAGATGGACAAGGGTTTTCCGAACTTCGTTCTCGTCAAGAAGCACGCCGATGAAATGCTCGCTGAGTGATTTCTTCTCTGTCAATGATCACTCAATCGCGACCCAAGTTGTGCACTGCACGCCGAAACACATTCGGGCGCGACGTTTTCATTCATGGCGCGACCGGCAGAGCCAATGGCGTCTTCCGTTGCACGTTGGACGGCTCCGATATCGCGCGGTCGCTGGACATTCCGACCTGGATGTTCGACCGCGGCGCATGTGCAGTCATGCCGATTGCTGGCGGCCGATAGGCCAAGCCGCCAGCAATGATCAATTCGGGACTTGGCGGGTCCGCAACGGGCGCAGAAAGGGTCAGTTGGCGGTGTAGCCACCATCGACCACCAGTTCCGCTCCATGCACGAACGAGGACTCATCCGACGCCAGGAACAGCACTGCCTTCGACACCTCGCTTGGCTGGCACGGCCGGTCGAACAGCGTGGCGCCCATGATCGCCTTGCGGGTCTCGGCGTCACCGTGCAGAAGATCCTTGGTCATGGGCGTGTCGATGACGCCGGGATGGATCGAGTTCACGCGGATGCCGAACCGAATCAGATCGACCGCGCAGGACTTCGTCAGCAGCCTGACCGCCCCTTTCGAGGCGATGTAGGCCGCCGCCGAGGGCGCGCCCACGATGCCGTAGATCGAGGAAATGTTGATGATCGAGGCGCCAATGCCCTTCATCAGCGGGACGAAGGCCCGAATGCCAAGCCATACGCCACGCACGTTCACGTTGAAGACGCTGTCCCACTCTTCGTTCGTGGTTTCATGCGCGGGCTTCAGGATGAGAATACCCGCGTTGTTGACCAGGATGTTCAGTTTCCCGGCCTTCGCCTTGACGGTATCGACGGCAACCGCCCAGTCGCTTTCTTTCGTGACGTCCAGCGTCAGGAACTCGGCCTTGCCTCCTGCAGCAACGATGCCGTCGACAACCGCCTTTCCTGCAACCACGTCGCGGTCGCAGACGAAGACATGGGCCCCTTCAGCCGCCAGTTGCTCGGCATGGGACTTGCCCATCCCCATCGCACCACCAGTGACCAGAGCCACCTTGCCTTGAACGCGTTTCATTGGTCTTCCTCCCTTGATTAGCACAGTCTGGAATGCCGAAAGCCATTGTCTGGCTTTCGGCAAGGCGAACTCAGGCCACGCTTTCCGCCGCTCGATCGAAGATCATGGTCTGATAACCGCCATCCTTCACCGCGTTGATGGCGTTGCGGTAGTTGCCGATGCCCGCCATGTAGAACATCACCGCGTTCTTCTTGCCGGGGATGTTGGCACCGAAAATCCAGCTTTCCGCCTTGGGAAACAGGGTCATGTCGGCGATCGTGCGGCACAGGGCCACCCATTCGTCGCGCGCAGCTGCGGTCGGTTCGATGGAGCTCAGGCCCTTGGCCTCCATCATAGCGATCACATCGGCGATCCATTCCACCTGCGTCTCGATGCTGGGCGGAAGGTTGGTGAAGGGACCGTTGGGGCCGAGGATCATGAACAGGTTCGGGAAATCCGTCTCCATCATGCCAAGATAGCCGAGGGGGCCGTCCTTCCACTTGTCGCGCATCGTCACGCCGCCCCGGCCGTGCATGTCCATCTTGGTATAGTTGCCGTCCACCGCGTCAAAGCCGGTCGCAAAGATCACCACGTCCAGCTCGTGCTCCGCCCCGCTTTCCAGACGGATGCCGGTCGGCGTGAATTCCGCGATCGGATCGGCCTTCACATCCGCCAGCGTGACGTTGTCGCGGTTGTAGACGCCGTAATAGTCGTTCCCGCACAGAGGCCGCTTGGCGTAGATGTCCCGCGGTGTCAGCGCCTTTGCTGTCTCGGGGTCCTTCACGATCTCCTTGATCTTCTTCTTGATGAAGTCCGCCGCCGCGTCATTGGCGATCTGGCTTGTCGCGATGTCGCAGAACGTCCCGAACATGAAGTAGAAGCCGCCGCCGCGCTGCCAGGCCGCCTCGAACACACGGTCGCGCTCTTCCGCCGATGCGGTTTCCGCCGGGATGGTGCTTTCCTGAAAGCCGAAGGCCACGACCGACGATTTCACCTGCTTCCAGATTTCCTCGTAGTTGGCTTTCTGCGCGGCGATGGTCGCGTCGTCCTGCGGGGTATTGCCGATCGGCACGACGTATTGCGGAGAGCGTTGGAACACGGTCAGGTGCTTGGCGATGGGGGCCGTGGCGGTGATCACCTGAACGCCGGTCGAACCGGTGCCGATGACGCCAACACGTTTGCCGGTCAGGTCCACACCATCGGGCCATGCGCCGGTGTGCAGGATCTTGCCCTTGAAGCTGTCGATGCCCTTGTATTTCGGCGTGTTCGTCGCCGACAGCAGCCCCAGGGCGGTGATCAGGTATTTGGCGGTGACGGTCCGACCCTTGTCGGTCGTCACATGCCACAGGCCGGTTTCATCGTTGAAACGGGTCGCGGTGACGCAGGTGTTGAACTCGAAGCTGCGCCGCAGGTCGTAGGTATCGGCGACCTCGTTCATATAGGCGAGAATCTCGGGCTGAGTCAGGTAGCGGGTCTTCCAGCGACCCTTCTGCAGCAATTCGCCGCTGAAGGAATAGCGGTAGACGAAGCTTTCGGTATCCGACAGCGCGCCGGGATAGCGGTTCCAGTACCAGGTGCCGCCCACATCGCCCGCACTGTCGAAGGCCATGACGTTCAGGCCCTGCTCGTTGCGCAGCTTGTAGACGGAATAGAGCCCGCCGAACCCCGCGCCGATCACGACGGCATCATAATCCGCGCCCTTGGTCCGGGTCCTTTCAAGTGTCTTCTCCATGATCTTCCTCCTTGGACATGGCTCCGCAGTCGCGACGAAGACGCGGTTGACGGACCATTCGACTGTGATGGATGGGTAGGACCCCACGTCCGACCAGGACGCAGAGCCACTCGATCAGAGCGAGCGATACCAGGCGGCGATGCGTGCCAGTTCCTGATCCGCCTCGGGGGCCGCGGCCCGACAGGGCCAGGAAGACGTGCTGCATGCCCGGCACGACCGAAAGCGTCGTCTTCACACCCTGCGCCTTGGCCTTGGCAAAAAGCGTCTCGGAATCGCTCTGAAGCGTCTCAGCTCCACCGCAGGTGATATAAAGCAGCGGGAAGCCTGCGAAATCGTTCTCCAGCGGGTTCGCCAGCTTGTCCAGCGGATCGGTCTGACCGCCAAGGAACATGCCGGCCATCGCTTCGAGAATCGGCTTGCCGACCAACGCATCCGTGGCAAGCCAGGGCGAATAGGCGATGACCGCGCCCGGCAGGGGCAGGCCAAGATCGCGGAACTTCAGCACCGAAGCGATGGCAAGGTTGCCGCCGGCGCTGTCGCCCGCCGTCAGGATGTTCTTCGCGTCAAAGCCCTGGGCCAGCAGCGCCTTGTAGGCGGCCACCGCATCCTCGATCTGCGCGGGGAACGGATGCTCGGGTGCCCGGCGGTAATGCAGGATGCAGGCTGTCACGCCCAGGGCCTTTTGGCCAAGTGGCCCGCCATCTTGCGGTGGCTGTCGGCGGAGCCCACGGCAAATCCGCCGCCATGGGTGTAGACGATGACGCGTGACATATCCGCGCCTTACGGCAGCGCCCAGATCGCCTCGACTCCGCGAACATGATCGCTCTTGTAGCTGACGTTCTCGGGTTCCAGCGCGGGCTGGCCCCATTCATCGAACATGCTGCGCAAGTTCAGAATGGTAAGGCTTGGATTTGCGACCATCTGGTCGGTCCAACTCTGATAAAGCGCGCGCAGCGCGTCGGCTTCCTTGCTGATTGCCATATTTCTCCTCCCAGAGATCGGTTTGTCTTGCAGATACCTCGTTCGCCCGGCCGATATCCCACTCGGCACACGCTGGTCGTGCGCCCTTCGACCAGTTTTTCAATCCTAGAAAGCGTTGAAGTGGCCTGTATTGGATACTCTTGCTCGATCCATTTTATGTTCTTGCTGCCCGGGCGAGGCGCGCGGCCTTCGGCCTCCGAAAATCTCGGAGACCAGTCTGGACCCGTCGCCACGGAGTCCCGATTGGATGCACATCAGCCCCGTAGCAGGGTTCCTATTCCATGGAAAAACACATTCTTCTCGATGCAGGCGTCGGCAAGCTCATGCTGTCGCCCGTGGTTCCAACCGGAAGAATTCGCGAGGCAAAACAATATATCGCGAACAAAGTAGCGATCGTCACTGGCGGCGGGTCGGAAATCGGGCGAGCAACTGCGTCGCTCTTGGCTGATAAACCCAAACGCGGCGGGAATCTGTGTTGGTTACGCCTCGATGAAGTGGAAGCGGTTGGTGATGAGGGAGGCAAGTTCCGCCTTCCACTGTGCCTGGTTGCTGAAGAAGTGGCGGATGGCGGCCTTGAAGTCGGCCAGCGTCGCGTAGTGGGTATTCCACAGCGTCTTTTTCTTGAAGAACCACCACAGCCGCTCGATCAGGTTCAGGTTCGGCGCGTAGGGCGGCAGGTAGAGCAGCTTGATGCGGCAGCCCTCGGCCGCCAGCCATTCCCGCACGCTGGCGGCGCGGTTGTAGGTGGCGTTGTCGACCACAACGCCGATCGCCTCGGCCTGCGGGTGACGTGCGGCCAAGTCCTTGAACAACGCGATCATCTCGGCGCCGGTGATGCGATCCGCCTCGCGTATCACCACCTCTCGGCCTGGCCAGCTGAGCGCGCCGTTCATGGTCACGTTCACCCGTCCGTGGTTGCTCTTCAGCGTTCGCGTCTCGCCGCGGCGGATCCAGCCGCATGCGGGATGGGCATCATAGGCGGGATGCGTCGCGTCCACGAAATAGAGGGGCCGCGCCGGATCGCTCTCGGCGGCGGCCATTAGGGGGGCCAGCGTGGTCTCCAGGAAAGCCCGCTGTGCGGCGGCATCGGCCTTGGCCGGGATGCATTTCGGGCGCTTCCAGACAAAGCCCATCCGGCCCAGCAGACGGGCCATCGCATGCGGCGTGTAGGCCAGCTTGAAGCGGTCGGCGACGAAACCGCAGACCGCCTTGGCCGTCATGTAAAGCCGCGCCGACAACTCGGCAGCCAATGCCGTGCTCTGTGCCTCCGTCAGTACCGGGGCGTGTCCGGCATAGGCCAGGTGCTCGATCCCCTTGCAACCATCCGCCAGGTAAAGCCGCCGGTGCGCGCGCACTGTCTCCGCCTCGATAAACAGTGCCTCCGCCACCCGCTCCGCCGTCCAGCCGTCGTCGAGCAGCAACAGCGCGTTCATACGCCGATGCACAGCGCTGTTCGTATGGCGCCGTAGCATCGCCAGGAAATGGGCGCGGTCTTCAGGTGTCAGCACAACGCCAGCCATGCCCGACATCGAGTCAGATGTCGCCGCGTCGCCGCAAGCAAAATCCGTCGGAGTCGGGGTTTACCAACCTGCGGGGTGGCTGACTCATGTGAGGGATTCCCGACGCGGGGGAATGTAGGTAAGCGTGATCTAATGGCCGCGAGCGGCTATGCGGCGATGGCCTGAGTGGCGGGGCGGGTCTTCTACGGCGTGACGCTGGGTCGGACCGAGCTGCCGGAGCGGATCGCGTATGCTCGCGAGCCGCGCAAGCTGCCGCTGGTGCTGAGCGCAGATGAGGTCGTGCGCTTTCTTGAAGCGGTGCCCGGCTTGAAGAGCCGCACGGCGCTGACCACGGCCTACGCTGCCGGACTGCGGGCCTCGGAGGCGGTGCGGCTGAAGGTCAGCGATATCGACAGTGGCCGGATGATAATCCGGATCGAGGAGGGCAAGGGCGTGCCGCGCGACAAACAAGATGATCCGCTCGGCGCCGTTTTCGAGCAGGAGGTCGTGCCGATGCTGACCGCGGCGCCCGGCTTGCGGCCCATCGCGATCTTCGAGGAACTGATCCGGCGCCATCCCGAACTCGGGGCCGGGATCCGGCGCACGCTGGAGCGGCGCATTCGCGAGTGGCGCGCGCTGCATGGCGCCGAACGCGAGGTGATTTTCCGCCAGACGCATGAGCCGGGCCGCATGGGGCTGTCCGACTTCACCGACATGAGCGCCTTCGCCGTCACCATCGGCGGCGCGCCCCTCGATCACCGGCTCTATCACTTCCGCCTTGTCTATTCCGGCTTCGAACACGCCCATGTCGTGCTCGGCGGCGAAAGCTTCGTCGCCCTGGCCAAAGGGCTGCAAAACGCCCTGTGGGCGCTCGGCGGAGCGCCGTTCGAGCACCGCAGCGACAGCCTTTCCGCCGCGTTCCGCAATCTCGACCAGGATGCGCGCGAGGATCTGACCCGGCGCTATGACGATCTGTGCGCCCACTACGGCATGACGCCGACCCGTAACACCAAGGGCGTCGCCCACGAGAACGGCTCCATCGAAAGCGCCCATGGCCACCTCAAGAGCGCCATCAAGGACGCGCTGCTGATGCGCGCAAGCGCCGACTTTGACGATCTGCCGGCCTACCGCCGGTTCATCGACGAGATCGTCAGCCGCCGCAACGCCCGCAATCGCCCGCGCATCGACGCCGAACGCGCTCAGTTGAAGAAGCTGCCGGACCGGCGCACCAGCGATTATGAGGAGGTCGGCGTCCGCGTCACCACCTCGGGCGGCTTCACACTGCGCAAGGTGTTCTACACCGTCCCCTCGCGCCTGATCGGCCACCAGCTGCGCGTCCGGCTTTATGACGACCGCCTCGACGTATTCATCGGCGGCACCAAGCTCATGACCCTGCCGCGCGGGCGCGCCCACCCGTCTGGCAAGCGCGCTCAGGCTTCTTCCTGCCGGTGCGCGTGCTCTCGCGGCTCTTCCGGCGGCTGGTCCTGGAGCAGCTCCAGGCCGCACGGCAAGCTCGGCTTCTACGGCGACCTCGCCGGCTTGGCCAACCAGGCCGCCTTCGCGCAGCAACTCGGCGGATTGCGTCGGCTCGAATGGGTCGTCTACGCCAAGCCACCCTTTGGCAGCGCCGATCGGGTCACAACGCCCACAGGCTCACCTTGAAGGGAGACTCCATGCGCAAAGCCGCCGCCAAGACCGCCCCGCTTGACCCGGGCTCCGCCGCCTGACTTGATCACAATGCCAACGACGGAGAGCATTGGCCGGGATCATCGGAATCCTTGGCCGCCATCAATCGGAAGCGATGGCCGCCTTCGTTCGGAATCGGTGGCCCGCTTCGTCGGAATCCGCATTCCAGACCCCGAAGAAGCTCAGCTCAGCAGTTACTTCGGTCTCGCGCCTCGGATCCGTCAATCAGGCGATCATCCCGCTCGCCACGGGCGCATTACGAAGCAAGGGAACAGCGGCGCACGACGCATGCTTGTTGAGGCGGCCTAGTCGGCGAAGACGGCGCCAAGACCGCTGCGCGCCTTCTTTGCGCGAGTGCAAAACAAGCGTGGTGCGCCAGCCGCCGCCGTGGCGACAGCGAGAAAGCTGGCGGTGCTCATCTGGCATGTTCTCGCGACCGATCAGGACTATGTCTACGCACGGCCAGCCTTCACCGCTATGAAGCTGCGGAAGGTGGCCTTGAAGGCCGGGGCGCCGAGAGCTTATGGAAAGGCTGGTCCCGGCAGAGACTATTGGATCAAGGAAATCCGCGAACGGGAAGCTCGTTACGTTGAAAGCGCCGAGCGTGCTTACGAGAGGATGGGCGGCGTGGGAGGCAACGCCGCCAAAACTGGTGGAAAAATGACAAATCCTCCTTCTCAACACCATCCGTAGTTAGAGCCGGTCACGTCATGTCCAAGCGCGCGCCTGCCATCAGTCGAAAGTCCGCCGGTATTCAGCGGGCGTCATTCTGTAAAGCCGGCGGAAGAGCCTCGTCATGTGGCTCTGATCGGCGAAGCCCGCCTCGTACGCGACTTCCTTTAACGGCAGACATTGCCGCTTGATCAACTCGCTCGCGCGCTTAATCCGTTCGCGTACCAGCCACTGATGCGGCGGACAGCCGAACTCCGCACGGAACTTGCGCGAAAAATGGAATACGCTGAGCCCTACCGCGCCAGCCATATCGGTGAGCGAGACATCACCTCCCAAGTTCTCGGCCAAGTACTCGGTCAGGATCCTGCGCTGGGCCGGGGTGAAGGTACCCGAACTCCTTGGCTCGCGGAATTCGGTGTGGGCAAAGCTACGCAGGACATGCACGCAAGCCTGCGTAAGCAATGTCTCTACCATCACGCGTCCGCCAACCTCGCCGCCGCTCAGTTCCTGCCGAAGCCTGCGGCTGACCCAAGGGAAGAAGTCGTCGACCGCGCGGACCTTATCGCCGATTTCGACATCCGCTATGTTGCGGTCGTAAATGTCGCCGGCAACCTTGGTGATCGCGTCATGGGAGAGATAGATGTGGGACACCGAGATCGGCCGTGACCACGCCCATTCCGACTGTTCCGCGCGCGTCAAAAGAGAAACTACGCCAGGCTCGACCCGATGATACTCCCAAGGTCCCCCGCATCGTCGTCCCATGCGGGCTGCTTCGCCTTCGTAGACAACGATCATGTAGTCACGCATCGACGGAATGGCGACATGAAGGTCGGCGTACTCATAGCCTTTCAGTGTCACGCCACGCCACCGGGATCCGCTGCTGTCCAGCGTCAGTTTCCCCGGGATCCAGCGCGGAATATCGTCCGGCGGAACCAGCCTCCCCATGATTTTATCCTCCCATCAAGTTTTTCTTCTACTATCGAGTCATTCGGCAAAGTTGTCAAAGGCTATCCGGAGCGGGTGTCGCATCCGGAGCGGGCCGGGTTGCGAAGACGGGGCGAGCGCGGCGGGCAAATGGATAGCCAGTCCGGCACTGGGTTGGTTAGTATTTAGAGCACCGTCCGATCGCGAAAGCGCTTCCCCGACGCGGAAGTGGTCTGATTCTCATGTTCGCTGTCAACCTGCTGGGGCGCAGGTTTCCGCCGCGTGTCGCGGTGTCCGGCTGGTTGGGTTGCACAGGGGAGGACGCGGCGGCGCAAGACGACGGTTGATCAGACTCTGATGCGCGGGTTGGTTACCGCAGGACCGGTGTTCGTCTTGGGCCTTCCTCTGTCTCAATGTCGCGGGTTGGTGCCGCCGAATCAGATCGAGGGTTGCCCTGACCTGCCGCCGCGCCCACCGCTGTGCAACGAAGGATCCTCGCTCTTCCTTTCCTGGTCGCCACTTTTTGCTCTGGCAGGGACTGCCCTATGCGGGCTGCGCCATGCGAGCGATGGCCCAGACGAATGCGGCCATCTCGCGGGCGATTGCGACGACGATGACGTTCTGCGGCTTGCCGGTGTTCTGGAGGCGCCGGTAGCGGGTGCACAAACGGACCTGCGCTTTCCAAGCAGCCGCCCTGATCGCTTCGGGCAGGCCATCGTTGCGCCGGGTGATGTCCTCGCCCATGCGGGCAGGGAGCCGGTAGGTCCACGCCCCTTCGACCAGCACCCGACGAGCCCGGATGTTACCGGCTTTGGTGATGTTGCCGCGGGCGACCTTGCGTCCTGAGGAGTGCTCCTTGGGCACGAGACCGAGCCATGCCATCAGCTGCCGCGGCGAGGCGAAACGGCCGAAGTCGCCGATCTCGGCCACCAGCGTCACGGCCGACATCAGCGCCACGCCCCGCATTGACTGAACGGCGGCGACCACGCCCGCCAACGACCAAGCCGGCAGCAGTCTGCGGATCGCGTCCTCGTGGCGGCCTTGCCGGGCACAGGCCACCTCCATCCGCTGGATCAGTTCCTCGAACACGATCTGTTCGGCGGGATGGGAGAAGCTCTGCCGGGCCAGCCAGGCCCGATGTGCCCTGGTCCAGTGCTGACGGGTGGATATGGCACGGTCGTGGCGCAGTAGGAACGACAACACCAACTGGCGTGAGCGCCGGACCTCCTGCATCGCGGTCTGGCGGCCGCGAATCAGCTCGCGCATGGCCTCGTGGTCGGCATCGGGCACCCACACGCCTTGCAGCTCTCCGGCGCGGAACAGCGATGCCAGCATCGTTGCGTCCCGGCGGTCTGTCTTGATGTGCCCGCCAGGCTTGGTTGGGATTAGCGAGGGTGCAACCACCAGGCATGGATGGCCGAGCGCCAGGATCTGCCGGTACAGCCCATACCCGCATGGTCCGGCCTCATAGCAGAAGCTCAGCACCGGGTGCTTCGCCGCGAGTTTCGTCACCAGCTTACGCACGGCCTCGGCCTGGTTCGGGATCGTGCCCCAGAACCGCACCTCCTCACGCAAGCCGCCGTCGGCAATGGCCACGTCCAGCGTGTCCTTGCTGTTGTCGAACGCCACGTACGTTGTCGTATGCTCCACCACGGCTCGTCCCCCATGCCTGAGGCTCTGGACCGCCAACCGGCCCAACCCTCGACCCAGCATGACAAGGGACGAGCCACCAAGCTCGGCGAACATGCGGTCTCAAGCTGTCTGCCGGGAAGGCGGGCGGCAGGGATGTCGAAGGCGCTTTCGCTGGATTTGCGGCAACGGACGCTGGCTCCCGTGCGCGAGGAAGGGTTGAGCCATCGCGAGGCGGCGGTGCGGTTCAAGGTCAGCGCGGCGAGCGTCAGCCGTCGGCGGGCCTTGGCGGCCAAGGGCGGCGAACCGGTTGCGGGTCCGTTGGGCGACGATCGGCGCAGCCAGGCGGTCGAGGCAGCGGCCGAAACCATCCTGGAGGTGTTCCACGCGCAGCGTGACATGACGCTGGCGGAATTGCGGGCCGAACTCGCCAAGCAAGGGCTGTGCTTCGGCTACGGCACGCTGTGGCGCTTCTTTGACCGGCGCGGCTACACACACGAGACCGCGCACGCGGCCGAGCAGCAGCGGCCCGACATCCTGACCCGGCGCGAAGCCTGGTTCGAGAGACAGCTTGACCTCGATCCCCAGCGCCTGGTGCGCGAGGCCGCGAGAACCATCGACACCCTCTGGGCCGCCATCGGCCGCATCCTTGATCTCGTCACGAGAATACCAGAACATGTTCGCCGCAGCAGGATATGGTCCAGACCGGAGGGATTAGGCTCTAGCCGCTCTTATTCACGGCATGGCAGGGATTCGGCTGGCGGGTGTCGCGTAAGCTGTTGATTGTGTTTATGGATTGGGTGTCGAAACCATCCTGTCCACACGATCATGCCGAGCCACACCCGCCATGCACGACGATACGATTGAGGCGTTCGGCTTTCCAGCCATCGGACGCAAGAAGCTCACCGCTGCGTTCGACGGCGGACGCATCACCTCGGACGGCGGGGTCCTGCTGCTGGCAGCCGCCGAGCGGCGCCTGGGGATCGCCGAGAAGCTCGCGGGGCTGATCGCCGATCCGCGTAATCCCCTGTTCGTCACGCATAGCGTCGCCGACATCCTGCGCGCCCGCATGCTCGCCATCGCCTGCGGCTACGAGGATGCCGACGACCTCGATCATCTGCGCAGCGATCCCGGCTTTAAGCTGGCCTGCGGGCGACTTCCGGACAGCGGCCGCGACCTGTGCTCGCAGCCGACCGTGTCGCGCTGGGAGAACGCGCCCGACCTGCGCGAGGTGGTGCGCATGACCTACGCCATGGTCGACCTCTACTGCGCCAGCTATCGCCGTCCGCCCGGCGCCGTCACGCTGGACATCGACGACACCGTCGACGTCGTGCATGGGCATCAGCAGCTCTCGCTGTTCAATGCGCACTACGACGAGCGCTGCTTCTTGCCGATCCATGTCTACGACACCGCGACCGCACGCCCGGTGGCGATCCTGCTGCGTCCGGGCAAGACGCCGTCCGGGCAGGAAGTGCGCGGCCATGTTCGACGCCTGGTGCGCCGCATCCGCAGCCATTGGCCGGCCACCCGGCTGACCCTGCGCGGCGATGGTCACTACGCCCGCCCCGAAGTGATGGCATGGTGCGAGGCCAATGCGGTGGACTTCATCTTCGGCCTGCCGGGCAACGCCGTGCTGAGCCGCCTGGTGGAGGCCACCGCCGACGATGTCCGGGTGCGCCGCGCCGAGACCGCGGCCCCGGTGCTGCGTCGCTATGCCGAGACCCGCTACGGCGCCAAATCCTGGACCTGCGAGCGGCGCGTGGCGGCCCGGATCGAGGCCAGCACGCGAGGGTTGGACATCCGCTTCGTGGTGACCAACTTGGCAGGAGGCAGCGCCGAATGGCTCTACGACACGCTCTACTGCGCCCGCGGACAGGCCGAGAATCTCATCAAGCTGCACAAGAGCCAGTTGGCCTCCGACCGCACCAGCTGCCGCTCGGCGCTCGCCAACCAAGTGCGCCTCGTGCTGCACACCGCCGCCTACTGGCTGATGCTGACGGTGCGCGACGCCATTCCCAAACCGCAGGCGCTGGCCATCGCCGAGTTCACCACGCTGCGGATGCGCCTGCTCAAGATCGCCGCCCGCATCACCGAGACCGCGACACGGGTCCGCATCGCCTTTGCCGCCGCCTGCCCCGAAGCAGCCCTGTTCCGTGGCGTCGCGCTCGGCTTTCAACCCACCGGACCGTGACGCACGGGGCGAGTGCCCCGAATGCACCAGATCCCGAAACCCCAACGCCCATCACGTCCAGACCAAGACAGCGATGCAACAGGCGCCAAGCCGACGTGCGTCCGCCACTCAGGCAGCAGGAAAAGCGTCAGCACGCTGAATAGGATGGGCTAGACAGGTCGCGGGAGGACACGCCTTCGCTCAACGAGCGCACTTGTGGCGTGAGACCGAAGAGCGCGTTCGTCTCGTCGAACTTCACGTAGCCGTCTTCCTGCAAGGTATATAGCAGACGATAGCAGGTCGTCCGGTTGAGGCCGGTCCTCTTCGCGAGCTGCACGACGTTCGACGGCCCGACCGCGTTGATCTCGCGGATCAGCGCCAACCCGCGGGAAAGCGACCTCACGTTTCGGTGCATCGCACCTCCTCCAGATGTGTTCGCACTGCGAACATTTCACAACCCTCGCTGGAATCCAAGCCCGAACGTAGGCATTTAATTATCGTACGCCCGCCAATGATGGGCGGCGAGGGGAGGCAATGATGGTTGATCCAAGCTTTAACTTGCCAATGGCCGCATTTCTGGCGCTCGCCGTCTTGGTTTCACCGGCAGCAGCGCAGACCTCCGATAGTGGGACGAATCTCAGCGGCGGCAAGGTAAAGATCGGTGTCCTGACCGACATCGCTGGCCCCACGGCCATGGCGAACGGCAAGGGCTCGGTGGTCGCAGCAGAGCTGGCAGCGGAGGACTTCGGAGCGGGTCTCAACGTCGAGGTAATTTCAGCGGATCACCAGGGCAAGCTGGACATCGGGGCGCAAATTGCCGCGCGCTGGTTCGACGTTGAGGGCGTCGATGTGATCGCCGACATGCAGGGATCGCCGATCGGTTTCGCCGTACAAAACATGGCCGCTCAACGGAGCAAGGTCATGCTGCTGTCCGGCTCGACCTCGTCCGATTTCAGCGGCAAGGCCTGCTCGCCGCTCACTGTCCAGTGGACCGTTGATACCTACAATCTCGCGAAGGGCGCCGCGAAGGCCGTGATCGAGGCGGGCGGGACCAAGTGGTACTTTCTCACGGTCGATCAGGCCTATGGTCACGCTCTGACGCGGGATACATCGGAGCAGGTGAAGCTCAACGGCGGACAGGTGGTCGGCAACTCCGTGTTTCCACCAAATACGTCTGACTTCGCATCGTTCCTGCTCACGGCATCCAATGCCGGAGCCAACGTCATTGCGATTGCGGCCTCCAGCGGTGATACGGTGACGGCGCTCAAGCAGGCTGACGAATTCGGATTGAGCGCGAGAGCCAAGATCGTTCCGCTCCAATCGGTGCTGACGGACGTGTACGCCGTGGGCCTGAAGATCGCGCACGACGCTTATGAGGTCTCTCCCTTCTATTGGGACCGTACAACGGAAACGCGCGCCTGGGCCGAGCGTTTCTATGCCAAGGCGAAGCAGATGCCGACCAGTTTCCATGCTGGCGTCTATTCATCGGTGGCGCATTACCTGAAGGCCGTCAAGGCGACGGGTGCCGACGACGCTCCAACTGTAATGAAGCAGATGGAAAAGGAGCGGGTGCACGACTTCTTCGCGAGCGATGGATACATCCGAGCCGATCGCAAGATGATCCACGATATGTATCTGCTTCGGGTGAAGAAACCAGGAGAAAATAAGGGCGACTGGGATCTCTACAATGTCGTGCAGACGCTACCAGGCGAATCCGTGAATCGTCCGCTCTCCGAAAGCCCGTGCCCGCTGGTGAAGAAATAGCCGGCAGCCCTCGATCGACAACCCAACTCGCGCTCCAAGGAGTTCGACCATGTCAGTCGCGATCGTCTGCGCTTCCCATACGCCATTGATGTACCGAGGCCCCGCCAGCAACGAAACCGAGCAACGCGTTCGAACGGAGCTCGGACGGCTAGGGACTTTTGTGAAGGAGTTCGCGCCAGACTACGTCATCCAGTTCGCACCCGATCACTTCAACGGCTTCTTCTACGACCTGATGCCCTCGTTCTGTGTCGGAGCGGGAGCGGTCTCCCTTGGTGATTGGGGCGGCGGGACGGGTCCGCTGGACGTTCCGGAGCAGACAGCCCTCGAACTTGTGGATCATGTGCGGGCGGATGACTTCGACGTCGCGGTATCGTACCGCATGTCGGTTGATCACGGCTTCGTCCAGATGTGGGAGGCGGTGCTTGATGATTTCAAGTCGATCCCCATCCTGCCGATCTTCGTGAATGCCGCTGCGCCTCCCGTGCCGACCTACCGTCGCGCGCGCCAGCTCGGCGAATCCGTGGGCCGCTTCGCCATGCATTCGGGCAAAAAGGTGCTGTTCGCCGCGTCGGGCGGTCTGTCGCACGATCCTCCGCTGCCGTCGATCAAGGACGCGCCGCCAGAGATCCGCGAGCGTCTGATCAATGGCCGCGATCCGACCCCGGAAGCCAGAGCAATGCGCGAGAAACGCGTGCTCGAGGCAGGCGTTCTCGCCGAGGCCGGCAAAGGCCCCTGCCAGCCGCTCAATCCGGATTGGGATAGGGATTTCATGGATATCCTGCGCAGCGGACAGATCTGGCGAGCGGATGCGCTCGATACCGACAAGGTCCGCGAAGCCGCCGGCCGCGGCGCCAACGAGGTTCTCGCATGGGTCGCTGCCTTCGGTGCTTTCTCGACGGGCGGCCGCTTCGAGATCGAGCAGGAGTTCTATGAAGCTATTCCGGGCTGGATCACCGGCATGGCGATGATGGCCGCCAAACAGGCCGACGCCACCTATTAGCCGCTCTTATTCACGGCATGGCAGGGATTCGGCTGGCGGGTGTCGCGTAAGCTGTTGATTGTGTTTATGGATTGGGTGTCGAAACCATCCTGTCCACACGATCATGCCGAGCCACACCCGCCATGCACGACGATACGATTGAGGCGTTCGGCTTTCCAGCCATCGGACGCAAGAAGCTCACCGCTGCGTTCGACGGCGGACGCATCACCTCGGACGGCGGGGTCCTGCTGCTGGCAGCCGCCGAGCGGCGCCTGGGGATCGCCGAGAAGCTCGCGGGGCTGATCGCCGATCCGCGTAATCCCCTGTTCGTCACGCATAGCGTCGCCGACATCCTGCGCGCCCGCATGCTCGCCATCGCCTGCGGCTACGAGGATGCCGACGACCTCGATCATCTGCGCAGCGATCCCGGCTTTAAGCTGGCCTGCGGGCGACTTCCGGACAGCGGCCGCGACCTGTGCTCGCAGCCGACCGTGTCGCGCTGGGAGAACGCGCCCGACCTGCGCGAGGTGGTGCGCATGACCTACGCCATGGTCGACCTCTACTGCGCCAGCTATCGCCGTCCGCCCGGCGCCGTCACGCTGGACATCGACGACACCGTCGACGTCGTGCATGGGCATCAGCAGCTCTCGCTGTTCAATGCGCACTACGACGAGCGCTGCTTCTTGCCGATCCATGTCTACGACACCGCGACCGCACGCCCGGTGGCGATCCTGCTGCGTCCGGGCAAGACGCCGTCCGGGCAGGAAGTGCGCGGCCATGTTCGACGCCTGGTGCGCCGCATCCGCAGCCATTGGCCGGCCACCCGGCTGACCCTGCGCGGCGATGGTCACTACGCCCGCCCCGAAGTGATGGCATGGTGCGAGGCCAATGCGGTGGACTTCATCTTCGGCCTGCCGGGCAACGCCGTGCTGAGCCGCCTGGTGGAGGCCACCGCCGACGATGTCCGGGTGCGCCGCGCCGAGACCGCGGCCCCGGTGCTGCGTCGCTATGCCGAGACCCGCTACGGCGCCAAATCCTGGACCTGCGAGCGGCGCGTGGCGGCCCGGATCGAGGCCAGCACGCGAGGGTTGGACATCCGCTTCGTGGTGACCAACTTGGCAGGAGGCAGCGCCGAATGGCTCTACGACACGCTCTACTGCGCCCGCGGACAGGCCGAGAATCTCATCAAGCTGCACAAGAGCCAGTTGGCCTCCGACCGCACCAGCTGCCGCTCGGCGCTCGCCAACCAAGTGCGCCTCGTGCTGCACACCGCCGCCTACTGGCTGATGCTGACGGTGCGCGACGCCATTCCCAAACCGCAGGCGCTGGCCATCGCCGAGTTCACCACGCTGCGGATGCGCCTGCTCAAGATCGCCGCCCGCATCACCGAGACCGCGACACGGGTCCGCATCGCCTTTGCCGCCGCCTGCCCCGAAGCAGCCCTGTTCCGTGGCGTCGCGCTCGGCTTTCAACCCACCGGACCGTGACGCACGGGGCGAGTGCCCCGAATGCACCAGATCCCGAAACCCCAACGCCCATCACGTCCAGACTGGGCGGCGGCGATCAAGGTGAGACTTCAGCGACAATCAGGATGAGACTGCGCCGATGGGGCCGGACCGAAGGGAGGGCGTAGCCCGACCGGAGGACCGGCCCCATCGGCGACGCGCTTTACGGACCCGTCTGGCGGCCGGGTGGTGCTGGTGCAGGCTATTGATTCGTCTCGATAAGAGGGAATCGACGCCTTGCCTGGCCTCCACATCACCGACCACCAGATGAGGCTGTACATGAACTACCGACTGACATTGTCCCCCGAGGCCGCCGCGGCGAAGGCAGGGTTCTCGAAGGCGAGTGCGTATCGGATAGAGGGCGATTCGCTCCTGCCATCGCAGAAGAAGACGCCGAGAGGCCGGCGACGACCCGATCCACTCGCGCTCTACTGGGACGCCGAGATCATCCCGATCCTGAAGGCTGCGCCCGGCATTCGCGTGATCGGCGTACTCGACGAGATGCGCCGGCGCCACCCCGACCTGAACCCAAACATCCGACGCACGCTGGAGCGGCGCATCAATACCTGGCGGGCGCTCAACGGCCCCGAACAGGACGTGATCTTCCGCCAGGAGCACGAGCCCGGCCGTCTGGGTCTGTCGGACTTCACCGACACAAGTGCGCTTGGCATCACCATCTCGGATGAGGCGCTCAGTCACCGGCTCTATCACTTCCGGCTCGCGTTCTCTGGCTTCGAGCATGCCCATGTCGTGCTCGGCGGCGAAAGCTTCGTCGCCCTGGCCGAAGGCCTGCAGAACGCCCTGTGGGCGCTCGGCGGCGTGCCGCGGGAGCATCGCAGCGACAGCCTGTCGGCGGCATTCCGCAATCTTGCGGCCGACGAACGCGAGGATCTGACCCAGCGTTACGCCGCGCTGATGGGCCACTATGGCATGGCGCCGACGCGCAACAATACCGGCATCGCCCACGAGAACGGCTCGATCGAGAGTGCGCACGGTCATCTCAAGCGAGCACTGGAGGATGCGCTGTTACTGCGGGGCACGCGCGACTTCGCCACGCTCGATGCGTACCGGGCCTTTGTCGACGAGGTCGTCGGCCGGCGCAACGCCAACCTCGCCAAGCGGATCGCGCTCGAAAAGGAGGTATTGGCGTCGCTGCCGAAAGGCCGCACCACCGACTTCGAGGAGAAGGTGATCCCGGTGACGTCGTCAGGCGGCTTCATCCTGCGGCGCGTGTTCTACACCGTTCCTTCAAGGCTGATCGGGCATCGCTTGCGCGTGCGCATCTTCGACGACCGACTCGAATGCTTCCTCGGCGCCACGCCGGTCGGCACACTGCGGCGTGGCCGGCCTGTGTCGGAGAGCCAGGGCGGGCATGTCGTTGATTACCGGCACGTCATCCATGCCCTGCGGCGCAAGCCGATGGCGTTCGCCAGCCTCGTCTATCGCGACCAACTCTTCCCACGTGCGGCTTACAAACGCCTGTTCGACACCTTGCGGGAACACGGTGACGACCGGCGCGCTTGCAAGGTGACAGTCGAGCTCCTGGCACTGGCCCACGAGCGTGGCTGCGAAGCCGAGCTTGCCGTGGCGATTGCGGCCGATCTCGACGCCGGACGGATACCCGATCTTGCCGCACTGCGCGACCGCTTCCGACCCAAGGAGACCTCGATCCCGAGTGTCGCTGTCAAGTTGGCACCGCTGGAAGTCTACGATGAGCTCGCCTCGGTCCGCATTGTGTCGGCCCAACCGGATCTGGGAGAAGCGGCATGACCAGCATGGCGAACTCCATCGATACCATTCTGCTAGCACTGCTGCGCGCCCTCGAAAGCGAAGCGGCATGATCAGCATGGCGAACTCCATCGATACCGCGCGCGTCGAGTTGCTGCTCAATGAGCTGCGCCTGCCCGGCGTCAAGGCGATCTGGCCAAAGCTCGCCGCGCAGTCGGACAAGGAAGGCTGGCCCGCTGCTCGCTTCCTCGCGGCCCTTGCCGAGCACGAGGCCGCGGATCGTACTCGCCGTCGCATCGAGCGACACATGGCGGAAGCGCGTCTGCCTGCCGGCAAGACACTCGCTACCTTCGACTTCGAGAGCGTGCCGATGCTGTCGAAGGCACAGGTGATGGCGCTCGCCGCCGGCGACGTTTGGCTGAAGACCGGCGCCAATTTGCTGCTGTTCGGTCCACCTGGCGGAGGCAAGACTCATCTTGGCGCAGCGATCGGCCTGGCCCTCGTCGAGGACGGCTGGCGAGTTCTCTTCGCACGCACCACCGACCTGGTGCAGCGGCTGCAGGTGGCGCGGCGCGAACTGGCGCTGGAGTCCGCAATCGCCAAACTTGACCGCTATGACCTCCTGATCCTCGACGACATTGCATACGTGAGCAAGGACCAGGCGGAGACAAGCGTGTTGTTCGAGCTGATCGCCGCGCGCTACGAGCGACGCTCGCTTCTGATCACGGCCAATCAGCCGTTCGGCGAGTGGGGGCGCATCTTCCCCGATCAGGCAATGACACTGGCGGCCATCGATCGCCTGGTTCACCACGCCACGATCCTCGAGATGAACGTCGAGAGCTACCGTCGAAAAATTGCGCTCGATCGCAGACGCAGCCCGGGCCGGCCACCCGTTCACGCCACTCCAAAGGAGCTCGACAAAGTGGCGATTGACGCTGGTAGTGCCGTTTGATTGGCGCGCAGCGTCAATCACGCCTTGCCAAACCCACGGCCAGCGTCAATTATCAACTGGCCCGGCCGCCTCGTCTCATCTTGATTGACGCGCCGCTCTCATCCTGATTGTCGCGCCATATCCAGACCAAGACAGCGATGCAACAGGCGCCAAGCCGACGTGCGTCCGCCACTCAGGCAGCAGGAAAAGCGTCAGCACGCTGAATAGGATGGGTTAGACCGAATGAGTCCACCGTGCGAGGTATCGCGGAGCAGACATATGGCATACGAAACAGAGGTGCTCATTATCGGAGCCGGCCCGACAGGCTCGACCACCGCGCTTGCGTTGGCCAATTGCGGCGTCCGCTGTCATATCGTGTCGCGCGGCAACTGGATGGCTGATAGCCCGCGGGCGCATATCACGAACCAGCGGGCCAACGAGGTCTTCCGCGACCTCGGAATTGCCGACGATGTCGCGAAATATGCGAGCCCATGGGAGCTGATGGGTGATACGACGTTCACGACCAGTCTCGCGGGGCCCGAGCTGCTCCGAATGCGAACGTGGGGCACAGGAGACGATCGCCGCGGCGATTATCTTCGGGCGAGCCCCTGCGGCATGGTGGACATCATTCAGCCGCTGCTCGAGCCTATCCTGTTTCAGAAGGCGGCGGAGAAGGGCGCGACATTCGCATTCAACACCGAGTACGTCAGCCACGAGCAGGATGCGGGCGGCGTGACGGCGACGCTGCGGGACCGATTGCACTGCCGCCAATACAGCATCCGTGCGCGCTACATGGTGGGCGCCGACGGCGCACGCTCGATGGTGGTCGACCATCTCGAGTTGCCGATCGAAGGCCGGATGGCCCGCGCGGGAACTGTCTACACCATCTTTAATGCCGATCTTTCGAAATACAGCCGACATCGCCCCAGCATCCTGAACTGGATCGTCACCCCGGACGCCAGCTTCGGCGAGATCGGCATGGGGCTCCTGCGCGCCGTGCGCCCCTGGACGCAGTGGATCGCCGGCTGGGGCTTCGACATCAGCAAGGGAGAGCCAGACCTGTCGCCGGAAGCGATCGTTCCGAAGATCAAGGTGCTGATCGGTGACCCGACAATCGAACTCGATATCGTGAGGACATCGATCTGGTACGTGAACCAGGCATACGCGACTGAGTATTCCAAGGGCCGGGTATTCTGTGGCGGCGACGCGGTCCACCGGCATCCACCCTCAAGTGGTCTTGGCAACAACACCTGCGTGCAGGACGCGCATAATCTCGGCTGGAAACTTGCTTACGCTGTCAAGGGCTGGGCTGGCCCGAAGCTTCTGGAGAGCTATTCGCAGGAGCGGGCCCCCGTCGGAAAGCAAGTGGTGCTGCGGGCGAACCAGTCGCGGCTCGATTACGCCCCCTTGAACGCGTGCTTCCGAGTCGAGGGCGCAGAGAATCCGATCGCTACAGGAATTGCGCGCTTCCGCGATCCAGGGCCGGAGGGCGTTGCCTCCCGCAAAGCCGCTCAGGCCGCGCTCGATCTCAAGCAGACGGAGTTCAACGCCCAAGGCGTTGAGATGAACCAGCGGTACGAATCCTCGGCCGTGATTCCGGACATGGGCGCTGGCCCGGAGAAATTGCTCCGAGATCGCAACCTCTACAATCAACCGACGACGCGGCCTGGAGCCAAGATCCCGCACGCCTGGCTTGTCGGTCCGGACGGTGTGCGGGTGTCGACGCTCGACGTGACCGGAAAGGGTCTTTTCACCGTGGTGACCGGCCTCGCCGGTACGGCCTGGAAGGACGCTGTGCGCCGGCTCGATCTGCCCTTCCTGCGGATCGTTGTGACCGGTTCGCGCGAAACGCAGGACCTCTACTGTGAGTGGCAGCGCATCCGCGAGATTGACGAAGCCGGAGCGCTGCTTGTCCGACCGGACGGGGTGGTGGCTTGGCGCGATAAGGACGGCACGCCCGACGTCGGCGAGGCCACAGAACGGCTCAGCGCGGCGATCCGAACGATCCTCGACCTTGCGGACCTTTCGGCGGTGACGCGCGACAGCCCGCACGAACCATCGAAGCCCAGCGGCACGCCGCTGTTCGCCTGACAACCAGCCAGCGAGAGTCAGTTATGAGTGACACACGTCCAGCGAACTTTTCCAGCGTCTGGGCTGATCTGAGGGGTGTCTCCTTCAAGCAGCATTACATCGACGCCGGCGGCATCCGGACCCGCTGCATCGAGTCGGGTGACCCGTCGAAGCCGCTCGTCCTTGCGCTGCATGGCGTTGGCGGCCACGCAGAGGCATACTCCAGAAATTGCGGCCCGCATGCCGATCACTTCTGGTTCGTCGCCATCGACATGCTGGGACATGGATGGACCGACAAGCCCGCCATTGACTACCAGGTCAAGGATTATGCCGATCACGTGCTCGCCGTGCTCAAGGCGCTCGGCAGGGGCAAGGCCATGATCAGCGGTGAATCTCTCGGCGGTTGGGTCGCGACCTATCTCGCCGTACATCGTCCCGCCACTGTGGAGAAACTGGTCCTCAACACCGCCGGCGGTTGGACCGCGCACCCGCAGGTGATGGAACGATTGAAGAAGCTGTCAAACGAAGCTGCTTCGGAACCCTCATGGGAGCGGATCAAGACGCGCCTCGAATTCCTGATGTGCGACAAGAGTATGGTCTCCGACGACCTGATCGAGACCCGCCGGGCGATCTACGCCCAGCCGGGATTCGCCGACACGATGAAGCGGATCATGTGTCTGCAGGAGATGGAAATCCGCCGGCCCAACATGATCACCGCCGACCAATACCGTTCGATCAAGGCGCCGACCATGGTCGTCTGGACCTCGCATGATCCGACCGCGACGCCCGAGGAAGGGAAGCAGATAGCGGACATGATCCCGGGTTCGAAATTCGTGGTCATGAACCGCTGCGGCCCCTGGCCCCAGTTCGAGGACGCCGAGCAGTTCAACCGGCTCCACATCGAATTTCTCCGGACCGGCAAGTAAGGATCGTTCAGATGAACCAGCAAAACAAGCACAGCGAGTTCGCCGCCCAGATCCGCGCAGCTTACGCCGGCACTCCGATCGCGCCTATCCGGACGCAACTCGCCGAGCTCGACGTCGATGCGGCCTATGCCATCCAGCAGGAGAACACCGCGCACTGGCAGGCCGAGGGACGTGGCCTGGTCGGAAGCAAGATCGGGCTGACCTCCCGCGCCGTGCAGAACCAGCTGGGCGTCGATCGGCCTGACTTCGGCGTCCTGTTCGCCGACATGATGGTCGCCGAGGACGAGCCCGTCGCCGCCGGTCGTGTGTTGCAGCCGAAGATCGAGGCGGAGGTGGCATTCCTGCTCGATCGCGACGTCGACGTCGAAGCTCCAACCGTCATCGACGTGCTGCGCGCCGTCGCGTATGCGATGCCCGCGCTCGAGATCGTCGGCAGCCGGATCACCAATTGGGATATCGGCGTCGTCGACACCGTCGCCGACAACGCCTCCTCGGGACTCTTCGTCCTGGGCGGTCCCATCCGTCGCCTTGACGGCTTAAATCTCCGCGCTCTGCAGATGCAGATGACGAGGCGGGAAGAGATCGTTTCGAAGGGGACGGGCGCTGCGTGCCTCGGTAATCCCCTCAATGCGATGGCCTGGCTGGCCAGCGAACTGGCCAGCCGTAAACGACCACTGCGCGCCGGCGACGTTGTGCTCTCCGGAGCGCTCGGCCCATGGTGCCGGTCAATTCGGGTGACGCGTTCGAAGCGAACATCGCGGGTCTGGGGACGGTGTCCGCCCGGTTCGCGTAGCTAAAACGTCACCGACGACGTCGGTCTTAGAGGCGGTGATCCTAGCGCTCGACATGGGCGTCACCATCGCGCGCGACAAGAAGTTTCTCGAACGCCTGCGGGCGATCGCGCCGTCCCGGATCCATGGGATGTCGGCTGGTTATCGCCCGATCGACGAGTGGGGAAGGGAGCACACAGACGGCTTGGGCGCATTAGCTTTTCGATGTGATATTGTGCCCTCATAGCGCTATGGCGTAAACATAGTGATCATCACTATCAGTCGCGGCCCGCCAGCCCAGCGTTCGCATCTGTTCGCCGCCGTCCGCCAACCTCCTGAACAGTCGCCGTAATTCTAGCGTTTGATGCGTGCTCGCGTCCGCGCCGGTTCGCCCCGAAACGTGGGTAAATGACGCGCAGGATGTGGGTAGCACCGTGGGCAAAACGGCGAGGCCGAAATGGCGCGTCTGGTGTGCCGGCTCACGGCACTGAAAGTTGCAAGGGTCAAGAAGCCCGGCATGTACGCCGATGGCGCGGGCCTCTATATGCAGGTCTCAGGCGACGGCGAAAACACGCCTGCGAAATCCTGGATCTTTCGCTTCACCCTTCGCGGCCGCTCCCGCGAAATGGAGCTCGGTTCGCTTTCGCTCTTCGGCCTCGGCGAGGCGCGCGCGAAGGCAGCCGAGTGTCGACGACAAATCTACGAAGGCATCGATCCGATCGAGGCGCGTCGCGCGTAGCGCGCCCATGCTGCCCTGGAGGTCGCCGCCGCGCTGACCTACAAGGACTGCACTAAGCAATACCTTGCGGCTCACAGTGCCGGCTGGCGCAACGCCAAGCACGCCGCGCAATGGGGCTCGACGCTGAAGACTTATGCTGAGCCGGTGATCGGCACTCTTGCGGTCCACAGCATCGACACCGCACTGGTGATGAAGATCATCGAGCCCTTGTGGCCGAAGAAGCCGGAAACGGCCTCGCGGCTGCGCGGCCGGATCGAAGCCGTGCTCGATTGGGCGACGGTGCGCGGTTTTCGCCAAGGTGAAAATCCTGCTCGATGGCGTGGCCATCTCGACAAGCTGTTGCCGGCCCGCACCAAGGTGCGCAAGGTTAAGCACCATGCTGCGTTAACTTATGATGAACTGCCGGCATTCATGACCGCGCTGCGTGCTCAGGATGGCGTTGCGGCACGCGCGATTGAGTTCTTGATCCTTACGGCGGGCACGCACCGGTGAGGTGATCGGTGGCCAACCAGATGAAATCAAAGACAAGGTCTGGACGGTGCCGGCCGGACGCATGAAAGCCTCCAAGGAGCACCGCGTTCCGTTGTCGGCAGCAGCGCTCGCCATCATCGAGACGCTGCGCAAGGAGCAGGGCGGCGCGCATCTGTTTCCGGGTGGCAAGCGCGACAAGCCGCTCAGTAATATGGCCATGCTCGCGTTGTTGGACCGCATGGGACGATCGGACCTGACCGCGCACGGCTTACGCTCGACCTTCCGAGACTGGGCTGCCGAGTGTACGAATTATCCGAATGAAGTGGTCGAGATGGCACTCGCCCACACGATCAGCAGCAAGGTCGAGGCCGCCTACCGCCGAGGCGACTTATTCGACAAGCGAAAATCGTTGATGTCCGATTGGGCAACATTCTGCGATTCAAGCGGAGGCGCGAATCAAAAGATCATCTCGATCCGCGCCTGAACTGCCCATTCGCTTGTCTGCTGTGCAACTTTCGCCCTCGGCGGCCTCCCGATGAGCTAGAATAGCAGGGCAGATCTCTAATCTTATCAGTCCCGATACACCGGGCAACATTGGCCGGCCCCTTTGGGCGGGACGCGCGGAAGCTCGCCAACAAGGAGCTTGAACAAGCTCCAGATGTGAGGAGCGTAAAGCCGCCGAGATCGCATTCATCGGCATCAGTTTAGTTCATGCTTACGGTCTCGATCGTTGCCGAAGCGCGTAGATACCGAGCGACGGATCGCCTTTGATCGACCGGCCGTCACGATGTTGGGGTTCGCAGACCATCAAAGAAGGGCACCGTCCGCGTCATTAGAAAACGGCAACCGCACGCCGGCAACTTTGCAAATCGCTTCAATCAGGAGCCGAACGGCTCGGGCATCCCACTCCATTTGCTCGATAGGCACATCCCAATGCTCTGACACCACGTAGGATGCATGGCGGGCTTTTATGCCCAGACCTACGATCGTCCGCGCCGGCGTAGCCATAATTGCCCGCTCAATGGGGGCCAGGCGAGCCAGGACCGATTCGATTTTCTGCGTTCGGCCGGCCCCGTCCGAGCGGACATTCTCCGCGTCTCGTGGCTCCCGATCATCACCGTGCTGGGACTCTAACGCGGAAATCTCCAACAACAGCGTGACAAAGGTCGTGTCTAACTGGACAAGCGCGAAATCGGGCTCAAGCTGTTCAGCTGGGGCCGTCTGATCCGCTGAAAGCTCATTCCGAGCATTCAATTCCTTCACTCTCAGAGAGGTAGTGGAATTCATCGCCCGCCCCGACGATACGTTGCCCATCCGCCCTGGATACTGATTCCGGGGAAGTTGCATTTACTGGTCACAGAGCAGGCGCCGCAGCCACGCTGCATGAGAAAGAGCGACAGCCCCATTGGAAACTCCTGGAAAGAAATAGGGACGATCCCATGCAATACCGAATTTATCGGTATCTGAAAAGTCGTTTTATGTCTCTGGCCCCCTCGGGAGGCCGGGATGCCGAAAACGGTGACATCACCCCTGCAGAAAAAGCTTGCCGCCATGCTGGTCGAGCACAGGAAGGCTGCGGGACTGAGGCAGGTCGACCTGGCTGAAAAGATGGGTGTCTACCAGTCCTGGGTAACTCACATGGAATCCGGCCAGCGAAGGATTGATGTCGTCGAGCTGATCGAGCTGGGGAAGATCCTGGGATTTGATCCGGTCGACGTGGTCAGGAAACTGAGTCGCAAGTAGGCATTGCGGTTTAAGCTGCTCGCGCAATTGGAGACCCCGACAATCAAATGGCTCTCGAAAAGGAACTCGTCCAGCTACAGGACGACTTCGCCACGATCGATCTGTACACGCGCAGGACTGATCCGGCCGTCGTCGAAATCTTATTGAAGCGGTTTAGGAAAATCGTATTCAGGATGGATGGCAATCACAACCATAAGCGGCCGCACCTTCACATCGACTATGGCAACGAACGTCACTCCGCTTCATACGCCATCGACAGCGGCGAGAGGCTTGCCGGACAGTTGGCCAATAAATACGACCGCAAAGTCAACAAGTGGATCGGCGAGAATAGGCCGAAGCTGGAAGAGATGTGGACGGCGCTACAGTCAGGAAAGGACGCGAAACCATTCATCTGCCAGCTGAAGGGTGACGATTTTTCTTGAGCCCCAGCGCAGAAGTGCTCAGTCGGGCGCTCCGGCGCCAACACGCACCTTGTCTCCGTGAAGTGCGAACCGGATAATTGATATGTCCGCACGGGCAAGCGCCCGCGCCACGTCGGAGGGGATTTCTTCGCCACACCGACCGCGAAATCCCCGTACGGGGTCGTGCTGCGCGGGTCTGGCCCGGCCCGGGTTCATTATACGACGCGCCGTGCTATTCTCCCGCGATACAACCGGGGGAAGCCCATGAAAGCCGACGATGCGCGCCTGAAAAAAGCGCATGACGAGGCCGTAGCGGCCGTCAATAAGCTGAACGATCTGATCGTGACGGTCCTCAAATATCACGTCCATACTGAAAGCGTGATGGTCGAGTTGATTGAGGCACACGGCGAGACGGCGAAAGAGACCTTTGCCGAGAAAATTGAGCAGTGCGAAGACCTAAATCCGCCGGAGATTGACGCCGCTACGTGGACGCTGCTGAGAAAGGCAAACCGGCTCCGAAACGCCGTCGCTCATAAAATCGACGGGCCAGAGGTCAAAGAGCGGCTGCAACAGACGCGCGACGCCTACTCCGCGCTCTCAGCACAAGCTGCCGAGGATGCGAAGACGTATACCGAAGTGCAGTTGGCGCTGATGGCGTTCACGCATTGCAGCTCATTCATTGTTGTCGCCACTGAAAACAAGAAAGAAGCGGACAAGAAAAAGAAGCCCTAGTTGTGCTTGGTGAAAATTCCGCGCGGGATTGATTTCAGCACCTTCCCGATAGTCTCTCCGCCGATCAATCCGCCCAGAATGGCGAGCGCGGCGCTGGAATCGGCCCCGGCAATGTGCAACAGACTCGTAAGGCCAACGAACAGTGCGCTCTTAGACGCATCGGTGTAAAGCCGCCCCAAGTGGGCGGCTTTCGATTCGCCGTCCGTCAACTGGGAAAATTCATATCCACAGCCCTTGCGACCCATACGGCCCGCGCCCATGTACCCCGCGACAATGGAATAGTCGAAGCGTGACGGGGAACACCGGTAGACTCGTAAACGTCCAAAAATCCCCAGCTCGCTGGCTTAACGTGCGATGTCGGCTAAGGTAGGACCCCGCACACCGATGACAGGAGCCCGTCATGGGCATCTTCCTTGTCCTCGAAGCCAGTCAGCCAAACGGTAGGGTATACCGTCTCGGCGTGGGGTGCCTCGTGCCCCCGCAAATGGCTTCGATGGTAGCCGTGATCGTGCGGCTGTTCTGATGCGGAAGGGCCGCTCCGAAAGGGGCGGCTTTTCTGTTTATACGTTCTGCGACCGCACGAGATCCCGGTACTCGTCAAATCCCGAGTCCGAGAGAGGTGTGCGGTCCGTTCGAGCGAAATACTTGGCGACGCGGGCAGCGGTGACTTCCGCCGTGCCGTTGGTGAGATCGCAGTTGAACGCCGTGATAGCGGCCTGCGGCGGGACCAGTTTTCCGGGATTGGGAATGAACCCGGCAGCAACGCACGTATCGCGGATGTCCTCATAGGCAGCCGTCAGCACCGCCAAATCATTGTGCGAGCCAATGAAGTCGTCGAGATAGACCGAGATACAAACACCCTTCGCTATGGCCCGGTCGATTGCGTCGGCGACCTCGGACTTCATGAGCGCGAGGCTTGCAAGGAGCGGGGATTGTACGAAGCCGATGGGGAGCGCGTGTGCCGGTCCCGGCAGTGGATTCCGCACACACGACCACATCGCAAACGTGTTGGCGCCGGGATAGCCCCATTGCCGCAGCGCTCGGGTCACGCGCATCCTCGCGATCGAGTAGTAGAAATTCTGGATGTCAATCTTGAAGAAAAGATTGTTGCTCAGGTGTGCGTGCAGGGCCGCGACGTGACCGCCCTTTTTGAAGTGATACATGTAATCGGGGAATGTGACGCGGCGCTTGAAATAGGCGAGCATCCGCTGGCCACGACGTTCGCACTTGTCATTCGGGACGAAAAACCACTTACCGCGCGACCGATATTTGAACTCGTAATTGACGATCATGGCAGTTGGCGACCTTACCCACAATTTCAATCAGAAGTTTGACGACGGTCAGGACCGGTATCAACCATTCCGCGATCTTGCGGGTAAGGGTCGCCATACGTGCAATAAATTTGCGCATATGGCATCTCCATAGTTCCCGCCAGCTACCCGCGACCCAATAACTTGGAGTCGTCAACCGAGAAGCACCTGATACGTCATGTCATCCGCGTCGCATCAGTTGTCCGAACGCGAACATCCGAACCATTACGATCCGAACGTCCGGTGTCGCCAGGTCATCGCCAGCGGAAAGCACAACGTGGAGATGCGGGTTCCCTGTTTCAAGGGCTATTGACTCAAATGCAGCTGTTCTCGTTGCGTTCTATATGCCAAGAGACCCATCGCTTCCCGCCGCCGTGACGATTGACCGGCCGCAAGAGGATTCGTTCGTGGTGAAGGACGCCAATGGGATCGTGGTCGCAACGGTCCACTGCCCGGACGATCTACAGAGATGGTCCTTCGGTCATTCCAAGCTCACTCGGAGGAGGCCAGGAAAATCGCCACGGCCATTGCCCACATCCCCGAGTTCATGATGCAGCGGAGGGGGTTCTATTCACGCGAGCCGGGCAGTTACCGATGAAAACCGACGCGGCCGTTTCAAGTCGCGTTTGAGGAGGGGTATATCCGCTCGCACTGGCACGTCATAAACGAACTGTGCAAGCTCAACGGTATCCCGTTCGATTCGACGGGCGAGAAGATCAAGCGCGACGGCTTGTGGTGCGTGTACGAGTTCGGGCAGCAACTCGACGCCATGATGGTCTGGGATCGCTTTCAGGGCCGATGGCTCCGGGGTGAGGAGTTCTCATATCCCGAGAGTCCCGAGAACATGCCGAGGATGAAGGAAGTGGACAGGACGCGGGCGTGGAATGAGAAGCCGCCGGACCTCAGGAGGTGACCTTGAAGAAGGGTGAAGCAGAAGCGGCCATGCCGCACTTGCTCGACAAGTGGGTGGAGCACGCGAAGGAGCCGTGGCCGCCGGACGGCCTGTATCACTACAGCTTCGGCACGTTCTGGACGTGGCTCCAAAACAACCATCATCCGTACACGCAATTCCGGGCGGTCCCGAATGCCCGCTATGTCATGGAGATGTGGTTCGACAGGATGACGAAGCAGGCGTGGCGCAATTGATGCGGAGCCAAAAAAGAGCCATGCTGCATGTAAGCTATTGATTTGACATGCGAGTACTTCTGTTTCCTAAGCTGCTAGCCGTGGCCCGAGGTCCGGCTAGGCTTCCAAGACATTCGAGTTTTGCGCGCCCGCAGCAAGCGCCGCGCCTATCTTAAGGGGCGCCGCCTCTCACGGCCTGGGTGAAGGGCCGGCGCCGAAGGGAGCGCGACAGCGCCCGTAATATTCATGTGTCCTTGTCTATTTGGAAAGCCGAAACCGGGGCGTAGGCGGCCGAAGCCGCGAAGCGGGGCGCGACGGCGCCAGCTCTTACGGCCTTAGGTCGGTCTGGTTCACTGCTATCACGAGGAAAAGGACCCTGCCGCCGGATGGGCCGAAGGCAGGCAACCGCCACGTCACCGCAGATCATCGAACTCCCCTTTCGGACGCCATGAGACCGGATCCGCGATCCAGCGGTTGATGTCGGATTCATGCCAACCGCTCCCGTTGGTGCTGATCTTGAGCTGGGCCGGGAACGTACCCTCAGCGATCTTGCGGAAGATGGTTGACCGGGACAGCCCGGTCCTATCGAGGACGGTTTTCAAACGGATGATACGATCTGGTTCGCGCATGGCTGCGCGGCCTCCTGCCGGCTGTTTCTGACGGCTGCTGCGACCAGACAGGACAGTCATTCAAGGGCACGCAAGAGGGTTTTTCGACATGCCGTACTGCGGCGAAGAATCGGCGGTAAATCGGATGGTTCAAATTCCGATGCCCCGGCCTCGGCCAAGGTCGATGCCGTGGCTGAAGGCGAGTTCGAGGCCGAGCCGGCGGCCTGATTCGAACGCGATGCCGAGGTCTTTCTTGCGGTTGGCGAGGATGGATTCCAGTTGCGGATCGCGTTCGAGGCTTTTCGCCATATCGCCCATCGCCGAGCGCGTCGCCTTGTAGCCAGACATGTCGCCTGCCTGATATTGGCGCAGGCTGGTCTGATCAAGCTTCTGCCAGCGCTCCACGAAGCGGTCGGCGCGGCGGCTCGGATCGATGCGGATTTCGGTTTCGAACTGGAGCGCGCGGACGGCTCGGTTGACCCGGCCGCTAGCCGCCTCGCGGGCCAGTTCCGGATCCTTTTTGTAGGCGGCTTCGGCATCATGCGAGCCATAGGGCCGCACCCCCTCGAAGACCTTGCGGGCCGCCTGCAATTCCTTCACCTGCTCCAGGCTGGCCTTGCCGCCCATCTCCTGTGCCTCGAAGATCGCATCCACGGCGCGGGCATGGCGCACGAGCGCTCGGGTGCGCACGCGACGCACTTCCTTTTCCACCTCTTCCGCCAGCTTCCTTTCCGGCGCTTCGGTTTCCCGCGGCTCGGCTCCCGTACCACTCGTTTCCCTTTCCGGCGCTTCTCGTTCCGGACTCCGTCCGCCATTTGGGCCGGTCGTCTCTCCAGGAGACCGAAAGCCGTCGAACATGTCGCGCAGCTTTTCCGGCACGAGCTTGCGCACGATCTCGGCCACGCGCTCGCGGAAGGTGATCCCACGCCGCTCGGCGTAGCTCTGTGCCGGATCGGCGCGTTCGTAGTCGGAGGCCATGTCCTTGGCCCGGTCGCGCGACAGGGTACGGGTGAGCCGGTCCGGATTGGCAAAATCGTCGCGGCCATAATGCAGGTCCACGCCGTAGCGGTGCCGCGACAGGGCGACATAGCTGCTGTGGGCATCCATCCCTGGCGTCGCCAGCACATGGGCGCGGTCTACCGTCATGCCCTGCGCCTTATGGATGGTCGCGGCATAGCCGTGGTCGATCCGGTTATAGTCCTTGATGTCGAATCGAACGGATCGGCCATCGTCGGTCTGCACGGTCATGGATTGGGCGCTGACCTGTTCGATGGTTCCGAGGGTCCCGTTCTTCACGCCAAGGCCGCGCTCATTTTGCAGGAACATGACGCGGTCTCCGCTGGCGAAGTGGCGCATGCCGCGCTCGACCGTCACACGCACCTCATCGCCCAGATCGCTGGCGGCCCGCATCCGCCCGCGCGCCGCCTCGTTGAGGGCCCGCACCTCGTCGTTGGTATGGGTGAGGATGATCCGGCTCCGATCCGGTGATGCCTGGCGGTCGCGGTCCCAGCGGTCAATCAAATCGTCGCGCGCCTGCTCGCGGGTTTGGGCCTCATGCACCATGCCGCGGGAGCGGTAAGCACCAAGCGCATGGCCGGTTTTGCCCGTCGCCAGATCGCGTGTGGCGTCGCGCTGCCAGTTCTCCCGTTGACGGCGCACTTCGCCGATTTCGGCCCCGCCATGACGCTCATGGATCGAGCGAAACGCCGCACCCGCCTCGATGGATTGCAACTGCTGGGGATCACCGACCAGCACGACTTTCGCGCCGGCCTCCGCCGCATGGGATAGCACGCGCTCCAACTGCCGCGTGCCGACCATGCCCGCCTCGTCGAACACCAGGACATCGCGCGAGGTGAGCCCGTCGCGGCCTTGTTCCCAGCCATGCTCCAGGCTAGCAATGGTACGTGAAGATATGCCCGATCCGCTTTCGAGGTTTTGCGCCGCGATGCCGGACAGCGCGACGCCTCGAACCTGATAGCCAGCGGCTTCCCAGGCCTCCCGCGCCACGCCCAGCATCGCGCTCTTGCCGGTGCCAGCATGGCCGACCACAACGCCTAAATCCGGCCTGTCCGTTACGTGCGCCAATGCCTCGGCCTGCTCGCCCGACAGGACAAGACCGCGCCGTTCCGCAAGCGTCAGCGCAGCTTCGCGATCTGCGTCACGCACCGCGTGGCGCTCCCGTTCCGCCATCAGTTCGGCGGCGCGATGCAGGCGCTGTTCAGCCTCGATCATCTCGCGGGTGGTGAACCGATCCTCGCCGCGAGCGTCCTTGCCGAGTTCGACCAGATTTGGCGCGCTACGCATCGCGCCCATCACTGCGTTGAACTGGTCGATCCCGTCGCTGTGACGATGCGCGAACCTCGCCATGTCGCGCGGTGTGAAGGTCGATTGTTGCTGGGTGATCGCATCCAATGCGACGGAAGGATCGGCAATGATCTCCTCGCCATTGTTCCGCGCGATCTCGCGGTGCATCTCGGCGCGGTCGGCGGCCTCGATTCCTTCGCCTTCGATGCGCTGTGCCGGCGCGCCGATCTGGCTTTGCGGCTCTAGCGCGATACCCTGAGCTTCCAGGCTGCGATGGTCGATCCGCGCGTCGATGTCGAGCTCGGCCAGGCGCTCATTGGCAAGCTCCGCCCAGCGTTCGCGCCAGCGCTCGACCATCTCGGTGCGGTTCCAGTCTCGCACCTTCTGGCCAAAACCGTTCTCGTCCACCGCGCGCATGGTCAGCATGACATGGGCATGGGGTTTGGGCATGCCGTCCTCGCCCATATCCCAATGCACATTGAGATCGGCGATCATGCCCCGATCCACGAATTCGACCCGAACGAAGTCGCGGGCGAGTTCGATGCCGTCGCGCACGCTCATCTCGCGCGGGATGGCGAATTCGACCTCGCGGGCAAGCTGGGCATCCTTGCGGACCTCGAACGCCTCGACATCGTTCCACAGCCGTTCGCGGTCACTCCATGCCTCCGGCGCATTGTCCGGCAGCATCACCTCGGAATGGACGACGCCGCGCTTGGCGCTAAAGTCCTGGACGCGACCCTGCCGCTCGTCGCGCAGCCGCGAGCCCGAGCGGTAGGCGGCCGACGCTACCGCGCTTGAGCCAGACTTGCGGCCAATGACCTTGACGTGAAGATGATAGATCGCCATCGCGATCGGATCAGTGGCACGACTAAGCGCACGTCGGAACGACGTATAAGCGCGCCCTCCCTCAGAAAATTCTCGGGAGGGACCTCACCGTCCCAGCCCGTCCTGATGACCCTACAGCATTGTCCCGGGTGCCCGGCTATCATTTCTCCATCAACACTCATAGGGGCGACAATGCGCAAACCACGGGATTTTGATGCGGACCTAAAGGCACTCGAGGAAAAGGCACGCGAGCTGAAAACCCGCAAGGTGCGCCAGCTCGGCGAATTGGTGATCACGACCGGAGCTGACACACTGAGTGCCGGAGAACTGGCGGGTGCGCTGATCGTGCTGGTCGAGACAAAGAGGCCGGGAAGAGGGAGGCATGGGCCAAGCGCGGTATCGTGTTTCTTCAAAGCCGGGCGCGGCGAAATGCGCCAGCAATTGACCGCAACGTGGAAGGCGCTTCTGCGCAACCGAGCGGCGCGCAACCGGTATCAAGCCGCAAAAGCGCGGCATGATATGCGTGCGTGGCAGGTCGATCGCCGCAAGCGCACGCGGCACCTGATCGAACTCGGCGGCCTCGTCGTGAAAGCCGGGCTCGTCAACTTGACCGGCGGCGATCGCGCCATGATCTACGGTGCGCTGCTCTGGATGGCTGAAAAACTCCAAAGTAATCGAAGCGAACAGGCGCGAGCGCTACGGGCCGCCAAGGGGGCGCAAGCGTTCGCGGGAGTCGGAGATCCAGAAGGGACAGATCCAATTGTTCCAGCAGCTGCACGAAAATCCGTCGGAAAACCTTGGGAGGATCAATGAGGGCCAAGCAGCTTGATAGCACTCCGCGATGAAGTGGCACTGCGGTGCTGAGGCAACGGTCCTTATGCTGCCGGCAGTCAAGCTGCCTTATCTCGCTCGCACGCGCACGAGCGCTGGCTGCAAACTCGCGCCGAACTGCATCCCGCCGCCACCAGTCTTGCCATGCTCGACGGCACGGGCGCCAGAGTGCCATCGACGATCGCACCACCCGGCACGCCGGTTACGGCATGTCTCAGACATGCCGGGCCATGGTCGAATGCATCTTCGGATGGGGCAAGCAGCACGGAACCATGCGCAAAACCAAGCACAGTGGTCGCGAACGCGTCCTCGGCGACTTCCTGCTCAACCTGATCGGCTATAACCTCATTCGGATACCCAAGCTGATCGCCGCATAACACCGTCCCTCGCGGGCGGACGGTCTTGCGATGCTCGCAACGCCCCGTCGGCTCAGACTTCAAAAGGTCAAACCGCCCGCCTCATGCGGGTTCTTCAACGGACTGCTAGACAAGGGAAGGATACCGCGATCCGCCGCTTGCACTCTATGCAGCTGCCGACATCGTCTCTGATCGCGCTCCTGCTTCAGCATGATCAGAAATCACTTCGACACTCGCGCTTCTAAGCCAACGCCCTAACGACATGTTACCCCTCACTTTAAGGGCATTGACAACCAGCTCCGATATTTTTTTGCTGTTGCCGGCGCGGGTGATCACTTAGTAGCCGATCACGCGTGATGTACCCGGCGTTCACGCCGGGTAGCGAATGGTTCATCAGCAGATGAATGTCGATCTCTCTGAAACACCTGCCGCTTGCGCGAGCGTGCGGTGGCTCTGCCGCAGATCGTTGCCCCATTTGGAGAGGACATTTCTATCCTCCTTGTGCTCGACGAGATGTCCTTGTTCGCTATCGGCCGGAAACAACCAAGAAAACCCTTACTCGGGATACACGGTCCGACCCACCTGACCGCGCGGATAATGCAGCGGATCATCGGCCGCGATAGCGGGATATCGAAAGCCTTCTCCTCACCACCTTTGGTCTTTGGGATGTCGACGAGCCGTCCTCGCCAATCGATGTGCTCGAAACGGACCGCTCTAAGCGCTGTTGGCCGTCATCCGCTAAGAAGAGTCAGAAGGTGAAATTCCCGCCTTAAAGGGGTGTTCAGTGCGTGAAGCTGCTTAAGCCAAACACCGATGTCGTTCGGCCCCATACCCGCTCCGAAAGACCGGAAAAGCTGCATTGAACACGAGAGATGGAGAATTGACACCATGTGGTAGAACAGTATGTGATCACCGGCGTGAAGATCCTTCGCTTGATGCGGCGAGATCAATCGTCGCGGCTTAAGTCAGCTCGAGGCGGCCCATTGCTATCCGTCATCGGTCGCTAATCTGCTTTCAGGCTGTGTCGCGGCTCCGAATATTGACGCCGTTCGGCTTCCAACATTGACCTCGGCCCACTACTCCAATTCAAAATGGATCCAGACGCTTACTGCATATCATGCCGGGTGAATGTTGGTGCCAATCGTGGGTCAAAAGCCGCGCGATCCGCGCCGGTAGTTCGCTCTGGAGGCGGATGCGATAAGGCCGTCCATGACCATCTGTGTCATGCTGGGCGTGTGGTTGGGTGGCATTCGTCACGAACCGTCAGCCCCCAGCCGAGACTTTGAGCACGAGAGGAAGACCTCGGTCGTTCATAGGTCTACGGCCACGACCGTTGTTCATCAGAGCTGGATCGCGCAAAGGAGTGGAGAGAGCATCTCACGGATTCGCACATTACCAAAATCGAGAGACAAACCGTCCCTCTTATGTCAATCTTCCGAACAAACCATTGAGTACATTACTTGGGGGATAAGTGTCTTACCTTGCCGGACCCTTCGAAGGGTCACCAGAAGCAACGCTCACCTCAATGACTTCCCCGTTCAGCAAACCTTCGTTAGCCTTCCGAATTGGCGTTACAGGGACGCGACAGATAGGTTCCGCTGCAGAGATAGCCGTTCGCACTCAGATCGCGCAACTGCTGCAGCTGATTTCAGGCGAAATTGGAAAACTCGCCAAGACGCCGGCGTCGCAAGCCGTCTACCTGCAGCAGGCAGATGGTGTGTCCGGATGGTTGCGAATGGTATCGCCTCTGGCGGAGGGCAGTGATCGGTTGGCGGCCGAGGAAGCGCTGAAGGCCGGCTATTCCCTTTATGCGCCGCTGCCTTTTTTGCAAGCCGAATATGAAAGGGATTTTCCCGCCACCGTCGAGGCATTCCGGACCCTGCTATCGAGGGCCGACGTTCTCGAGCTAGACGGCACCCGCGAGTTTGCCAGCGAAAGCTATCGGCAAGCCGGGCGCTTCGTCGTGCGCAATTGCGACTTGCTGATCGCCGTGTGGGACGGAGCCAGCGAGCGCGGCCCCGGTGGGACCGCGGAGATCGTTCGCTTTGCAACGAATTTGAAGGTGCCGGTGTGGTGGATCGACCCTTCGGGCCGGTCGGCGCCGTGTTTTGTCGAGGATGCTCAAAAGCTGCGTGCCGCGCGCGCAAACGATGCTGATGCGGCGCAGGCTGAATTGGGGCGCTACCTCGAAGGATTATTCGTTCCCCCGAAAATGGCTGGCGCAGAACGGCCTGGCATCTTCGGGCGCGTGGCGCACTTTCTTTCCCGCGCTCTGGATCGCGATACATCGCCGTTGCAGGAGTATCTCATCGAAACCGGCCCGCGGAAAAGGCGGATATGGCGAGCTTATTCGGTTGCGGTCGGTGCGCTCATTCCCATGGGAAGAGGCGTCTCGTCCACGCAGTATTCTTACATTACGCCGACAAGCGAAAGTCGGCGGTTCGGATACTTTCAGCGGGCGGATGGACTGTCCGAAGCCTATGGAGATCGGTACCGTTCGTCATACGTCTTGATCGCGGCACTCGCAATAGTCGTTGCCGTTTCGGCTGTCGGTGAACTCCTGCCGCACCGCCTCGAAATCCTGACGAGCGCGACGGGAGACCTGGCCATGGTGGTCATCGCCGCCCTCCTTGTCGTCAACTATTACTATCGGTGGCACGAGCGCTGGATTTCGTACCGGTTGCTTGCGGAACTGCTCCGGAAACAGACAATGTTATGGATGATCGGGAGGTCACTTCCGACGCAGGAAATCTTGCGATCGGCATTGAGCTGCGACGTTGCCGAAGAAGGTGACCGTTCAAAGCTGTCGCGCGACGCCTGGATTGGATGGTACTTCGTGGCCCTGACCCGCTCCGCGCCGCCCCTCACCGGTGCTTTTGATACCAAAAAAAGCAACGCCGCCCTGGGCACTGCGGCACTTATAACGGAGCAAATCCAATATCACACCTGGCGCGCCGCCAGCAGCAGGGCCGGGGCTTCCAGAATGGAAAGAGCAGGACAATTCTTTGTTTTTGTAGGGGCGGCGGCTACAGTTGTGAAAGGTGCATTCTGGATTGCGCATCATATCGGTGTTGCGCACCATATCGACCCTCTTCTTGAAGGGCTCAAGGCATTGGTGCACTTCATTACAATTGTTTCGCTTTCCTTCGTCGGATTGCGGACCTACTCCGAACTGCCATTACTGGCGCAGCAATCGTCTCGAATGATCAAAATTCTGAAGAACGCCGAAGCCGAGCTGGCTGCAATCGATATCGGCGCGCCCTCGTCCTCATGGGAGCTGGGGCACACAATGAATTCACTGGCCCTCGCGATGATGCAGGACGTGACGGGATGGATGGAATTGTTCCGTCTGAAAGTACTTGAGGCGCCTGATGTGCATTAGCGAGTGAGCGCGTGCTTGCTAACCGATCAGAGGCCCGGCGCCAGTTTAGGCGAAACCTCGGGGGAGGTATTTCAACCGCCGTGAGGGATTCCGACGCGAGCTATTGGTTGCGCCATGGAAACGAAAGATGTCCCGAATTTTCCTCAGTCACTCAAGCAAGGATAACGGCAGCGCGGTTGCACTGCGCGATTGGCTTGCCGGCCAGGGCTGGGACGACGTGTTTCTGGACCTCGACCCACAGCGGGGTATCGCGGCTGGCGATCGCTGGGCGCGCGCGTTGAACCAGGCGGTCCAACGCTGTGAAGCAGTGCTGTTTCTGGTGTCGCGAGCCTGGGTGACCTCGGACTGGTGTCTGAGGGAATTCAATCTGGCTCACCGCCTCAACAAGCGCCTGTTCGGCTTGTTGATCGAGAATATCCCGGTCGGCGAGCTCCCCGTGGCGCTGACCGGTACCTGGCAAACGGTCGCCCTCTCGTCGGGCCGCGATCATGTGGTGCTACGCGCGGTGCTGCCGGGAAGTCATGACGAAGTTCAGGTTAGCTTCTCGCAGGAGGGACTGACGCGCCTTCGGATCGGGCTGGAGCGTGCCGGCCTGGACGCTCGCTTCTTCGCCTGGCCTCCGGAAGGCGATCCGCACCGGGCTCCTTATCGCGGGCTGAAGTCGCTCGAAGCCGCCGATGCTGGCGTGTTTTTTGGCCGCGAGGCGCCAACTGTCGAGATGTTGGATCGCATTCGTGGTATCAAGGATGGCGTTTCGTTGCCGTGGCTCGTGCTGCTCGGAGCCTCCGGCGCCGGGAAGTCCTCGTTTCTGCGCGCCGGTCTCTTGCCGAGACTTCGCCGTGACGATCGCAACTATATCCCTCTTCCCGTAATCCGCCCCGGACGTGGTGCAATTCACGGAGATACGGGACTTGCTAGGTCGCTGGAGTCGGCGGTTGCCGCCTGCGAGCTGTCGAGGCCCTATCTGGAGGTCCGCGAGGCCGTCGAAGCGGGTGCTGCGGGTCTTCGGCCTCTGCTTCGTGCTCTGCTCGTGCGGGCCCGGGAAGCGCTTGTTGCAGAGGAGGCCGGCGTCAAAGCCCCGCTGCTGGTGTTTGCGATCGACCAGGGCGAAGAGCTGTTCCTGGCCGAAGGAGCAGCGGAAGGTGCGGCTCTCCTCGAATTGTTGCGAGAGCTGAGCAGTGTCGATGATCCCGCGATACTGGTCCTCATTGCAATTCGCTCCGACGCCTACGAGCAACTGCAAACCACCAAACATCTGGAGGGCATCAGTCAGCAGACGGTGAGTCTTACGCCGATGCCGCGGGGCGCCTATCAAGCGGTCATCGAGGGACCGGCTACCCGACTGAAGGAGATCGGCCGCTCCTTCGTTATCGAGCCCGCACTGACTCAGGCACTTCTCGCTGATATCGACGAAGGCGGCACCCGGGACGCGTTGCCCCTTCTGTCGTTCACGTTGGAACGGCTTTACCTCGAATACGGTGCGCAAGATCGCCTCACGCTCAGCGATTATGATGCGCTGGGTCGCATCACAGGGTCGATCGAGGCGGCGATCGAGCGCGCTCTGCGTGCCGCCGACACCGATAGCCGCATTCCACGCGACCGTGATGCGCGGCTGGCGTTGTTGCGGCGCGGGCTGATCCCCTGGCTTGCCGGCATCGATCCCGACACCGGGAGCGCCCGGCGGCAAAGAGCCCGTCTGTCGGAGATACCCGACGAAGCGCGACCATTGATCGACTATCTCGTTGAAGAACGTCTTCTCTCGATCGATGTCAGCGAGGGAACCGGTGAACGTACCATCGAGGCGGCGCACGAGGCCTTGCTGCGGCAATGGGGGCTGCTGAAAGGATGGCTCGAGGAGGACTTCGGCGTACTCGCCAGCCTTGAGAGCGTCAAGCGCGCGGCGCGCGACTGGGCAGCCAATGACCGACGTGAAGACTGGCTCGCCCACCGCGGCAGCCGTCTCGAGGACGTCGAGCGGCTGCTTCTGCGTCCTGACCTCGTCTCAAAGCTTGATACTACGGATCGCGAATATCTTGCCAGTTGCACGAACAAGGTGACTGCGGAACGAAAAATCAAGCTGCAGGAGGAGCAGGAGCGCCGACGGCTCGAGAGCACCCTGGCAGAAGCAACCTCGCTCCCGACGCTGAGGCTTCGTTCGAAGCTGCTATACTCCGCCGTCGTGCTTCTCTTGACCGCTGCCGCGCTGCTTCTGCGCGTTTACGACCCCTGGTTCGTTCAAACCGCGAGGAACTTTGCGTTCGATACGTATCAACAATTCGACTCCGAACCTGTACCCCAGGGCCCGACTCGAATCGTCGCCATTGACGACGAGTCACTTGGAAGAATTGGTCAATGGCCGTGGCCTCGGAGCGTCATGAGCGACATCGTGAACGCCCTTGCAGGAAAGGGCGCCGCAGTAATCGGGCTCGACAGCATTCTCGCCGAGCCGGATCGCATGTCGCCCGAGCGGATCGCCGGAACGTGGTCCCGCGAACCACGAAGCGGCTTGAGTCCATCGGCAAACGACAGGGCATTGGCTGTAGCAATGCAATCTGCAAAGGTGGTCCTGGCTCTTGGCCCATCGCCTGTCAAAAGCTCCGGCCCTCCGAGCAGGCTGACGGAATTCGTTTCTGTGGGAGAGGATCCTGCCACGCACCTCTTTAGTATCCCAGGAACCGTGAAGAACCTAGATATCCTCGAACTGGCGGCAAAAGGGGTTGGGTCGACCAACGGGCGGTTCGATTTAGACGGCCTCATCCGCCGCGTTCCACTGGTGTGGAAAACGGATTGGGGTCTAGCACCTTCCCTTCCGCTTGAAATGCTTAGGATTTTCAACGGCGACAAGTTTATCCTCATCCGCAGCGACGCCGTAGGCGTCGAACAAATCGGGCTCAAGGGAATTCACATCTCGACGGACGAACACGGCGCTGTATTTCCGAGATTCCGCGTGAGCGATCGGCAATCCGACATACCTGTCTGGAAACTGATGGCGGGCGAAATCGGGGAAGAGGACATCAAGGATCGCATGATCCTGATCGGAGCCACGGCGACAGGCCTCGCTAGCGTGGTGCAAACGTCGAAGGGGGCTCTCTATAGCGTCGATTTCTATCGGCAGATCCTGGACAACATTCTTTCTGGCCGGCTGCTGTGGCGACCGTCATTTGCAATAGCGATTGAACTAATCATGACGGCCCTGTCGGCCGGCGCGCTCGCCTTGCTGCTTTTAAATCGTGACCTCGTCAGCTTCCTGGTTGTCGCGTTCGGAATGGAGGGCTTGATCCTGGCGATTGGCGAATTTGCCTATCGGCAGTACTCGATGCTCATTGACGTCTCCTATCCGATCGCCATACTTCTGATCATCAGTCTCGTGTTCCTCGTCTTCCTTTACGTTGCGATCGCCGCCAACCGGCGGAGGGCCTCGTTGGAAATGAAGCGAAGCAGCACGCATCGGGCTGCCTGATGCGATGCGCCGATGGGCCGAATCCTTAACTTGAGGGGCTGGATAAACCGCCCGACGTTTACGTACGGTTGCTATGAAGAAAGGTTATTCCAGGCACCATGTGCTTTCGTTGGAGCTCGGCGAGCGAGCAAGTGTTGCAGGCGAATCCGGCGTGGCCAAATATTTGAGGTCGGGTTGCGATGAAGAGATTGCTCGCAACCGTGCTGATGTCGACCGTCCCTCTAGCCGGTGCATTTGCCGCCGATGCCCATTGCGGGGCCGGCGGCCATCCAATGATCCTGGCGTGCGAAGCCTCAGACTGTCGCGACAATTTCTTGCAGGCTCTAAAGCATCTCATCGGCCCCGCCTCCAAGCCGGATAAAGGCAATGCGCCGGTCGGTCCGGTGCAGAACGGCTGCCAGGGCGCCGGATGGGTCAATCCCGTCCGTCCTTCGCCTTTCAGCCTGATGTTGGCTGATTCCGAAGCCCTGACGCCAAAACTGCCCGCCAGAAGCAAGAAGAAAGCATACTCAGCATCGCGGTGGGCGATTGAACAATACCCGAGACAGTTCGGTATCGGTTCGGCCGACCGCGATGCCGGCAGATTCGCCACTTTCGCGACGGCGAGCCGTGGAAAGCGGCGGCCGCGCTCCATGGCACGATGTCCCACATCTTTCTTAGTCGTTCGAGCAAGGATAATATTACTGCGGTTGCTCTAAGGTGAGAGCAGACTCAACTTGTGACTGGTGGGAAGACGGGAGTAGGTCACGCGCGCCAATGAAAATTGGCTCGCGCAATCGTCAGACCCTTGGCGCTTTTGATCTTCGTAGTTAGGCTGTGGGCATCTCTGGATGCTTGGGATCTGCCTCAGTGCGCATTGTCCGTGTATTTATTTCATCCCCTGGGGATACTGAAAACGAACGAAAGCGGGCCGCACGTGTTATGGAGCGCCTCAACGCTGCTTATTCAGATACCGCTCAATTCAAGCCTGTACTCTGGGAGGAGCGGTATTACAGCGCACATGAAAGCTTTCAGCGGCAGATCGAGCGCTCCACAGATTGCGATATTGTATTAGCGATCCTGCGTGGCCGACTTGGCACGCCCTTGCCGCCTGATTTTGTGGCGCGCCTGCCGGAGAAAGACCGAATTCCTGAGCCGGCCGCCTATCAGAGCGGCACAGCTTATGAAATTCTATCTGCTATCGCCGCCCGGCGGCGCGGCGCAACTCTTCCGGACATCTTTGTTTTCCGTTACCCGCGCGATCCGGTTGTCAGTCTCGATGACGAAAAACGGGCCGAAATCGAATCACAATGGCAAAAACTGAAGCAGTTCGCCGAGCAGGTATTCGTCACTACGGAAGGGCATTTCAAAGGAGCTTATCAGACCTTTGGATCAACCGACGATTTCGAAACGAAAGTTGAAGGCGCTTTGCGCCAATGGCTGTCAGAGAACGTACTCAGAAACCGCGCCGTTGTTTGGCCGACCGCCATCAAAGGCTCGCCGTTCCGTGGCCTCGAACCCTTCGGTGCCAAGCATGCTGACGTGTTTTATGGTCGCGATCGCGACCGGGAACGGGCGCTGGATCGGTTGAAAGACGCTGCAGATGCAGGTTTCCCGTTCCTGACTATTGTCGGCCCGAGCGGCGCGGGCAAATCATCCTTCGCTCGCGCCGGCATATTGCCTTGGCTGGTAAAACCCGGGGCAGTCACCGGCGTCGAGATCTGGCGAGCGGCGGTTATGCGTCCGTCCGATCACGCTAACGGTCCTATTTTTAGCCTCGCGCGTCATCTATTTGACGACGAAGAAGACATAGCTAACCAAGAAGTAGGCAGGCCGATCGCCTTGCCGGAACTGGCTTCTGGCGACAACTCAAATCCAAACGCTTTGGCCGGGCTGTTTTCGGTTTTTGCGCGCGGCAAATTCGAACGAGCAGAGGATCTCGAAAGCGCTGGACGAGCGACTTTAGCGCCAATCGAAAGAGCACTCAAGTCAGTTTCTCGAGCTGAACGTGAGATCTGGGGCAGAGAAACGGAAGCACCAGCACGCCTGTTGCTGGTCATCGATCAACTCGACGAGCTTTTTGCGCCAAGCGTCGACGATGCGGAGCGGGAGGCATTCGCGAGATTGATCGGTCGGTTTTCTAGCTCTGGCCTGGTTTGGATTGTCGCGACCTTACGAGCGGAATTTTACGAAGCATTCCTAAAGAGCTCTTTGAGCCGGTTTGCTTCGTCTAAGACCGCACACGCTTCCAAGCGGCTGGAGCTCACCTTCGATTTGCTGCCGCCTGGGCTCTCTGAGATGGGCGAGATTGTCAGAGGCCCAGCGGAGGCGGCTGGGCTCGACTGGGAAATCGATCTAGCCTCCAAGGAGAGGCTCGACGACCGACTGCTAGCGGATATTGATCGCCCTGACCTACTACCGCTTGTTCAATTTGTTCTTGAGCAGCTCTACGAGCAGAGGGTGCAGAAAGACGAGAAGAACATCCTGACTTTTGAAGCGTACCGCGCCCTCGGCAAGCTCGATGGAGCGATTGACAAGGCGGCAGAAAAAGCCCTGTCTCAGTTGGGGCCAGCGGAGAAGTCGGCTTTGCCTAGACTGCTTCGCAGCCTAGTCACCTACGCGCGGCGAGCACCGGGAAGCAGTAGCAGCGCCGTCGCTCTGGTTCAGGCACAGCGTAAGATCGCAGCACATGACGAGGCATCCAATCATTTAGTCGGCGCGTTGACGGAGGCGCGCATTCTCGTCTCGGGAAATGACCCGGACAAGACTCCGATCGTCGCGCTGGCGCATCAGCGTGTCATCGAAGCGTGGCAAAACGCACGGAGGATCGTTGCCGAAAATGAAAACCTATTGCGGGTTCGAGAGGAAGTGGAGGACGCACGCCTACGTTGGATGGAGAGCGGACAACGTCGTGACCGATTGATTCCACCTGGGCTTCCCTTGTCTGAAGCCGAAAATGCGATGGGTATGCTTAGCGACGAGTTTCTGCCAGCGACCAGAGCCTACATAAAAAAATCTGGGCGTGCGGCGCGAGTACGACAAACCCTGCTGGGTGCTGCCGCAATCATTTTCCTGTTTGTGGCAGGAGTAGCTGCGTTTGCATATCATCAAGCTGGTCAAGCTGCTATTGAAGCCGAAGTCCAGCGCGACTCGGCAGACAGGGCAACGGTAGAAGCAAAAATAGCTGCTAAAGAAGCGGAATTCCAGCGTGGTCTTGCCGAGAGTGCTAGCCGCGAGGCGAAAGATCGACAGATTCAGGCGCTCCAAAATCAGTCTTCGGCAATGGTGGCCCTTTCAAGAACTGTGCTTTCCTCCAACCAAGCCTTGGCAACTAAGTTCGCACTCGCTGCGTGGCCAAGAGCAATCAGTGATCCTTTGCCCCCGAATGAAGAAGCATTGGCCGCGCTTGGCGAGGCCGTTAGTCAGTTGCGGGAGCGCCAAGTCTATCGCGGCCACTATGGGGCGGTACGGGATGCTGTTTTTTCATCAGATGGTTCAAAGATCGTTTCTTGGGCGTCGAGCACTTTCTTGGGAGGCCCAGACGTCTTGCCTGACAACACAGCGCGAGTCTGGGATGTGGCTTCTGGTCAGGTCAAAGCGATATTGCGTGGACATGAGGGCCAAATCGTAGCCGCAGCTTTTTCCCCCGATGGATCGCGCGTTCTCACGGCCGCCGTAGATCACACCGTGCGCGTTTGGGAGATTGCTACCGGTCGCGTCATCGACGTGATCCAGATCGACGACAAAGAGACAGACTATACATTTTATGAAGTCTCGTTTTCGCAAGACCGGAAACTTGCTTTCACGAAGTCTAGTTTCGGGGTTCAAATCTGGGACGTCGAAAGACACACCAGAGTTGCTATCTTTCAGCACGTGAGTGACGGTGGCTCCTACCAATATTCTCTTTCGTCGAACCGCGAGCGTATCGTTACCGCTGCTCGTGACAGCACGGTCCGCGTGTGGAACACGAAAACAGGCGAGCTCATCTACATTCTCCGAGGTGACAAAGATGACCATTTTTACCAAGCGTCCTTTTTATCTGACGATACTCGCGTCTTGGCGCGATCGAGTAAATCCGTCCAGATTTGGGACGCAGCTAGCGGGAAAAGGCTCCAAACCTTGCATCACGAGAGCATTGTGAACGACGTATCCTTCTCTAAAGATGGCACTCGAATCGCAACTGCTTTGGCCGATGGGTCTGTGAAGACGTGGGATGCAAAATCTGGGAAGCTTTCTGTTACCCTGGGCGGGCATGGCGATGCATTCGATGGTGTTTCATTCTCCCCTAACGGAACGCGTCTTTTGGCTCGATCAGGCAATTCGGTGGAACTATGGGACGCGTCGACCGGCCAGGCGATCTCTTCGCTTCGGCACGATGGCACCGTAACAGATGCCTATTTTGTTCATAATGGCACGGGAATTATCACGGTATCCGACGACAAATGTTTGCGACTGTGGGATTCCGTGAGCGGAGCATTGGTCGCAATTCTTAGAGGACACGATGATGTCATTCTCCAAGCGCGAATGTCACCAGATGAAACCCGCGTCATCACCACATCGAAAGACAAAACAATACGGCTCTGGGATGTGTCGACTGGGACAAGCGCTAGAATAATGCAGCTCTGGGATGCGCCGATTAGAACGAGGGACTCAATCTTAATTGATTCTCAGCAATCTTATAGCGCCGCCTTTTCTCCAGGTGAGCCCCGAGCAGTTGTCAGTACATCAGGCAAGACAGCTCAAATTTGGAGTTCGTTTGGCGGTGAAGGAACTGTGGTATTGAGCGGGCATGAAAGCTCAGTGTTAAGCGCTCGTTTTTCGCCCGACGGGACTCGGATCGTTACCGCTTCTGCTGATAACTCCGCGCGGGTATGGGACGCAAGAACTGGAAGGCAAATTTCACAGCTGAATGGCCACGAAGGCGTAATTTGGATGGCTAATTTTTCGCCAGATGGATCGAAGGTCGTTACGGCTTCGGACGACCTTACTGCACGGATTTGGGACTTGGCGACTGGCCAGACGACAACATTGCGGGGCCACGAGCACCAGGTCCTTACAGCGAAATATTCGCCAGATGGAACTAAGATCCTGACCGCGTCGATGGATAAAGCGGCGCGAATATGGGATGCCAAAACCGGCGCAACGATCAGGATATTGCACGGCAAGGATGCAATGTTGGATGCTTCGTTTTCTCCGGACGGCTCTCTGATTGCAACCAGTTCGTCAGATAGAGCCGCTCAAGTGTGGCGGGCGGACAGCGGGGAAATGATCGCTGTCCTTCGTGGGCACGAAGATGACGTTACGAGCGTGTCATTCTCTCCTAGCGGAGATCGTATCGTTTCTGCTTCTGCCGACGGAACGGCCCGGATTTGGGACGTAGGTACTCACAGCACGCTGGCCGTGCTGCGAGGGCATGCGATACAAGGGCGCCACACTGTTACGAATGCGTCGTTTTCTTCCGACGCCTCTCTAATTGTTACGTCCTCTCACGACGGAACGACGCGAATTTGGGATGCTCAGAAAATCCCGAAAGGATCACTATTCGCAGTTGCCTGCAACTGGCTTCCTAATCACGACTTGGCTGACATAGAAAAGGCATTTTCCTTCGCCAAGCTAGGGGCTATTTGCAACGAGGGTCAACCGTTGCCAACTGCGAAAATATATCCCCGCATCGAACGCGACGAGCGCTTGCGAAAGTTCGACGATGCCATCGCCGCAAGCCCAGGGGATGCATACCTTTTCTCTCTTAGGGCCGACGTCGAGAGCGATATCGGCGACTTCGACGGCGCAATGGCAGACTATAGTCAAGCGATAAAATTGGATCCTAAGGCATACAACGCGCTTAACGGACGATGCTTTGCGGCGGTCCTAGCCGATAAGGTGACCCAGAAGACTCTATCTGATTGCGATGAATCGTTACGTTTGCGTCCAAAAGATGCGGCGATTTTGGACAGCCGCGGATTTTCGAACCTGAGGCTCGGGCGATTTAGCGAGGCAATGTCCGATTTTGAGGCTGCGATCTCTATCAAACGCGACCTAGCCAGCTCTCTCTACGGTCGTGGGATCGCAAGGTTGGCAGTCGGAAATAGCGTAGCCGGAGCCGATGATATCAACTTGGCAAAGAGGCTTGATCCAAAGGCCATCGAGACGCTACTCAGCGTTGGAATAAAATAGACACTTCGATCTTTGAGTGGCAGCGGACGAGGTCCGCGGCATCGAGCTCGAGTCAGCAATGTTGCGCCCTCGATCCGAGGCAGCGTTCTTCAAGCACTTGCGATCGTGTTTTTCTGGACTCATCAATCTCAGCGTACGCATACGACGAAGGCCTGATTGACGCGTGTGCGCGGGCTCGGCGAGCTATACAATCGTGTCGGGTGATGGGTAGGCCCCGGTTGACCTGCCACTGAAGTTTCATCCAGCAGCGTTTAGAGTCCGAGTGGTTCTGCAGTGAGACCGAACTTTGGACCACCCATAACTAGAGTTTTGCGCCTGTTTCACGGTGGCGGGCTGGATGCGCCAGCGTGGTTTTGCAGCAAAATCGGCGGCTTGTTGCCGATCGCGCCATGGGG